>Ga0224558_1000801_pt1 | contig 35965 bp, 34 predicted proteins | sample 714S32024metaG_FD_180682 | JGI IMG/M metagenome (GOLD analysis project Ga0224558, IMG submission 180682) | Peat soil microbial communities from Stordalen Mire, Sweden - 717 S3 20-24 | ecosystem: Environmental > Terrestrial > Soil > Wetlands > Peat | place: Sweden: Norrbotten County, Stordalen... | reverse complement strand
CATCGCCGCATTCTTTACACCATGCAGCAAATGGGCCTGGCTCCGGGACGCGCCACGCGCAAGTGCGCCCGCATCGTCGGCGAAGTCATGGGCAAGTACCATCCGCACGGCAACCTCGCCGTTTACGATGCGTTGGTGCGACTGGCGCAGCCCTTCGCCATGCGCGCGCCGCTGGTGGATGGACAAGGCAACTTTGGCTCGGTCGATGGCGACCCGCCGGCGGCGGATCGTTACACTGAAGCGCGTCTGACGCGCGTCTCTACCGCTCTGCTCGAAGACCTGGACAAAGAAGCGGTCGACTTTTATCCGAACTACGACGGCACGGAAACGCAGCCCGCGGTTCTGCCCGCGCGTTTTCCCAACTTGCTGGTCAACGGCTCCGATGGGATCGCGGTTGGCATGGCCACGAAGATTCCGCCGCACAACCTGACCGAAATCGTCGATGCCACCATCACGCTGGTGAACAATCCCGGCGCGCAGTTGCCGGAGATCCTGAAATTTGTGCAAGGGCCGGACTTTCCGACGGCGGCCATCATTCACGGGCGTGCCGGAATCTTCGAGGCATACCGCACTGGCCGCGGCCGTTTCATGATGCGCGCCCGGGCGGCCATCGAAAACGTCACCAAGGAAAAGCAGGCGATTATCGTTACCGAGATTCCGTACCAGGTGAACAAGGCTCGTCTGATCGAACGCATTGCCGACCTCGTCAACGACAAGACCGTCGACGACATCTCCGACATTCGCGACGAAAGCGATCGCGACGGCATGCGCATCGTGATCGAGCTCAAGCGCGGAGCCGAACCGCAGATCGTGCTCAACCAGCTCTTCAAGCACACCTCGATGCAGGAAGGCTTCAGCATGATTCTGCTGGCCGTGGTCAACGGCCAGCCCAAGGAAATGGGGCTGATCCAGGCGATCAAACACTTCATCGACCATCGCGTGGATGTGGTGCGGCGGCGCACTTCGTACTTGCTGGCCAAAGCGCGCGATCGCGAACACATTCTGGAAGGCTACCTGACCGCGCTCGATCACCTCGATAACGTAATCGCGATCATTCGCGGCAGCGCCAACCGTGCGGAGGCTCGCGAAAATTTGGTCGCTTACTTTGGCGGCAAAAAGATCGACATCAATACCACGGGACGCGCTCCGAAGCTTGACGCCGACAAGCCGTTCACCCCGAAGCAGGCCGACGCCATCCTCGAACTGCAACTGCACCGCTTGACTAAGCTGTCGATCGACGAAATTGCAAATGAGTTGAAGCAGGTGCGCGAGGCCATCGCTGAGTACGAGTCGATTCTTGCTTCCGAGGCTAAGCTGCGCAAGGTCATCATCAAGGAACTGGAAGAGGTCAAAAAACTGTACGGCGACGCGCGGCGGACCGTCATCGAAGACGAGGCCGCGGAAATCATGCTGGAAGACCTGATCGCCGACGAGCAGGTCGCGGTCACGGTCAGCCATTCCGGCTATATGAAACGCACTCCGATCTCGACCTACCGCATGCAGCGGCGCGGCGGCACCGGGCGCACCGGCATGAAGACGCGCGACGAGGATTTCGTCGAGCATCTGTTCATCGCCTCGACTCACGCCTACATCCTGATCTTCACCAACACCGGGCGCGTGTACTGGCTGAAGGTGTATGAAATTCCCGACATCGCTGCTGCCGGCAAGGGAAAGCACGTGGGCAATCTGGTTGGCCTGCAGCCGGGCGAAACCGTGCGCACCATGCTCGCCGTGCGCGACCTGGAAGAAGAAGGCAGATACGTTTTCTTTGTCACCCACAACGGCACGGTGAAGAAGACCGAGGTGAAAGACTTCTCGCACGTGATGTCGCGCGGCATCATTGCCATCAATATCGAAGAGGGCGACGAACTGGTCGCGGCCTCGCTGACGGACGGCAATCAGATCGTTTTCCTCGCCTCGCACGACGGACAAGCGATTCGCTTCGACGAGAACGACGTGCGCTCCATGGGACGCAACGCTACTGGCGTGCGGGGCATGAACCTGGCCGACGGAGATTACATCGTCGGCATGGCCACTACGATCAAACCGGAGGCGGAAGCGGTCGTGAAAGAGGGCGAGGTCGCGCCCGAAATCGCGGATTTGATTCCGGAAAAGGGCTCGCTCATTCTTTCTGTCACTGAAAACGGGTACGGGAAGCGCACTCCTGCCGACGAGTACCGCCTCACCAATCGCGGCGGCAAGGGCGTGATCAACGTCAAGACTACGGCGCGCAACGGCAAAGTTGTCGGCATCTCACAAGTAACTGAGAAATCAGAGGTTATGCTGATCAGCCAGTACGGCAAGATCATCCGCATCGAATCGAAGTTCATCCGCGAATCGGGGCGCTCGGCGCAGGGTGTGCGACTGCTGAATGTTGAACCGGGAGACCGGGTCGCGGCGGCGGTGGTGATTCCGCCGGAAGAGCCGAATGGGAATGGGACGCTGCTGCAGTAAAGTCTCAGGTGTACGTACAATGTTTCACGTGAAACACTTGTGCATAGAAATTTGTATGTACATTGAGCGCATCGAGTGACCTCCGGTTATGTTTTCCGCTGGGAGCTGGTCTGCAAGTCTATGATAACAATCAGGGTCGGCTGTGGTTAAACAGACACAACCGAGTATTTATTACACTGTAATTATTACACAACCCGTTATTTCGCTGCTGAGATACACTCTCAGCTAGCCTATTCCTAAGATCCCGGAGCGGGCTCTTCGTGCGAACATTTCCGCCGCGGCCAGCGCTATGAATTTCCAAGAGAAAACCGAGGCAAGGTTCAAGCTTGGGGCCGATCTTGCTGAGAGCTTCTTAGCGCAAAAACCCGGGGCCAATTTAAGACCGGGGGAAGACGCTACTCTCGAAGCTATTCTGCTGTTCTTCTTCTGCAAGTCATACAAGACCTATCAGGCAATCGCGTCTCTGTGGCGCGCAGGTTTCTACGAAGATGCGGCGTCGCTTACCCGAACCCTATTTGAAATCTGGATGCAGGCAGCCTATATAGGCGAAAAGCCGAGAGAACGAGCACGACAGTTTCAGGAACACGATGCGGTACGCATGTACCGAGCGTACCTCGCCCTCAAGAAGTATGGAGAGCGCAGTCTGACCGTTAGCTTTGAAGGGCGGGACGATTTCGTGGAGATTGAGCGGCAGCACCATCTTCGCGATTCAACTACGACATTCTGGTGGTTTGGGAAATCGCTTCATTCTCTGGCCAACAAATTGGGTCCTCCCTTCGACAAGGAATACTTGGTCGGGTATTGGTGGCAATCGAATCTGGTGCACTCGTCGGTGACTTCAATGCAACACTATGTGACTGACTCACTGGAACTGAATTGCCGCGCTGGGAACACCGAACCGGAGTTGGACTTGAAGATGGCGCCGGGGAGCGCAACGATATACTTTATCTCCACTGCCGAAGAGATCAGCAAAGCGCTGTCTATTGACGTACGAGCGAGCATTCAACTTGCCAAGACTGGGTTTCAGGCACTCGATGCCATTTCGACGACAACGCCCTAACGCACTGGAGAAAGCAATGAGATGTTCTATCTTTATGCTCTTCACGCTATTCGCTATTTCAGGTTACTCGCAGCAGGGAATTTCTATTAAAACAGGATTTCTGACAGCAGAAGAGTTTACGCAAATGGGCGATCAGAGCCAACGCGATTACGCGATGGGTGTTGTAGATGGGATGTTGCTTGCTCCGTTGTTTGGTGCGCCACGCGCCCAGAATGACGGGCAAAGCATCGGAGCATTCGGCGACTGCATTTCGCGTATGAGTGGTAGGCAAGTTGCGGCGATCATTTCCAAGTTCGTACGAGATCATCCAGAGCGTTGGAACGACTCTATGCACACGGTGGCTTTTACAGCAATGGCGCATGCCTTCCAATCATGAAGAAGTTCCGGCGTGATCCGAGCGTCAGTTACATAGACGAAAACAAGAAGCGGGTGCGCGCCGAGCAACTTGAAACACTCAAACGGATCATTCACGAGGGCCGACACGAGGCCGAAGCGGAATATGTGGAGGCGGTAAAAGCGTGGAAGCCTGATATCTCAAGGAAAGAGTTGCAGGAGCGAATTAAGCAGTTTCACGACGCCGTTTCGGACGTGCAAGAGAGCGAGCGAGACTCTCGCTAGATTTCTTCTCGGCCTTTTTGAATTCCTTGTCGCTCATCTTGTCCGCTGCAGAATTTATGAGCTCGCCAAAGCCCTCCAGGAGCACATCCTCCGCGGACTTTTTTGGTGCTGGTCTTGAGGTCGCCATGTGGGATCCCTCCCTGGAACAAACTCCATTGTTACTCATATAGTTTACCCTACTCGTGAAGTTCCTCGGAACCAAGGTTACCCCAATAACCGCGGTAACAAATTTGCGCCCCATGATGAGCTGTGATCGCCCGCATTACCGCAGTCACTCCCAAATATCCCCGCTTTCCATTACTGTTAACCTTGGCGATACTGCCCCTCCCCGTGTGTGCTTGCGCGGTTGCAGACTGTTTGTGAGCGTGCGTTTGTGCATGACATCGTAAACGCGAAACCTGAACCCGCGTACCAGGAACTTCTTAGCCGGCCGATTCGCGAGCTGGGGCTTACGCTTGCCGGGTCTCCGGTGGAGCGGTTTGTGGAACAGCTTTATCGCGAGTTGGACGCCAAGGGGCTGAGTAAGTTTCGTCCGGCTTGTTATTTGACCGATGAGTGGGGATGCCCATCGGGCGAGCCGATTATCGGGATTCCGTTTTATTTGGCGCATGCGGCTTTGGCGCAGTTGGAGAAAGAGACTCATGATCTCGAAGACGCTCGCGAAATCATGATGTATCTGCGGCATGAGGCGGGACACGCTTTCACCTATGCTTACAAGCTGCACAATAAACCGGAGTGGAAACAGATCTTTGGGCCGTTTCGCCGTCCTTATCACGACAATTACCGGCCTGCGCCGTTTTCCCGCGACTATGTGCGGCATTTGCCGGGATGGTATGCGCAGAAACATCCGGATGAAGATTTTGCCGAAACGTTTGCGGTGTGGCTGACGCCACGCTCGAACTGGCGCAAGCGCTATCGCGGCTGGGGTGCGATGGAGAAGCTGCTTTATCTGAACCGGCTGGCGCGCCAGTTAGGGAAGAGCGAACCTGCGCGGCGGCGCGGGCAGAGCGACATCACGGTCGATGAGATGGATACTACGGTGGCGGAGTTCTATCACAAGGATGGGCACCAGAATGCGCGCGAAGAAGTTGCGGTCACCGAGCTTACTCCGGATACGGATTTGCGCGATATCTTTCCCGTATCGAAGCGGCGGAAGGCGGCGTTGCCGGCACACGAATTTCTGCACCAGCATCGCAAAGCGGTGATCGACAAAGTTGCGCAGTGGACGGGCGCGCAGCGTCCGCTGATTAAGACTTTGATGGACACGATTGAAAAGCGCGCCGGTGAACTCGACCTGCGCGCCGACAAAACGCGCAGCGCGGAACATCTGGCGGAAGTTACGGCCTATGTTACGGCGCTGGTGATGACTTATGTGGCGAAAGGAAAATTTATACAGCCGTAGAACAGCAGGTCTCAGGTCTTAGGTGTCAGGTCTCAGGAAAACCTGGGCGACCGATCGGTGTCCAAGATTTTCCTGAGACCTGACACCCAAGACCTACGACCTGCCTTTCCGAGGAGACTTAATGATCGGAGCAAAACTTAAAATCGCTTTGCTGTATGACGTTTGGAACGAAGACCCGGTCGCGACGGCTAAGGAAGAGACGGCTGCCCCGCGCAAGCCTCGCAAGAAAGTCAAGAAGGTCAAAAAAGAGAAGACCGATCGCGAGGAAATCTTTGAAGCGCTACAGAAGCTGGGGCACGAGCCCTCCTACTTCGAGCTCGACGGGCGCCCGCCGTCGCTGCACTCGCTTTCGCGCTGCGATGCCGACCTCCTTTTCAACCTGACCGAGTCTTTCGATGGCGACGATACCAAGGAAATGAATGTGGTCGCCTATGTCGACCTGCTGGGATTGCGCTATACCGGCGCGGGTCCGCATGCCATTATTCTTGCCCAGGACAAAGCGATTGCCAAAAAGATTTTCGCGTTTCACGGCATCAAGACTCCGTTCTTTGCTACTGCCTATCGCGGACGCATCGAACATGCGCACGATATTTCTTTTCCGCTCATCGTCAAACCGTCCTGGGAGGATGGATCGATTGGCATCGATGCTGGAGCGGTCGTGAAAAACGTCAAGGAGATGATGGAGCGCGTCGAGTACATTCAGGATGAATTCGACTCTCCGGCGCTGATTGAGGAATACATCGAAGGGCGCGAAATTTACGCGGGGATTCTGGGGAACTACGAACGGGCGCAGGTTTTGCCGCTGGTCGAGCTCGATCTGTCACGCTTGCCCGAAGGCACGCCAAGAATCGCCAGCTATGACGTCAAGTTCGAGAAGAATACGGAAGTCTACAAGCTGACCAAATCGCAAATCGCGGAGAACCTTGACGAAGATACGATGAAGCGGCTGTCGGATACGGCGTTGGCCGCGTATCGGGCGCTCAAGCTGCGCGACTATGGACGCATCGACATGCGGCTGGCTCCGAACGGCGACGTGTATGTCATCGAAGCGAATCCGAATCCCTGGCTGGCGAGCCGGCAGGAATTTGCCATGGCCGCCAAGGCCTCCGGGCTCTCTTACACGGAGATGATCGGCGCCATTATCGACTTGGCTATGAGCCGCTACCTTAATGCCAACCTGGCGACTGCGGTGGCTGTGCGCTAGCGTCGTCTTTCACAAGTTCGCGGCATAAATCTTAAAATTTTCCTACAGGCCGTGGGGAAGCGAACGTGCATCGACTGTTGCTGGAACCGGCAAGTGAGGCTGCCCCGCGTGGACATTCAGCGCCGCCCGCGAATCGCCCACGCACGGGCGGGCAGCTCAATTGCACCCTCGGCGTCGGTGGGCAGCGAATCGCGCAGCCGCTTGCGAATAGCGTTTTGGGTCAGTTCATCGCGGGTCTCAAGATAGTTGGGAGCAGAACCTTGTCCCGTCAGAAATGGTTGCCAGTAGTCATCGAAACTCGCGAACCGTGTGGTGATGTCGAGCGCACGAACCCCCACTTGCTCCACGCAAGCGCGCTCAAAGAGCTTGCGCAGCGCCTCCGGATTGCACAGCGGGAAGCGGCGGCCCTGATCGTATGCCAACGCTTCGCGGTCGGTAGCTGCGGCCGCATCCCAGAACTCGCGCAGGAACCGTACTCCCTCCGCGTAGTCCCAAACATAGATTGCGATGACGCCCCCAGAAACCGCAACGCGACGCATTTCTTGGAGGGCACGTTCAGGCTCCGGAACGTAATTCAACCCCAGACCGCAGACGACAGCATCGAAGCTGGCTTCATCGAAAGGAAGAGCCATCGCATCCCCGATTTCGAAGCTGACCGCGGGACCATTGCGATGCTCGCGAGCAAATCTAATTTGCTGGGCGGATGCATCCACACCCGCAACCCGAGCGGGCGCGAAGCGGTCAACAATGGCCTCTGTGAGTACACCGCTTCCGCAGCATAGGTCCAGCCAGCGCAAATTCGAGGGCAAACTCAGCCAGTTCAAGAACTCATCCGCCAGCAGGCGGCTCCAGCGCCCCATCCACTGGTCGTAGGCGGCGCCAGACGTCCATTTGTCCATACTCACTTAGTCAGAGTTTCTCTAGAACTCATTCCACAGGTACTGGTTGTACACCTCGTGGTGGAACTGCACTTCGGAGGGTTTGACAATCGTGCCCAGCAGGCGGGGGCAGCGGTCGGCCGATGCCTGCTTCAGGTCGGCGTAGCGGCCTTTCACGTCTTCCCCGAGAAGTTTGGTTGTCCATTGGGCTTTGCGAAAGTTGTCGATCGCGGTGTAGACGTTGTCGGGCAGGTAGCGTTCGGCCTCGCGGAGGTTCTTGATCTTGGACGTCTCGCCTTCCAATCCGGTCTTGAAAATGGAGTACATCACCAGGTAGGGGTTGGCGTCGGGAGCGACGGCGCGGACTTCGAGGCGCATGCTGCGGTGGTTGCCGATCGGAATGCGGACCATGGCGCCCCGGTCCACGGCCGACGCCCTCAGCTGGTTGGGCGCCTCGAAGTGTGGATCGAGGCGGCGGTAGGCGTTGACGCTGGAATTGAACACCAGGCAGAGATCGTTGCCGTGAGTGAGAATGCGGTCCAGAAACTCATAGCCAAGCTTGCTGAGCTTCTCCTCGCCCTTGGGATCCCAGAACAGGTTCTTGTCGTTCTGGCTGACGGAGACATTGGTGTGCATGCCGCTGCCGTTGACGCCCACCACCGGCTTGGGCAGGAAGCAGGCAGTCAAGCCCATGTTGCGCGCGACCTGGCGGCAGATCAGCTTGTAGAGCTGGATATGGTCGGCGGCAGCGACCGCTTCGGCATAGCCGTAGTTGATCTCGAACTGCGAGGGCGCGACCTCGGGATGGTCCTTCTCGTTCTGGAAGCCCATGGCACGCTGTACTTCCGCGGTCGTATCAATGAAGGTGCGCAGCGGATCGCCCGGCAACGAATGATAATAGCCGCCCGTGTTCACGTATTCGAACTTGCCGGTCTCGTGGTAGGTGCGCTCGGCGTCCGGTCCATTGAAGAGGAAGCCCTCGATCTCATTGGCGGCGTTGAGGGTGTAGCCGTGCTTTTTGTGCAATCCGTTGGCAAACAGCTTCAGCATGCTGCGGATGTCCGCGTTGTAGGGCTCGCCGTTTTTATCGATGACCTCGCCAAAGACGAGCACTTTGCCCGGGCCGAAGACATCGGCGGGGCCCCAGTAAAATGCGCCCCAGTCAATGCCCAAACGCAGATCGCTTTCCCGCTGCGCGGTGAAGCCGCGAATCGACGAACCGTCAAAGGTGAGGTTGTCGTGGCTCTTCAGCAGGAATTTCTTGTCATAGTCGAGCATGTGCAGACGGCCTTCCAGGTCGCTGAACAGCACGGTCACGGCCTTGATGCGCGACTCGTCCGTCAGGTACTTCAGCCGCTCCTCCTGAATTTTGTGAGGAGCGACGCGGTCCAGGCGCTGCTTCTTGGCTTTCAGATTTATCTCTTCCAGTTCGTCGTAGGGGATCGCTAGAAAATTCCGCAGTTCAGTTGACATGCCTCTCCTTATTCGGGCACAGCCCAGGAATCAAATTGAATGGCCGGGGTACGGGATAGGCTATCGCGTCCGGCGCATCCAGACAAATAGAAATCGGTTATAGCGACGATTAGCGATCATTTATCTTATCGGGCTCTTGCGGTTGCATCAGGAACGGTGCAGAAGTGGCTGCTGGCTACTCGCTACTGGCAAGCTTTCCGGACGTTGCTTGCAGCCCGCAGCGATTTCCTTCGAGGCGTTTCTGTCCCTGCACCAACAAGAGTCTTTCTCTGCGACCTCGGCGTCTCGGCGGTGGAACTTGGCTCTTTCCGTGAAATAATCAGGTCCGAGGAACTGCACTTGAGTTGCGCGCTTTGTGAAGAACGCAAAGAGAAGCGGTTTTGCCCGGCGGTGCACGGGAAAATCTGCCCGCAGTGCTGCGGCGAGCAGCGCGAGGTGACGCTCGACTGCCCGAGCGACTGTCCTTATCTTTTGCAGGCACGAGAGCAGGCGCGTGAGCACGCTCACAATGGACGGCCGGGCGCGCGGGATGGCGAGGCTCCGTTCCCCGCGGATGAGATCTGGGGAGTTGAGCTCAAGGATGTTGAAATCAGCGAGCAGTTTCTCTACGAACGCGAGGAATTGCTCCTGGGACTCAGCTTCGCACTGGCCAAGAGCGCCCGCGCCGAGCGTTCACTCACGGACCGCGATCTGATGGCGGCTTTGAGTTCGCTGGCGAAGAGCTACCAAACGCTGGTGAACTCCAGCCTCATTTACGAGCCCCAGACTGCCAACCTGGCGCACCAGAGTATCGCTCGCGAAATCGAGACCATGGTGCGGGAGTTTCGCGAGGCCGAGCAACAACAGATTGGTCATACGCGGCTGCGGGATTCCGACGTGCTGAAGGCGCTGGTATTTCTCTTGCGCATGGGTTTGGGACGCACGTCCGGCAGGCCGAAGTCGCGGGCGTTCGTCGATTTCCTGTTTGCGCAATTTCCCGAGAAGCATTCGGCCATCGCCGGGCCGGAAGACGCAGGCAGCCGGATCGTGATTCCGTAGGATCTGGCTATGAGACAGACCTCTAAACGCGTCACGGCTTAGTTAGGTCCGTTCCGGGGACTCTTTTGGGGCTGGTTCAAGGCTCTGCGACGCCGCACGGATGTCCTCAACATCGGCGAGGTCGCGTGTCCGTCCCGAAGCGAGCTTCGCGGCGATAAGATCGTCCTTCGAAATAAAGAACGCCTTGAGGCCGCTTTTCGTGTCAATCACGGCTTCAACCCGTCGTTCCCATGCCGCGTCAAAATCGACGCCAGGGATGTCGGGAAGAATATCAAAGCCGCGCGGATCACGTCCAAAACGAAAGAAACTGCCGCGCGATGCGAAGTTTTCCGGGCGAATGCCTTGGAGCGCTGCGCCGAACTCAGCGAGCGCGGCATACGTCGCTTGCGCGTTAGCGGGGTCTGCCTTTATGAAAAGGTCGATGTCGTTCGTAAAGCGGGGCTGCGCGTGAAAGATAACGGCGTATCCCCCCACAATGAGGTACTTAACGCCATGGGCATGGAAGGCGGACAAAAGGTCTTTGTAGTCTTGGTACATCCGGCTCGATCTCCCAACCTTTGAGTGCGTAGGCGGTCTGGATCATTTCCTCAACGGCGTCCATCCGTTCATGCACGGGCCGACCTTGCCAGTAACGATACTCGTCGGCCTTCATTTGGTCGTGACTGTGATAGATGCGGATGGCCTCGTCCATGCGCTCATTTGTAGCACGTCTGGGGCTTCACTTCAAACCGGAAGTCCGCGCTTTAAAGCCGTGCCCTACCCAAAGCCAGTTTATGAAATGCGCTCTAATGGTGGAATTCAGAGTCGCCGGACCGTCTGCCCGTCTGGCAGCTCCGCGAGAAGTTCTCGGGCAGTTTTTCCGAGTTCGGGATGGCGCGCCTCTGGAGCAATCTCGACCAGCGGTTGCAAAACAAAGCGCCGCCGGTGCATTGCCGGATGCGGAATCTTCAAGCCTGGCTCGTCCACCACGCGGTCCCCAAATAACACCACGTCGATATCAATCTTGCGCGCACCCTTGTCGCGCATGCGGAGACGTCCCATCACCGCTTCGACCTGCAACGCCAGGTGGAGCAGCTCTCGCGGCGTCTTATCCGTGGCAATCGCCGCCACGCAGTTCAGAAACCACGGCTGGTCCGGGACGTCCACGGGCTGGGTCTCATACAATGCGGAGACCGCCAGCAACCGGCCCGCAACGTCCAATTGTGCGACCGCCGCGCGCAGGTTGGCTGCACGATCTCCCAGGTTCGATCCCAGCGACAGATAAGCGGTCTCGCCCACCCAGCTAGTTTCGGGGTGAAAGGCGCGAGAATCCAGAAAAAACTGACGGAGACTGGATCATTTTTGCTTCTTCGGATTGGGAAGGCCTTTGTCCTCTGTGCAAGAAAATCTTTACCACGGAGGTCACAGAGGGGCACAGGGGAAAGCGACTTGCCGAGAACAGCGCTGTGCCGGCGGGACCTCTGCACACCCGGTACCTAGGTCACTTTCCCACCTTCTCGGCTGCCGCTAGTATCGAAAATGCCATGAATCTGGACTCTCTTCTCATCAGCCAGGACGCCGCTTTGCTCGGGGTGCTGCGTCCGGCATTGGAGAAGATCTCGGTCAACATCCAGGTTTGCGCAGGGTTCCAGTCGGGCAGCGATCTGCTGGCGAAGCGCAAGTTCGATGCGATCGTTATCGACTGCGACGACCTGCAGAACGGCCGTGATCTGCTGAAATCGCTGCGCCAGACCCAAAGCAATGCCAAGTCTGTAGCCTTTGCCGTGCTGAATGGGAAGACGACCACCCAGGAGGCGTTCCAGTCCGGAGCCAACTTCGTTCTGCAAAAGCCGCTCACCCCGATGCACGCCGCCCGCTGTTTTAATGCAGCCCTCAATTTCATGGTGCGGGAAAAGCGCCGCTACTTCCGCCATCCGGTGGAGATGCCGTTGCGAATCAGTCTTCCGCAAAACCAGGAACTGACCGGCACGTCAACCAACCTGAGCGAGGGAGGCATGGCTGCCCGCATCGTCGGCAGGTTGGCCAAGGATGCGGAGGGGCAGTTTTGCTTCACGCTTCCCGGGAGTAACATTTCTCTCGAACTGAAAGGCGAAGTCGCATGGACCGACGGAACCGGCCACGTCGGCATCCGCTTCATCAAGGTACCCCAGAGCTCACAGTATCAGCTTGAAAAATGGCTGACCGAGCGCTTGCAAAGCGAAATGCCCGCGCGCTTGCAAAGCTACGTGGCGCTTCCCTGACCGATCGCCAGTTCGCTCTCTCCCGAAAACATTTCCCGAAAATGCCCGCGCCCCCGGCATCCAGTTTGCAACTTGCACCCTGCCGCAGCTGTGGCACTGTAGAGACGCGGATCGCCGCGTCTCAGTTCCCAAGCATGATTACACTGGAAGAAAAAATCGCCCGGACGCAGAGGTTGCTGCGCCGCCTGGAAGAGGACCAGCCCTACTTGCATGTGCGTTTGTCCGCGCTCAGCGCCGAGTACCGGCAGAGCGCAAATGCTTTCGCCGACCGCGTCCGCGCCGAAGCGGTGGCCGAACTGCAGCGCCTGCTGGCAGAACGCGCAACGGCCTATGAGGGAAACGTGCCCCAGGCCGCCGACTGATAGTGTCCCCTGTGATTAAGAATCCTGGAAGCGAAGTTGCGGGACACCAGACTAAACTAAGGATTGTCTGATTAAGTCGGGATGCTTTGAGAGGGCGACGCTCAGCGGCTAAAGCCGCTTGTGTAGCGGGTTCTGGCGGCATGGCTGAAGCCATGCCCTTTCAAAGCTATCCGGAACTGACTTAATCAGAGTATCCCTAACGACTAACGACGAGCGACCAACGACTGACCTCTACTCATGCGCCGTCTTGCCCGCAATCAACTCCAGGGCATGCGGCAGCAAATCCATCACCGCCTGCAGCGACTCGACCGCCCCCGCCGGACTGCCCGGCAGATTGAGGATCAGGCTCGTTCCCCGGACGCCGCACACCGCGCGGCTCAGCGCGGCGAAGTGCGTCTTGCACATTCCCTGGAATCGCATCTGCTCCGCGATCCCTTCCACCAATCGGTCGCATACCGCGCTGGTCGCTTCCGGGGTCACGTCGCGCGGAGCGATTCCGGTCCCGCCCGTGGTCACCACCAGTCGAGCCGACCGGCACAACCCAATCAGTTTTTCCTGAATCGCGGCGCGCTCGTCAGCCACCACGCTGCGCACCACCACTTGAAAGTTGCGTCGCCCCAGCGCTTCCGCTACCGCCGGACCGGAGAGATCCACTTTCTCGCCGCGCGAACAAGAATCGCTGACCGTCAACACCGCCGCCGTCGTTCGATTAGGACTCGAGGCATCCAGTAACGAAGCATCAGGTGTCGAGGAGGACATCTTCACCTTCATCCGCCGCGTCCCGCTGCGCTTCGTCCAGCAGTCGCAATCCTTCCATCAGCAGGCCCTGGGTATTCAGCTTTGTCGTTTCCAGCGTCGACTTGCCGTTGAAATCAATCTGGAAGTTTCCTTCCGTCCAGCGCAGCACTTTGAAAACCGCTTCATCTCCCGTAATCGGACCATAGACGGCGTGCTTGGCCTGCCCCTGGCTGAAATAGATCTCGCATTTGTCGTTATTGTTCGTCATCGTGAGCAGGCAGCTCTTGCGTCCCATCTCCAGCGATTGCACCAGGTCAATCACGTTCATCTGCGACAGGTTGCCGCGCAATATGCCATCGGTCGACGCTGCCTTGCTCAGCTTCTCGAGCGCGATCCGGTCCACCACGCGCTTGATTTTGTGCGTGGCGTCTTTCAGAAAGAAAGGCTTTTCCAGATAGTCTTCAATCGGATCCTGCATCGACAACCGTTCGCTGATGTCGGCCTTGCTGGCCATCAGGATCACCGCGATCCCCGCCGTCGCCGGCCTGCTTTTCAGTTTTTCCAGCAACTGCCGCCCGTCCATGCCCGGCATGCGGTAGTCGCTGATCAGCACATCCGGCAGGTCATCGACTGCCTTCAACAAGGCATCGGCTGCGTCGGTCGCGACCGCGACCTCGCCCAGCGCCGAGAGCGCCTGCTGCAACATCCCCAGCACCATCGGGTTGTCGTCCACCAGCAGGATTTTGACGTTGCTCGCCATGGCTCAAAAAACAGAAGGCTATTTTCGCTTGCTGCTTCTCCGGTAGTCTCCACTCTTGCCGCCCGACTTCCGCTCCAGCACCACTTCCCGGATTTCGATGCCCTTATCGAGCGCCTTGCACATGTCGTACACGGTGAGCGCCGCGACGCTGGCCGCGACCAGCGCTTCCATCTCCACGCCGGTCTCCGCCGTGGTCTTTACTTTTGTGGCAATAGAAACGCCATTCTCGCACACGCGTAGGGTCACAGCAATGTGCGACAGAGGGACCGGATGGCACATGGGAATCAACTCCGCCGTCCGCTTCGCCGCCATGATTCCCGCTGTCCGCGCCACCTCCAGCGGATCGCCCTTGGGATTCTCGGGCAGCGCCCGCAGCACCTCCGGCGTCATGGCGACGAAAGCACTCGCCTCCGCCTCGCGCGCCGTTCGCGCCTTCGACGACACGTCCACCATGCGGGCTTGGCCCTGCGCGTTGTAGTGGGAAAGTTTCTTAGGCATCAGCAACAGGTTATCGTACTCGCCGTGGCGCGTGTGGGGACGTGCGCCCTCGCCCGTCCAACTCGGCCTTGCCTCGGAGTCAGAATCTCCCCAGCCCTGGCAATTTCGTCCGCATCAGCCGCACTGCATCAACAATGACACCCATTCTCCCGCCTCGATCCGCTCGCGGTCTGGAGGAATCACCACATAGCAGTTTGCCCGAGCCAGCGTAGCGATGTCGCCCGACCCCTGCCACCGCGCCAACTCCACCTCCGCATTCTCAAACTCTCCCGAAAGCACCGCCGGAAGAAATCTCTTCAACCCTGTCTTCGTCCGTATCTCAGATTTCAGACGCGCGCCAAGAAAGATCAACCGCTGTGGCGTCATTCCCGCGAGCGCTTCGATCATGGGCCGGGCAAACAATTCAAAAGTCACCATGGTCGATACCGGATTCCCCGGCAGGCCAAAAAAATATTTCTTGTGTGGCGCGCCACACGATCCAAACACCACCGGCCGCCCCGGCTGAATCTGCGCTCCCGTAAAATAAAACTCCGCCTTCAACTCCCAGAGAACCTGCTCCACCAGATCGTACTTCCCCATGGAGACGCCGCCCGTCAGCAACAAAAGATCGCACTGCAATCCTGTTTCGATCCAAGCTTCTTCGATCAATGCTCGCAGCCGGCCCCGCTCATCCGGAGCGATCCCGAGCCGCACCGCCTCCCCGCCGGCATTCTGAACCTGCGCCGCCAGCGAATAGGAATTCGAATTCCTTATCTGCGCCGGCCCCGGCGTCGCGTCAATTTCCACCACTTCGTCGCCGGTCGAAAGCACCGCCACGCGCGGCTTCCGGAAGACCTGCACGCGGCTTTTGCCGGCCGAGGCCGCAATCGCGATGCCAGCGTGGTCCACCCGGCGTCCGCGATCCAGCAGCAATTGTCCCGTGCGCGCTTCCGCCCCGCGCGGAACAAAGTTCTCGCCGCGGCTCACACTGCGCCGGACTTCCACCACCAGCTTCCCCACTGGCGCATCTCCCAACGACGTGTGCTCCACCATCACCACCGCATCCGCCCCCGCCGGCAGCGGAGCCCCGGTCATGATCCCCACCGCCTGGCCGCGCCCCACCGAACACACTCCCGGTTCCGGCCAGTCGCCCGCCTTCACCTCGCCGACCACTTCAAGGCGCGCCGGAACCTTCGCCAAGTCCGCCGCGCACACCGCATATCCATCACGAGTCGCCCGATCAAACGGAGGAAAGTCGCGGTCCGCCAAAATTCCCTCCGCCAGCACCCGCCCCAACCCCGCCAGCAGATCCACCGTCTCCATCTCTTCCGGAGACACGCCGGCCGCATGCTGCTCAACCAGACGTCGTGCCTTCTCAAAGCTCAACACCCGAGCCGCAGGCACGACGGAAGAAGAGGAATGGGAAGACATGCAAGAATCATACGCCGCAGGCCCCTCCGGGGCTAAAGCCCGCGTCGTTATTGGCGATGAGCGGCACGGCTGAAGCCGTGCCCTTCTCGAAAGCCTAAGAGAGCCGGAGTTTTTTCCGCAGGCTGAGACGGGGCAAGCCCCGTCTCTACACGAGTTTTCCCGCAGCCTATGAAGCCGTGCCCTTCCCAAAACGATTTGTGGATAACTTGTAGTGAACCGGCGAACGCCCACGACGAAAAGGAGAGCGCGACGAGGGGTTTTCTGAGAACTGACGGCTGAGAGCTGAGAGCTGCTCTACCGCGCCAGTTCCTGCCCCAGCACCGTGGCATTGCTGGCGAAGCACAGGCCGGTTTCCAGATCCACCAGCCCCGAGCGGACAAGCTTCGCGATTTCGCCGTCGAAGTGCTGCATGCCTTCGTTTTCGCTGGCCTTGATCGCGTCCAGCAGGGTGCGGCCCGGCCGCTCGCCTTGTTCGACGCAATCGCGAGTGCGCGAATTGGATTTCAAAATTTCGACGACGGCGATGCGATCACCGCCATCGTTGCGCGGGATCAGCCTTTGGGCAACGATGTAGCGGAACGTTTTGGCGAGACGTTCGCGCACCGATTGCTGTTCGGCGGTGGGGAACGTCGCGATGATGCGCTCCACCGTCTTCGAGGTATCGACAGTGTTCATGCTGGAAAGAACGAGGTGGCCGTTTTCGGCGGCTTCGAGAAGAATCTCGAGCGTCTCCCGGTCGCGGATTTCGCCGACCATAATCACGCGCGGCGCCTGGCGCAGCGCCGCCCGCAGCGCGGTGGTGAAATTTGGCGCATCGCTGTGCAACTCGCGCTGGTGCACCGTCGATTTCTTGTGCTTGTGCAGAAACTCAATCGGATCCTCGACCGTCAGAACGTGATAGAAATATTGGCCGTTGATGCGGTCCAGCAAAGCGGCCAGCGTCGAAGACTTGCCCGATCCGGTTCCGCCCGTTACCAGGATGATGCCGTTGCGGACCTTCGCCGCCTCTTCCAATTGCGCCGGCAGACGAAGCGAACTGAAAGTCGGAATGACGGTCGGAATGACGCGCATCACAATCGCGCAACTTCCGCGCTGGATAAAAACGTTGACGCGGAACCGCGCCATTCCCGGCAATCCGTAGGAAACGTCGCAGGAACCCTGCTCGCGAAGCGTATTGATGGCCTGCTTATTGTTGCCGATCAGATCGGCCGCGATGCGGCGCGTGTCATCCGCCGAAAGGGTGCCGCTGCCGGGGATTTCGACCGCCGTTAGTTGCCCGTGAATCTCGACCTGGGGCGGACGCCCCGGCGAAAAAATCAGATCGCTAACCTTCTCCGACGCGCGCAACATGCCGGCCAGCAGAACCGGCGTCGGGATCGAGCCCGTTTCGCTAATGCCCTCGAACGCAATCGCAATCGGGGAATTCCCTGGAGCAGCCATTTCATGCACTCCCGTCATCAGCATTGACACCACAGGGGAGAAACGTGGCCGGGGAACCTATGTAATGAATGTAGCGCGGATGTGGGGAAGAGCGAAGGACAAGTAGGTCATAGACCTCGGTAACTGAAAACAGTTCTCAGCTCTCAGCTCTCAGAAAAACCCGGCGGTTGCTGTTGCCGCCGGTCGAGATTTAAGTGCAATTGGCGCGCTCTTACTGGGAACTGAGAACTGGGTCTCAGCGGCTATTTCGCCGGTTTTTTCTTGGTTCCGAAGCCGGTTTCGATGGTCGCGCCGATGCTGGCCAGCATGTCCTTGGCTGGCTGAGCGAGCTTACCGTCAGGTGCGAGCTCAAGATATTTCTTGAAGGCCTCGGCTGTACCTTCGGGCGCGACCATCTTATCGCCCTTGAGGGTAGCTTTGCCGATCAAGTTGACGCCCTTCCAGTAGTAAGCGTCGGCTTTGGCCGGATCGGCGGCAATCACTTTGTCGAAAGCCGCAATGGCATCATCCACCTTGCCCGCATTGGTGAGAACAGCACCCTCGTTGAACAGGTACGTGGCGGCGTGCGGCGGATCGAGTTCGATCGCCTTGCTATAGCTGGCCACGGCATCATCGATCTTGTTGGACTTCGAATAAACTTCCGCAAGATTGTTATAGTAGGCGGCCATATTCTTATTATTGTCGGGATCTTTTTGTGCCGTTTCCGAGGCGCTGCGTAGTTCAATTGCCTTCTGGTAATCGGCTGCGGCCATCTCGTAGCGCTTCAGTTTTTCTGCGGGATCGGTCTGCTTGGGTCCCGACATGCGGTAGGCGTCGGCGAGTTTGAACCAGATCAGATCGCGGGTGCTGTCGGTCTGGGTGGCTTCAGTCAGGGTGGCGATCGCGGTCTCGAAGTCGCCGGCATCGGAAGCGGCCTTGGCGGCACTGAGTTTTTCGTTGAGCGTGCCGACGGTTTTCTTTTCGTTTTCGGCTTTGGCGACGGCCTCCTTAACCTTCGCGGCTTGTTCAGGGGTCATTCCCTGGCCTTGGGCTACGTTCGCCTGTTCTTTCTTCAGGTCGAAGTCCAGTGCTGTTTCGTCCAGCCCCTTCATGACGCCGTTGAAGTGCCAGAGTTCCTTGCCGTCCTTGCTGAGCTTGACGTTGTACCTGCCGGTGACGATGCCGAGCGAGAAATACTCGCCCTTGTTGTTGGTTTTGAGGGTGTACTTGTGGCCGGTTTCGGTCCCAATCCACTCCACTTCGGCCTGAGCGATTGGTTTCCCTTCCAGGTCTTTGCAGATTCCCTTCACAGTGCCTGCGCTTTGCGCGAACGCGAGTGGAGCGGACGACCCCGCGGCGAGAACGAGCAACAGGGGTAGGATGAAATATTTCTTCATGATTTGGCCTCCCGGCAATGCATTTGAATTTAAGACCGTTTGAAAGCGGTTCTAACTCGATCGGGCGGCGGGTTCCGCGTACGGAATGGGATCTTCCGCGCCCGCTTGGCGAAACGCGCGCAGGCGAAGCACACAGCTGTCGCAGACTCCGCAGGCGCGATCTTCGCGCTGATAGCATGACCACGTTAAATCGAATGGGGCCTTCAGTTCAAGGCCCAGCGTCACAATCTCGGCTTTGTGCATGGCAATCAGCGGTGTTACCACCCGGATTGTTCCGTCTTTTGTGCCCGCCTTCACGACTTCGTTGAACGCCCGATAGTACTCGGGCCGGCAATCGGGGTAGCCGGAACTGTCCGGCTCAACCGCTCCGATGTAGACTTTTTCGGCTCCCAGCACTTCCGCCCAACTGACGGCAACGGCGAGAAAATGGGCGTTGCGGAAGGGGACATATGTGACGGGAATGCTGACGGGAACGCCGGCGCCGATGGCGTGCGCTTCGGGAACGGCAATGCTCGGATCGGTGAGGGCGGATCCGCCGATAGCGCCAAGAGCTGCATTACGTACGAGCAGACGGTCGCGAATTTCGAGCCGGTCGCAGATGCTTTCGAAGGAACGCCGTTCGCGCTGTTCGGTGCGCTGCCCGTAGCTGACGTGGACGGCGGCGGCCTGGTGGTCACGGGCCGCGAGCGCCGCACACACGCAGGAATCCATGCCGCCACTTAGCAGCACCACGGCGCGGCTGCGTTTGCTGGTTGCGTTCAATACCATCACCGGGTCGCGAAGCGTTCTTCCTCCTAATTTTATGCCAGTTGACGATGTTTCACTGGGTGCTAACTCGAAGAGCAACCGCGGAAGCGTCTTTCCCGGCTCGCGCCTCGCTAATTTACGTCTTCTTTCCCACTTGTTACTGACTTGATTCTTAACCAAGCAGGGTCGGCGGCTGACGAGCTTCGCTCGCCGGGACAGCCGAGGGCGGCTGTCCCTATGCGATTCCGGGAAGTGGCACGGCGGACTGGGGTCCAGCTATTCGTAGCGCAGGCTCTCGACGGGATCCAGTTGGGCGGCGCGGATGGCGGGCAGGGTGCCGAACAGGATGCCGACCAGCGACGAGACGCCGATGGCAATGATGGCGGAGAGACCGGAAATGGGGATGCGATAGGCGGTGAAGAAGCGGACGGAGAAGGGGATGGCGAGTCCGATGATGATGCCGAGGACTCCGCCGACAAGGGCGATGAGGACGGCCTCGGAGAGGAACTGGAAGCGAATCTCGCGTCTGGTGGCGCCGACCGCTTTGCGGATTCCGATCTCGTGAGTGCGGGCGCTGACCGTGGCCAGCATGATGTTCATGATGCCGATACCGCTGACCAGTAATACCACCGCCGCAATCAGCAGCAGCACCACCGTCAGAATGTTCGCTGTCTTTTCCGCCAGGTTCACGAGCGGCGTCAGGTTCTCTACGTTGTAGACCGACTCCGGCCGGTGCCGGGACTGCAGGACCCACTTGATTTGAGCCGTCGCTGCGTTCACTTCATCCGGGCTCGCCACCGTGAAATAAATCTGGCGCACCGCATTGGAGGGCAGAAAAAACCGGCTCACCGAATACGGGATCGTCATCGTGTTGTCCTCCACTTCGGACTGCCCAAACGTCTCCACCCGCTCTTTGAACACCCCGATCACCGTAAAGGGCAGACCGCTCAGCTTGATCACCCGGCCCACCGCGTTCTCTGGCGTCCGGAACAGCTTCACCGCCAGCTTCTCGGTGATCACACCGACCTTGTCGCGCCCCTGCTCGTCCTCCGCGTCAAAGAACCGGCCCGCCAGCAACACCAGGTTCCGCACCTGACGGTATTCCGGGAACACCCCAAGAATCGAAATGTCCTGCTCTTTACCGTTGGGCACGCTGATGCGGTCATTAAGCCGCACAAACGGCGACGCGGCCACCACCGAGGACACCTGCTGCCGCACCGCGGTAAGGTCATCCACGGTCAATTCATCGAGCGCCACCGCCGTGATGCGCTCCCCCCCGCCGGCGTAGCTGGCATAAACTAGGTTGGAGCCAATGCCCTGAATCTGGTCCAGGATGTATTGTTTGCCGGTAAGCCCAATCGTGACCACCAGAACCAGTGAGGCCGTCCCAATCATCATGCCCAGAGCGGTCAGCAGAAACCGCACCTTGTTGCTGAGGTAGGTGTCGTAGGCGAAGCGCAGACTCTCGCTGATCACCAGCTCGGGCTTGCGCGGCCCGTCGTCCAGGCCATTGTCCAGCGCGGAGTTGGTCACATCCACCAGCTTGGTGCCCAGAAGGTTCAATGTCCAGTATTCTTTAAGATGCTAAAACGCCTGAAGACGCTAAAACGCCTTCCGCTGCGTGACGCTGGAATCTTCCCCCCCCGAATCGCTCGGTCACGAAATAAGCCGCCAGTACCACAATCAGCGGATCTAGAGGCCTGAGATAGTACGTCTCCGGGTGCGAAAAATAATAAACCAGCGGAAAGAAAACAAACACGATGGCAAATCGCGCCCCGAGTCGCGCATTCGCCCGCCCCGCGTTTGCCCGATACACGTTTGCCCGATACAGCCGGCGCAGCCCGGCCAGCGCCAGCACCGTCATCGTCGTGGCCAGAAAAATATTGGGCGGGTCCAGGGGTTCCTGTGCGAGGTAGACGGGCGAGAAGCTCCAATAACCAGTCCATAGATACAACGCCCGGCGCAACACCATCCACGCGTACCAGCCGGGGTGGGCGCGGATGTAATCGACTGCCTGCTGGCGCTTGTGCTCCATGTAGGAGATCTCCCCGACTTTCTCGTATTCCGCCAGTTCGGCGTCATTGTGATTCGGGTGCAGGGCACTATTCACCCAGCGCGTGGAATAGCCGTTGTTGCCGATATACAACTCCAGACCGAAACCGCTCCGGACGGGAATGACCTTACGAAAAATCTCGTAGTTGCGGCCAACCCAAGGCGAGAGGACGGCAAGCAAAGCCAGAATCGCGGCGAAGCCGGGCATCTTCCAGGGGCGATGCTGCCGATACCGCTGGTAGCAGGTCCAAGCTCCCAGTAACGGCAATACGGAAAGGACAACGGGTTCGGTCAGCGCGGCCAAGCCAGAGAGCAGACCGAAGCCAATCCAGGGGAGAAGCTGGCCGGAATCCTCGAGCTCCAAAGCAATGAGGAAAAGGCAACCGAGCAGCAGGGTGACGAGACAAGTAGACCAGGCCCAGTCCGCGCCGTAGTAAATCCCATACGGCGAAAACGCCCAACCCCACCCTGCCCACTTCGCCACACGCCCGTCAAAGCAGCGGCGCGCCAGAAAAAATACGGGAATACATGTGAGCGCGGAAAACACGCTGTTTATCGCCAGCGCCGCCACAATGGACGCCGGCGTGTACGTCCCCAACAGCCGGAACACTCCCGCCAGCAAATACGCGTACACCGGCGACAGCACCGCCGTCGGCCCCGTGTCGGCAAACACATTTCCGAACCCGTGCCCGGCGACCAGCGAGCGCGCCACCCGCCCGAACGCCCAGTGCTCCAGCACGAACGGATCCAGCCAGTCGTGATAGAGAAACGGAATGACCGCCAGCCGCACCGCGAGCGCCGTTGCCACCATCGGGCCTATTCTCAGCGACGCAGACGCGCGCACTCCGCCTTTTTCCGCTTCCCGCGTTTCGCTCATTTCATTTCTTGAATTCCGCGAATTCAGCCCACCGCTACTCCACTACTCCACCCGGCAAACCACAACCTGCGCATTCCGGTAGGGGCACGGCAACCCTTCGACACCCGGCACAGTTAGGACCACCCAGTCCACTCCAAACTCCGCTTTCAAACGCAAGAAGTCCGGCCGTTGAAAATCGCGCCACCCACGTTGCGCTTCCACTTCTCGCAGCCAGCGCGGCGCGAGCCGCGGCACTCGCGCTGCCATTCCCGCGTCCTTCAACGCGTCCGCCAACACGCTGCGCTCCGCCAGGGCACGAAAACCATGGTAGTCCTCGCCCGGCAATTCCATGTAGCGCGGATCAAGCGCGAACAGGCTATCCACGGGCGTGTTGCGGCTGGGCGTGTTTTGGCTGGGCGTGTTTTGGCTGATCCAGCGGAAAGCCTCGACCCAGCTATTGCGCGACGCTTCATGGCGCGACAGAGAGCCCGGCAACTCCAGATGCGCGGTTGCCGGATACATCTGCCGCTGCGCATAAAACATCCCGGCGCTCAGCGGCACAAACAGCAGCAGCCAGCGCAGTGCATGACGCTTTAGTACGTACTGTCCCAGCAATCCCCCCGCCAGCAACACAAACAACAAGTACACAAGATGCAGAAAGCGCATCGGCTCCAGCGGACGCAAACGCTCCAACCGGGCGGGCAGCAAGATGATTAGCGCCACCGCCAACTGGAACACGCCAAAGTAAACCAGCCGCTCCGCTACATGAGCCAGAACCGTCTGGCTGCGGCGCTCGGCCAGCGCCCGGAACCACCACAGCAACAGCAGCGGCGCTACCACCCCCAGCCACTCGTACCAATGCCAGCGCAACACAAAATAAAACGACCGCGTGGCCGCCGCCTGCCGCCACGCATCCGAGGGCGGATCGAACATCCATCCCAGGGGCCACAGCAGCGCCGCCCCGACCGCCATGCGCCGCCGGTCTACATTCGTTTTCGTCCGCGCCGTCTTCGTGCGCTCCGTCTTCGTCCGCTCCGCCGGCTCCCATAGCAGGAACAAGCAGTACGACGCGCCGAACGCCGCCATGATGGCATGCACGGCAAATGCCGCCGCCAGCAGCGCGCCCGCCAGCAACAACCGCCTGTCGTTCTTAGGGACGTTCTTAGGCACGAGCACGGCCGCGATCGCCGCCAAAATCAGCGCCGTGGCCAACGCCCGCGGATGCAGGTGCTGGTCCGTCAAACTCAGCCCTGTGCCCGAGACTGGAAGGGTCAGCAGGACCGCTACCAGTGTCACCGCCGCCCACTGCGCGTGCGCTTCCGCGAAACACCGCCGGCTGATTCGCCAGCATCCCCATAAAATCAGAACGGTCACCGCCCACTGCCAAAACAAAATTCCCCATTCCAGGGGCACGTGGGTCCAGCGCAGGGAAAACGCGATCAGCTTATCGAAAACGGTCGCCTGAAACTGGACTCGGAAAAAGTCGGCGTCATGGGGAAACAACGACGGATTCAGATCCTGCTTGATCGCCGCCAGGTAGAACGCATCATCTTCCAGCCCCGGATGATATCCCTGCACCAGCATGGCAAATGCTGCCAGCAGCGGTAAGGCCAACCAGGCCCAACCCAGCGCCGAAGTCCCAGTGCGCGATGCGAGTTCTTTCGGCAAGGTTAGCCGCCGGACCGGCCGTCGGTAATCGTTCTCTCGGTAGCCTTCGGACTGTAATACCTGGAGTCGGGACCCGGCTCCAGGCAGCGGCCTTTGCGGCTGAAAATCCGGAATCGTGCCAACCCGATTTTCTGCAAGCGGAACTGCACCGACGTCAGCAAAACGCCCAGCCCATACTGCACGCTGCGCCGGAAATTAATCGAAGAAGCTTCCGGAAAATATTTCGTCGGGCAGGAAACCTCGCCAATGTGGAAACCGAAGTGAAGGCACTGCGCCAGCATCTGATTGTCAAAGACAAAATCGTCCGAGTTCTCCAGCAGCGGAAGATCCTGGAGCACGGTGCGGCTGAACGCCCGGTATCCGGTGTGATATTCCGACAACTTCGCGCCCAAACAAGTGTTTTCGAAAAGCGTCAGGAATCGGTTGGCCACGTATTTCCACAGCGGCATTCCACCCTGCCGCGCCCGCCCTCCCAAAATTCGCGAACCCAGCACCACGTCATAGACACCGAAAGCGATCATGCTCGCCATGGCGGTTACGAGCAGCGGCGTGTACTGATAATCGGGATGGACCATGATGACCACGTCGGCGCCGGCGGCCAGAGCTTCGCGATAGCAGGTCTGCTGATTGCGGCCATAGCCGTAGTTGCGGTTGTGCACGAATGACTGCAAGCCGAGTTGGTGGGCGACTTCGACGGTGCGATCCGAACTGTGGTCGTCGACGAGAATGCGAATATCGACCAGGTCGGGCAATTCCCGCACGGTCGCTTCCAGCGTCTTTTCCGCGTTGTAAGCGGGCAACACGACGGCAATGCGTTTGCCGTTGATCATGCAGTATTTTCCTCGATGGACTGCGTAAATCATAACCGGAAACGCAGCCGTCCGCAGGAATAACCTGCCCGTGGTCGCAGCAACTTCGGATTCGCTATAAGTCGCGGCGAAAAAAAGAGCCTCCGGCGAGGATTTTGAGGCGCCTGCGTTGGTAGACTATCGAACAGCACCTGCTGCCGCGCCGAGAACTCGCGGTCTGGAACGGGCGAAGCACTATGGGCGAAACTGCAAATATGCCTCCTCGTACTCTGTTTGAGAAAGTTTGGGATGCGCATGTGGTCGCTGCTCCCGAAGGGCAGTCGGCGCTGCTCTATATCGATTTGCACCTGGTGCATGAAGTGACTTCGCCGCAGGCTTTCGACGGTCTGCGCGCCAATGGCCGGCGTCTGCGGCAGCCCCTGCGCACGGTGGCAACGGTCGACCACAACATCCCGACCACTCCGCGGGGCTTGCCGATCACCGACCCGATTGCGGCGAAGCAGATTGAAGCGCTGCAGAAAAATTGCCGCGAGTTCGGGGTTCCGTTCTTTGATGTGGACTCGCCGGAGCAGGGCATTGTGCACGTCATCGGCCCGGAACTGGGCATCACGCTGCCGGGAATGACGATTGTCTGCGGCGACAGTCATACCTCGACGCATGGCGCGTTCGGATCGCTGGCATTCGGCATCGGCACGTCGGAAGTGGAACACGTGCTGGCGACGCAATGTCTGCCGCAGAAAAAACCGAAGACGATGCAGATCCACGTGCGCGGGAAGCTGGCGGAGGGCGTGTCGGCAAAGGACCTGGCGCTTGGAATTATCGGACGCATCGGCACCGATGGCGCCAGTGGACATGTGATCGAGTACGCAGGCGATGCGGTGCGTGCATTGTCGATGGAAGGCCGCATGACGCTGTGCAACATGAGCATCGAGGCGGGAGCGCGAGCGGGACTGATCGCGCCCGATGAAACGACTTTCGCGTATGCCGGCGGCCGGCGCTTTGCTCCAAAAGGAAAAGATTGGGCAGACGCGGTTGCGTACTGGCGCACGCTGGCGAGCGATCCCGGAGCGCAATTCGATCGGGTGATTGAGATTGACGCGGCATCGCTCGCGCCGTTCGTCACCTGGGGGACGAATCCCGGAATGGTAGTGGCTGTGAACGCGCGCATTCCCGAGTTAACGAGCTTCGCGCAGGAAGCCGACCGGCGCGCGGCGGAACAAGCGCTTGCATACATGGGCCTCGATCCCGGAACGCCGATTGAAACCATTGCTGTCGACCGGGTGTTCATCGGATCGTGTACCAATTCGCGCATCGAAGACCTGCGGGCGGCGGCGCGGGTGGCGAAAGGGCAGCACGTGAATCCGAAGGTTCGCGCCATGGTGGTGCCGGGCTCGCAGGCCATCAAGCACGCGGCGGAAGAGGAAGGACTGCACCGCATTTTTCTGGATGCCGGGTTTGAATGGCGCGAGTCGGGATGCTCGATGTGTCTCGGCATGAATCCCGACATCCTGCAACCGGGAGAGCGCTGTGCGTCGACCAGCAACCGGAATTTCGAAGGACGGCAGGGGCGCGGAGGACGAACGCACTTGGTCAGCCCCATGATGGCGGCGGCGGCGGCGATTGCCGGACATTTCACCGACATTCGGAATTGGCGATTTCTGTAGCACCATGGGGGGACGGGCTTCGCCGCGTCCAAGTGGGGCGAAGGCCCGCTTCCACACGAGGTAAACCAGACACTATGCAACCGTTTCGCAAACACACCGGCGTCGCTGTCCCACTTGATAAGGTGAACGTAGACACCGATCAGATCATCCCCAAGCAGTTCTTGAAGCGCATCGAGCGCACGGGGTTCGGCGAATTCCTCTTCTACGACTGGCGCTTTTCGGGAGACGGAAAAAAGATTCCCGATTTTGTGCTGCACGCGCCGCGCTATGCGAAGGCGTCGATTCTGGTCGCGGGGAAAAACTTCGGCTGCGGGTCCTCGCGCGAACACGCGGTCTGGGCGCTGGCGGATTTTGGATTCCGGGTGGTGATCGCGTCGTCCTTTGCCGACATCTTTGCCAACAACAGCCTGAAGAACGGCCTGCTGACGGTGCGGCTCAACGAGGAGCAGGTGGCGGGAATCACGCGTCGTTCGAAGGAGATCGAAAACTACCGGCTGACGGTCGATCTCGAAACCTTGCGAGTGGAAGACGGAAGAGGATTTGCGGCGACGTTCGCGATGGACGAATTCTCGCGTCATTGTCTGCTGAACGGGTTGGACGACATCGGGCTGACGCTGCAACATGAAGCGGAGATCGCCGCCTATGAAGCCAAGCATCCAGCGCGAGTGGAAATGAAGTCGATTGCATAATTTTGTAATTTCGTAATCGGGTAATTGTGCAATCTGAACAACGAGAACGACGGGCGCTCCTAATTGCAAAATCGCTTTCTCTGGGTCACACCTCGTGCTAGATCGGAGTGCGTTCGTGAAAAAGCTTCTTTTCTTCTTCACTGTCAACCTATTGGTTCTGCTTTCCGCCGGACGTGCACAAAATGCCGCGCCTCAGACCGCTGCGCCGAAGCAACTCACGATTGAACGGATCTTCGCGGAGGGCGGAGTCATAGGACGAGCCCCGGAGACGATCCAGTGGAGTCCGGACGGCACCAAGGTGTCTTTCGTGCAGCGCGATGATACGGGCGAACGCGGCGAACTCTGGTATGTGGACGCGGTGACGGGCGAGAAAAAAATACTGGTCGGCGAGACCAAGCTGTCGCAACTTGCTCCTCCCATGAGCAAGATCCATGACGAGCGCGAGAAAGAGCGCGTGACGCGGTATCACGTCGCCGCCTACACGTGGTCGCCCGACTCCAAGCACCTGCTCTTCGATTCGCAGGGACAGCTCTGGTATTACAGCCTGGATACGGGAACGGCGGTGCAGCTTACGTCGTCTCCGGACCCCAGCGAAGACGCGAAGTTTTCGCCGGACGGCAAGCGGCTCGCTTACGTGCGCAAGCACAATCTTTATGTGCATCCCGTCTCGGGGGAGGGAGGCGAACGTCCGCTCGCGCGCGAGGAGAAAGAGAAAGACAAGGATAGGGACAAAAACAGGGAAAGAGAGGGCAACATCCTGAACGGGGAAGTGGACTGGGTTTACGCCGAAGAACTGACGGTGCGCAGCAATTTCTTCTGGTCGCCGGAAGGAAAAGAAATCATTTTTCTGCAGATGGATGAGACCCGGGTACCGACCTACCCCATCACCGACTGGTTGCCGACGCATCCCCGGGTCGAGCGGGAAAAATATCCCAAGGCTGGGGATCCAAATCCCAGCGTGCGTTTGGGAGTAGTGGGCGGCAACGGCGGCAAGGCGAGCTGGATCAAACTCACCGACGACGATGACACCTATGTGCCGCGTTTCGGCTGGATTCGCGAAGGCTGGGCTTGGGCGGAGGTCCTGAATCGCAAGCAAGATGTGATGGACCTTTATTTCATCAACGCGAAGTCGGGGGTGTCGCGCAAAGTGCTGACCGAATCGGCTCCAGATGCGTGGGTCAACGTCAACGACGACTTTCGCATCCTGAAATCGGGCGACCGCTTTCTGTGGACCAGTTGGCGCGACGGCCACACCCACATTTATCTCTACAGTTTCAACGCGTCAGACCCGCTGGCTTCCGATGCGAAACTCGAATGCCAGCTCGAAAGCGGAGACTATGAGGTGATCGCGATCAGCGGGGTGGACAACGCAGCGGGCACGGTTTTCTTCACGGCCAATAAGGGAGATCCACGGCAAGGGAAGATTTTTTCCGTGAAGCTGGACGGCTCGGGGATGCAAGCCATTTCGTCGGAAAACGGCAACTATGAGGCGAACTTCGCCGATGACGGCAAGCATTTCACGGAAACGCACTCCGCGACGCTGACGCCGCCGCGGATTTCGGCGTGCGCGCCGGGTGGCCCGTGCCACAAGATCTGGGAAGGTCGCAGCGTGGCCGATTACGACCCGATCGCGCCCAAGCCTCTGGAATTCAAAGCCGAGGATGGCACGGTGTTGTATGGCGAGCTGATACTGCCGCGCCCTGCCGATGCGAGCCAGAAGATTCCAATTCCGTTGATCGTGTATATCTATGGCGGTCCGGCGGATCAGATCGTGCAGGATTCATGGGATGGAACGAACAACGCGCTGTTCCACCAGATTCTGGCGAATGAAGGATTCGCGATTTTCTCGGTCGATAATCGCGGAACCCCGAATCGCGGAAAGAAATTTGTGGCCACGATCCGCCTGCAGTTTGGCGGGGTCGAATTGAAAGACCAGCTCACGGCGCTCGACCAGTTGTACTCGCAGTTTCCGCAACTCGACCGCTCTCGCACCGCGATCTGGGGATGGTCGAACGGCGGTTCGATGACGCTCTACGCGCTGACCCACTCCGACCGCTTCAAGGCGGGAATCTCGGTTGCGCCGGTGACCAATTGGCGCGACTACGATTCGATTTACACCGAGCGCTACATGGGTCTACCCAAGGACAACGCCAGCGCCTACGACGATTCCATCGTCAGCGCGGCCAGTAGTCTGCACGGTTCGTTGCTGCTGGTGCACGGGACCAGCGACGACAACGTACACTTCCAGAATACAATCCAGATGATCGACGCGCTGGTCCGAGCGGGGAAACAGTTCCGGCTGATGGTCTATCCGAATAAGACACATGGGATTGCGGGAACGGCCACGCGCATGGAGTTGTTCCACATGATGGAAGATTTTTGGAATAAGGAATTGAAATAGCCATCCAGCCATCAGCCTTCAGCCATCGGTTTTCGACTCGCGGCGCCTGTAAGCTTTACCTGAAGGCTGATGGCTGACGGCTGAAAGCTGACTTTATGCATCGCACAACTCTCGGCGATTTCGAACTCACCGTTGTCTCCGACGGAACCTACTTCCTCGACGGCGGAGCCTTTTTCGGCGTCGTTCCTAAGACCATGTGGTCGAAGAAGGTCACGGCCGACGCTCAGAACCGGCTCGACACGGGACTGAATTCGCTGCTCGTGCGCACCGGCAAGAAAAACATCCTCATCGAAACTGGCATCGGCAACAAACTGCCAGACAAGATGGTGCAAATCTACAAACAGCCGGCCAAGCTGCTCGATAACCTGCACGCCGCCGGAGTCGCGCCGGAAGACATCGACATCGTCATTAATACCCACCTGCATTTTGACCACTGTGGATGGAATACGGTGCGGCGCGGAGATCGAGTGGTGGCGACGTTTCCGAACGCCAAGTATTACGTGCAGGAAAAAGAATGGGAGCATGGCCGCCTCCAACTGGAGCGCGACGCCATCAGCTACATGAGCCCGAATTACGATCCGCTGCTGGAGACCGGCCAGATGGTGCTGCTGAACGGCGATCGGGAGCTTTCACCCGGCATCTCGGTCAAGGTTTTTCCGGGGCACACGGCGAATATGCAGGCGGTGATCATTGAAAGTGGCGGCGGGGACAACGACAAGAAGACGGCGTGCTACATCTCCGACCTGATTCCGACCTCAGCGCATCTCGACGTAACCTGGGTGATGGCGTTCGATCTGTTTCCGCTCGAAACCATCGAGAGCCGGAAGAAGTATTACGCGCAGGCGATCCCGGAGAGATGGCTAACCGTGTTCACGCACGATGACGCCACGCCGTGGGGATTTGTGGAACGCGGGGAGCGAAGAAGGCTGGGACTAGCCAAGCTCACGTAGGGACGGGCGCCTTCGGCCGTCCCGCGCTCCTAGGTCGAGATCCTAGGCCGAAATGACGGGTGCACTCGCTGCCAGCTTCGCTTCGAAGAATTCTTCCACCCGCCCCAGTATCTCCGCCCCGCTCTTCGCCTCGTAGATCGCTTTCCTGAGCGCTGCGCCTCCGGGCACGCCGTGCGTGAACCACGACGCGAACTGCTTCATCTTGCCTTCCGCTCCGGGCATTCCTTCTTCCAGCAGCATTTGGAAATAGGTCCGGATCATCTGGTAGCGGTCAGCCTCGGTGGGTTCGTCGTACATTTTTTCTGCGGAGCTTCGCTCCGCTGAACGGGCGAGGTCGCCCGTTCCCACTCGGCTCACATACTGCTCGATCTGGCGAAAAATCCACGGATTCGCTGGGGCCATGCGGCCGATCATCACGGCGTCGCAACCGGTTTGGGCAACGATGGCGCAGGCGTCTTCGGGCGAGCGGATGTCACCATTGCCGATCACCGGAATCTTGACTGCCTGCTTGACGGAGGCGATCCATTCCCAGCGCGCGTTCCCGCTGTAGCCTTGCTCACGCGTGCGGGCGTGCAGCGCCACCGCGCCCAAGCCGCAGCTTTCGGCCATGCGCGCCAGTTCGACGCAGACGATCTCGTCGTCGTTCCATCCGGCGCGGAATTTCACGGTGAAGGGAATCTTCACGGCGGCGCGCACCGCTTCGAAAATTTGCCGGATCAGAGGCAGATCGCGCAGCAGTCCTGAGCCGCCGTTGCACTTCACGACTTTCTTCGCCGGGCAGCCCAGGTTGAGGTCGACCAGGTCGAAGCCGAGGTCTTCCACCAGACGCGCGGCATCGGCCAGCACGCTTGGACTGCTGCCGAAGAGTTGGGCCGAGACCGGGTGTTCGTCATCATAGAAATGAAGGTATCGCCCGCGGACGCGCTGGTCGCGCAGCACGCCGTCAGCCGAGGTGAACTCGGTCATGATCAGGCCGCATCCGCCAAGGCGCTTGATGAAGCGGCGGAACACGGTGTCGGTGACGCCGGACATGGGCGCGAGCACGGTGGCGGGGGAGATCGTGACGTTCCCAATCTTCAGCGCCGCGGGAAACATCCGGGCCTGTGTGGGGACGGGCGTCTTGCCCGTCCGCTCCACCGCTGCGTCCGCGTTGTCCCAGAACTTTTGCACAGTTTGATTTTACGTTCCTTTCCTGGCGAAGCTATAGCGAGTTCAGAGTAGCTGTGACCACAGGCAGCTGCCGAGCTGCTCCACCCCGTCAAGCCAACACCGGGCTTGACGGGGGCCCCGGTGCGCTCGGCTTGGACGGGCGAGGGCGCCCGTCCCCACACGAGCAAAAGCCTCCCGCGAGGGGAGGCTTTCAAGAATGCGCGTTTCAGCGCAGAATTACTTCTTCGCGGTCTCGGTTTTCGCCGCTTCCGCTTTGGCGGCGTCGCTCTTGGCGTACTTGCGGCGGAAGCGCTCGACGCGGCCGGCGGTGTCCATGAGCTTCTGCTTGCCGGTAAAGAAGGGGTGGCAGGCGGAGCAGATTTCTACGCCGATGTCGCCCTTGTGGGTGGAGCGGGTAGTAAACGCGTTCCCGCAGGCGCAATGCACGCGGATTTCGCTGTAGTTGGGGTGGATAGCTGTTTTCATGTCAGTCCCGAATCCTCGACTCAGACATTAGATTCTACAGGAGTTAGGAAGGATTCAGCAAGGCAGGTGTCAGGTCTTAGGTGTCAGGTCTCAGGAAAAACCGTCGCATAAAAACCTGAGACCTAACCTGAGACCTGAGACCTAACAACTGAGACCTGAAAAACGAAAACGGCAGGGCCAACCCCCCTGCCGTCTCGCATGCAAAAACTCCGGGCCCCTACTTGCTTTTGTTGACCACTTTCTTGAGTTCGTTTCCGGGAGTGAATTTGGCGACTCTACGAGCAGCAATCTTGATGGTGGCACCCGTCTGCGGGTTTCGGCCATTGCGGGCCTTACGCTGCGAGACGGAGAACGTGCCGAATCCGATCAAGGCTACCCGGTCGCCTTTTCGAAGGGCAGCGGTAACGCTGTCCACGGTGGTGTCGATCGCGGTCGTCGCCTGCGCCTTTGAAATACTGCAGGCTTCGGCGATCCGGTCAACCAGATCAGCTTTGTTCATGCTCTCTCCTGACACTAGTCATTGTCGGTTCCCGCGCATCAGCCGGGGAGGAAAGCTCAAGGCGCGAGCACCGGCGATGGCAATTTTCCTCCATACGACGGGATTGTCAATGGGAAACACGTGCCGGTTGCCGGTTTTGACAACTTAGGCGAGCGGCCGTGTGTAGTAATTGAAGAATGCGACGAAAGTGCCAGTTCGTGTTCACTCCCTGTCTGCGATCTTCATCTGAACTTGCGGCGCGGCAGTTTTCCTCGCTTCTCCACGGTTCTCCACAACCCGCCGCTCGTCTCCACAGGATGTGCACAGAGATGTGCACAGAAAGGAACTGGTTTCGGGTTGCGGTGCAGGCAGGTTCGGGTGCAGAGTTTAAGTACTAGAGACTAAGTACACAATCATGAAAACAGCAGCCGAAGTTTGCCCCCTCTGTGCGGGCTCAGGATGGAAGCCGGCTCCGGGAGCGCCGGACGGCGGTGTGACGCGCTGCGATTGCCAGCTGCGGGCGCGCTGCGGCGCCCTGATCGCGGCGGCGCGGATTCCGAAGAGATATGAGCACTGTGAGCTCTCGAACTTTACGACCGATTTCCCGGGAGCCGATCCCTCGATTGCGCTTGCCCACATCAGTGCCTCGCGCTTCGTGCAGGAGTTTGATCCGCGAGACGGCGCTGGGCTGCTGCTAATCGGCGGAATTGGGACCGGCAAGACCCACCTCGCAGTGGGCATTCTTAAGGAACTCATTGCGGCCCGAGGAAGCGCCTGCCTTTTTTGCGACTATCGCGAACTGCTGAAACAAATTCAGAACTCCTACAACGATTCTGTCCGGGCGACGGAGCTTCAGGTGCTGCGGCCGGTGTTTGAAGCCGAAGTTCTGCTGCTCGATGAGCTCGGCGCCGTGAAACCAAGCGAGTGGGTGTGGGACACGGTCAGCTTGATCCTCAACACGCGCTACAACGACAACCGAGCTACGATCATCACCACAAATTTTGCCGACGAGCCGGCTGCGAGTGTGACTCGATCATCGTCATTGTCGCCGGCGCGGGCGGCCGCGCGCGAAGAAACCCTCGGCGACCGCATCGGCGAGCGCATGCGTTCCCGCCTCCACGAGATGTGCCGCATCGTAAAGATGGACGGGCCCGACTTCCGCCAGAAATTCAAGAGCGCGAGCTTCGGATGAGCTCAGAGGTTAGAAGTCAGATTGAAGAGGTCAAATCTGTTTTACCTCTGCAATCTGACTTCTAACCTCTGACCTCCTCTACAATCTCAAAGTGCTGACCGAACGCATCGAGTTCCATCCGGAAGCTGACGCCGAGGTCTTCTCCGCCGTAGCCGCCGCCCCAGCCGTGTTTCTCTTGCGCGGCGAGCACGCGCACTCCGAGCCCTACGTCAGCAAAACCGCGAACCTGCGCCGCCGTTTGCAGCGTTTGCTTTCCGCCCCAGAAGAGCGGACGAAGCGCCTCAACCTGCGCGATCGCGTTCGCTGGATCGAATACACGCTGATCGGCTCCGATTTCGAATCGGGGTTCGTGCTCTATCGAATCCTGCGCGCCGCCTTTCCCAAGACCTACTCGAATCGCCTGCGGCTGCGCTTCGCTCCCCTGGTCAAGCTGCATCTGGAAAACGAATTTCCCCGAGCTTCGATCACGACGCGGCTGGGACCGATTTCGGGAAAGAACGTTTACTACGGGCCGTTCGCTTCGCGAGTGGCGGCGGAAAAGTTCATGAACGACGCGCTCGACTTCTTCAAAATGCGGCGCTGTGTGGAAGACCTCCATCCCGACCCGAAATTTCCCGGCTGCGTTTATTCCGAAATGAAGATGTGTTTGGCGCCCTGCTTTCGCGGCTGCACCGATGACGAATACCGCGCCGAAGTGGTGCGGGTCGAGGATTTCCTGGACTCACGCGGCGAATCGCTGAAGCGGCAGATGTCGGCGGAGCGCGATGACGCCTCGGCGAAAATGGAATTCGAGGCTGCCGCCGCCATTCATGCGCGGCTCGACAAGCTCACTCCCGTGCTGCAACAATTGCCGGAGTTCGTCCGCCGGATTGACCAGTCGCGCGCCGTGATCGTGCAGAGGTTCGTGCAGCCGGAGAGCGTCGCGTTGTTCCGGGTCGACGGTGGCGGGCTCGCGGGGCCGCTCGAATTTCCCATCTCCGGCGCGGAACACACCAAATCACAATCCATGGAAGCCCGCCTCCAGGCCGCATTGACGGCATTTCCCGCGGCCAAGCCAGCCAGCGCGATCGAGCGCATGGAGCATCTGGCGATCCTGAAGCGCTGGTGCTATCGCGGGACGAGGACGGGCGAAATCTTCTTCGCCGATGCCAAAGGAGAGCTGCCGATGCGGCGCCTGGTGCGCGGAATCGGACGGGTATACAAGGGCGAAGCGCCCGAAAAGCGAAATGAACCCGACAGCGGTGGAATGACACTCGAACTTCTCAACTGAACTTCGACTTCACATCTTCCCCTCTCATACAATGGGATCACTATGGCGAAAAAAACCGGGAAAACGACGACCAGGAAAACTTCAACCAAATCTGAATCGAAGAAGAAAGCCGCGGCGCGACCGGCATCTCCCGATCAACTGCTCCGCGATCACCTGCTTTACTTGATGGAAGGCGGAGGGGCGCATGCCGACTTCGATGCCGCGATGGGCGATTGGCCCGTGCAACTCGCCGGAGTCAAAGTTGCGAACTTTCCTCACACCGCATGGATGCTGCTCGAGCACATGCGCCTCGCCCAGTGGGACATCCTGGAGTTCAGCCGCAACTCGAAGCATGTCTCTCCGAAATGGCCCGAAGGATATTGGCCTGCCTCGGAAGCGCCGCCGAATGAGAAGGCATGGAAGGCAAGTATGGCCGCGTTCAGGAAGGATCTGCGGACGATGGAGCGGCTCGTCGCCAACCGCGGAGTCGATCTCTACGCCCGGATCCCCTGGGGTGATGGGCAAACTGTTTTGCGCGAGGCGCTGCTGGTGGCGGACCACAATGCGTATCACATGGGACAACTGGTGATGCTGCGGAAGAGCATCGGAATCTGATCGGATCAC
>Ga0224558_1000800_pt1 | contig 35978 bp, 28 predicted proteins | sample 714S32024metaG_FD_180682 | JGI IMG/M metagenome (GOLD analysis project Ga0224558, IMG submission 180682) | Peat soil microbial communities from Stordalen Mire, Sweden - 717 S3 20-24 | ecosystem: Environmental > Terrestrial > Soil > Wetlands > Peat | place: Sweden: Norrbotten County, Stordalen... | reverse complement strand
GTACCAAGGACCGCTACGCCAAGAGCGATTGCCATCAACTTTTTGTTTAGTTTCATTTCTTTCGCCTCCTTACATAATGTCTTGCCTCAGTAATCCTACTACAGTTTCCTGAGGGCAACCTGAATGGTGACTGAATGAATGCTAAGAGTTTCTGGGACAGTTTCGAGAAAACCAGTGGTCGATCCCGTTGGAATATACAGTTCTTTTAATCGGTCAAGCGGCAGACTGTCGGGCGGGAAAGCATGATAACCGCGCCAGAATGCCCCTTATTTAAATAAGGTTATGAATGGCGAAGATTGTTCTTGCAACTAAACGATGGCCAGCTTCTTGCCAACCTTTGGAGTGTGCTTGGCGGCAGGCGCCTGGGTCTGGATTACACTGTTGTCAGTCTGGCAACCGCCTTTCAAGGCAATCTGGCACACGTTGACACTACTCTAACAGCATTCACAAAGAACAGGCTGTTGACAAAGAAATCGTCAGCAATCTTTTTATGCCACTTATTTGGTTTGTAAACTACTTTTTTGCATCACCCGGTTTTGAATTACCAGTCAACACCTTTTTGATTTCTGTTTCTTGACGTTTCCCATTCTGCCAGCTCAAGACGGATGGAACCGATTGAAGCAATTCTGCGGTCCAAGCACTGTTTGGTCATTACGCTCAGCTCTACCTCAGCTATATGCTAAGCCAACTGTCGTGCTTCGGCGTATAGTGGCTTGGCAAGGATTCTGGTAAACAATAAAAAGGGGGGTGGAATTTCAATGGGCCAGAATGCAGCAACTCTAGATCCCAGCTTTACCGAGGATGATATTTATCTTACGCCTGTCGAGGCGATGAAGATCCTGCGGATCAAGCGCAGCACGTTCTATAGCTACGTTGCCCGTGGGATCATTCCAGCCGTGAAGATTGGTCACTTTATCCGTATCCGCAAAGAAAATATTTTGAATCTTGGGAGACTCGTACCCCCTTCATAAAAGCAGGAACCCATCATGGCGGGCTAGAAGTATACTTCTAACCCGCCCGGCCAAAGGAGGAGAGTATAAGGGTGCGGGGTAGCAAGATATACACGAGCGCGAACGGAAAATCCCATTATTTTTTTGTGGATTTTCCACCAGGAGCAGGTGGCGAACGGAACCAAAAGAAGATCACCATGAAAGGCAGCTATAAGGATTGTGAAAAGAGACAGCGGGAGATCCTTGTCCAGATCGACCGGGGACAATTTTCCGCGGCGCCACCAAAAATGACCGTTGGCGAGCTCCTGGATTTTTACCTGGACACGATCAAAAAGAAGCGGTTTAACACCTACAGGAACTATGAGCAGTCCGCCAAAGCGTTTAGAAAGTATTTGGGCAATACTCTTCTCGTCGAACTCCAGAAGGATATGGTGCAAAAAGCAGTGAACGATATGGAGGATCGCTGGGATGGGAGTACTGTCAATCTGCGTTTCCAAAAATTTAAGACGATGATGAAATATGCCGTCGGTATAGATTACATTTTAAAAAACCCCTGCCAAGGCGTAATCGTCATTAAACCGGAAAAAAAAGAAAAGGCTATCTGGGATGAAAAGCAATGCAGGCAGTTTAACGGTTTTCTCAAGACCTGTATCATGCGGTATGCGGCCATGTGCATCCTGTTGCTGAACACCGGCGCTCGAATCGGAGAGATTCTCGCCCTGCGGTGGTTGGACGTGGACTTTGAGGAAAAGACGATCCACATCACTAGAACCGCTATTGAGAAGGGCTATAACCCGCCAAAATCAAAGAACGGCATAAGAAAAGTGCCCCTCGACCAAGGCACCCTAAGAACACTATCGAAGCATAGAATTCAACAGGGTAAGGAAAAGCTTCTGAGCGGTGGTGACTATAATACTGAAAATCTCGTATTCTGCACTAACAAAGGCAAAAGACTTCTTTATCGGAGAGCTTTGGACACTTATCAACGCATGGTTAAAATGGCCATGCTTCCCTACATCACCCCACATGGGTTGCGCCACACGCATGCCACGATGCTGCTCAAGTACGGACATCCGGTGATAGCTGTCGCTGAACGGTTGGGGGACGATCCGATTACCATAGAGAAAACCTATGCCCATGTTTTACAGAGTATGCGGGAAGAAATGGTAAATTCCATCGAGCGAATGTACGAAGAAACACCCTGAGAATGGGAACATAGTATGGTGTTACCTTTTTGTTAACTGATATTTTAAAACCCCTCTGTATCAAGCATTCCAGCCTCTAAAAGTATTTCTGCATCATGCCGGACTACCACTCGGCTTATGACTACCTGTCGTCATTGTTTTTCAGTTTCCTGTTCATTCGGCTGATCGAACTGGCCGACAGCACTCCGGAGAAAACGCTGCCGGTGCCCTGCCTGTTTCTCCTGGATGAATTCCCGAACATTGCCGGGATCAACGAGTTCAAGAAAAAGCTTGCCACGATCAGGTCGAGGAACATGCACGCCAGTATCGTCTTTCAGGATATTTCCCAGCTCGAGGATCGCTATCCCAACAAGGGCTGGACGGGTATTATCGGCAACTGCGACTCCCGCCTCTTTCTCGGCGCCAACGACCAGGAAACGGCCAAGTTTGTGGAAACCCTGCTCGGAAAGGGTACCGTCATCACGAAGTCCTTCTCTAGGAATGCCGGACCCAAGGGCTGGTTTGATTGGGGGAGGGAGACGGCCAGGCCGGAGTCCCGTAATTTGATGAACCTTGACGAGGTGCTGCGCCTGCCATTGGACGAGGCAATCCTCTTGATTAGGGGCCAGAACCCGTTGCGCATCAAGAAGATGGACTACTCCCAGCACCCCCTGGCCAGCCGTCTGGTCGAACGGAACATCAACGACTACCTGCCGCCCTGGGCCAAGGAATATAGCGACGGTTGCCAGTTCAATCCGATGGATACCGATAAGAGCGCCGCGACACCGGGCGCGTCTGGTCAGGACAAGGGGAGCGGCGGCCAGAAGTATGGTGGCAGAAAAGGTGGGAGCAAGCAGGCGGAGATCACCAGGGGCGACAACCCCGGCCGGAGCGAGCCCTTCTTTCCAAAGCCGGAGGGTTGGATGTGATCGCCCTGGATGCAGTGCCTCCCACAGCAGTGGGCTATTTGAACAAAATTTCAAAAAGAGAGGTGAATGCAGCACCGGTGTCTTTCGGTGCTGCTAATGTGAATAATGAGGAATCTCGCTGAAGGCTATATCGGCCAGGAAAAGCTTGCCCAAGGCGTGAGTGATGCCTGGGATAAAATCGTCAGCGCCTATAAAAGAGGCACAATCTACCAGGCCCGGGTCAACGCCGTCGGCAGTAATCACGGCGACGGGCAGGTCGAGGGCCATGGGCTCATCCTCTGGATTGACCGCGTGAAAGGCGTGATCCCCTTTAAAGAATCATTGTTGAAGACTCCAGGGGACATCCGCGATATTGTCGGGCAGATCGTCGCCTTCAAGGTCAAGGATATCGACGAGCACAGGCAGACCTTTATGGCATCCCGGAGGGAAGCGCTGGAACAGATGGCCGGTGTTACCTGGAGGACCATAACCCCCGGACAAGTGAGAGTCGCCGCTGCCCGTGCAGTCACCAAGTATAGAGTTATAGTGGATATTGGCGGGATCACCGTACCCATCCCGGCCCGGGAGGTTTCCTATTACTGGGTGGATGACGTGCGGGACTACTTCAGCATCGGGGATACCTTTGACGTCAAGGTCATCGAGGTCGACCAGGAGAACAAGAAGGTCAGCGTTTCGACACGCGCCCTGCAGTCCGATCCCTGGTTGGACGAACCTGAAAAGCTGCCGTCCAAGGGGCAGCGAGTTCTTGGCGCCGTTGCCGCCGTAAAGGAGGGGGCGGGTATCTACATCAATGTCGAGCCTGGTTTTGTCTGTTTCTACGGTCAGAGGAGGCATGGCTACGTCAGGCACGCCAAGGGCGATCGCCTTCTGGTCGAGGTGAGGGAAGTGGATTGCGAGAAGCGCCGCCTTCTGGTCAACCTGATCGAACGGCGCAACCGCAGTTACGGCAACAGCGCCGCCATCTGATTAGGAAGACGCGGACATTCCTGTATATCCGGCTTCTTTTTTAAGGAATAGGGAGGCGCCCTTCGAGGAATGTGTCTCCTACGGCTTTAGAACTAAACGGCTTTAAACGGCGACCACAAGGAGATGGTTCTTTTCATGGCTGCAGACTCCGTCAGGGAGTATATCTCCCCCTATTCGTCCAGGATGTTTCAGGATATCGCCTGGCAGGGCGCCACCCCAGGCTGGCTCGGCATCTACCGGGCAGTCGAATGGGCAGATCCTCCGGTTCTCGAATACCTGAAAGATCTGAAGTTTGCGACTCGCTCCCAACTCCTTCGCCACTTTTACGCCAGCAAGGAGAATGGAAGAAAGCACGTCGAGCGCATGGCCAGAACAGGTATCCTGTTGCGCCACTCCCTGGCCGGCAGGGCTGGTGACACCGCCCTATACACACTGGGACCGCTGGGCTTTGAGCTTGTTCGTAAGCGGTGGATCCCCAACTGGTGGCGTTCGTTTTCCCTCATCGACGTCTTGAAGCACCTCGTGACAGGCGAATTATACCTCGGTTTCGCCAGCATCTGGCCGTGTACCCACGCTGAGGCCGACTGGCCGTTGACAGCCTTTTTTACCTTCGGTGGCATGGAGTACGGCATCCTTGTCCTGCGCGACGACGTTGAACAGGTTCGGCGTCAGATCATCACGTCGACGGCTATGCGCTTGATTGTGGTTGTCGAACGTGTTGGAGATGCCGCCCGGCTGAACGCCATCCTCGATGTTCCGGCCCGGTTCATCCTCGACCAGGAAGTAGTCGCCAAGCAGTTTTTACAATGTGTCATGTTCCGTTTCGAGGACGGGACGCTTGTGCCCGAAGGGCTTTTTAGCGATGGAATTTCTGACGTCGCTGCTGCATCCAGGCCTTAATATTTCAATTGTTATACTTGCAGAACAGTCGCTAACCTTCAGAGTCTTTAACAAGGGAAGCTGACAGTTCTGTCGCCGGGCGGTTGGCCCTCATTCACGAAGGAAACATCCGCAGTAAAAGCCAGGCGCTTGTATTGATGCCAATACCTAAGCGCGTCAGACCCAGTTGGCCGGTTCCTAAAAAGGGGAGACCCGGAAAATTGGGTCTATTTGTTTGTTCATCTGCAAAACGAACATGCGTACCCTGGTATAACTACCAGGGGATACCAAAGCTTCTTGAGAAGAGATTGTCGCCCGGTGAGGATACTTACCGGGCATTATCCCCGATCACAACTTGCCTCACCCCTCAGCAGAGACCCGGTTCAGTGCCATGTTTCCACCCCGATCCCGGGGCGGAGCGGCTCGTCACAAAGCCCCCGCCCCGGGGGGCATATTCACATTTTCCGGGGTAATAAAACTAAGGAGGAGAAGTGAAGATGCGAAAGAGTGGCAACACGGCAGATGAACCAGAGAAGAAAAAGAAGTGCGTCAGACTGACAGAGCGGGATCTTCAGATGATCCGCTGGATTAACGGACACCGGGTAGCAACAGCGGAACAGGTGGCAAATAAGTTCGGCCTGAGCACTCCTACAGCAAAAAGGAGGCTGTATGGACTCAAAAGTCTGGATTGCCTGGTTTACGAGAAAGTATTTCAGGATAAGCCCGGCGTTTTCAGGGCAGCGGCCAGAGGTATAGCCGCCGCCGGCGATAGTCTGCCGGCTGCAAGGATCGTGCTCGGCTCTTACGAACATGATCTGCAGTTGGTTGACCTGGCTGTAACGCTGGAGCATAGAACAGGGGCGCAATGGCAAACCGACAGGCAGATCAGGCATGAAAAAGGCCTCAAGGGTGTGGGAACGCCTGGCCACAGCCCGGACGGTGTTCTGGTATTTCCGGGTGGCGCCAGGATTGCTGTTGAATTGGAACTGTCTCCAAAAGGCGCCGGAAAAATCGAGAAGATTTTCATGGAGTACGCCGGGAGTCAGTATCAGGAAGTCTGGTATTTCGTCAATTGTGACTATCTGGCTGCACGAATCCGTTCAGCCGCCCTCTCCTTGCTCAAAGTGTTCTCATGGCCCGATCTGAAGGAATATAAGGATCTGTCGAGACCAACGGCAGCAAAGGCGCTGCTGGGGCCGGCCGCCATCGAAGAGGAACTGAAAACGGCCAGGGACTTTTTCCGCAGGAGAGGGTGTGAGACAGGTGTTTAAAGAGCTCTTGGGCCTGTCTGAAATGCCCGTTCCTCAGCAGGCGCCGTCAGGTTTAAAACCGGTGAACGGTGTCTATCTCGGCCATGATAATCTGACAGGCGAACCGATTGTTCTTGGCAGCCAGGAGTTGAACCAGCACACTTTTCTCTGCGGCGCTACCGGCAGCGGGAAAACCACAACAATTCTCTGCTTCGTCGATTACGCCCTGAGAAATGATATCCCTCTGGTATTTGTTGACGGAAAAGGAGATCCGGATCTGGCAAAGACGCTTGCTTCCATGGCAGCGAGCCACAACCGGAAACTTCAAGTGTTCTCTATCTCCGAACCGGAAAGCTCTTGGAACTACAATCCCCTCTCCTACGGGGGGCCCACCGAATTAAAAGACCGCTTGATGGAACTGAGCGAGTGGAGAGAGCCCTATTACCAGTACATGGCCGAAAGATATCTACAGATGGCCTTCACGTTGTTTGAAAAGACCTATGATACCTTCGACCTGAGTTCCTTCATCTACGGGCTCGCCCCTGAAAAGCTGGAACTGCTGGCCTGCAGGCTCAAGGCTCCCGCAAGCGCCTTGAATTACCTGAGCGGCATCGATAAGAAGGGCATTTCCGGCCTGATCGACCGGCTCACCCTGATTGTCGAGAGCCAGATCGGACATCTGTTCTGTAATGAACCAGGCAAGACGATCTCCCTTGTCGATTCTGTATCTTCAAAAAACATCGTCCTGTTTTCCCTCGATTCCTTGTCCTATCCTCTCTACGCCATGTTGCTCGGGAGATTGGTCATCAATGATCTGAAGGCGGTCGCATCCAGGCGGACGAAGGATGATCCGCTGGTTTTAACCATTTATGACGAGTTCAATGTCTTTGCCAGAAGGAACGTGGTCGATCTGATCAATAAGACCCGCTCCAAGGGGTTTGCAGCCCTGATCGCCGCCCAGAGTCTTGCTGATCTGGACGTATGCGATTCAGCCCTGAAGAAACAGATTGTCCAAAACTGCAACACCCTGATCATTCAGAGACAGAATGCCTCGGATGATGCAGAAGAACTGTCAAGGAACATCGGAACCGAAGAGACCTGGATGATGACTCACCAGGTAGACAGTAACGGCGGAACCGGTTCTGGCTCGCTCAGGTTTGTCAAGGAGTTCATGATCCACCCTGACAAGATCAAGAGACTGCAGGTCGGCCAGGCGGTTATCGCCCGTAAAATCCCCAGGTTTCAGACTCACGAAACGACAATCAGGAAGGTCCAATAAAACTGATATGGGGACATGCCCTGGGAACATTACCCCGAAGAGGGTGTGCTCCTCTTTCCTTAGCCCGGCATGTCCCCGTTCTTTAAAAAAGGAGGTTGCTTTGATGGCAGGGTTTTTGATTTTGTGCGTGTGCCTCTTCCTGGACTGGTTTCCTCTCGCCGTGCTGGGCCTGATCTGCTTCGATTACCCGAACGGATTGATCTATTCAGCGCTGCTGATGATTGCGGCAGGGATTTTTGCAATTTCGCCTGTCAACGAGAAGATCGGGCGCGCTGTTTTAGGCTGCAGACCGGCGACAACGGAGGAGCGGAAGAAAATAACAGCAGTATGGAATTCAGTTGTTGCTGCAATCGGACAGGCATTGGGCAGCAGCACCGGGGAAAGATTTGCCAGCGTCAAGCTGTTTGTCAGCGACGAGAAACTCCCGAATGCCTTTGCTGTCGGCAGGAATACGATATGTGTGACCAGAGGGCTCTTAAGCCTCACCGGGCACTCCCTGGGAGCAGATATGGCCGGGGTTCTGGCGCATGAGGCCGGGCATTTGCATTTCGGGGATTCAGGGCGGTTGGCGGTTGCCCTTACTGCCAACCGGTTGGGAGTTGCCTCCTATCGAATCCTTGATTTCTGGTCAAGAATTTGTGAAGCTTTTGGAAGAGGCGCGCTGCAGTCAGGAAGGATGCTTGCGGTTTCAGGCGGCATTGCCGGGGTTTTTATAACTCTGATGGTTATGCTTGCTGTGCTTGTCGCCAATGTATTCAACCTGGCCATGAAGGTGTTTTCCTTCACGTTTCAGGTAGCAGCGAATGTAAGCCTCAGGGCTGTCGGTAGAAACGAGGAATTCCGTGCCGATCTGTTCGCCAGGAACATCGGTTTCGGACCGCAGTTGGCAAAGTTCCTGAGGCAGATCGAAGCCCTGGACGCAGCGCCAAAAGATATCTGGGCGGTGTTGTACAGGACGCATCCCCCGACAGCCACAAGGATCGACCGGCTGCTGCAGGATGCGAGTTAAGAGCCAAGAATCAATATGAATGTGGTAATACTCAAATTGCCACATACCCCCGGGAAAAGGATTGCAACAATCCCGGGGTATTTTTTTGGAATTTTCCCAAGAACTATAATTTGATTTTCAATCCCCAATTGCTGAGTGCCAGGTTTCAACTGGGCCTTGGCTTCAGTGGGGATTGCTTTCCCCCACTGAAGCTTAGAGCCAGTTAATACAGTGATGTAGCCGCTCTTATCCCACCGCTTCAGATGTACTCCGCACGGGAGCATTAGAGCGGGTAGTCATCTGTGGTAATGAAAAACTTTTCAATGGTATAGGCAATACAGTATAATGGGAAATGACATCCAGTTGAGCTCCTACCTCAATTCCTCCCTTGTACAGATTGACTTGGTCAGATGTGATAAAAGGCACCCTTGGTTCTTGCTCCCATAAATTCTTTTCAAAGTGGGTGGTACTCTTATTGCCATTGTCGTAGAATGTACCATTTTCTAAACCACAGTCTCATCAAGGTATGGAATATGGATAAAGTTAAGTAATGTTAATCTTTAACAGGAGAGGAAGACATAAGATGAAAATTGCTGTGATCGGATCGGTGGCTGCCGGAACCAGTGCAGCCGCAAAGGCCCGCAGAAACACGGAATCTGCAGAGATCGCCATCTTTGAAAAAGGCGTGGATATTTCCTATTCTGCCTGCGGAATACCTTATTATGTTTCGGATATGGTCACCGACCGGAAGCAGTTAATTCCCAGAGATGCAAACTTCTTTAAGGAACGATACAACATAGACGTTCTGATCGGCCATGAAGTATTGAAGATCTTTCCCGATGATAAACAACTGGAAGTTGAAAACCTTGTTACCAGGCAGATTTTCAAGCATCATTACGACTTATTGGTGATTGCCACCGGTGCAAGCCCCTTCGTGCCGCCCATCAAAGGTGCAGATGCACCAAATGTCTTTCCGATCCGTACAGTTGAGAGCGGCGACAAGCTAAAGATGTTTATTAAGCGATCCAAGCCTGCGCAGGGAGTGATCATCGGTTCGGGCTTCATTGGCATGGAAATGGCTGAAAGTCTGGTTCACCTGGGCATCAAGACTGTTATTGTTGAAAAAGCTGCCCAGGTGGTCCCCTCGCTCGATCCGGATGTTGCCACGTGGGTGGAGCGGCACCTGCAAGAGAACGGGGTGGAGTTGTTTTTAGCCGATGGACTAGCCGCACTGGAAACAAACGAGAGCGGTGTGTATGGGGTTGTGACCGAATCAGGCAAGAGAATCCGCGCCGATTTTGTGATCATGGCGATCGGCGTGAAACCGAACGTGGCCTTGGCTAAGGCTGCTGGGATCGCGATCGGGGAGACTGGGGCGATTAAAGTGGACAAGTATCTGGAATCCAGCATTAAAGGCATATACGCCGCTGGAGATTGCGCCGAGTCTTTCTCGCGGATTACCGGTCGGCCGGTTTACTACCCCCAAGGGTCGACTGCCAACAAGATGGGGCGGATAGTGGGGCAGAATATAACCGGAGCACGGGAGGAGTTTCAGGGAGGGCTGGGCACCAGGATCTTCAAGGTGTTCGACCTGGCGGTGGGACAGACCGGTTTGACGGAGAATGAGGCAAAAAGGTTGGGTTATGAAGTGGCAACCGTGCATAATATCAAGCCTAACCAGCAGCCCTACTATCCTGGTGGTAGCGAATTGCTGATCAAGGCGGTAGCGGATCGCCAGACAGGAAAAATGCTGGGAGCGCAGGTAGTCGGCAGCCACGGGGTGGATAAGCGGGTTGATGTTTTTGCCACCGGCATCTCCCTAGGGATTAAAGCGAACGAATGGTTCCAGATCGATCTGGGATATGCCCCGCCATATTCGACCACGAAAGACCCGGTCACATATACCGGAATGATTCTGACCAATGAAATTGAAAAGGGAACCCACCTGATCTCCCCGGACGAACTTGAACAAAGAAGAGAGGATGGACGCTCCTTAACGATTATTGATGTTCGCCCTCCCGAGGAGTATACTGCGGGGCATGTGACAGGCGCGATCAACATACCGCTGGCCAACCTACGCCAGAGGATAGGGGAACTCGATCCTGATGTAGATACGGTAACCTATTGTAACGCCGGTACCAGCGGTAATGCTTCACAGAACATCTTGCTCAATCACGGTTTCAAATTTGTGTTTAACATTTCAGGTGGTTACCAGAATTGGAAGATGCGACCTAGCTCCAAGCAAACAGTAGTTATGGTATAAATTCTCTTATGATGATCTTGGCTGTCTCTTCAGCGACCTCACCGGTAAAAGCGATGCATTGCTCCATGTGAACCGGTGAGCCTTGGTCCATAACCCTGATCAAGACGCGGCAACATAGACATTTATGCTCTTTTTGAACGTATCGTGGAGCTCTTTGGCGAGCTCCATTGTTTTTATTTACTTTCGTATCTTTAGGCTCGGTTCTGCCAGGATAAAGAAAAGAGCGCACCCACAGATTTATGAGCACGCTCTTTTGGAAATTAAACTTACTGGCCTAAGAGACGGTGAGCATCTCGTAAATCATCACCGCTGCCTGTGCCCTGGTAGCGTCAGCCAGTGGGGCAAGCGTATTAGCAGTCATGCCGCTGACGATACCTGCCTTGACGGCTTCTTCCATGCTGGTGACTGCCCAACTGTCGACAGTCGAACTGTCGCTGAAAGCGTTCAGTTCGGTGCCGGTAATGGCGGGAGCCTTGGTTCCCAGGGCTTTGGCCACCATTACGGCCATCTCCTCTCTGGTAATCAGAGCATTTGGAGCAAACAGGTTATTGCCCATACCGGATACCAGGCCTGCCGAAGCAGCAGCGTTCACGGCACCGTAGCACCAATCATCTGCGGTAACGTCTGTAAACGTGCCGGTTGTTCCGGTAGTGCTCAGCCCGAGGGCTTTCGCCAGCATGGCGGCAAACTCGGCCCTGGTGATGTCGGCATTCGGTTCGAAGGTGCCGTCCGGATAACCGGAGACGATGCCCTTGCTGCTCAGGCTGCTGATGGCATAGTATCCCCAGAAGGTGGTGGGGACATCGGAGAATACGGATGTTGTAGGTGTCGTCGGCGTAGTTGTCTGTGAGCTCGTAGTGGCGAAGCTCATCACCGCTCCGTCTGCCGTGCCGTACGAGTTGGTGGCATAGGCTTCGAAGTAGTACGTCGTACCTGCCGTCAGGTTGCTCAGGGTATCCGTGAAGACGCCGTTGTTGTTATTGGCGCCTACATCCAGCGTGTTGGTGAGGCTGCTGGAACTGGTGCCCCAGAGGAAGCCATAGTCAGTGACGGTATACCCGTTGTTCGAGGTAACGTCGCCGTTCAAGACAGCAGAGGTGGCTACGACTGTCGTGGCAGCCTCTGTCTGTATGGACGGGGTGTTGGCTGAGGTGTAAGTGGTGAAACTCATGACCGCTCCGTCTGACGTACCGTACGAGTTCGTGGCATAGGCTTCGAAGTAGTACGTCGTATTTGCCGTCAGGCTGCTCAGGGTATCCGTGAAGGCGCCGGAGATGTTACTGGTGCCTACTTCCAGCGTATTGTTGAGGTTGCTGGAACTGGTGCCCCAGAGGAAACCATATTGAGTGATGCCATACCCGTTGTCTGAGGTGATGTCGCCGTTCAAGACAGCAGAGGTGGCTGCGACTGTCGTGGCAGCCTCTGTCTGTATGGATGGGGTGCTGCTGCCGCTGCCGCCGCTAGACAGACTTACCGTAAACGTGGCCGTGGGCATACTGCTCCACCCATTCACGCTGTCATATACCGCCGCCTCCACGGTAAATGTGCCTGCTGATGCTGACACGACAAACGGCACCGAGTAGTCGGCGGTGTTTAATGCCGGCGTAGTGCCGGTGCTGCCGCTGGCGATGGTGTAGTATGCTGTATCCCCTGTAGTGATGTTGCCGATGCTCACGGTATCCGACGAATAGATGTTACCACCGCTCGGGCTGATCGTCGGGGCTGCCGGGGCGCTGGCAGCGAATGCTATACCCGCAGGTATGCAAGACAAAATTAGCATGACAGCCAGCAGGACTGCAAGAATCTTTCCTCTTTCTCTGTTCCTCAAGTTATTCTTCACCTTCCTTTCAATCATATCAATCATACCGATAATTGACCTCTTCCTCAGAATTGTTGATTCCGCTACTAAAGCATCTTTCTAGATCTTTTGGTTTCACCTCCAATATCCCTAGCTAAAACGTGCTACATCAGATCCTGACCACATACGTGGTAAAAGCCTTCTTTAGATCTCGGATTGTTGGGTAATCCCAAGGGTCTGACAGATCGAGCCTTTTATCGACCTTGCCGGGAGAAGCGGCCATGAGTCTTGTGGGGAGGGATAAAGATCGACGGTAGGGGTGTCTCACGCCTGTGGTGAGTGGATAGTCAACTTGGGCTACTGTAAGAACCGCCAAAGCATCAAGTGGCGTTGTCCGCTGGTATGCGGCAAGGTGAGAGGGTGGGAAATGTTCTTTTAAGGATTCGCGCTCAACGCGGGGCTCGGATACCTCGAATGAGGCCTACAAGAGAAGTGCTACCTGCGAGCGGCCGATCATACGTAATAAGTTCGACTACCGGATGAAACCGAGGGTGCACAACAAGAGGCAACGCTTCCCGATGTTAACCCTGGGCGCCATCAACCTTTACTTTGATGCCCGGTTCGCCGAATTCCCGCTCTCGATCATAGATATTTTGTGATTTGATGATGAAACTTGATTTTTATGATAGCAGATAATGGTACATTGGTCAAGCTTCAATTTTCCTTTGGTAGAACAGAGAGATGACAGCACGATTATTGACCACAGAGCATCAAGGGGTCTTTTGTTTTCTTTCTGGTATAATAATCATATCACTGATAGGGACGTGAAAACCCTTGCAAGATAAGAGGCCTATGAAGTTTATCACATTTACTTGGGGTTGCCAGATGAACGACCACGACTCCGAGGTCATGCGCGCCCTGTTGGAGCAGAGAGGCCTTGTCTGGACCGAAGATATCGAGGAAGCTGACGTTATAGTGCTGAATACCTGTTCCGTGAGAAAGAGCGCCGAGCATAAGGTCATGAGCTTTTTGGGGAAGCTGAAGCATCTCAAGGAAAGCCGTCCGGACGTGGTCGTGGCGATCGGCGGTTGCATGACCCAGAACCAGGAGATCAGTGATCAGTTGCGCAAGTCCGGTCACGTCAACATCATCTTTGGGGCGCGCAGCTTTCACCGCCTGCCGTCGCTGATCAGCCGTTATGAGCGCACCGGGAACCAGGTGGTGGAAACCGACCTGGAGGAACAACCACCGTCAGGGGCGCTGCCGGCCCATCGGGACAGCCGGATCAAGGCCTACGTCACCATTATGTATGGGTGCGACAACTTCTGCTCCTACTGCGTGGTGCCATATGCCCGGGGGCGGGAGAAGAGCAGGCCGCTGACGGAGATCTGCGGCGAGGTCGGCAGGCTGGCAGCCAGTGGCTATTTAGAGGTGATGCTCCTGGGTCAAAACGTCAACTCCTACGGCAAGGACCTACCGGACGGGGTGAACTTCGCAATGCTGCTGGAGGAACTGGACCGCCTGCCGGAGTTAGCCAGGATCCGCTACATGACCTCGCACCCCCGTGACTTCTCGGACGAACTGATCGCCACGATCCGGCGGTCCCGGAAAGTATGCGAGCATTTTCACCTGCCCCTGCAGTCCGGCAGCAACAGCGTCCTGGAGCGGATGAACCGGGGCTATACCATTGAACAATATTTGCAGTTGGTTGCAAAAATACGCAGTGCTATTCCCGCTGCCAGCATTACTACCGACCTGATCCTGGGGTTTCCGGGGGAGACGGAGCAGGAATTTCAGGGAACCCTGGACCTGGTAGAACGAGTGCGTTTTGATGCAATCTATGTATTCTTATACTCTCCACGCCCGGGAACAGCAGCCGCGGCGATGCCTGATCAGATCACCGGCGAGGTGAAGAAGCAGCGCTTTACCAGGTTGACGGAAGCCCAAAACGAGATCTCCCTGGAGATTAACAGAGTCCTGGTGGGACAGGACTGGGAGGTGCTCGTGGAGGGAAAAAGCAAAACCAACCCGGAGCGATGGAGCGGGAGGACACGTACCGGCAAGATCGTCGTCTTTAAAGGGGAGGGCGATCTGACAGGGAAGATCGTGGAAGTTGCCATCGACTGCGCCCAGACCTGGAACCTTATTGCTACGCTAAAAAATATCCGGATAAAAGAGGAATCGTTGCCATTGAGAAGAGCGTGAGCCACTGATTGCAATTTATCACAGATGGCTACCCGCTCTAATGCCCCCGCTTCCCCGAAGCGGTCGGATAAGAGCGGCTACGCCCCTAGTTAACTGGCTCTAAGCTTCAGTGGGGGAAAAGCAATCCCCTCTGAAGCTAAGAGCCAGTTGAACCCCTCTGAAGCCAAGACCCAGTTGAATCCCTATCTTAGAGGAAGTGGACTTCTCGCTGAATGATTGTTAAAATATATAAAACTAACGGAGGTGAAACGCTGTTGTCATCAATCATTGAAAAGGCACATGACCTGGGACATGCGCTTTCTGAGAGTGATGAGGCAGTTGTCCTGCACGCCGCAGAGATGAATATGGAACAGGACATGGAGGCGCAGGCGCTGATCAAGGATTTTCAGGCAAGGCAGAAAAACATGCAAGAAGCCGAAAAGGGAAAAAAAGAGGTCAGCGATAAAGAGTGGAACGAGTTTACCCAGATCCAGGATAAAATGAAGGAAAACACTGCGATACGGGCCTATTTTGCAGCGGCACAAAAATTTGAGAAACTGCTCCAGGATGCCAATGCGGAGATCAATAAGGTTCTGACGGGCGGTGGCTCCTGCTCCCCTTCTGAGTGCGACAGTTGCTCCCTTGATTGTAGGCAGTAGCTTCAAGCAAACAACTCCGGCGCCACAGCACAAGCCCTTGTCTCAAGGGCTTGCTTGGTGTGTCGATCGATTTCCTGAGGTATGGGCGGTGTTCTCGGCACGGCAAGCCGGGGCAATACTGACGATAGGCGTCTGACGGGTTTTGGTGGTTCCCGGTCGGAGCCCGGCTACTTGGCGCAAAAACCGCCTCTCAATACTCTGCGAGAGGAAAAGCGATGCCTTCCTCCACTCAAGTTTAGAAGGTGAATCTCAAATGTTGATCGGCCTGGATGTAGGCGGTACCTTCACCGATGCCGTACTGATCGATAAGGGAGCCGTAGTAAGAAAGATCAAGTTCCCCACCTACCCGGAAGATCTTTTCAAGTCCTTGATGAATGCCCTGGAACCCATCCTGGAAACGGTCGCTAACCGGTCAATCCAGCGCATTGTTACCAGTACGACTCTGATCACCAATATGATCGCCACCAACAACGTCGATCCGGTAGGCCTGGTCTTGATCCCGGGGCCTGGCCGGAATCCCAGTACTTATAACTTCGAAGTCCCGCACACCTTTGTGCTGTCCGGGGCGATCAACTACCGCGGGAAGGAGATCGATTCGCTCAAGGACAGCGAGATCGTCTCCTGCATCGAACAGGTCAAACAAGCCGGCCTGCGGCGGGTGGCTATTGTCGGCAAGTTTTCGCAGCGCAACAAAACCCACGAGCAAACCGTTGCCAACTTATTTGCCAAACACTGCCCTGATATTCGGCTGGTGCTCGGGCATCAGGTCTCCAGCCAGTTGAATTTCCCCAGGCGGGTGGTGACATCCCTGCTGACCCTGGCCACCCAGGACAAGTTTCGAGACTTCTACGACCAGTTATCAACAGCCCTGTCCCAACACGGAATTGACGCTCCCCTCTATATCCTCAAGGCTGATGGGGGCACCCTGCCCTTCGAACAGGCTGTCAGGAGGCCGGTAGAGACCATCTTCTCGGGCCCCGCCGCCAGCACCCTGGGAGTGCTGGCTCTGACCCCAGCCGGGCAAACATCGGTTGTGCTGGACGTGGGCGGCACGACCACAGACCTGGCCCTGATCCTCTCGGGCCGGCCGCTGCTGGCTTCCAGGGGCGCAAGGATCGAACAGCGCCTTACCCAGGTCCGGGCATTTTCGACGAAATCGGTGGCTCTGGGGGGAGACAGCATGCTCCGGGTAGATAACGGCAACCTCCAGATCCTGCCCCGCCGTGCCGGGCCTGCCTATTGCCTGGGGGGTCCGGAACCGACACCTACCGATGCCATGCGCTACTCCGGCTTGACCGATATCGGGGATGCACAGCGCGCCAGTGAGGCAATGAAGCAGCTTGGCGGCACGCTCGACCTGCCACCCGACAAGGCCGCCAGTCTGGTACTCGATCAGATGGTCAAGCGGATCACCGGCGAGATCCAGGCCATGTTCCTGGCCTGGGAGGAGGAGCCGGCCTACCGGATCTGGGAACTGCTGCAAAAGCAAAAGGTTAGACCCCAAAACATCGTCGGTATTGGCGGGTCCGCGCCGGCCATCCTGCCCTTGCTGGGTCAGGCAACCGGTTGCCGGACACTGGCGCCGGAGCATCACGAAGTGGCCAACGCCATCGGCGCCGCCTTAGCCAGGGTTACCCTGCGGCTCACCTTCCACTTCGATACCGAACGAAATTATTACTTTATAGAAGAGACGGGCTTGCAGGAAAAGCTGTCCGGTCAACTATCCTCACTGGCTGATGCCGAGCAGTTCTCCATTTCCTCCATCAAGCAGGCGGGGGAGCAGTTGGGCATCGCCCCGCTGGCTGAGCCGGAACTGGTCTACAGCGAAATGTTCAATATGGTGTGGGGCTGGCAGACAATAGGCAGGCTCTATGACGTCTGCGTTCAGTTTCCACCGGGCATACAGGAAAACTGGACAGAAGGGGCTGAGCATCATGCGTAAGACAGGACTTGTTTTCTTTCCCGCTTTTGACTGAGCGATCGCCCCAACCCACCCTGAACGGGCGGCGATCATGACGACACAGCCTCCGCAGCCGGTGGTCGAGGCCTCCTATATAGGCAACTATGCGCCAGAGGTGACGGCCCTGCTGGCGAATGCAGCCTGGGGCTGGCATATCGAAACCGCGATCCCTGTTCTTCGCCTCATTCTCAGCGGAGCATTCGACCGGTTCCCGGGTTTGCAGTTTATTATCGGCCACATGGGCGAGGCCCTTCCTTTTATGCTGTCCAGAGTTGATCTCGTTCTACCCACGAAAGTGACGAAGTTGGATCGCTCGATTGGTGCTTACCTCCGCGAGAATATCCATTACACGTTCAGTGGCTTCAACTTCATGCCAACATTCTTAGACCTGTTGCTTCAAGTTGGCGCCGACCGGATTATGTTTTCAGCCGACTATCCCTATGGTTCGATGGCGCGGGCGTTTTCATTTCTGGAGCAGCTCCCGGTGAGTCCCGCCGACAAAGAGCGGATTGCGCATGGCAACGCAGAACGCCTCCTTCGACTATAGGCAGGTGGGTTTGATATGCACGCCCCGATTCCAGGACGCAGGACTACCCGCTTCGTCAGAAGATAGATAAGGCGTGGTGTTAGGAGCTTTTCGGCAGTAAGGATCATAACAAATGAACTGGCAGAAAGTGCCGGTTATTTTTTTCTTTGGCAGTCCTCGATCTCCTTCATAAAATAAAAAAGGGCAGTCACCCCAACTGGAGGGGTGACTGCCCTTCACTCTTTACGCCCCCAGGAAGTGGTTCCTGTCATCGCCAACGGTGGCGTCTGGCTTCGGGATACCATATTGTCTATGCATTTAACAGCCGTACTGTATTAAGGCAGACGGAGACATTTGCCGATGATAACAGATGATAATAGATGAAGGATAAAAGACAGAACGATGTCGAAATTTATATGTTAATTGAGAAATACATTCCCTTATATCTGAATTATTGGCATATGGAGGATAACTGTATGAAACAGCCTATCAAGGTTTTGATTGTCGAGGATACAGAAGACGATGCGGTCCTGTTGATCAGCGCATTACAGCGCGGTGGCTATGAACCGTTTTATGAAGTAGTTGATACCCCCGAGGCAATGGCTGACGTCCTCGACCGGCAGGTATGGGATCTCGTGATCTCGGATTACTCGATGCCGTGCTTTAGCGGCCTTGGTGCCTTGAAGCTGTTGCAGGAAAAAGACCCCGACCTTTCCTTCATCCTCCTGACCGGTCAGGTCGGCGAGGAAACCGCAGTGGAGGCCATGCAAGCCGGTGCTAACGACTACATACTTAAGAGCAATCGGGCCAGGCTCATTCCCGCCGTCGAACGGGAGCTGCGCGATACCCAGGCCAGGCGCAAGAACAGGCAGAACGAGCAAGCGCTGCGGGAAAGCCGTGAACGCTATCGCCTGATCGTGGAAACCGCAAATGAGGGGATCTGGCAGGTTGACGAGAAAAGCAGGACGACCTTTGTCAATAAGAAAATGTCCGAGATGCTTGGCTACACTATTGATGAGATTATGGGGCAGAAGCCTTACGAATTCATGAATGATGAATGGGGCAAGGTTGCCGAAGCCGACATGCGGCGGCGTAGCCAGAGAATCAGGGGGGAATCTGAATATAAGTTCCAGCGCAAAGACGGAACGGATCTGTGGGTTCTCGTCAGTAATTCTCCTATCTTTCGAGATAATGGCAACTATGCGGGATCTATCGGCATGTATAACGACATCACCGAGCGTAAACAGGCAGAAAAAGAGCTTCGAGAGGGCGAGGAGAGGCTCCGCCTGCTGTTCGATAGCTCGCAGGACGCCATCATGACCATTGCACCGCCTTCGTGGAAGTTCACCTCGGCCAACCCGACGGCATTGAAGATGTTCGGGGCCAAGGGTGCGGCGGAGTTCACCGCACTGGGGCCGTGGGATGCATCTCCCGAACGGCAGCCCGACGGCCGCCTCTCGGCCGACAAAGCCAAGGAGATGATCGAGACGGCCCTGCGCGAGGGTTCCCACTTCTTCGAGTGGACGCACCGGCGGCTGGACGGCGCGGACTTCCCCGCCAACGTGCTGCTTACCAGGGTCGAGATAGCCGGTCAGGTATTGATCCAGGCCACCGTGCGCGACATCACCGCCCAGAAGCAGGCCGAGGATGCGTTGCGGGAGAGCGAGGAGAGGCACCGCCACCTGATCGAGAACAGCCATGACATCATCTATACGCTCACCCCGGATGGGGTATTCACCTTCGTTTCCCCTGCCTGGACGGAGCTACTCGGGCACCCGGTAACCCAGGTAGTTGGACAACCATTCCAGCCATTCGTCCATGCGGATGATGTGGCGGGGTGCCTGGACTATCTGCAGACAGTAATCGAGACGGGACAGCGACAAGCGAACGTCGAGTACCGCGTGCGGCAAACTGACGGGTCCTGGCGCTGGCACACCACAAACGGTGTTCCTTTATGGGATAAGGCTGGCACAATCATCGGTTTTGAGGGCATTTCCAGGGACATCACCGAGCGCAAGCAGGCGGAGGATGCTCTCAAGACCAGTGAGTCCAGGCTGCGGTTGATCACCGACAACATGCTCGACCTCATAACCCAGACGGATACCAGGGGAATCATTCAATATGTCAGCCCTTCAAACGAGAACATTCTGGGGTATCAACTGGAGGATCTGCTGGGAAAGAGCATCTTTGATCTTGTGCACCCCGACGATATGGACCGGACGATAGCCACCTTCAGTGCAGGCATCCAAGCAACTACCAGAGAGAGGCTGGAGGTGCGCATCAGGCACGCCGGCGGCCATTACCGGTGGCTGGAGATCATCGGCAGGACACTGTGCGACGAGCGGGGAGCGGTAACCGGAGCGATCTTCGGTGCCCGCGACATCACCGAGCACAAAGAAGCAGAGACTGAACTGCGTTTTTCAGAGGAGCGGTTCTCGAAAGCCTTCAATGCCTCTCCCGGTCCCATGTCTATCAGCACCTTCCCCGACGGTTGCTATGTCGATGTCAACGCGGCCTTTCTGCAAGTATTCGGGTATCGCCGTGAGGACGTCATCGGCTTTACGAGAAGCGAGTTGAACATCTGGGAAAAGCCGGAAGATCTTGCAAGAGCAACGCAGATCCTCCATGAACAAAGGTCATTTCGCAATATGGAGGCTTCCATCCGCACCAAATCGGGTGAGTTGCGGACCGGCCGTATATCTGCAGATATCGTTGAAATCAGCGGCGCCGAATATATACTACTGGTTTTCGAGGATATCACCGAGCGCAGGCTGGCAGAAGAGGCGTTGAAACAATCTGAAGAGAAGTATCGCTCTCTTGTCGAGAATATTAACGAGGTAATATATACAGTAAACGATGAAGGCTATTTCACCTATATCAGCCCAGTAGTGGAGCGTTTTGTCGGCTACAAAGCCGAGGAGATGATCGGCAAACCTTTCATGTCTTATGTGTACCCGGAGGATCTGCCAGGCTTGCTGGAGAGTTTTAGGCGAGCCTTGAGCGGCCAGGTAGAACCAGCGGAATTTCGGGCATTAAGAAAAGATGGCACTTTCATCTATGCTCGCTCCTTTCGCCGGGTGATTGCAGAGAACGGCCAGGTGAGCCTGACAGGAACTCTGAGCAACATCACCGAGCGCAAGAGGGCGGAAGAGGAGCTTCGCTCCGCCCACCAGCAGCTGGCGCAGATCATCGAGTTCCTACCCGATGCCACCTTTGTGATCGATGGGGACCACAGGGTCATCGCCTGGAACAGGGCCATTGAAGAGATGACGGGGGTTGGCAAGGAGAGCATCCTCGGCAGGGGCGATTACGCATATGCCGTGCCCTTCTACGGAGAACCCCGGCCGACCCTGATCGACCTGGTCCTCGATGAGGAAAGCAGCACAACCCTCGAGTACGAATATATGGAAAAGACTAACACCAAGATCTATGGCGAGGCTTATGCGCCTTGCGCATATCAGGGCAGAGGGGCCTGGATCTGGGTCACAGCCTCCCCCCTCGTTGATGATGAGGGAAAGATCATCGGGGCGATCGAGTCCATCCGTGATACTACCGAGCATAAGCGTACCGAGGATGAACTGAAAAAACACCGCGACCACCTCGAAGAACTGGTCGCCGAGCGGACGACAGACCTGCTCGCTGTCAATCAGGAACTGGAGGCATTCACCCATTCAGTCTCGCACGACCTACGCGCTCCTCTGAGAAGAATTCAAGACTTCAGCCAGATCTTACTGGATGATTACACAGGTCGCTTCCTGGACAAACAGGGCAGCGAGCACCTGGAACGGCTAAAGGCATCAAGCCAGCACATGTCCTGCCTGATCGATGATCTGCTCGACCTCTCCCGCGTTACCAGCGCAGCATTAAACCGTCAGCAGACCGATCTCAGCGCCATGGCTCAGGCGATCGCGGCCGATCTAATCAAGGAACAGCCTGCACGCCAGGCACGCTTTGACATCCAGGAAGGGATCGCAGTCTCTGGCGACTCGGATCTTCTATCCATACTGCTGCAAAATCTCTTTGACAACGCCTGGAAGTTCACCAGCAAAAAGGCAGAAACAGAGATCTCCTTCGGCATCACCATAGATGAGGGCAGGCAGGCATACTATGTGCGAGACAACGGCGCCGGCTTTAACATGGCCTATGCCAATAAGCTCTTCGAACCATTCAAGCGGCTGCACTCCGCCAAAGAATTCGCCGGCACCGGCATCGGCCTGGCATCGGTGAAGCGCATCATCCGACGCCATGGTGGAGAGATATGGGCCGAGGGCGAGGTTGGTCAAGGAGCGACTTTTTATTTCACTCTTTAAATAGGATGAGCCGGACCTGATGAGACTTTATGCTTACGGTTGAACTCTCGGCAAGTTTACGGTTTAAAGACTGGGCTACCTACTACTTGTATCTTTTCCATGACAATCCAGTCTCTCCCAGGCCGCCGACGGCGTCGATCAGCCCTGTTTCCACTGCCTCGCCGCCCAGAAGTACTGAGCCGATGTCCCGGGCCAGGTCACCGGTTGCAAACATCAGCTCCCGGAACTTCTTGTCCGTGATTTTGCTGTGTTTTGCTACGAACCGGATGACACGGTCCTGCATCTTATCGAGATACTCCCAAGTTTGGGGGACACCGATCACCAGTCCCAATAAACTGATCGTGTGTATGGTTTTTCATGGCTTCCACCACCTCGATAGTAACCCCTTTATTCTGCCATAAAAACCCTGAAAGGCTTTTTGCTAAGGCTTTATGGCCTTTTTGAATAGAAGAGTTATAATCCCAAGAGAAGTCCTTTTAAAACTTAACAAGTAAGAAACTGTTATAATAGAAAAATAAATTCAGAAATCAAAAAAGCTATAAAACATTTTTTAGATGGAAAGGTGAAAATAGAAGATGCACAAAACAGGTCTTGTTTTCTTTCCCGCTTTCGACTGGGCGATCGCCCCGACCCACCCCGAACGGGAGGAGCGCCTGCTCTATACCAAGGACCAGCTCTTCGAAGAAGGCATCATGGACCTCCCCGAAGTGGTCGAGTACACCCCCCGGCTAGCGTCAGAGAAAGATATCGCCAGAGTTCACTTCTGTGTTCCTGACATCAAGTCTCAGGTTACTGAAGCGCACCTGATCGCTGCCGGGGGCACCCTGGTGCTGGCTGACGCCTTGATGAGAAAGGAGATCGACAACGGCTTCGCCTTGGTGCGGCCGCCCGGACATCATGCCATGCGGGTGGTGCACGGCAACAGGGGCTTCTGCAACATTAACAACGAGGCGATCATGATCGAATACCTGCGCCGGCAATATGGCCTAAATAAAATCGCCATCGTGGATACGGACGTCCACCATGGCGATGGCACACAGGATATCTACTGGCACGACCCCGATGTGCTGTTTATCTCCTTTCATCAAGATGGGCGCACCCTCTACCCGGGATCGGGCTACCCCAGTGAATTGGGCGGGCCGAATGCATTCGGCATGACCGTCAACGTCCCGCTGGAACCCGGCACGACCGACGAAGGCATTCACTACGTCCTGGACAACCTTGTGCTGCCTCTGTTAAACGATTTTCAGCCGGACCTGATCGTCAACTCCGCCGGCCAGGACAACCACTATACCGATCCGCTGGCGAACATGCGCTTCACTGCCCAGGGATACGCCCGGCTCAACGAGAAGCTGAAGCCGGACCTGGCGGTTCTAGAGGGCGGCTACGCCATCGAAACAGCTCTGCCCTATGTCAATACGGCCATCATTCTGGCCATGGCCGGCCTGGATTACTCGCATGTGGTCGAACCGGACTATCAGGCAAGCAAGTTTGTGCAGTCCTCAGCAGAGATGGAATATATCAAGGACCTGGTCGCCTACCTCAAGGAGGTCTGGAAGAACAGAGGGTCCCTGGCAGCGCAGAGAATGCCCCGGACAGGCAACTTTTACGAGGATAAAAAACAGATCTACTACGACACCGACAACATCAGGGAAAGCCGGCAGGAGCGGGTGCGCCTTTGCCAGCACTGCCCCGGCTACCAGTTGATCACTTCATCGGCTATATACGCCCACGGGAACCAGCGGACAGTCTTTGCCGCGGCCATACCTCAGCAGGCCTGCGAGACCTGCCAGGAAGAGGCCAGGAGATATTACTGGGAGCAGATCGAGGCTCCGCAGGGATTGCACTCGGTCTATCTGCAGGATAAGCCGAGGGACAATTACCGCCAGTTCCGGGTGTCCACGGACGAGGAGGTCGAGTATTAGGCTTGGCGCCGCTCGTTGTAGTCCTGGGCCCTACTGCCGCCGGGAAGTCGGAACTAGCCGTGGAACTTGCCCTGAGGCTGGGCGGCGAGATTGTCTCGGCTGATTCCGTCCAGGTATACAAATACCTGGATATTGGCTCCGCCAGGATCGCTCCCGGGCAGCAGAAGGGCGTACCGCACCACCTGCTGGGTTGCTTGGAACCGGACGAAGAGTTCACAGTCGCCCAGTTTCAACAACTGGCCCGTGAAAAAATCAAGGAAATTGACGCTAGAGAAAGGTTGCCTTTCCTGGTAGGGGGGACCGGCCTATACATCCAGGCAGTGATTGACCCCTACGAGTTCCCCTCGCAGCATGGCCTGGAAACAGTTCGCAAAAACCTGCGATCCTGCGTTGAAGCAGGCCGGGGCGCTGAACTCTATGCTGAATTGCAGCGCATAGACCCGGAGGCCGCCAGACGCATCCACCCCCACGACCACCATCGCCTCATCAGGGCTCTGGAGGTCTACCGCTTGACCAGGCGTCCAATCTCTTCCTACCAGGCAAGAGAAACGGCGCCCCCGCTTAGATACGATCTGGCGATGATCGGCCTCGACTGCAATCGGGCTGAACTGTACCGGAGAATAGACCTGAGGGTGGATAAAATGTTCCAGGATGGTCTGGTCGATGAGGTCAGGCATTTGCTCGACCAAGGCTTCGAGAGCGGGCTGAAACCGCTGCAAACCTTGGGGTACCGGCAGGTGATCGGATATCTGGCGGGAGAGTGCAATCTCGATGCCGCCATCAGCCTGACTAAGCAGGCGACCCGTAACTACGCTAAAAGACAGCTCACATGGTTCAGGCGCGACCCCCGGATTCGGTGGTTCATGCTCACGGAGGAAACCCGCCCGGAGATCGTTTGTGCCGAAATTGTGGAGCACATTTGCAGGAGTATCCCAGTTCATGTAGAATAGACGGATGATATACTTGTTTTCAATAGCATTAAAAGGAACGCCGCGCCCAGAGGCAGCGCCAGTTTCGGGCCGGCGCGGCACCACTTATGTTCGCTTTGCTCATCCAACAAGGAAGCAAGTATAAGTGCAGCCAAGGCTTACGTCATCGCGGGTTCCCGACCCGGATGGTACGCCGGTCGGTTCGGCGCAAGCCAAGTTTAATATAAACATTTGCAGCCATCAGAAACCGGAATTGGAGGTATTAAAAAGAATGAACAAGCAGCAGGTCAATCTACAAGACTTCTTCCTGAACCAGGTCCGTAAGGATGGCACCTCTGTTACCATCTACCTGGTAAACGGATTTCAGTCAAAGGGAATCGTGCGCGGATTTGACAACTTTACGGTGATCTTGGAAGTGGAGGGCAAGCAGCAGATGGTTTACAAACATGCGATCTCGACCATCATGCCTCAGAGGCCAATCAACCTATTACCAGAGATCAACCGGGCACAGGAGGAGAATAAGATCTAGGGTTAGGGTGGGGGAGAGGAATGGAAAAGCTCCTAGTTTGATTCTGGCCGGCTTGTTATTGCTGGCCATAGTTTTGCCCACCGGAGCCTGCTGGGGCTGCTGATGTTCGTGTTGGTTGATTTCCTACAGCGCTTGCTCTGTCCCTGGCTCTATACATGACACTTTCCGACGACAAGCGCGTATAATAATAACGTCGTATATTTTTTTGCAGGCCATGAGGACTTAGCCTCACATTGAAAACCGCCTGCACGTCAGCATCCTCTATGGCTTAGCCTCAGTCTGGAGCACGGCTGCACGTCGAGAAAAAAAGAAAAAGAGGTGGAAATCGTGTGGGGCTTCGACATTCTTCGGGCGCTTCGGGCGCGCCCCAGGTAGTCAAGCTCGTTGACAACAACAACTCGCCGCTGAAACCCGAAATAATCCTGCAGGAAATGAATAGCCTGATCGGGCTTAATGATGTAAAAAACCTCATTTCGGAAATCCATGCTTATGTATTAATCCAGAGAAAAAGAGAAAAAGAGAGATTATGTGCTGATCCGCTGGCATTGCATATGATATTCAAGGGCAATCCAGGAACCGGGAAAACCACTGTGGCCAGAATCCTGGCTAAGCTTTTTAAGGCGATGGGCGTACTCTCCAAGGGCCACCTGGTGGAGGTCGAACGGGCCGACTTGGTGGGAGAATATATCGGACATACGGCGCAGAAAACCCGGGAGCAGGTGAGGCGCGCTCAGGGCGGCATTCTGTTTATAGATGAGGCATACTCCCTGGCCAGAGGTGGCGAGAAGGACTTCGGTAAAGAGAGCATCGATGTCCTGGTAAGAAATATGGAACTCAATTATCAGGACACGATCCTGATCCTGGCAGGCTACAACCAGGAGATGGAATGGTTTTTGCGTTGCAACCCCGGCCTCTGCTCTCGCTTTCCAAATATTATCGCCTTCCCGGATTATACTATTACAGAGCTTATCCAAATAGGCGAACTGATGCTGAAGAAGCGCCAGTATGCCTTGACATTTGAAGCCAAAGAGAAACTGCGGCTTATCCTGGACGAGCAAATCAGGAGAGGGAACGCAATTGAGGGAAACGCCCGCATGGTAAGAAACTTAGTCGAAAAGACGATCAGGAGACAGGCAACCCGTCTTGTCAAACGGCCACGCCTGACCAGACAGGAATTGATGACACTGGTCCCCGAAGACCTGGCGTGAACATCTTACGAGGCTGCATATAATGTGATATTGTTTTATTGGTTGACACTCGCAGGACTTTGCAAAATAATGCCCAAAATACCTTAATTGAACGGCATTTGTAGAAATGTGGCGCAAAATAATAAGCAATTGCTTATTGATAGTAAACAGTTATTAAGTTTGTTCATGCCTATAAAAATTTAGACAACCACCTGGTATGAAACCCGTTAAAAACAGGCGGAACAGACCCTTCCTTGCCAAGATGCTGACCAAGTGAAGGGGTTGGCGATCACCGGGTCGGAGGACTATCATGCACAAATTTTGGAGTTGCCTACAAACCCAAGGTATAAACGCCAGGTTGATCGCAGCGGCAAAGATAGCTGAGACGGATGCACAGGATGAATTCCAAAAGGTTTCGGAAATTGCCGCACTGAATCAATTGAAGGTGCTGAACGCCTTCAGACAGGCCGGCATTTCCGAGTTGCATCTCAAAGATGGGACTGGCTATGGATATGGAGATCTGGGCCGTGAAGGACTGGAAGCGGTATATGCTCTGGCTTTTGGCTCTGAAGCAGCTCTGGCGAGGGACCAGATCATCTCGGGCACTCACGCTATCGCCATCGCCCTGACTGCCTTCCTGAGCAGGGACGACCTGCTACTGTCAGTTACCGGACGCCCCTACGATACCCTGGCCAGGATCATCGGCCTGGCAGACAATCCCGGGCGTTCCCTGCGGGGTATGGGGGTTAAATATGACGAGGTAGAACTCACGCCCACCGGACAACCTGATTATGAGAAAATCGGGGAGATGGTCGGAGGCGCCAGGATGGTTCTGATCCAGCGCTCCCGGGGATATAATTGGCGTCCGTCATTGTCAGTCGAAGAGATAGGCAGACTGGTGGCTTTGATCAAGAAGCTCAGCCCGAATACCGTATGCTTGATCGACAACTGCTATGGAGAGTTTGCCGAGGAACTGGAACCAACAGATAAAGGGGCGGACCTGATCGCCGGGTCGCTGATCAAGAACGCTGGCGGCGGGCTGGCTCCCTCAGGCGGTTACCTGGCGGGTAGAACTGACTTGGTGACAGTTGTGGCGGACCGGTTGATCGCTCCTGGTCTAGGCCACCAAATCGGTACCAATCTGGGTCTGGGGAGGCTGCTTTTTCAAGGCCTGTTCATGGCACCGCACATCGTCGGAGAAGCACTGAGAGGGGCAGTGTTCGCGGCCCACTTCCTGTCCCTTTTGGGTCTGGAGACGTCTCCCGAGCCGGGTGCGGCGCGGGCGGACATCGTACAAGCCGTGAAAATGCCTACCAGGGAGGCAGTCATTGCCTTCTGCCGCGGCATTCAGGCCTCTTCCCCGGTTGATTCCTTCGTATTGCCGGAGCCAGGCTTTCTCCCCGGCTATCAGGACCAGGTAATCATGGCTGCCGGAACCTTTATCCAGGGGTCATCAATAGAGCTCTCCGCCGATGCTCCGATGCGGCGACCTTACACCGTCTACCTCCAGGGTGGATTGTCTTATTCACACGCAATGATCGGCCTGTTAAACGCTGCCCAGATGCTAATGAACGAGGGCTATCTGGATAAGGAGCAAGGATGATATGGGCAGTATCACAACAATAACTTTGATAATCCTGATCATTGAGCTGATCGCCTCAATCATACCTTTCGTGCCTGCAATTCCACTTATATTCGTTACAATACTGATTTATAGCTTTATAGAGAGATTTCAGCATCTCACCTGGCCGTTCCTTGCCGGTATGGCTCTGATCTTGATCATCTCGTTCTTTATAGACAATATCGCCGCATGGTTGAGGGCCAAGAGGTCCGGAGCAAGCAAGTTCGGCTTGGGGGGCGCCATGATCGGCGGGCTGGTAGGCATTCTAGTCGACCCTGTGCTGGGAATAATAATAGGCCCCTTTGTAGGGGCCGTACTGGCGGAGCTTATCTTCGTGAGGAACGGGTGGGGGAGTGCCCTGAAGGTGGGTTTTGGAACACTATTAGGTTATGCCTATGGCAGCGTGATGAGATTTATCCTGGCGTTGGCGATGGTCATCGCATTCGTCCTGAGGGTATACTAATTATGTAAACTAAATGGGGTAAAGCGAGACCTAATCGATTTTCCTCAATACCCCGGTCACTTTTCCCATGACCACTACTTCCTTGCACCTAATCGGCTCCATTTCGTCGTTCTCCGGCTGAAGCCTGATGCCGCTCTTTTCCTTAAAGAACCGCTTGACAGTGGCCTCTTCGCCCAAGAGAGCCACCACAATATCTCCGTCATCGGCAGTATTCTGCTGGCGCACTATAATATAGTCGCCATCGAGGATGCCGGCCTTGATCATGCTGCTGCCACGGACAGCAAGCATGAATACTTTCTTGGAGGTATTCAGAAAACTGACAGGAAGGGGGAAGGTATCTTCGATATTCTCCACGGCCAGTATGGGTTCACCAGCCGCGATACGGCCAACTATAGGAACCCTGACGATGGACGTATTATTGCCCATTATCTCGATTGCCCTGGGTTTGGTAGGATCCCTATGAATGTAACCCTTTTTCTGCAGTTGTTTCAGATGCGCATGAACAGTTGAACTCGACTTCAACCCGACTGCCTCTCCGATTTCCCGCACTGAGGGTGGATAACCTCGTTCATCTAGTTTCTGCTGAATGAAGTCTAGTATTGATGCTTGCCTTGCGCTCAGTTTCGCTTTCATTAGTCAAACCCCCTTAAGCTAGGAAAATTTAAATCAAGGGGATTATAACATATCTTTTATGCTTTGTAAAACATTTGTTCGGAACAATCATTTCTTTCTAACTGCTTATAATAATAATTATGTAAACTAAGAGATGGACCAAGAGTTCCAGGCTCCAAGCTCATTGAGGGCGGCCTTCCTCCTCTCCTTTTTCGGTAGTCAGATTTATTATTACAGAGAACAGCCTTCGACAATGATTGACTTCGTGATCGTAGAGCGTTTTCTGAGCGGCGCAATCTTTTTGTATTCATCGGAGCCAAAGCAGCTGGTTAAATCTTCTATGGATGGATGCTCGATCAGGATATCCCCGGGTTCCGGTCTCAAAACAGCCGAGTGATTTTACCGCCATGGATCAAAGAAAGGTTCTTTATCCAGAATTTCGATCTCGATAATTGTGTAAACGGACACGAAAAATCTCCTCCTGGTTACAGTCGTATATCCAGCGAAAAATGACGCTTTATTTTGCGTTTTAAGGGGGGTTAAATTATTATCAAGGGAAATTGTATGTATGGGATAAATCCCGTGCTTTAAATTCAATCTGATAGATAGTCGACGGACATTGAATGTTCAAGCTGTGCCTTGGTATATTCCTTCAACTTCACATGCACCGGATGCAGCTGATAGGCTTGAGGATTACCCAAAGATGCCAAATTGAGGCTCTCGTTAATCATTCTCACATTATGAATTCGTAAGCAGATCCCAATTATCGGACGCGAATTGAGTAAATCTTAGTAATAGCGCAAGCGATGTATAAGCCTCGTTATCTTGAATACCTGACTGATGACCATGGGCGGCACAATCTCTCCAATATTTTAAAAGATCATACGAGGCATTAAATCCTTTTTTTATATCTCCGTGTGCTTGACCAATTATCAAATGTTCAATTCTTCCCCTTCCACCTTTTGACATATAAGTATCGAGTACCTTATTCTCGTCTCCAACTTTCTTAATGGCTATTGCTAAAAGAATCGATTCTGCTGCTGCGCCACACATGGCGCAACAAGCAAAATACGCATGGGCACCGTAACAACATATAGCTTCCTGAGCGCGCCCATGAAATCCATTTCCAAAATTAGATCCTGTTGAGGCGAGCATTTTCGCCGATATCTTAATGATTATTTCCAGTCTTTCCACACATCCGGTTTGTAGCCTATGGTAGCCTGCTTGCCGTTACGCACAATTGGTGAAACATACAGTCTCGAATTATTTAAAAGCATTTCTTCTCTTGTCTCACCAGTGATGATATATTTCAAGTTCAACCGTTCATATTCTTTACCATCAATATCCATCAGATTGTCAATGCCTATTGCTGCTATTGCGCTTGCAAGCTCGCCTTTGCTTAAACCATACCGGTCTATATCAATACTTTGAAACTTAATTTTGCGTTCTTTAAAATATCTTTCAGCTTTTCGGGTGTCAAAGCATTTGCTTCTTCCGTATATTTGTATATTCACAGTGGTAACCTCATTGCTATTTCGTTCTGCTCAGCAATATCAGGCACGATATTTGGGACATTGTCCCTGACTGGTACCGTCTTTGTGCTAAAGCCGCCGGGAGTAGTAGAGTAGATAACATAGGGAGGGTAATAACATCACAGTGCGAAGCTAATGCTTGCCAAATCGGGGTTTGGAAGGCAGGCAGCATCTTTCCTGGCTTCCAAATATTCATCATAGGTCATCATTTTGTCAATGACGCCAGCGGGAGTTATTTCTATGATGCGGTTGGCCACTGTTTGTAGGAGTTGGTGGTCATGCGACACTAGAAATACAGTTCCGGAAAAATCGGCCAACCCGTTATTTAGTGCGCTGATCGCTTCTACATCGAGATGGTTGGTGGGCTCATCTAGGAGCAAAACATTGGCGCCGCTCACCATCATGCGCGCCAATATGCACCTGACCCTCTCCCCGCCGGATAGAACACTGACCTGCTTCTGAGACTCCTCACCGGAAAATAACATTCTGCCTAGAAAACCTCTGACAAATGTTTCTTCCTGATCCGTGGTATATTGGCGCAACCAGTCCACCATGTTAAGGTCAGAGTTAAAATAAGCAGAGTTATCCTTGGGGAAATAAGCCCGGGTAGTTGTCAATCCCCAGGTGTATTCACCGCTGTCGGCATCCATCTCACCCATCAGTATCTGCAGGAGAGTGCTCTTGGCCAGTTCATTGGACCCAACCAGGGCTATCTTGTCGCCCTTGGGCACAACAAGGTTTATATCTTGCAGAACCGATTCCCCATAGATGGTCTTATTGAGTCCCTGAATAGTTAAAACACTGGATCCCGCCTCTCTGAGCGGTTTGAAATTGATCCATGGTAAACGGCGTGAGGATGGTTTGATATCTTCGAGGGTCAGTTTCTCCAATTGACGCTTACGGGATGTGGCCTGTTTTGACTTGGAGGCATTGGCGCTGAATCGCTGGATAAACTCCTGTAGTTCCTTTCTTTTGGCCTCAGTCTTTTTGTTGGCGTCTTTGGCCTGTTGTAGAGCCAACTGGCTGGATTCCAGCCAGAAATCGTAATTGCCAACATAGATCTGGATCTTACCGAAGTCGATATCGGCTATATGTGTGCAGACGCGATTTAAAAAGTGGCGATCATGGGAAACGACTATCACTGTGCTATCCAGATCGTAGAGTAAATCCTCCAGTCGGGAGATCGACTCGATATCAAGATGGTTGGTGGGCTCATCCATCAGCAAAATATCGGGGTGCCCGAATAATGACTGAGCCAGAAGCACCTTGACTTTTTCGGCGCCGTCCAGTTCTCGCATCTTTTTACACTGCAGATCTTCCGGAATCCCCAGACTATTCAGTAGGGATGATGCCTCAGCTTCAGCTCCCCAGCCATTGAGCTCGGAGAATTCTCCCTCCAGTTCCGATACTCTGATACCATCTTCTTCAGAGAAATTGTCTTTCGAGTAAATAGCCTCTTTTTCCTTCATGATGTTGTACAGCCGGGCATGTCCCTTCAATACGGTTTCAATCACCTTAAACTCATCAAATTCAAAATGATCCTGTTTAAGAACAGAAACTCTCAGCCTCGCGGGTATAGATACACTCCCCGCACTAGCTTCCATCTCTCCTGACAGAATCTTGATGAAGGTAGATTTCCCCGCTCCATTAGCGCCAATCAGTCCATAGCAGTTTCCTGGAGTGAACTTTATATTCACATCCTCGAATAATATCCGTTCACCAAACCTCAAGGTTAAATTACTGGTTGTAATTATTTTGATACCAGCTTTCTATTTTTACGAGATTAATGCAACCTTGCTATTATAACATACTCTCTGTTTAAAGATGCGTAGCGCAGTTCAGAGCACAGCAGGTCGATGCGCTGCGGCTGGAGCTGAAATTGAAACAGGTCATACCCCCCTTCCACAAAATTTATTTACGAGCAAAATCAAAGACAACGACCCCCGATCTTGCCTGGGCCGTCCCTTGAACTGCTTATAACGAGTATTATCCAAACTCTTAAAATGAAATAAAAATGGCTGAATCCATTGTGTTTCAACGGATACAGCCCTCTACCCTATTTTTCTTGATCCCCTTTTTTAATAATTATGTTAACTAGGAGATAGAGCAGGCATCCCAGGTTCCAAACCCATTGATGGCGGCCTTCCTCCTCCTTCTTCTTTTCGGCAGTCATAATTATTATTCCTTAGAACAGTCTTCGACAACAATCGCACCGTTACGCCAGCCATCCCGTTCATCCGCCACACCCTACAAATACTCACACGACCCCAGTTTGTCCAGACTTTACCCCGGCAGGCCACGGACGGGACCCCTTTAAACTATAGCTTTTGTGCTACCATAACAAAGAGTGGATAAAACTTCACTACAGTATCTCCATGCTTCTTGGGTATCTGAAAACAAATCTCACTCTTTATATTCATGAATCCAATACTTTCAAGCTTTTTGGATAAATCTTCTCGATCAAACCCATTATGTCCTATAAACCCCTCACCATGAAATGATCCATCTTCCCTATCCAAGTCAGCGATACATAGATAACCTGGTTTTTTAAGTATCTTATAGAAAAGTTTCAGTATTGCGTCTGTATCAGGGATATGGTGTAAAGTCATAAGTGTATATATGATATCATGAGTCTCAAGATTAGAAGGCGACTCCACAGTAAGATCAATCTTCTCTATTGTCATATTGTCAATATTGTTTTTCTTTATCTTTTCTTCTAATGCTTTAAGCATTCCTTCCGAACTATCAGCTAATCTAATGCTTTTTAAATATGGAAATAGATTAAAGCTCAATAAGCCAGTTCCACAACCATATTCATATGCATTCATATCTTTCGATAGGGAAACATATTTCTCAATTACATCAGCAACCCTTTTTGCTCTTTCAACAGTCATCGGATCATTGTCCCATTTTAATGCTTTCCAATCAAACTCATTCATTTTACTCATACACCTCAACTTAAATACTATTAAGTTTGCCATGAATTCCGCCAGATAAGATGGGGCAAATCGCAGTAATTGCCGTCACAATAGGAATTCCGGTTGCTCGACACCCCACACATATACCAACGTCCCAGTTTGGCTAGACTTCACCCGGCGGGTTGTAGCGTGGGTAGACGGTGTGAGCCAGCATCCTTCGGGGACTGTCATAGGTCTTGCGGTCTCGTTGTAGAGCTTCACGACCTACTCCTTGATAATTTGTAACTGCTCAGGTTGCGACCTTGCTCGGCCGCAACCTGAGCAGTTACCATTACTTTAACTATTATTGAGTCTTGAGTTTGAGGAAGAATGCCCCCGAACTGCTCTGTAAAAAAGGATAATAATTTTGGTCAGATCGGCTGCCACAGCCGGTATTCTTCCAGCAGTGAGCGCCAAGAATGTACAAGCGCCCCGCCGGCGAGGGGCGTTTACTGCACCGCTGCCAGAACCGCAAAACCTCTGGGGCTATGTCTTATTCGGGCTTAGTGTTACCAAGCGCCTGGCGTTGCTGCTCGAATAAATCATAGTTCTTTTTCAAAATCTCCGGTATCGGCAACTCATAGGGGCATCGTTCCAGGCAGGTGCCGCAGTTCTCACATTTAAGCACACTCTCCATGGATGTGCGGCCGAAGTTGACCGCCACTGCGGGTGACATTCGCCTGGCCAGAATCGGGTAGCCCATGGCCGGGGTGATCATCACCCCGTTCGGGCAGGGCTGGCAATATTCGCAGCGCCGGCAGAACCGGCGCCCCAACTCGTCACGGTACTTGTCCATCAATGCAAGATCCTCAACAGTGACCTCATTCGGTTGCTCATACAGAGCTACAACCTGATCTACCCCAGCGACAGAATCATAGCCCGGGATGGGAATGGCATCCGGGTACTGGCGCAGAAACCTGAAGGCCAGGGCAGCGTTGTCGATGACGCCTCCGGCAAAGGGCTTCATGGCGATGATGCCGATGTTCCGTTCCCTGGCAACCCGGTGCAGTTCGTCTCTGACCTCGGGTTCGATGAAATTGAAGGGAAACTGGACTGTTTCGAAAAGTTCGGTTTTAACCAGCCTGACGGCCATGGGTATACTGTGCGAGGTCACGCCGAAATGACGGATCTTCCCCTGCTCCCTGGCTTTTACCAGAGCGTCCCATGCACCGCCTGGCCCTGTGATGGCATCCCAGTCTCTCGATTGGGCCACCTGGTGCAACTGGTAGAGGTCGATATAATCCGTCTGCAGCATGCGCAGGCTGTTGTCCAGATGCTCCAGGACGCCGGCGCCATCACGCTTGCCGGACTTGGTGGCGATGACAATCTGGTCGCGGACACCATGTAGCGCCCTGCCAATCTTGTCCTCGCTGTCGTGATAAGCATTGGCGGTATCATAGAAGGTAATTCCCCTGTCATAAGCCCGTTTCAAAACCTCAATCGCCTCATCCGTCTGCAGACGGATGATCGGTATCCCGCCACACCCCACTTCGGAAACCCGCAGTCCTGTCTTACCAAGAATCCTGTAGTTCATACAATGCATCCCCTCTTTTATGGCCAGATCTATTCGTTCCGCCCTATCATCATCCACTAACGTAGTCAGTTGTCAATTCCGATGGAATATGCGCTTATATTATAATATATTGGAGCGGCGCTTTTTTATCGATCGGGGCATCCTTCAGTATTTAATTTCTCTGGCCCCGTTTCCCACTCCGGGGAGCATCATGGTTGCCGTTTCCCACCCGCGGGAGCATAGTAGTTCCCAATTACTGCGAGCTTGCCTTTTCCCTGATTGCCGCAAGCACCTTGTCAGGAGTTGCCGGCAGTTCTTTTAAGCGCACGCCTACCGCGTTGTAAATCGCGTTGAGAATGGCCGGAGCGGTAGGATTGACGGGCAGTTCCCCCAATCCTTTGGCCCCGAACGGTCCGCCTGGATGAGGGTCCTCGACGATATAGACTTCAATCTCGGGGGCAACGGTGCTGCGCGGAAGATTGAGCTTTTTTAAAGTATCTGTGATCGCTTGCCCCTCGCTCAACCTGAATTCTTCCATCAATCCGTAGCCCAGCCCCATGACGACAGAGCCCTCAATTTGGGTCC
>Ga0224558_1000799_pt1 | contig 35994 bp, 26 predicted proteins | sample 714S32024metaG_FD_180682 | JGI IMG/M metagenome (GOLD analysis project Ga0224558, IMG submission 180682) | Peat soil microbial communities from Stordalen Mire, Sweden - 717 S3 20-24 | ecosystem: Environmental > Terrestrial > Soil > Wetlands > Peat | place: Sweden: Norrbotten County, Stordalen... | reverse complement strand
GGTACGCCACCCTGGCCCTCATCTGCATCGTGGGGCTGCTGCTCATCGGGTTGAGCCGTTATCAGCGGACCCACCAGACGGTGTCGTCCTCCGGACCGCCGACCACCCAGCAGACCTGGTACGCAGCGCTCGGCATCGACGTGTGCGGGACCGTGGAACCCAACCTGCCGGCCAGCGCCAACACCACCAAGACCGGGCTGGTGGCCAACGGGAACGGGGTGCTCACCATCGCACCGAAGAACAGCTCGGAGTCGGGAAGCAACGCCACGCTGGGTAAGTTCGTCTCCGGCTACTCGGGCCTGCAGCTCACCTCTTCGACCTTGCAGTACCCGGGCAAGCCCTCCTATACGAACGGTGACGTCTGCCCCAAGGGATCGCCGGACGTCGGGAAGCCCGGCGTGGTCATCGCCGTAAGCTGGCCGAACTTCACCTCCAAGGGGAAAGGCACCGAGACGAGCGGGGCGCCCCAGGACCTCAAGTTCGCCAACGGCCAGCTCGTCACCATGGCCTTCGTCCCGGCCACCAGCACGGTCCCGAAGCCTCCGGCCCAGGCCATCACCAATCTGATCACTGCGGTGACCGAGGGCACGACGTCGACGACGACCACCCCGACCACAGTGGTCACGACCACACCCACCACAGCTGCCTCGATCACTCCCACCACGGCGCAGAAATCCGGCGGAAGCACCAAGTGAGAGCAGTCGTCCTGGTGGGCGGCGAGGGAACGCGGTTGCGTCCCCTGACTCTGACCACACCGAAGCAGATGCTCCCGATCGTCGAGGAGCCCATGATCGAGCGGGTGATGGGCCACCTCGCCGACCATGGCATCGATGACGCCGTGCTGTCACTGGGGTACCGCCCCGACGCCTTCATCAACGCCTACCCCGGGGGCTCGATCGGCGGCGTCCACGTGTCCTACGCGGTGGAGCCAACCCCCCTGGACACCGCCGGGGCCATCGGGTTCGCCGCCAGGCACGTCGGCGTCGACGAGACCTTCGTGGTGGTCAACGGAGACGTGCTCACCGACTCGGACATGTCGGCCCTCATCGAGTTCCACCGGCTTCGGGGGGCGGAGGCCACCATCAGCCTCACCCCGGTCGATGATCCGAGCGCCTTCGGCGTGGTGCCCACCGACGAGCAGGGTCGTGTGCAGGCGTTCATCGAGAAGCCGCCCCGCGACGAAGCGCCCACCAACCTGATCAATGCCGGCACCTACGTCCTCGAGCCCAGCGTCCTGGATCGCATTCCCAAGGATCGTCGGGTGTCCGTCGAGCGCGAGACCTTCCCCGCCCTGGTCGAGGCGGGCACCCTCTACGCGCTGGGTTCCGACGCCTACTGGCTGGACACCGGCACCCCGGACGCCTATCTGCGTGCCCACCGCGACCTCCTACTCGGCCGCCGGCCCGGCCCTCCCGCCCCGGGAGCGGAGCCGGACCCCTCCATCGGACCCGGGGTGTGGCGCATCGGCGACGTCGACGTACGCAGCGACGCCGTGGCCCGATCGCTGTTCGGCCATGGGGCGTCGGTCGCCTCCGGGGCGGTGGTCGAGGAGTCGGTGGTCGGAGCGGACACGGTCATCGAAGAGGGCGCCACCGTCATCGGCTCGGTGTTGTTGCGAGGGGCCCGGATCGCCTCCAAGGCCAGCATCGAGGGATCGGTGGTCGGCCCAGGGGCGATCATCGGGCAGCGGTGCGTGATCCGGTCCCTGTCGGTCATCGGTGGGGGAGCGGTCACCGCATCGGGAACGGTCGTCGACGGCGAGCGGATCCCCCCCGGGGCCTGATCGTGCGGATGCTGGTCACCGGCGGTGCCGGATTCATCGGGTCCACCCTGGTCGACCGGTTGCTGGCCGAAGGCCACACCGTCGACGTGATCGACGACCTGTCCACCGGCTCGCTGGCCAACCTGGCCGAAGCGCGGGCCACTGCCGGCCACCAGCTGACCGTCCACCAGATGGACGTGCGTTCGGCAGAGGTCGTCGACCTGTTCGGCCGTCGCCGGCCCGAGGTGGTCTTCCACCTGGCCGCCCAGGCCGACGTCCGGGTGTCCGTGGCCGACCCGGTCTTCGACGCCGACGTCAATCTGATCGGGACGCTCCGGGTGTTGGAGGGTGCTCGCACCTCGGGGGTGCAGCGGGTGGTCTTCGCGGCCAGCGGGGGGACCCTGTACGGCGAGCCGGACCCCTCCGAGCTGCCCCTCAAGGAGTCGCTTCCCCACCGACCGCTGTCCCCCTACGGTGTGTCGAAGAAGGCGGCCATCGACTACCTCGTCGCCTACCGGGAGCTGCACTCCCTGGAGTTCTCCGCACTGGCCCTGGGCAACGTCTACGGCCCCCGTCAGGACCCCCACGGCGAGGCCGGAGTCGTGGCCATCTTCGCCGAGCGGCTCCTGACCGGCAGCCCGGTCACGATCTTCGGCGACGGGGAGCAGACACGCGACTTCGTCTACGTCGACGACGTGGTCGACGCGTTCGTGCGAGGGGCCACCAAGGGCGGGGGTCTGCTCTGCAACATCGGGACGGGTAGGGAGATCTCGGTCAATCAGCTGTTCACCGAGATGGCGTCGCAGGCCGGCGTCGTCGCACAGCCGGTCCACGAGCCGCTCCGCTCCGGCGAGCTGCTGCGGAGCTGCCTCGACCCCAGCCGTGCCGGCATCCAGCTCGGTTGGAGTGCCTGGACCGAGCTGGGCCCGGGCACCGCCGCGGTCCTCGAGTTCGTCCGCAACCGTCAGGGCGACGCCCAGAACGGGTAGGGACTGGCCCTCTGGGACACCCTCCCGGTCCCGGTCCCGGTCACCGCGCCGGGTCGGGACGCTGCAGGCACTAGCCTGGAAGGGTCCTGGTGCATCGAAGTGGCGGCAGGCCGTTCCCCGAGGCCCGCCATCCGTGTGCCTCCCTGTCGCACGAAAGCACCCCCATGCCCCCCTTGCAGCCTTCCTTCGCCTCCCTCGGCGTCCCCACCGACATCGTCGCCGCCCTCGATCGCAAGTCGATCACCGAGCCGTTCCCGATCCAGTCCGCCACCATCCCTGACGCCCTGGCCGGTCGTGACGTCTGCGGCAAGGCCCCGACGGGCTCGGGCAAGACCCTGGCCTTCGGCATCGGCGCCGTTGCCCGACTCAGGGGTAAGGCGTCCCGCCCGAAGCAGCCGCGGGTCCTCGTCCTCACCCCCACCCGCGAGCTGGCCGCCCAGGTGGCCTCCGAATTGCAGGTGTTGGCCACCCCCCGCAACCTCCGGGTGGACTGCTTCTACGGCGGCGTGGGCTACGGCCCACAGCTGAAGGCGCTGGCCCGGGGAGTGGACGTGGCCGTGTGCTGCCCGGGACGGCTCGGCGACCTCATCGAGCGGGGGAGCATCCGACTCGACGCCGTCGAGATCGTGGTCCTCGACGAGGCCGATCGCATGGCCGACATGGGATTCCTGCCCGACGTCAAGCGCCTGCTCGACCAGACGCCCCCGAACCGTCAGACCCTGCTGTTCTCGGCGACGCTCGACGGCGACATCGATGTGCTGGTCCGTCGCTACCAGCACGACCCGGCCCGCCATGAGCTCGAGGTGGACGAGGACGACGCCAGTGCCGCGGTCCACTTCTTCTGGAAGGCCTCGTCCGGCGACCGGGTCGGGATCACCGCCGAGATCGCCGCTGCCGCGGGGCCGACCATCGTGTTCAGCCGGACCAAGCACGGTACCGACCGGATCGCGCGCCAACTCGAGCAACGCGGCGTGCGGGCGGCCGCCATCCACGGCGACCGCAGCCAGAAGCAGCGTGAGAAGGCCCTGGATCTGTTCGTGCGTGGCGCCGTCGACGCCTTGGTCGCCACCGACGTGGCGGCGCGGGGAATCCACGTGGACGGCGTCAACGCCGTGGTCCACTTCGACCCGCCGGCCGACGCCAAGGACTACGTGCACCGGTCGGGCCGCACGGCCCGGGCCGGTGCCACCGGCGTGGTGGTGAGCCTGGTCACCCCGGACAAGGCCGCAGCCGTCAAGCGCCTCCAGCGGGACCTCGGCGTGCCTGTGGGGACGACCGTGCCCGCCATCGCCGGCGTCACCGCCGTGATCGGCGAGCCACCGGCACGCCGCCCGAGCGCCCCCGCCGTCCAGCACGGGGACGGTGGCCCGAGCCGTCCCCGACGCAGCCGGCCCGATCGCCCGGGACGGCCGGCGAAGGCGTGGAAGGAACGGCCGTCCACGCCCCGGAACGGCGCTTCCGCACCGAAGCCATCCCCGGAGTCCGGCGGTGGCACGGCCGGGGGCTCGACGGGTCGCCCCGGAGGAGACCGGCGGCCGAAACGGAAGCCGGAGGGTGCCTGGGAGCACCGCGGCGCCGGCAAGCCGAGAAAGCCGGGCAAGCCGGGAAAACCCGCCAACGGCTCGTCCTCGAATGGCAAGCGGCACACCGGCGGCTCCCCACAGGGAGGCGCACACGGCCAGCGTCGCGGCGGACCGTCCGGCTCGCGGCGCAACACCACCGGTTCGGGCGGCTCGGGCCGGGGCCGCTGACCTCGCACCCCGCCGTGGGTGGCGGGGCCAACCTCCGCCCGACGATCTACAGTCGTCGTCATGGCATCCGACACGAAACCCGACGTCACCATCCCCGACGGCCCGCCCCCCGGCGAGCTGGTCATCGAGGACATCGAGGTGGGCGGCGGCCAGGAGGCGGTCTCCGGCCAACCGGTCAACGTCCACTACGTGGGCGTGTCCTGGTCCACCGGCGACGAGTTCGACTCGTCGTGGAGCCGGAGCGAGCCGTTCTCCTTCCCCCTCGGGAGCGGGCACGTGATCCCGGGATGGGACCAGGGCGTCGCCGGCATGCGCGTGGGCGGGCGCCGTCGGCTGACCATCCCGCCCCACCTCGGCTACGGCGAGCGCGGTGCCGGTGGGTTGATCGCTCCCAACGAGACACTGGTCTTCGTAGTCGACCTCCACCACGTGGGTTGACCGCCCGGTAGGCGGTGGCAAGCCCCGGGGGCGCTCACCGGAAGAGGTCTTCGCCCGGCGGCCGGACGATCTCCACGGCCACGGACGCCTGACGGAGCCACCCTGGATCCACCCCGCGCAGGACGGCTGCGGGGATGCCCCGGTCCTTCCCCATCACCAGTTCGGCGGCCCCGGCAAGTTCGTCAGCGACGCAGACCTCGGTCGCCTCGAGGACCCGACCGGTGGCATCTGTGGTCCCTCGCAGGTCGACGACCCCGGCGACCCCGGCGATGCCGATAGCCACGTCGGTCACCCCGCGCCGCCAGGTGCGCCCGAAGGTGTCCGAGACGATCACCCCTACCGACACCCCGTGGCGGTGCTCCAGCGCCTCACGGATGCGGCGGGCGGACCGGTCGGGATCGATCGGCAGCAGCGCGGCCGTGCCGTCCGCGACATTGGAGAGGTCCACCCCGGCGTTGGCGCAGATGAACCCGTGGCGGGTCTCGGTGATGAGGAGATCGCCCCGACGGCGCACGATCCGTACCGACTCCGCCTCCACCAAAGCCTGTTTGGCTGCGGGGTCACCGGTGTCGAGCTCGACAATGCGACCCTCGGCCTTGGACACCACCTTCTGAGTCACCACCAGGACGTCGCCGTCCCGAATGCCACCGGGGACCGGTCCCGCATCGGTCCGCCTCGCGCCCAGCACGTCTGCGAGCACCGCAGCAAGGTCGTCCCCCGGGCGCACCTCTCCCAGGCCGGTGACCGGGTAGATGCCCAGGCTTCCGGGTGCTCCGGAGGGGGCCGGCTCAGGCGACGGCATCGAGGACCACCCGGGAGAGGGCGGCCGACTCCTCCACGCCGGACATGACGGTCGGTGCGACCACACACCGGAGTCCCTCGGCCTCAACGGCGGGAGCCAGCGCAGCATCCGCCTCATCGATGACCAACGTGCCCATCCACTCCGCGTACCACCGGGCCACGCCGACCACCGAGGACTCGAATCCCATCTCCACCAGCAGCCGGCCCGCCGGTCCCTTCAGGGCGGCGCCGGCGACGATCGGAGAGACCCCCACGACTCGGTCGCGCCGGCGGCGCAGCCGGTCGGCGATGCCGGGGACGGCGAGGAGCGGCCCGATGGAGACCACCGGGTTGGACGGGCAGACCACGATGGTCCCGGCACGGTCCAGGGCCGCCAGCGACCCGGCGGCCGGGACGGACTGTTCGGCACCCTCGAACCGGACACCGGCCACCGGGACGTCGTGGCGGAGGCGCACGAAGTACTCCTGGAACCCGACCTCGGGCCCTTCGGCCAGCTGCACCCGGGTCCGGAGGAGGTGGTCGGTGACCGGGATCAGGTGGAGGCCGACCCCGAAGGCATGGGCCAGCTCGCCGGTGACCTCGCTCAGGGTCGCCCCTTCGCCGAGGCGCTGGGTCCGGTAGCAGTGGGTGGCCAGGTCCTGGTCGCCGAGGTTGAACCAGGTGATGCCACCCAGCCTGGCCAGGGATTCCATCACCCGCCAGGTCTCGCCGACCAGGCCCCATCCCGTCTCGGGGTTGATGACGTCGGCCAGGGTGTACATCACCGTGTCGAGATCGGGGGAGATGTGCAGGCCGTGCAGCACCGTGTCGTCTCCGGTGTTGACGATGGCGGTGATGTCGGAGGGAGGGACCACCTCGACCATTCCGCGGAGGAGACGGGCCGCACCCACCCCGCCGGCCAGCGCGGCGATCATCCCCGGTCGTCCGCGGGGCGGGGGCAACTGGTGGCCATCGGAGCAGGCTACCTGGCACTCAGGGTGGCATCGGCGTGTGCCCGGCGTGTGCCCGGCGCATGCCGGCGTGTGCAAGGCTCCGTGCGTGCCGCCGGAGCGATCCGCCCCCTCCGACCAGGGCCAGCTGTCTGTCGGGTTCGACGCCACCCCCTTGCTCGGTCGGCCGACCGGCGTGGGGGCGTTCTGCGTCGGGGCGCTCTCCGGGCTGTCGAACCTGTCCGGCATCGACGTGTCGGCCTTTGCCGTCAGCTGGCGCCGCCGCCAGGGAATCACCACCCTGGTGCCCCCCGGCGTCTCGACCGACCAGCGGCCCATGCCGGCACGGCCGCTCCACGCCGCCTGGCGCCACGGTGGCCTGCCCCCCGTCGAGTGGTTCATCGGGCGACGGGACGTCGTCCACGGCTCGAACTTCGTGGTCCCCCCGACCCGCCGGGCGGCGCGGGTGGTGACCGTCCATGATCTCACCGTCGTGCGCTACCCCGAGCTGTGCGACCCGCCCACCCTGCAGTTCCCGGCCCTGATCCGGCGGGCCGTCGCCGAGGGGGCGTGGGTCCACACGCCGTCCCGGTTCGTGGCCGACGAGGTCGTGGCCGAGTTCTCCGCCGACCCGACCCGGGTCCGGGCGGTCCACCACGGGATCCCCCTGTTGCCGGCCGACCCGGGGCACGGGACCGACCCGGGGGACCCGCCCGACCTGTCGGTCCGGCTGCCCGAGGGGTGCCGGCGGTACGTTCTCGCCATCGGGACCATCGAGCCCCGCAAGGACTACCCGCTCCTGGTCTCCGCCTTCGGTGCGGTGTCCTCCCTCCATCCCGACGTGGCCCTGGTGGTGGTGGGCGCCGAGGGATGGGGTGCCGCACGGTTCCTCGACGCGGTCGAGTCCTCACCGGCGCGCTCACGCATCGTGCGACCCGGGTACCTCGACGACCGCGAGCTGGCCGGGACCTTGCGTCGTGCATCCGTACTGGCCTACCCCTCCCGCTACGAGGGGTTCGGGTTCCCTCCCCTGCAGGCGATGGCCGACGGCGTGCCGGTGGTGGCGACCGCGGCCGGGGCGGTCCCCGAAGTGGTCGGCGACGGAGCCCTCCTGGTCGCGCCGGGGGACCGGGACGGCCTGGCCGGCGCGCTGTGCCGGGTGCTCGAGGGCGGCGTCGACGTCGACGACCTGGTGGCCCGGGGCGGACGGTGGAGCCGGCAGTTCGGGTGGGACGCGTGCGCCGAGGGGCTGGCCGGCCTCTACCGGGACGCCCGACGAGCGGCGTCCAGCAGGAACCGGCAGTGAGGAGGGTCCACCTGCTCCTGCTGGTCGAGCAGCTCCGCAGGGCGGCGTCGGGCGGCATCGGAACCTACGTGCGCGGCCTGCTCCAGGGGCTCGACACGCTCGCGGTGGGCGAGCGCCCCGATCTCGAGCTCATGGCCAGCCGACGCCACGGCGCCCGTGGGGTGCCTGATCCCCTGGCCTCGCTGGGCCCGCCCCTGCGTTGTTCGCCCCTCCCGGGACCCCTGCTCACCCAGGCCTGGGATCACGGCTGGCTCCGTGCTCCCCCCGGCTTCGACATCGTCCACGCCACGTCACTCTTGACCCTGGACCCGGGCGCCGCCGCCCTGGTGGCCACCGTGCACGACCTCCTGTGGCGCCGGGTGCCCGATGCCTACCCGGCGCGGGGGAGGGCCTGGCACGAGGCGGCGCTTCGACGCGCCCTGCACCGTGCGGACCGCTTCATCGTCCCCGCCGAGGTGGTCGCCTCCGACCTCGAACAGGCCGGGGCGCCCCGTTCGGCCATCACCGTCATCCCCATGGGCTCCGACCATCTTCCGCTCCCCGACTTCGAAGCGGCAGCGGCGCTGCTGGCCCGGCTGGGGATCCACGGCCCGTTCCTCCTGAGTGTGGGAACCCTCGAACCGCGCAAGAACCTGGCCCGGCTGATCGAGGCCTACGGGCGGATCCGGGGCTCCCTCCCCGAACCGTGGCCCCTGGTCATGGTCGGCCCCAGTGGATGGGGAGAGCAGGTCCGGCCCGGTGCCGGGGTGGTGCTGGCCGGTCTGGTGGCACCCTCCGTGCTGTCCGGGCTCTACGCCACCACCAGGCTGCTGGCCTACGTGCCCCTGGTCGAGGGCTTCGGGCTGCCACCGGTCGAGGCCATGGCCTTCGGCGCACCGGTGGTGGCCAGTCCCCTCCCGAGCACGGCCGGTGCGGCCTACGAGGTGGACCCCGGCGACACCGAGTCGATCGCCGCGGGGCTCCTGCGGGTGGCCGTCGACGACGACGAGCGGTCGCGTCTGCGCTCGTCCGGCCTCGAGCGCTCGTCCGAGCTGACCTGGTCGGGCATCGCCGAGCAGCACGTCGCCGTCTGGTCGGCGGCGCGTCGGACCGGGCCCGGTCGGTCCCATGGCTGACCCCGGTCTCCGAGTCTCCCTCGACGTGACGGCGGTGCCCGAACGCCCGGTGGGAGCCGGGCACTACACCCTGGAGCTGGCTTCCGCCCTCGACTCCCGTCCCGACGTCGACCTGGTCGTGGTGGCCCGCAGCGCGGACCGGACCCGATGGCAGGCGGTGACCCCGGGCGCCGGGCTCGAGGCGGTCGCACCGGGGTCGCGGCCGCTGCGGCTGGCCTGGGAGCAGGTGCGGCTCCCGGCCCTGCTGGCCCGTACCCGCGTGGCCGTCCACCACGGCCCTCACTACACGATGCCCGAACGGTCGGCCGTCCCGGCCGTGGTCACCATCCACGACCTGAGTTTCTTCGAGGCACCGGAGTGGCACGAGCGCTCCAAGGCCCTCCTGTTCCGTCGGGCCATCCGGGTGGCGGCCCGGCGGGCATCGGCCGTGGTCTGCCCGAGCCGGACCACCGCCGAGGAGTTGGCCCGCTGGTGCCGGGTGAACGCCGAGGTGTTCGTCGCCCCCCACGGGGTCGACACCGACCGGTTCCGCCCCGACGAGCCCGAGGAGGGTGCGGACGCGTCGGCCGTGGCCCGGCTCGACCCCCGACTGGCCGGCGACCACCCCTTCCTCCTGTTCGTGGGGACCCTCGAGCCACGCAAGGACGTCCCCACCCTGGTGGACGCCTTCGGCCGTGTCGCCGGGCGGCACCCTGACGCCCTGCTGGTCCTGGCCGGGGGGGCCGGGTGGGGCGCTGCCGCCGTGGACCGGGCGGTCGAGGCCACCGGCCTCGGGGCACGCATCGTGCGCACAGGCTACGTGCCGGACGGGTCGATCCCCGCCCTCCTGCGGCGGTCGGCGGCTGTCGTGTACCCGGCGCTCTACGAGGGGTTCGGCCTCCCGGCACTGGAGGCACTGGCCTGCGGGTCTCCGCTGGTCACCACGGAGGGGACCGCCATGGAGGAGGTGGCCGGGGACGCGGCGGTGCTGGTCCGTCCCGGAGACGTCGCCGACCTGGCCGACGCCATCGACGCGGAGCTTGCCCACCGGCCGGGGAGCACCTCCGGCGACGAGGGGCGTCGGCGTCGGGGCCTGGAGATCGCGTCCCGGCACACCTGGGCAGCCAGCGCCGGGCAGCACCTGGTGGCCTACCGCCATGCGGCCGGCACCGGCGCCGGCACCTGGGATGCTGGCACCGGTCCGCAGCCAGTAGGGTGACCCGTCGTGCGTTCCCTCATCACCGGCGGTCGCGGCTTTGTCGGTCACTGGCTCGCCGACCATCTCCGTGAGCTCGGCGACCAGGTCGTGGTCATCGACCAGGAGGTGGACGTCACCAACCCCTCGGCCCTCCTGGCCGCCGTCTCCGACGCGGCCCCCGACGCCATCTACCACCTGGCCGCCCTGACCCACGTCGGGAAGTCGTGGGACGAGCCGCTCCGGGTGCTCGAAGTCAACGTCATCGGCACCGGGGCACTCCTGGCCGCGGCACGGGAGTGCGGGACGGACCCCCGGATCCTGGTGACCAGCTCGGCCGAGGTCTACGGCGCGGTGACCGATCCCCGCCTCCTGCCCCTCACCGAGGAGTCGCCGACCGCGCCGTTGACGCCGTACGCGGCGAGCAAGCTGGCTGCCGAGGCGCTCGTCGCCCAGGCCCACCTGGGCCACGGCCAGCAGTGCATCACCGTCCGGCCCTTCAACCACATCGGACCGGGTCAGACACCGAACTTCGCCGTGCCCGCCCTGGCCAAGAGGATCGTCGAAGCCGACCGGCGCGGTGCCACCACGATCCCGGTCGGGAACCTGTCGGCCAGGCGCGACTTCACCGACGTGCGGGACGTGGTCCGTGCCTACCGGCTGCTCATCGAGTCCGGGAGCCCCGGCGAGGTCTACAACGTCTGCTCGGGTCGGGACGTCTCGATCCGCTCGATCGCCGACGGGCTCCTCGAGCTGGCCGGCACCTCGCTCGAGTTCGAGATCGACCCGTCGTTGGTTCGGCCGGTGGAGGTCCCGGTACTCCGTGGCGACCCGGCCCGGCTGATGGCGGCCACCGGGTGGAAGCCGGAGGTCTCGTTGGACGAGACCCTGGCCGACGTCCTCACCTACTGGCAGGAGCACGCCGAGTGAGCGGGCACCGGGCGGCGCGCCCGAACTGCGTCCCCGTCTGAACCGCATCCCACCCAGTCAGCGCCCCGTCCCGCTCGGAGCCCGGACAGGGAGAACGGCCCGCGTCGAGCGGGCCGTTCTCCCTCGGGCCGGGATGGATCGGCCCGAGGGTTCCGAGGCGCCGGGAGGGCGTCGGCCGTGCCGCCGGCGCCTTCGGGGGGACCGGCGCCCGGTGCAGCGTTGGCGGTCAGGCGGCGGCCGACGGGATCCGCGAGCGGATCTGGCTGCGGGCTTCCCTGGCCTGGACGTGAGCCTGCTTGGCGAGGTCGCGGGCCTGAGTGGGAAGCCGATCCTCCAGCGGGGCGACCGCTGACTCGAGCCGCTCGATGAGCTCCTCGAGCCGCTCCAGCACTCCCTCGACGGTGGTGTCGACGTTGTGCAGGGTTCCGCTCAGGTCGCGCAGGGTTCCGCTCAGGTCGCTACGGACCTGGGTGACCGCGTCCCCGATGCCGGACTTCGGGTCGGCGAGGCGCTTGCGCAGCTCCTGGCGCCGCACCTGGGCCTGCTGGAAGCCGAGCACCCCGGCTCCGATGACCACATAGGTGGCGTCCTTGGCGACGGCGGCGACGTCCTTGGCCGCCTTGGTGATGTCGGTGTTGAGCTCCGGCATCCTGATCTCTGGCTTCTTGAACTGTGGCACTGTGCTCTCCTTGGTTCCGGTGGTGGGTGCTTAGTGACGGGGACCCCGGGTCATCACCCTGGGTCCTGTTAGATACAAGTGTATTCGTGGTGATAAACATTTGCAAGCACCCCGGGACCCTCTGTGGCCATTGCGCTCCCGAGCTGGGAAGACACCGCGGGGTCCTCCCGGCCCGATAGCCTCTGGCGTCTGATGGAAACACTGGCCCCGCCGGTCGTCGCCGTCGTCGTGGCCCACGATCCCGGTCCGTGGTTCGAGGAGACGCTGGCGTCACTCGCCTCGCAGGACTATGCGGAGCTGTCCGTGCTGGTCCTCGATGCGGGGAGCGCCGATGACCTGACCGCCCGGGTCGCCGCCGTCCTCCCCAGCGCCTACGTGCGCCGGTTCGACGACAACCGGGGTTTCGGGGCGACCGTGGACGAGGTGCAGTCCATGGTCGCCGGGGCGGACTACTTCCTGCTGTGCCACGACGACGTGGCCCTGTTCCCCGACGCGGTCCACCTGATGGTCGAGGAGGCGTTCCGGTCCAATGCCGGCATCGCCTCCCCCAAGGTGGTGAGCTGGGACGACCCGGAGCGCCTGGTCCATGTGGGCATGACGGTGGACAAGGGGGGCTCGGTCATCGACCGGGTCCAGCCCCACGAGATCGACCACGGGCAGCACGACGCGGTACGGGACGTCTTCGTGGCCCCCGGTGGGGTCACTCTGGTCCGGGCCGACCTCTTCGTGGAGCTCGGGGGCTACGACCCCGCCATCGTCGCCATGGGCGAGGACCTCGACCTGTGCTGGCGGGCCCAGGTGGCTGGGGCGCGGGTCATCGTCGTCCCCGACGCCCGGGTCCGCCACCGGGAAGAGCTGGCGTCCGGTGCGCGGCCGATCGACCCGGCGCTCGTGACCCCCGAGGGGTCCGACCCCCCGGCCAATCCGGTGACCCTGCAGGAGCTCCAGCGGCGCCACGAGCTGCTCGCCGTGCTGAAGTGCTACGGCCCCTTCCACCTCGTCCGGGTGCTCCCCCAGGTGGCGCTCCTCGCGGTGGGCGAGGTGATCGTGGCCGCGTCGGCCGGCAACCGGGCCAGGGCCCGGGCGGTGATCGGCGCCTGGCGGTGGAATCTCGCCCGCCTCTCGGTGATCCGCCGGCAGCGCAAGGAGCTGAAGAGCCACCGGAGGATCGGGGACAAGGAGATCCGCCTGCTCCAGCTGGGGGGCAGCGCCCGCCTCTCCGCCTACGGACGGCGCGTCTTCCAGCACGGGTTCCACGGTGCCCATGCCGACGAGCTGGCGGCCGCCGACGACAGCGAGCGGTTCGCCGCCGAGGTGGGGGCCGCGACCGCCGCCGACCTCGCATTCGGGGGAGCCGGAGCTGCCGGCGGGACCGCGGCCGCCGCGGTCGGCCGCCCGGGCCCGCCGACCGACCGACCGGCGCCGGGACGGCTCAGCGGACGGGTCCGGCTCACCGCCTGGCTGGTGGCCGCGGCCATCGTGCTCATCGGGACCAGGGGGGTGCTGACCGGGCGCCTCCCGGTGGTGGGGCAGTTCGTCCCGTTCCCGAGCTGGTCGGCGACGTTCGCCCAGTTCGGGGCCGGATGGCATCCCTCGGGGGTGGGCACCACCGCTCCCGTCACCCCGGCCCTGGCGCTGTCGGGTCTGGTCGGAACCGTGCTGCTGGGAGGGATGGGCCTGGCCCAGAAGGTCATGATCTTCGCCTGCGTGCCGCTGGGAGCCTGGGGCGTGGTCCGGCTCCTGCGGCCCTTCGGATCGCAGCGCGCATCGCTGGTGGCCGGACTGGCCTATCTGGCCATGGCCCTTCCCTACGACGCCCTCTCCCAGGGGCGGTGGGGCGCCCTGGTGGTGTACGCCGCCGCGCCGTGGGTGCTGACGCAGCTGTGTCGGGCGACCGGCCTCGCCCCCTTCGCCGCCGTCCACGACCCGGGGACCGCCGGCGCATCCCCCGGGGGGCCGACCGGCATGTTGGCCCCGTACGACCGCCGACGCCTTTCCGCGTGGTTGGCCCGCCACCCGACCGCCCGCCGGGTGTGCGTCCTCGGCCTGCTCGAGGCCGTGCTGGTCTCCTTCGTCCCGGCGGCGGCCGTCGTGGTCGTGCTCACCGCGGCGGCCCTGCTGGCCTCCTCCGTGGTCTACGGGGAGTGGCGGGCCGTCGGGCGCGCCCTCGGGGTGGCGCTCGGCGCGACCGCCGTGGCCGCGGCGATCTGCGCCCCCTGGGTGATCGGGACCTTGGCCGCGGGTCGTGGTGCAGTGGCCGTCTTCGGGGTCGCCGTTCCGGCGTCGGAGGCCCCGTCGTGGGGATCCCTGCTGCGGTTCGCGGTCGGGCCGATCGGGGCCTCCCCGTTGGCCTGGGGATTCGCCTTGGCCGCCGTGGTGCCCCTGGTACTGGCCCGGGGGGAGCGGTTCCGATGGTCGGGGCGGCTCTGGGCGGTCGCCCTGGTCTTCTGGTTCGCGGCCTGGGCCACGGGGCGGGGGTGGACGGGCGGTCTGGCCGTCGACCCCATGGTGCTGCTCGGGCCGGCCGCCGCCGCCATCGCCTCGGCGATCGGCCTCGGGGTGGCCGCGTTCGAGGAGGACCTGCGGGCTGCCGACTTCGGGTGGCGCCAGCTGGTGAGCGTGGTGGCCACCGGGGCGGTGGTACTCGGCGGCGTGCCCACGCTGGTCTCCGCGCTGCCGGGGCGGTGGGACCTCCCGGTCAACGACTTCAGCCAATCGGTGGCGTGGATGTACGCGAAGACGGCCAGCGGGTCGTTCCGGGTGCTGTGGTTGGGAGACCCGCGGTCCCTCAACCAGGGCTCATGGAGCGCCGGGGACGGCCTGGCCTACGCCACCTCCGAGGACGGTGGGCCCGATGCCCGTTGGCTGTGGAATGCCGCCGGTCCCGGCCCGGCCGCCGAGCTCGAGTCGGCGGTGGACCTGGCCCGCTCGGGCCGGACCGACCAGCTCGGGCGCATGCTGGCCCCGTCCGGTGTCCGCTACGTCGTGCTCCTGACCTCCCTGGCCCCCGAGATCACCGGCGAGCAGACGCCCGAGTCGTACCCGGTCCCCGCGGACCTGGCGCCGGCACTCGGCCGCCAGCTCGACCTCAGCCAGGTGGTGACCGGAACCGGGATCACCGTCTACGACAACGCCGACTGGGTACCCCAGCGTGCGGAGCTGCCGGCGAAGAGCGCTGCCGTCCAGGCGGCGGCCCCCGGTGTGCTGGGCGGTCCACCGGGGGCGAGCGTGGTTCCCGGTGCTGTGCCGGTGCTGCCCGGGCCGGCCGCCTCCCGCTCCTACCGGGGCACGCTGTCGGTGGGCACGGTGCTCGCCGCAGTGGCCCCTTCGGGCCGATGGGCCCTGACCGGACCGGGCGGTTCCCCCGCCCCCCGGTCGTCCTGGTTGGGATGGGCGGCGAAGTACCAGGTGACCAACCCCGGTGTGGGTGTGCTCCGGTTCGACGGCGGCGCGGTGGCCCCGGTCTCCCTGGTCGTGTCGATCCTCACCTGGTTGGTGGTCATCGCCGCGCTGGCGGACCGTCGCCCCCGGGTGCCCGGCTGGCGGCGACGGCGCGGCGCCGCACGGGGCGACGGTCCACCGGATGGAGGCGTCGACGGCCCCACCGGAGCGCCCGTCGACGGACGGGTACCGGAAGCGCCCGGAGTCGTGCCGTGACCGACGACGACCGAAGCGGTTCGACGGTGGACGTCGGGGACGGACCGGACGCGCCCACCCCACCCCTCCGATCCCGCAGGAGCAGCCGGTCCGGACCGCATCCCGTGGCCGGGCGGTGGGCATCCCTGGCCGTGGTGGCCGCGGTGGTCGTCGCCGTGGCCGTCGTCGAGGCAGTGGCCCCCGCCCCCGCCCCCGCCCCCGCCCCGGGGACCGGGGGCGCTGTGGCCGTCGCGCCGGCCGGCGCCTACTCGTCGTCGGCCTTCTGCACCTCGGGGATCGGCACGGCGGCGACCGCCGCGATCTACCTCACCAACTCGACGCCCAGGCCGGTGCTGGGAACCATGAGCTCGATCGGACCGGCCGCAGCCACCGGGACGGTCCCCGTGGTGCGCCGCTCCCTGTCGGTGCCGCCGCTGGCCACCCTCGCGGTCGACCCGGGCGGCGGGCTGCCCGCCGGCGACAATGCGTCGTCGTTCGCCTTCGCCGGCGGTGGGGTGGTGGCCACCCAGGTGGTCTCGGGACCCAACGGGTGGAGCACCGCACCGTGCGCGACCCAGACGTCGCCCCAGTGGTCGTTCGCCGGAGGCTCCACCTCGGCGGGGAACAGCCTCACCCTCAGCCTGTTCAACCCGACGGCGACCCAGTCGGTGGTCAACGTGTCCTTCCTGACCCCCTCGGGGGTGGTCTCGCCCCAGCAGTACCAGGGCCTGACAGTTCCCGGTGGGCAGCTGGTGGTGGAGAACGTGGGTGATTTCGTGCAGAACGCCCCGGAGATCGCCACGTTGGTGAGCGCCCAGGCGGGGGCCCTGGTCAGCTCCGAGTTCCAGCAGCACTCGTCAGGCGCCACCGGCGGGGTGTCGCTGCGGCTGGGCGCACCCGCGCTGTCCCCGACGTGGCGTTTCGCCCAGACCACGGCGACCCCCGGGTCGACCGTCCAGTTCACCCTGGGCAACCCGGGAGCGGGCCCGGTCACCGCCACCTTCAGTTTCGGGCTCTCCTCGGGCTCGGTGGTCCCACGCCGGTTGGTGGTGGCACCGCAGTCGGTGGCCGACTTCTCCGTCACCGGGACCGGGGGGCTGCCGCAGCAGACGCCCTACTCGGTGACCGTCACGGCCACCGGCCCGATCGTGGTCGGGCGCTCGGTCCAGGCCGCGTCGGCGGCAGCGCCCCCGGTGTGGGGATCCTCCTCCGGCACGGTGACGGTGGCCGAGCACTGGCTGGTCCCGGGGCCCGGTTCGAGCGGCGTCCCGGGCACGGCCGGTGCCGCGGTCGAGAGCCTGGCCGTCGCCAACCCGGGTTCGACCGCGGCCCGGGTCCAGGTCGAACGGGCGGGGACCACCACACCGGCGACCGTGTTCACCGTGCCCCCCGACGGGGTCACCGTGCTCGGGGGCAAGCAGGTGGGCGGTCTGGAGGTCCTGGTGGTGTCGGCCTCCCAGCCGGTCACCGTGGAGGAGGACAGCGGACCCTCCGGAGCGCCCGGAGTGGTCTCCTCGACCGGTTTCCCCTTCGTCGGCTAGCTCAGTTGCCGAACGCGGCCCTCGCTGCCCAGAGACCGATGACGGCGGGTCCTAGGGGCGGTCCGGCGGCGCCGACACCTTGGTAGCCGGCGGCACGCTGACCGGCCCGGGGGGCGGCGTGATCGTGGGCGCGCTGGTCGGCGGGCTGGAGCCGACGGTCGCCGGTGGGGTCGACACCACCGTCGTGGACGGGGCGGGCGCAACGGTGGCTGGGGATCCCGGTCCCGTCGTCGTGGTCGCCGAGGAGGCATTCGGGTCGTCCGGCGAGGTGCAACCCGCCGGTGGGGTGCCGGAGCCGGTCTGCCCCGGCATGAGCACGGTACCGGCGCAGCCGAAGTCGGAGAAGGTCGCCTCCAATGTCACCGAGGCTCCGTCGGTGAAGCTGTCGATCGAGGTGACCTGGCGGATGAAACCGGCACCGTCGACGGAGACGGTCACCCGGTTGGCGGTATAGCCCTCGGCCTTCAGTGAGGCGAGGGCTGCGGCGATGGTCTGGGACTCGGCGCTGGAGGTGCCCGGCGCCCCGGCCAGTTGGTCCAGATCGTCGGCCACCTGGTACTCGGTGACGGCGGTCCCGTCCACCGTCCCGGTGCCGGTCTGTGCGGCCGCACCGATCGCCGGCTGGACGAGGTCCAGGTACCCCGTCGGGCTGGCCATGCCCATCATGGCCACCGCCCCCTCGCTGCTGCCCAAGGTACCCTCGGTCAGGCCGGCGAAGCCGGGCAGGTCGGTGCCGGACCCGGTGGAGTCGCTGCCTTGGGGCGCCAGGTCGGTGTCGCGGGTCCCTTCCTCCCAGACCTGGGTTCCGTCGAGGCGCACGGTCACGTCGAGGCCACCGCCGACGTCTGCCGACGCCACCATGCCGAGGGGACTGGTGTCGATGACCCCGCTGCCCTGCACCACCGGGTTGGGTTGGGCGACCGGGCCGTTGCACACCTTCTGGGTACGCCACGTGAACCCGGGGGGCAGGGCAGCGGTCGTCTGAGAGGAGCCCGACGTGACCGTTCCGTCGGCAGGCGACACCACCACACTGCTCGAGGGCGCCGGCGAGCTGTTCGGCTCGACCGCGGCGCCGCCCCCGCTGCTCCCGATCATCGGCGCGACCGGGGCACCGCCGTGCCCGGACGCTCCGTCGGCGGCAACGGGGACCGTGACCTCGTTGCAGACCGTGGTCGACGTCGTGCTCGGCGCCGTGCCCGAGGCCGGGGTGCTCGAGATGGTGTAGTGAAAGTCGAAGCTCCCACTGTCGGTGGTGGCACTCAGTGCCGACAGCACCTGGTGCTCGGCCGGCCCGGTGCCGAGCACCGGACGGCTGGCCACGTGACGGCTGGCCACGGGCGTCGACGGCGAGCCGATGGTTACCAGTGCCACCGGCACGGCCACCGCCACGAGAACCACGGCGGCGGCCGCCAGCGCCCCGGCCCGCCGCCAGGCGGGAACCCGGCCCGGGCTCCCGGGTTGCTCCTCGTCGAGCCAGAGTCGGCTGTCGGCCATGACGGCCGCCTCTCCCTGCAGTGAACGAGCGCCCCGCGATAACCTTAACGGAGCCCTGGGACGATGGGAAGGGGGCTTATCCACAGGAGTAAAATCGGTAAGCATTGCTGTGAACAGGAACTTCTCCGTGTCTCCGGTGCGCAGCAGTCCGGCCTGAGCCGCTGAGGAGAGCAGGCGGTCGGCCACCGTCCCCGCCTTTCCCGGCGTCTCCCCGAACTGGCTCACCAGCCAGCCGGCCAGGTCGACGGGCAGCGGGCCAGGGTGCTGACCGACCCGGTCGGACACGGCCCGGAAGAGGGGCACGGCGAGGAAGGCCTCACGGCGGGCCGTCGCCGCGGCCGGCTCGGTGGCGGCGAGGATCCGGCGACCCCGCTCGGTGAGTTCGAAGCGGGATCCCCGCCCGGTGACCACCCCGAACAGTCGGGCGTTGGCGACCCGGGCCAGATAGGCGCCGTTGTTCGTGCCGCTGTAGCCCAAGGCCGGAGCCAGTAGGTCGGCGGCGACGGAGCCGCCGGCCGAGTCGACCAGTCGGGCCACCTCGAGCGCAGCAGCCAGGTCGTACCGCACGGAACGGAACCTCGAGCGGGCCACGGATCCAGTCTCCCAGTTCCCCGGCGCCCGAGGGGAACCGACCCACCTGCCCCGGGCTGTCCCGCACGGAGGGGAGCGGGGGCCGTAGGCTGACCGACCGCGGCCCGACCGTAGACGCCAGCGCCGGGTGTGCGCCGACGGGAGGCCGGCAGGGGACCGGCAGGGTCCGGGCGGCAGAGGAGGGAACTGTGTCCCAACCGGATCAGCAGGTCGTCGCCGGGCCCACCGGAGCACCCGGTCAGGCCCTGGCCACGTTGGCGGCGCTGGAGGGATCGGTGGCGGGCGTGGTGGCGACGTCTCCGGAGACGGTCCGCCTGGCCGTGGCCTGCCTGGCCGGCGGGGGCCACCTGCTCGTCGAGGACCATCCGGGTGTGGGCAAGACCACGCTGGCCAAGGCCCTGGCCGGGGCCGTGGGACTCGGGTTCCACCGGCTCCAGTGCACCGCCGACCTGCTGCCCGCCGACGTGGTCGGGGCCACCGTGCTCGGCTCCGACGGTGCCGCACCGGAGTTCCGCCCGGGCCCGGTCTTCACCAACGTGCTGATGGCGGACGAGCTCAACCGCGCGTCGCCCCGCGCCCAGTCCGCGCTCCTGGAGGCGATGGAGGAGCGCCAGGTCACCGTGGACGGGTCCACCTACGAGCTCCCCAGCCCATTCTTCGTCCTGGCCACCCAGAACCCGTACGACGCGGCCGGGACGTCGCCCCTGCCACACGGCCAGCGTGACCGGTTCCTGGTGCGGCTCACACTCGGGTACCCGGGCCGCCGGCAGATGGACGACATGCTGGCCGGACCGGATCCCGCCGAGACCGTTCGGCACCTCCGACCGGCAGCCACTGCGGGAGAGCTCCACTTCCTGATGGCGGCCGTCGCCGCCGTGCGGGTCGCACCCGCCGCCCGAGCGTACGTGCTCGACGTGGTGGAGGCCACCCGGAGTCATCCACTCATCGCCGTCGGCGCTTCCCCACGGGCGGCGCTCGCCCTGGTGCGTGTGGCCTCGGCGCTGGCGCTGGGTAGGGGTCGTGACTTCGTGACCCCCGACGACGTGCAGCAGGCCGCCGTGCCCACCCTGGCTCACCGACTCCTGCTACGACCAGGGGTCGATGTCTCGGGCGACCAGGCGATGGCACTGGTTGCCGAGGTCACCGCCTCGGTGCCCGTCCCACTGCGCGACCACTGACCGGATCGATGGGACCCCTGGCGCCCCGTCCCACGGTCCGGGGGTTGGCCGTTCTGAGGTCGTGCCTCCTGGTAGTGGCGACGGCTGCCGCCACCGGCACTCCGGCGCTCGTTCCTCTGGCCGTGGTCATGGCTGTCCCATTCGCAGTGGGAGGGGTCCTGTCGGCGTACCGGGGTCGGGAGGTGAGGGAACACGCCGTGTTTCACGCCCATGTCGAGCCGGCCGCCGTCGAGGCAGGCGGTACCATGTTCGTCCAGCTCGCCCTGACCAACCGGGCTGCCGACGGCGGTCGGCTGCCACCGCTCGGGCTGCCTCCGATCGTCCACCAGTGGCGCCCCCGGGGATCGGCCCCGCCGGCGGAGACCGGACGGGGATGGCTGGCTCCGTCGGTGCCGGTCCTGTCCCTGCTGCCGACACCGGGCCCCGGGGGGACCGGCCGGTGCCGGTTGGAGGTCCCCACCGGCCGGCGCGGGGTCGTCGAGCTCGCTCCCCAGTGCTCCTGGGCCCACGATCCTCTCGGGCTCTTCGGCGTCCCCGGCCCGGAGACGCCCCCGGTCACCGCGGTGATCCACCCGATGCCCGTGGATCCGGGACGGCCGGTCCTGGGTCGGACGCTTCTGACGGCGGCCGCCGGGGACCTCCCCGCTCCCGGCCCGTCCGGCGGCCTCGGCGAGCTCGAGGGGATCCGTCCCTACGTGCCCGGCGACCGGCTCAGCCTCCTGTACTGGCCGTCCAAGGCCCGCTATGGCGCTTGGTTCGTCCGCCAGTTCGGTGGGGAGGAGGCCACCGCCGTCGCCCTGGTCCTCGACGACCGCGCCGGCGTGCACCGGCGGGCCGACTTCGAGCGACTGGTCTCCGCCGTCCTGTGGGTGGTGGACGGTGCCCTGGCCGACGGGACGCCGGTACTCCTCTGCACCCTGTCCGGCGGGACTGTAGCCCTGGCACCGACCGACCAGGGGAGGGCCGAGTCCCGCCGGATGCTGGCCGAGGTCCAACCGACTCCCGCGGGCTCACGCGGATGGACGTCCCGCACCCTGCCCGAGGGTGCGATCGTGCTGACGTCGGAGACGGGCGCGGTGCGACTGCTCGCCCCCACCGCCCCGATCCCCGGCACCGCCCCGATCCCCGCCCGGGTGGTCGTCGTGTGAGCCGGCGCTGGCCGGCGGAGGTCGGCATGCTCGGGGCGTCGCTGGTGGCGGCGTTCGCCATCGGCCGCCTGGCCACCGGCGTCACCTCCGCGGCGCTGGCCACCGCCACGGTGGGCACGGTCACCGTGGCCCTCGTCTCCCGGAGGGGTGCGCTGGCCGTGACGCTCGGCGTGGTCGCGGTGGCCCTCAGCTCGCTCTGGTGGGGGATCGGTGGCGCCACCCGGCTCGGCCTGCCCACCCCGACCACGCTCCGCACGTTGCGGCACGCGCTCCGTGCATCGCGGCCGCTGCTCTCCGGCTCCGAGGTACCACTCGCCCATGCTGCGGGCATCGTGATCCTCGGCACACTGGCCGCCGGCCTGGTGGCGGTGGGAGGGCGGGCGCTCGGAACCCGTGTCCCCCTGCTGGCGGTGCTGCCCGCCGCCGCCGTCCTCACCTGTTCGGCGGTCCGGCTCCCGACGACCGGCCCAGCTCTCGCCGGCCTGGCCCTCGGGGCCTGTGGCTTCCTCGTCGTCATGGCCGAGCAGGGCGGCGGACACCGAACCTTGCTGGCCGTCGCCTTGCTCACGCTCGGGGCCGGGTCGCTGGCACTCCCCTGGGCCGCGGCCGATGGCGGCTCCGGGGCGGTCTCCCCCGGAGGGCCGGTGGCGCCGGCCGTCGCCCCGACCGCGCTCTCTCTGGCCACCGACCTGACTGGTGTGGAGGCTCGGGACGCCGACATCGTGCTGTTCCGGGCCAGCACACCGGTCCCGACCTACTGGCAGGTGGCGGCCCTCACCGTCTTCGCCGACGACCGCTGGGCGCCCGACGCCGCCACCGAGGCCGCGCTGCGTGGTGCTCCCCCGGGCGCTGCCGGCCGGGTGCCGTCCGGACTTCGCCTGTTCACCGCCCGACTGACCCTCGTCGCCTATCGCAGCCGGCTGCTGCCTGCCCCCCGGCGACGGTGGCCGCCTCGGGCTCCCCGTCGCCGGTGGTGGACGACGCCGGTGTGGTGGCCACCGCTCCCTTGGGCCAGGGCGCCCGCTATGCCGCCAGCGCCGTGGTGCCTGGAGCATCGACCGACGCCCCGTCGACCGACGCCTCCCCGGTGCCGTCGTTGCCCGGCGATGTGCCCCCGGGCGTGCAGTCACTGGCCACCGCAATCACCGGCGGCCAGTCGACTCCGCTGGACAAGGCCGAAGCCCTGACGGACTACTTCCGATCGGGGCGGTTCCACTACACGGCGACCCCACCGGCACCGGCCCCGGGAAGCGATCCCCTGGTCGACTTCCTGACCCGGCGCACCGGATCGTGCGAGGACTTCGCCGGCGCGTTCGCCGTGCTCGCCCGGGCCGCCGGGCTGTCCACCCGGGTGGCCGTCGGCTTCACCCCCGGACGATCGATCGACGGGGTGACGGTGGTCCGGGGCGCTGACGCCCACGCCTGGCCGCAGGTGTCCATCGACGGGAGCTGGGTGTCCTTCGAGCCGACTCCTCAGCTCCCCAGCGGCGAGCTGTCGCCGCCGGGAGTGCTCGGGCCCTCGGGCCTCGGCCGGCCTAACCCGACCGGCACCACCACCGTGCCGAACGTGTCGCTGCCGACCCCGACCACACCGGCGGTGACCGCTCCTCCCTCCTCGCCGCCGGTCCCGGCAGCACTGCCCCCACCCGGAGCGGGTGCACCGTGGGGGCTGGTGATCCTCGGGTCGGCGGTGGCGGCCGGTGCGATCCTCGTCGCGCTCCGGCTCCGGCGGCGCACCCGGCTCGACCGCCTGGTGCACTCGTGGCAGGCCATCGACCGGGCGCTGGCTCGGCGTGGCATGCCACGCCCTGCGTCGTCCACTCCGACCGGGTGCCTCCGTGGACTGTCTGCCGGCCTGGATGCCACCGGCGCTCCCGGTCGGGATGGCGTGGCGGTGATGCGGGACATGGCCACCGTGGCCACGCTCCTCGAGCAAGTGACCTTCGGGACGGCCGAGTTGACGGAGGAGGATGCCGACCGGGCGGCACGGGCCTCGCGCCGGGCGCGCCGGGCCGTCCTCAGCGGGGCCCTGACGACCGCCGGCCACGTTCGGTAGACAGGGGCAGCGGGCAACGAGCGGAGCCGGCACGAGCGGAGACCATGGCCGCGCCGGTCCTGTTCCGGTTACGTGTGAGTGATCCGGTGCGGCCGTCCAGCTCGGACGGCGTCGCCCTGGCCATCCGGGTGCAGCGCCCCCGACCGCGGGTCCGCGGCCGGGGGTCCGGCTTCAGCCCGTCCCGTGCGCCCGTGGGCCGCGCGACCTACCGCGCCGACGGGGGAGGTGGCGGTGGTGGCCACGGTGCCTGCTGGGGCCAGTGCCCCGGGGCGGGCTGGGCCGGCATCGGCGAGGGGGCGTGGGGCCAGTGACCCGACGGGGGCGGTGGCGGTGGCGGCCACGGGGAGTCCACACGACCCTCGGACCCCTGCTGTCCGTTCTCGGCCGGCCCGGTGGCGCCGGCCTGGTCGGCGGCGTGAGCCGTACCGGACACGCTCTCCGGAGCCGGCCCTGCCGAACCGGTGTCGGGGGCGCCGGCCGATGCCGGGGCCCAGCCCTGCTCCGCCCCGTTCGCCGGGTCGCCCGGGGGCCCGTCGGCGTTCTCCGCTCCGGTCGGGCCGTGCTGGGACGCCACGAAGATGGGGGGCACGGTCTTGACCCCGTGCTCGTGGACCGGGCGGCCGTAGGCGGTGTCGACCAGACGGCCCACCGTCTCCCCGTCGATGGTCTCCTCGTCGAGCAGGGCACGGGACACGGCGTCGAGGCCACCGCGGTGCCGGGCCAGGACCTCCAGCGCCCGCTCCTCCTGGGCCCGCAGGATCAGTTCGACCTCGTCGTCGATGATCTGGCTGGTGTGCTCGGAGTAGTCCCTCGTGTGCATGAGGTCCTCGCCCAGGAACACCTGGCCCTGGGAGCCCCAGGCCATAGGCCCGATCTTGTCGCTCATGCCCCATTCGCGGACCATCTTGCGGGCCAGCTCGGTGTTGCCGACCAGGTCGTTGCTGGCTCCGGTGGACAGGTCGCCGTAGACGAGCAGCTCGGCGGCGCGACCGCCCATCCGCACGGCGAGCGAGTCCTCGATGTGCTGGCGCGAGTGGATGTGCAGCTCCTCCATGGGGAGCTGCATGGTCACACCCAGAGCCATGCCGGTGGGGAGGATGGTCACCTTGTGCACCGGGTCGGCGTCGGGCAGGACATAGGCCAGAACGGCGTGCCCGCCCTCGTGGAACGCCACCCGCTCCTTCTCCGCCCCCGAGAGGACGAGGCTCTCCCGCCGCTGGCCCATCAGCACCCGGTCACGAGATGCCTCGAAGTCGATGTTCTGAATGACCTTCGAGCCACGGCGGACAGCGTGGAGGGCGGCCTCGTTGACCAGGTTGGCCAGGTCGGCACCGCTCATGCCCGGGGTGCCCCGGGCCACGGTCCCGAGGTCGACGGTCGGATCGACCCGCTTGTCCTTGCAGTGCACCTGGAGGATCGGCAGCCGCTCCTCCAGGTCGGGCAGGGGCACCACGATCTGGCGGTCGAACCGGCCGGGCCGGAGGATGGCGGCGTCCAGGATGTCGGGCCGGTTGGTGGCGGCCATGACCACGATGCCCTCGGTCGGATCGAAGCCGTCCATCTCCGAGAGCATCTGGTTGAGGGTCTGCTCGCGCTCGTCGTGGCCGCCGCCGAGCCCGGCACCCCGCTTGCGCCCGATCGAGTCGATCTCGTCGATGAACACGATGGCCGGTGCTTGTTTGCGGGCGGTGGCGAACAGGTCGCGGACCCGACTGGCGCCCACGCCCACGAACATCTCCATGAAGTCGGAGCCGCTCACCGACATGAACGGCACGCCGGCCTCGCCGGCGACCGCCCGGGCCAGGAGGGTCTTGCCGGTGCCGGGGGGACCGACGAGGAGGATCCCCTTCGGGATGCGTGCCCCGATCTCCTTGAAGCGCGCCGGAGTCTTGAGGAAGTCCACCACCTCGCTGATCTCGAGCTTGACCCCGTCGTAGCCGGCCACGTCGCCGAACGTGGTCGAGGGGCGTTCGGTCGAGTACAGCTTGGCCTTGGAGCGCCCGATGGACATGATGCTGCCCATCTGGCCCTGGGCCCGGCGGCTGATGAAGTAGAAGACGCCCCCGATGATGGCGAACGGCAGGATCCAGGTGAGCAGGATCCCGAGCAGCGGGTTGGACGTGCCGGGGGACAGATGGTAGTTCGAGCCGAGTGGCTTGAGGGCGCTGACCTCCGAGTCGACGACCGGGTTGGGACCGTTCACCGTGAAGGTGCCCCCGTTGGCGAGGTCACCGGTGATCACCCCGGTGGACATGTCGACGGTGGCCGTCTTGACCTGCTTGCTCTGGATGTCGCTCAGGAACGTGCTGTAGGTGAGGGTGTTGGTGGTGGACTTGTGGACCAGGTTGGGGATGATCAGGACCGAGAGGAAGGCCACCGCGATGACGATGTACAGGACCATCCGGTTCTTGTTCTGACCGGGGGCGTCCGGCCCCGTCCCCCCGGAACCGGGCAGTCCGTTAGGTGAATTGGGGTTTGGCGGAGTCACTTCTTCATGCTATGCGCAGCGGACGCCCGGCGGCGCATCACCCCGGGGTCCTCCGGGCTGCCGCCTCCCCGTCGGCTTCCATCGGTATCGTGGGAGGGTGATCGAGCGGTCCGAACAGGGGGCGGACCCCGCGGCGGGCGCCGCAGGTGAGGCGACCTGCAGTTCGGTGGGACCACCGACGCCGTCGGGTTGGGCACCTCCCGCGGCGGGGACCCGGTCACCGCCACCTCCTGCCGCCCGCCGTCCGACCGCTCCGCCGACCCGGCAGCCGCAGCCGCCGTCCCCCGTGGCCGTGGGGGCAGCCCCGGGCTCGCTCGGGCGGCAGCTGGCTGCCGGGGCCGCTCCGGACAGTCGAGCCGCAGCGTGGATGTGGCTCCTCTTCGCCGCTCTGGGGTTCGTGGGAGGCCAGGTGCTGGCGGCCGTCTTCGTCGCCGGAGCGGCCGCAGTCAGCGGAAAGCTCAACTCGTTGGCCGCCATCGCCCGCCTCAGCGAGCCGCCCACCTGGTACATCATCGCCACCCTGCTCGGCCTGTGGGCCGGGTTCTTCGGATCGGCCTGGCTGGCCAGCGGCATGCGCGGCACCAAGAGCATCGTCCGCGACATGGGCCTACGGTTCCGGTGGGTCGACTTGGCCGGCATCGCCATCGGCGCCGGCGGCCAGATCCTGGTGGCCCTCATGTACGTGCCGATCTCCCACCACGTGCACGACTTCAACCAGCGGTTCGACGCCCCCAGTCAGCGCCTGACCGGCGGCTCCCACGGTGCCGGGTACTTCGTGATCGCCGTCCTCACCGTGGTGGGCGCCCCGTTCTTCGAGGAGCTGTTCTTCCGCGGGGTGCTGCTGCGGGCACTGGCCCGTCTGTTCGGGCCCATCGGGGGGTGGGTGGGCCCGGCCCTCGCCATCCTCACCACCGGCGTGCTCTTCGGCCTGGCCCACGACGAGTCGCTCCAGCTCCTCGGACTGGCGACCTTCGGGGTCATCCTCTCCTTCGTCGCCTACCGCACCGGTCGTCTGGGGATGAACATGGTGGCCCACGCCACCTTCAACCTGATGGCGGTGGTCGCTGTGGTGCTGCCGGTGGCCGTCGGCCCCGGGGCGCTGTTCTGAGATGACCGCTCCCGTCGACGTCGCTCCCGTCGGGGCTCCCGTCGGGCCCGTACCGGTGGGCGTGCGACTGGCCCCACCGCCCGAGCCCCCCCGCTTCCTCCACCGGCTGATCGGGAGGGCGGCATGGCCTGCCTGGGCCAACCTGGCCGTCGTCCTCGGCATCACGCTGGTGGCGCTGAGCCAGCTGCACCCCTCCCTGCTCGTGGCCAACACCACCACGGCGGGAGGCGACACCGGTGCCCATGTGATGCTGCCGGCCTTCCTCAAGTCGAACCTGCTGACGCACGGCCGGCTGACCGGGTGGGACCCCGACTGGTACGACGGGTTCCCCCTCTACACCTTCTACTTCCCGCTCCCCGGCCTCATCACCGTGCTGTTCAATGCCGTGGTCTCCTACGACGTCGCCTTCAAGTTCGTCACCGTGCTCGGCACGTTGACCCTGCCGGTCTGCGCCTGGGCCTTCGGCCGCCTGGCCGGCCTGCGGGACCCGGGGCCCGGGTGCCTGGCCGCGGCCACCCTCCCCTTCCTGTTCGAGCCCAGCTTCTCCATCTACGGGGGGAACATCCTGTCCACCCTGGCCGGCGAGTTCTCCTTCTCGCTGAGCCTCTCGTTCGCGCTGCTCTTCCTCGGGGTCTGGGCCCGTGGCCTGCGCACCGGCCGGCACCGCGCCCTGGCCGCCGTGCTCTTCGCCGTCACCCTGCTCTGCCACCTGCTGCCGGCACTCTTCGCCGCCGCCGGCGCCGCAGTCTGGCTCCTCCTCGACGCCGACGTGGTCCGCGGCATCCACATCGGGCTGCGGGGCCGACTGGCCCGCCGCCGCTGGTCCCGCCGCCTCCTCTGGTCGGCCGTGGCCGGTGCGCTCGGGGTCGGACTCGCCGCCTGGTGGCTGGTCCCCTTCGTCACCGAGCAGGCCTATACGACGAACATGGGCTACACCAAGGTGCTGGGCTTCCCCCACCTGCTGTTCCCGGGGTCGGCCCGGTGGGTGCTGGCCGCCGATCTGGTGGGCCTGGTGGCCATGGTGCTCCGGCGCAACCGGGTGGCGCTCTTCCTGGCGGTGATGGCGGCACTCTCGGCCGCCGCCGTGTGCCTCGACCCGGCCAACAAGCTCTACAACGCCCGGTTCCTGCCGTTCTGGTTCCTCTGCCTCTACCTCATGGCGGGGTACGCTCTGGCCGAGACGGTGGCTGGCGTGGCCCGCTGGAACCGCCGTCGCCGGCTCGACCAGTGGGTGCTGCTCATCCGGGAGCGCCTCGGCCAGGTCGACGCCGTGGTGTGGCGACCGGGTGCGCGGATCAGCCGGTTCCGCCGTCCCACCCCCGACGGCAATGCCCCGGGATCGGTGGTGGGTCCGATCATCGCCCTGGCCGCCGCCTGCCTGGCCGTGGCGCCGCCGCTGGTGCTGCCGGCCTCCGCACTGAGCCACGTGGGCATCACCGCGGGTGCCGACCAGCCGAGCGCCTGGGCCGAGTGGAACTACTCCGGCTACGAGGAGAAGCCCGACTACCCCGAGTACCACGCGGTCATCGAGATGATGGCCAAGGTCGGGAGGGAGCAGGGGTGCGGCCGCACCATGTGGGAGTACGACCCGTCGCTCAACCGGTTCGGCACCACCATGTCCCTGATGCTCCTGCCCTACTGGACGAACGGGTGCGTCGACTCGATGGAGGGTCTGCTGTTCGAGTCGGCCTCCACCACGCCGTTCCACTTCATCAACCAGAACGAGCTGTCGGTATCGCCCTCGGACGCCGTGGTGGGCCTGCCCTACGGAGGACTGGACGTACCGCTCGGTATCCAGCACCTCCAGCAGCTCGGGGTGAAGTACTTCCTGGCCTCGTCCACCACCGTGGAGCAGGCGGCCGCCGCCGATCCCGACCTCACCGAGGTGGCCTCGAGCGGCCCGTGGAGCACGAGCTACAACGGGGAGGCCCTCGACACCACCTGGAAGGTCTACGAGGTCCGGGACTCGTCGCTCGTCCAGCCCCTCACCAACCGGCCTGTCGTGTGGCAGGGGGTGGGGCCGAGCCAGGGCAGCTGGCTGGCCCCGGCGGTGAGCTGGTACGACGACCCGTCACGGTGGGACGTGGTCCCGGCGGCCGGCGGTCCGTCGACCTGGGAACGGGTGCCGGTGGGCGACAAGGCACCCACTGCGGTCCCCGAGCCGGCCGCGACCGTCACCGACGTCACCCAGACGGACGACACCATCTCCTTCCACGTGGACCGGACCGGCACGCCGGTCGAGGTCAAGACCTCCTTCTTCCCGGACTGGCAGGCGACCGGTGCGGACGGGCCCTGGAGGGTCGCCCCCAACCTGATGGTCGTGGTGCCGACCGGCAACCAGGTGACCCTGCACTACGCCAGCTCGGCCTCCGACGACGCGGGGGAGGTCGTCTCGCTGGCCGCGTTGGTCGCCGTGGTGGCCCTGGCCGTCGCCGACCGACGGTCCCGCCGGGCGCGCCGCTCGGCCGCCGCCGGGCGCACCTCCTGAGCCGGTGCCCGACACGGGACGGACCCTGGGGATGTTCCCCCTCTCGACGGTGCTCTTCCCCCTGGCCGGACTGCCCCTCCACGTCTTCGAGCAGCGCTACCGCTCGCTCATGGCCGACTGCCTCGCCGGGGACGGGGAGTTCGGGGTGGTGCTGATCGCCCGGGGCTCCGAGGTGGGTGGCGGGGACGAGCGGCTCGGCGTCGGGACCACGGCCCGGATCGTCGACGCCGCCGAGCTGGAGGACGGGCGCATGGTGGTGGTGGCCCGCGGGGTCCGGCGGGTGCGTGTGCGCCAGTGGCTCCCCGACAGCCCCTATCCCCGGGCCCTGGTGGAGGACCTGCCGGTCGCCAGGAGTGTCGGGCTGCCACCCGCCCAGGCCGCCGCCGAGGCCTCGGTGCGACGGTTGCGTTCGCTCCTCTCGGAGCTGGGCGAGGTCCCCGCCCTGCCTCACGACCTCGAGGTCGTGGGGACCGCCGAGGAGATGGCCTGGCAGCTCTGCGATCTGGCTCCGCTCGGCCCTGCCGACCGCCAGGCCCTGCTCGAGTCGGCGAGCCTCGTCGAGCAGACGGAACGGCTCGTCGAGCTGTGCACGGCCATGGCCGAGGACGTGGTGGCCATGTTGTCCGGCGGCCCCGGTGGCTAGGTTGCCCGGCGGCCCCGCCGGCTAGCCGCCGGGGCCGGGCTCACGGGGGCCCGACGATCGACCGGAGGGTCTCGAACGTGCGGGACCAGGGCAGCTCGAGCGCCCGCTCCCGGGCGAGGCGACCACTGCCGGCTCGGGCCACTGGATCCGAGACCAGGGCGGCCAGCTCCGTGGCGAGCTCATCGGCGGTGTCGAAGTACCGCACGGCGTGACCGCCGATCTCGGGGATCCCTCCCCGTCGCGAGGCCGCCACGGCCAGGCCCGAGGCCAGTCCTTCGAAGAGGACCAGTGGGCACGGGTCGTCGAACTGCGACGGCACCACCAGGATCGAGTGCCGCCGGTAGATGTCCGGCAGCTCGGTGTTGGGGACGAACGGGGTGAACCGGACGTCGGGGCCCACTGCCCGGGCGGCGTCACGGAGCGCCTCCTCGTAGATGGAGAGCCCGAGACCCTCGGCGTGGGTGAAGCTGCCGAGGAACGTGACCGGGCAGTCGATGCCCCGCTCGTGGAGTTGTCGCACGGCTTCCATCAGGACGTGCGGGCCCTTGAACTCGGTCATCATCCCGACGAAGAGGACCGACGGCCGGTCGGAAGGCCAGCGGTCGTCGGGGGAGAACCGTTCGGTGTCCACCCCGTTGAGGACGACGACCAACCGATCGCAAACCGGGTGGGACCCGAGGCGGGCAGCGATGGCACCCCGCACCGAGTCGCTCACGCAGATCACCGAGTCGCACAAGGAGAGGAAACGCCGGAGCTCGGTGCGCGAGTAGCTCCTCGACAGGCCGTTGTGCACATAGAGATGGAGCGGCCGGTTCGGGTGGCGCTCCCTGATGGCGACGAGGCCGGCGGCCCCGAGTAGTCCGTCGTGGACCAGGACGGGGCCCTCCGTGGCGTCGAGCGCCTCGGCGACCGGCCGGTAGAGCCGGGCCACTGCACGCCGGCCGAAGGACAGCCGCCCGGTCACCGTGTCGGCCAGCTGCTCGCGCCGGAGGAGGTACTCGCGGGGGAGGTAGCGGGTGAAGTCGACCGGCAGCAGGTCGGCATCGGGGAAGACGTACCCCCGGTTGTCCGAGCCGGCGACGGCGGAGCGGATCCCGTAGCCGGCGGCCTCCCTGCTCAGCTCGCGGATCACGTTGTTGAGCGCGCTGCCGTCGGTGGCGAGGGGCTGGGTCACGTGGGTCCAGCACCGGATGGGCGGCGCGGCCCCCACCGGGGAGCCCCCGACCTCGCCCGGTGGCGTCCGCACTGCTATCGGCTCCTCGGCCGGGGTGTCTGCACCTGGTCGCTACTCTCTCGCTCGGTCCTCGCCGCCCGTCCAGCGACCGGGCGCCCCCGCCACGGTAGGCGACGGCCGGGCTCGGTCAGGGGACGAGCGTCGCCCCGAGGTAGGCGCCGATGCCATCGGCCAGGCCCTGGGCGGCCTGCTGACGCCACGCCGGGCTCTCGGTGAGTGCTGCGTCGACCGAGTTCTGCATGTTGGCGCACTCGATCAGCACCTTGGGCACCGTCGAGAGGTTCAGCCCACCGAGATTGTCCCGCTGGTCGATCCCGTCCGACCCCGAATAGTCGGACTCAGCCTCACCGGTGTCGGCGGCGAAGCTGGTGCGGACGTCCGACGCCAGCTGCGCGGACGCCGGGACGATGGCGGTGTTGTTGCTGATGGGGCTCACCACGGGCGCAGGCTCGATCACGTCGAACCCCCGTCCGGTTACCGGTCCGCCGTCGGCGTGGATGGAGATGGCGGCGTCGGCACCGGCCGCGTTGCCGATCGCGGCGCGAGTGTCGACGCACGGCCCCACGCCGCTGTCAGTGGTGCGGGTCATGACCACGGTCGCACCTTCCGCCTGCAGAAGCGCCTCGAGCCGGGTCCCCACGTCGAAATTGAAGGCGTGCTCGGAGAATCCGTCCGCCGTCTCCGTGCCGACGGTGTCGCACGGCTCGGTGAAGTTCCCTCCGTCGATCGGACGTCCGATGAACGCGGCGTCGGCGCCGTTGCCCCCGTCGTGCCCCGGGTCGATGGCCACGGTCTCGCCGGCCAGAGGCGGGACCGTGGCGGAGCCCAGGTACGGCGCACCCCCGTAGGCGAACACGCTCCCGTTGGCCGACACCACCCGGTACCCGGGCCCGTCCGGCACCGAGATGTCGACCGCGGCCCGTTGCAGGTGCCCCGACGAGGAGCCCTCGAAGGGCGCGCCGAAGCTGAAGACGCCTCCGTCCGCCGCCACCAGCCAGTAGCCGCCGGTACCGGCGTCGGTCGCCATCCCCACCACCGGGGCGACCAGGGCGAGCGAACCGGTCGACCCGAAGAACCGGGCGTCCCCGAAGGTGAAGACGCCTCCGTCCGCCGCCACCAGCCAGTAGCCGCCCCCGTCGCCGCTGGCGGCCATGCCCACGACCGGCCGGTTGAGCACCATCGACCCGGTCGAACCGAAGAACCGGGCGTCCCCGAAGCTGAAGACGCCCCCGTCGGACGCCACCAGCCAGTAGCCGCCCCCGTCGGCGGTGGCGGCCATGCCCACGACCGGCCGGTTGAGCACCATCCCGCCCGTCGACCCGAAGAACCGGGCGTCCCCGAAGGTGAAGACGCCCCCGTCGGACGCCACCAGCCAGTAGCCACCCCCGTCGGCGGTGGCGGCCATGCCCACGATCGGCCGGACCAGTGGGAGTGACCCGGCGGATCCGTAGAAGGGCGCCCCGAAGCTGAACACGCCCCCGTCGGACGCCACCAGCCAGTAGCCGCCGGTGCCGACGTCGGTGGCCGTTCCCACCAGGGGGTGGAGGCTGGTCGGGGTCGGTGCCATCGCAGGCACGGCGTCTGAGGCCCGCACGATCGCCGGGCCGATCCCGGCGGCCAGCGGCAGCCCGACCAGTGCGCACGCCGCGGCCGCGAGGGCCCACCTTCGTCCCCGAGGTCGCCGCTCCGATCGCACCACACGCCGATCCTGCCACATCAAGCCCCCGGCCACCTCTTGACCGGCCGACCCACCGAACAGCTCGGGAGGGCTGACTAGGATGGCCCGGCCATGACCAGCCTCTCCGACGTCTTCAAGGCCTACGACATCCGGGGGGTCGTCCCCGACCAGCTCAACGCGGAGCAGTTCCGGGCCATCGGCGTGGCGGTGGCCCGGTTCACCGGTGGGCCGACGCTACTGGTGGCCCGCGACATGCGCGAGTCGGGGGTCGAGCTCTCCCGGGCCTTCTCCGAAGGTGCCCGCTCGGAAGGAGTTACCGTGGTCGACCTGGGCCTCGCCTCCACCGATCTCCTCTACTTCGCCGCCGGCAGCCTCGACGCCCCCGGAGCGATGTTCACCGCGTCGCACAACCCGGCGCGCTACAACGGTCTGAAGCTGTGCCAGGCCGGGGCCCGACCGATCGGCCGCGAGACCGGCCTGGCTGAGATCCAGGCGACCGCCGAGGCACTGCTGGACGAATGGGGAGCCGCCGGCCCTCCCGACGTCGACCCGGCCGCGCTCGCCCCCCTGGAGGAGCGCTCGGTGCTCGACGCCTACGCCGACCACGTCCGATCCTTCGTCGACGTGGGAGCCCTTCGTCCCCTGCGGGTGGTGGCGGACACGGCCAACGGCATGGGCGGTCTGGTCGCCCCCAAAGTGTTCGAAGGCCTTCCCTTCGAGGTGGAGATCCTCTTTCCCGAACTCGACGGGAACTTTCCCAACCATCCTGCTGATCCCATCCAGCCCGAGAACCTGGTGTCGCTCAAGCAGGCCGTGCTCGACTCAGGAGCGGACGTCGGCCTGGCGTTCGACGGCGACGCCGACCGGGTCTTCCTGGTCGACGAGAAGGCACAGACGGTGTCGGGGTCCCTGACCACCGCCCTGGTGGCGTCGTCGATGCTCGACAAGCACCCCGGATCGACGGTGCTCTACAACTGCATCTGTTCGCGGGTGGTGCCCGAGGTCATCGCCGAAAAGGGCGGTGTGGGCGTGCGGACCAAGGTGGGGCACAGCTACATCAAGCAGGTGATGGCCGAGACGGGTGCCGTCTTCGGCGGGGAGCACTCGGGCCACTACTACTTCCGCGACAACTACCGGGCCGACTCCGGGATCATCGCCGCCATGGTGGTGCTCGAGCTGCTCAGCAGCACCGGCTCGCCGCTGTCGGAGCTCCTCGAGCCGTTCCGCCGGTATGCCGACTCCGGGGAGATCAACACGGTGGTGGACGATCCGGCCCGGGCTGTCGAGCTGCTGGCCGCCGAGGTCGACGCCGCCGGCGGTGCCCTCGGCACGACCGACCGTCTGGACGGCCTGACCGTGGACCGGGGCGACTGGTGGTACAACCTGCGGCCGTCGAACACCGAGCCCCTGTTGCGCCTCAACGTGGAGGCACCCGACGAAGCGGCGTGCGCGGAGCACGTCGCCGAGATCCGGGGGGCCGTCGACCGGCTGGCGGGTGCCTGACCGGTGGGTGGCGGTGGGTTCCGGTGGGCGGCCGTACGGCCGGTTGACATCGACGATCGACGAGAGAGGAATGGCTGATGACGCTTGACCCGCTGCTGGTTGCCGTGCTGGCGTGTCCGGAGGACAAGGGGCCGCTGCTGTACTTCGCGGACGAGGAACGGCTCTACAACCCCCGCCTCCATCGCAGCTACGAGGTCCGTGACGGCATCCCGGTGATGCTGATCGACGAGGCCACCGCGGTGGACGACGCCGAGCACGCCCGCCTTGTGGCCAAGGCGGACGCCGGCGGTGCGGTGTCGACCGGAGAGGGCAGCGGGTCGTGACCACCACCGCGGGCGGCGGCCCGTCGGTCGCGCATCTCTCGCCGCTGACCGTGGACACCCTCGACATGTGGGCTGCCACTGCCGCCCTGCCCGAGCAGGTCGAGGCAGCCGTGTCGGCGGCCCGGGGTGTGACGGACCTGCCCCAGCGCGAGCAGGTGGAGAACGTCGTTGTCCTGGGCATGGGCGGCAGTGGGATCGCCGGCGACGTGCTGATGGCCGCCGCCGCACCGTTCATGCCGGTCCCAGTCACGGTGGTGAAGGGGTACGAGCCCCCCGACTACGTGGGCACCGGCTCGCTGGTGTTCGCCATGTCGTTCTCCGGTGACACCGAGGAGACGTTGGAGGCAGCCACGAGTGCCTTCGAGGCCGGCGCGGCCCTGGTCGTGGTGGCCGGGGGAGGGGCATTGGCCAGCCTGGCCGGCGAGTGGGACGTCCCAGTCGTGCCGGTGCCCACGGACATCCCCCAGCCCCGCGCCGCACTCGGGGCCATGGCCATCCCGCCGCTGGCCGTCCTGGAGGCGATCGGGCTGTTCCCGGGGGCGCTGCAGTGGGTGGACCAGGCGGTCGACCAGCTGAGGACCCGGCGCGACGAGTTGGTCCGTCCCGGAAGCCGGGCCGAGGACCTGGCGCGTCGGATCGGTCGGACCATCCCGCTGATCCACAGCTCGGGTGATCTCGGGGCCGCCGCCGCCCTGCGGTGGAAGGCCCAGATCAACGAGAACGCCAAGTGCCCGGCCTTCTTCAACGTCTATCCCGAGCTCTGCCACAACGAGGTGGCCGGCTGGGGCCAGCACGGGGACGCCACCCGCCAGCTCATCACCCTGGTCAACCTGCGACACGATGCGGAGCACCCCCAGGTGAGCCGACGGGTGGACCTGGTGGTCGACGTCCTGCGCGAGGTGGTGGCCGATGTGCTGGAGGTCCGGGCGGCCGGCGAGGGCGACCTGGCCCAGCTGCTCGACCTGGCCCTCATCGGCGACTTCGTCTCGCTCCACCTTGCCGGCAACGAGG
>Ga0224558_1000795_pt1 | contig 36083 bp, 28 predicted proteins | sample 714S32024metaG_FD_180682 | JGI IMG/M metagenome (GOLD analysis project Ga0224558, IMG submission 180682) | Peat soil microbial communities from Stordalen Mire, Sweden - 717 S3 20-24 | ecosystem: Environmental > Terrestrial > Soil > Wetlands > Peat | place: Sweden: Norrbotten County, Stordalen... | reverse complement strand
GACCTGGCGATCAAAATGCCGTTCGTCGGCCAGACCAACTTCGATACACTCAGCACGAAAGCGCAAGTGTTGTCGAAGATGGGGCGCGAATCCGAGGCCAAGGAGATCATGCACGCGGCGATGCATGACCCCGCCACGAACCGCTTCCAGATCCATCAGTTCGGCCGCCAATTGCTCGCCGCAAAGAAGACTCAGGAGGCGCTGGAAATCTTCAAGCTGAATGCCGAGCGCAATGGCGAAACGTGGCCGGTGAATGTAGGACTGGCGCGCGGTTACATGGCGGCCGGCGACTACAAGAAGGCGCTGGAGTACGCCCAGAAAGCGGCGGCGCAGGCTCCCGACAATCAAAACCGGCAGAACCTGGAAGCGATGGCGAAGTCGCTCGCGGAAGGGAAGCCTTACGACAATTGAGGGGCGGTTTCGGGGCGGCAAGGAGTGTATAGTGAATTAGAGCCGCTCCGATGACCCAGGAAGACCTCGAACAGATCCGCACGCTGATCGGCGCTAACAACGAAGTGCTCCTTGCCGCCATGCGCGCGATTGAAGAGCACGTCGATCTCAGGTTCGACGGACTCGACAAGCGCTTGGACCTGGTCGAACGCCGGCTCGACCGCCTGGACTCCCGCTTCTCCGTCTTCGAGTTTCAAATGGCCGGGATTGGCAAGGCCATCACGGTCGGCGAGAAATTCGACGGCGAATTGTCCGGTACCCGGGTGGCCCAGCAGCGCGCCATCGACGAGCTGGCCCGCCGCGTCGCCAAAATCGAGCAGCGCCTCAATCAATAGGGCCCGCGCCGCCAGATAGCAGCAGGCGCCCGAATAACCTCCAGGATGCCTTCGAACTTCCGCTCGAAAACCAGCTCGGGCTTCGCTGCCCGGCCGCCCGCGCAATAGAGTCCGTGGTCAGTCAGTTGGAGCAGGGAGTCCAAAATCTTAGTATACGGAACGCGTTACACTGGCTTTAATGACAGCAGCCCGGATGCTGCTCCTGCTATTCGTAGGTCCGGTAGTGGTGGCGGCGCCCGCCGTGCTCCCGGCGCGGGAGACGCTCGACTACACGGTGGAATGGCGGCTGGTCACGGCCGGAAAGGCGCGCATCGTGTGGAGCGCCACGCCGCGCCACGCTAATTCGCCCAACCCGGGCTGGCAGGCCGACCTGCACCTGGAGTCCACTGGCCTGGTCTCCAAGCTCTTTAAGGTGAATAACGACTACGTTTCGAATCTGGAATCGGACTTGTGTTCTTCAGGCTCTTACCTCAAGTCGGAAGAGGGCAGTCGGCACAAGGAAACGCGCGTGACCTTCGACCGCGAGACGCGCAAGGCCGAATACCTCGAGAAGGACTTGGACAAGAAGGCGGTGGTGAACGCGCACGAGATCGACATTCCGCCGTGCGTGCACGATGTACTGGGCGGTCTCTACTCGCTGCGCACGGTGAACCTGCAGCCCGGACAGGCCACCCAGTTGGCGGTCAGCGACGGCAAGAAAAGCGTGATGGCGCGCGTGGAGGCGCAACAGCGCGAGGATATCAAGACGCCGGCCGGAGCGTTCAAGACCGTCCGCTACGAAGCGTTTCTGTTTAACGACGTGCTGTACCGGCGCTATGGGCACCTGTACTTCTGGCTGACGGACGACGCGCGCAAGGTGCCGGTGCAGATCCGCGTGCGCTTGCAGTTTACGATTGGCACGATTACATTACAACTGGAGAAGGAAGAAAAACCATGAAATGGCTCGCCTGTTTTGGGGCGGTTGCGGCGATGGCGTGGGCGCAGAGCGGCGACGCATTGCTTTCCAATCAGGAGGCGCTGAAGCTGGAACAGCGCGCCGTGCAATTGATGGAATCGACCGGTTTGGCCGTGCCGGGCCTGGCGCGCGCCGGAGCGCCCGCGCTGGAAGACGCCCGCCAGGCGCTGGCTAACCTGGAAGCCGCTCCGCAAAACGCCGGGATTACATTCACACTCCTGGGCGACATGCGCGCCTACCTGGGCGTCTCGGACACCGTGCCCAAGCCCTTTCCATTTCCCGAAGAAGGGCGGCGGCAATTCGGCGAACTGCGCGACGCCGTGGACCGCCTCGACTCGCATTTCCGCGCCCTGCTGGATTCCAAGGACGCGCAGTTGCGCAATCCGGATCGCGACAATCTGAAGCGCTATGCGGAAGCCAATGAAAAGCTCGGCGCGCCGTCGCCGCAGAAGCCGCGCGTGGTCTTTCTGGGGGATTCGATTACCGACGGCTGGCGGCTCAACGAGTATTACGGCAGCGAGCGCGACTTCGTCAACCGCGGCATCGGCGGCCAGATCACGGGCGAGATGCTGGGCCGCATGAAGGCCGACGCGATCGATCTGAAACCGCGGTTCGTGTTGGTGTTGGCCGGCATCAACGATCTCGGGCGGGGGGTGGCCGTGAGCACCATCGAAAACAATCTGTCGATGATCGCGGACCTGGCGGAGGCCCACCACATCGAGCCCATGTTCGCGTCGCTGTTGCCGGTGAGCGACTACCACAAGGACGTCAATCCACAGTACGCCCGGACCGCGCACCTGGCGCCCTCCAAGATTCTGGAGGTGAACGGCTGGCTGAAGAGCTTCTGCGAGCAGCGGCATTTTCCGTACGTGGATTACTACTCGGCGCTGGTGGATAAGGCCGGCTTCCTGCAAGCGGATCTGGCGGACGACGGTCTGCATCCCAACAGCAAGGGATACCGGCTTATGGCGCCCATCGCGCTGGCAGCCATCGATAACGTGACGAAGTCCGACGTGAAGCCGGTGAAGAAGAAAGGCGGGCTGCGCGATTGGCTCCAAAAGGAACACAAATGAGTAAAGCCGCCTGGCTGTGGATCGTTATCTGCTGGGGAGCGGTGGCCGCGCCGCCGGCGAAGATCGTGCTGGTGGCGGGCAAGCCGAGCCACGGCCCCGGAGAGCATGAGTTCAACGCAGGCTCCATGCTGCTGGCCAAGTGCCTGCGACAGAATCCCGGCGTCGACGCGATCGTGGTGAAGGGCGGCTGGCCGGCGGACGATGCTGTGTTCGCGGACGCGAAGTCCATCGTGCTGTACATGGATGGCGGCGAAAACCATCCGCTGTTGGCCGACGACCGTCTGGCGACGCTGGGCAAGCTGATGAAGCGGGGAGTGGGCCTGGCGTGTCTGCACTATGCGGTGGAGGTGCCCGGCGACCATGGCGGTGTGGAGTTGCTGGACTGGATTGGCGGATTCTACCGGCGTCCGTATTCGCAAAATCCGATCAACGACGTGGAACTCACCCAGACCGCGCCCGCGCACCCCGTCTCGCGCGGTTGGGACGGCTTTCGCAGCACCGACGAATGGTATTACCGCATTGTGTTCCGCAAGGACGATAAGCGGCTGGTGCCCATCCTGACCACCATGCTGCCCAAGGACGCACCGCAACAGGAGACTGTCGCCTGGGTGGTGGAGCGGGAAGACGGCGGCCGCGGTTTCGGATTCACTGGCGGGCACTATCACCACAACTGGGGCCTGGAGGATCAACGGCGTATGGTGGTGAACGCGATCTTGTGGACCGCCAAGGTGGAGATTCCAGCCAGCGGTGCGAAGTGCGATCTCACAACGGAAGACCTGAAGGCCAACCTGGACGCAAAATAGTGGGGCAGGCTCTCAGCCTGCGGCGGCCTCTCAGGCCGCCTGCCCCACCTATCCTTCGACTTTCCCTGCCAGAATGATCGAGATCGGCAGGTCCCCCAGCTTGGCGTCAAGGACCCAGTCGTGTTCCCCTTGCTTGGTGAAATTGGGAAACTTGTCGCTCGCCGAACTCCAGATGCTCAATACGGCGGGATGCGGTGTGCCGGACGCCTTCGCGCTTAAAGCCGCCAGCGCATCGAAGCCCGGATTCGCGCCCGGGTCGGAATCGTCGCTGACGCGCACTAGCAACGCGAAATCCCGTTGCGGGGCTACGCCCTGGTGATCGCCGTTCACAGGATATTGGCTGTAGCGCAGCGTGTACGTTCCAGCCTTCAAAGACTGCCCACGCCGATCCTGCGCCGGTCCGGCGAAGCGGATGACGCCCAGCAACGCACCTTGGGGAATGGACAGCGTTACGGCATCGTCAGTGGATTTGGGCCCACTCGCCAGCTTGGTGCGGAACCATACCTCGCAGTATGCCGAGCCGTCGGGTCCCAGTATCCTAACGCCTTGTTGCTGCAGCGCCGCAATGAAGGCGGGCGCCAGATCGGCGGGCGGGGCACCGGCCGGCTCCATCTTGTACTGGGCCAGAGCCAGGGAGGCTGGTAGAAGAGCTAACGCAAGCAGTTGCTTCATGTAAAGTTCGGCGGGGCTGAGAGCCCCGCGCAGGCCGAGGGCCTGCCCCACAAATAGATTTGGAGCGGGAGACCGGATTCGAACCGGCGACATCGACCTTGGCAAGGTCGCACTCTACCAACTGAGTTACTCCCGCTCGTCAGAAACCATTATCGTGAACCGCTGCCGGTCCTGTCAAACGGTTTGTAACCATAACGAAACGAAGGCGTTATTTTCCTAATTTAAAGCGCGCTGGGTATGCTAGACTCATGATCGGTCGGTGGTCCACCCTATCGGCACTCCTCGCAGGCGAAGCGTTTGACATGAACCCTTGGGATCGCATCAAAAAAGAACTGGAATCCAAACTCAGTCCCGAGAGCTACCAGAATTGGATCAGCCGTATTGAATACATGGGGATAGACGGCCTCACCCTGATGGTCGGCGTGCCCGATGAAGGCACCAAGCGCTGGATGGAGACGGAATACGCAAGTGTCGTCCTGGTGGTGGCCCGGCAGCTCGGATTGGCGATTGAGCGCGTGGAGTATGTGCTGCCCTCGGCGCGGGAACATAACGACTTCGAAGCGCCGCCGGTTAGCTCTCTCAATCCCAAGTTCACCTTCGACAGCTTCGTAGTGGGAGCATGCAACCAATTCGCCCATGCCGCGGCCCGGTCGGTAGCCACCAATCCGTCCCGCAGCTATAACCCATTGTTCATCTACGGCGGTGTGGGGATGGGCAAGACGCACCTGATGCACGCCATCGGCCGCGCCCTGATCAACAGCCATGCGTCGATGCGCATTATCTACACCTCCAGCGAGCGGTTCATGAACGACATGATCGCGTGCATCCGGCTGGACCGCATGCCGCAGTTTCACGAGCGCTACCGCTCCGCGGATGTGCTGCTGGTGGACGACATCCAGTTGATCGGCAACAAGGATCGCACACAGGAGGAATTCTTTCACACCTTCAATGAATTGCACGATCACCAGAAGCAGATCGTGATTTCCAGCGACGCGCCGCCAAAAGACATCCCCGGCCTGATAGACCGGCTTCGCTCGCGGTTCGAATGGGGTTTGATGGCCGATATCCAACCGCCCGACCTGGAAACCAAGATGGCCATTCTGGACAAGAAGGCCGAGGTGGAAGGCGTGGCGCTCCCGGAAGACGTACGAACGTTCATGGCCACCAAGACGAAGTCCAACGTGCGCGAGTTGGAAGGCGCGCTGGTCAAGCTGATTGCGTATTCCTCGCTGACCGGTTCACCGATCAACCTGACCATGGCGCAGCAGGTGTTGCGGCACCTGGTCTACGCGCAGGATCGCAAAGTCACCATCGATTCCATCCAGAAGGGTGTAGCGGAGCGCTACGGCATCCGGCAAAGCCAACTTAAGGAAAAGAGCAACACCAAGAAGATCGTAGTACCTAGGCAGGTGGCCATGTACCTGGTGAAAGAGCTGACCCAGGCCTCGCTACCGGAGATTGGCAGGGCGTTTGGCGGCAAACATCACACCACCGTGCTGCACTCGGTCAAGAAAATCGACAAGCTGCGCCACACCGATCCGGAATTGAACAGGATTATCCACGCGCTAATCGATTCATTACAATGAGGTTATCTGGACCTTCCACAGGTGCCTGTGCGGATTGCCTGTGGACTCTGTGCAAGAACCTGCCGGGGAGCGGTTTCTGCACCTTGCCGCGCGTGAAATCCTCAGGTTGGGAATGGCCAAAACTACTATAATTTAGTATAATTTAGAAAGCCTTCAACAGTTTGCACAGGGCCTATGAATTCTGTTCTTCTACAGTATCTAAATGAACCGAGAGAATAGGAGTTAAGACCACATGGAATTCACCGTCAGTAAAGCAGACCTCGTTCGAGAACTGAGCCTCTCGCAAGGTGTGGTCGAGAAGAAGACCACCATCCCGATCCTCTCCAACGTGTTGTTGGAGGCGAAGAACGACCGGATCACTCTCACCGCCACGGATCTGGAGCTGGGCATCCGCTGCTCTTGTGCGGCCAAGGTCAAGAAAGAGGGGTCTGGTACGATCCCGGCGCGCAAGCTGTTGGACTATGTGCGGCTGCTGCCGGACGTGGATCTCACCATCAAGTTTCTGGAGAACCATTGGGCCAGTCTGACGTGTGGCCGCTCGCGTACGCGCATTGCGGGAATGTCGCGCGAAAGTTTCCCAGAGTTGCCGCAGATGCCGGAGACCATCGCGGAGATTCCCGTGAAGCTGCTGGCTTCCATGATCTCCCGCACCGCATTTGCCATCTCGCTGGAGGAATCGCGCTTTACGCTAAATGGCGCATTACTGTTACTGAAGACGGATTCGACCACCATGGTGGCTACCGACGGTCATCGACTGGCTTATGTGGAGATCGTGTCGCCCGCAGCCGGCACTGGCAAGAGTTTTCGCGCTCTGGTTCCCAAGAAAGCCATGGCTGAGATTGTCAAACTGGCGGACGAAAGCAGCGCCGATAGCAAGCTGGTGTTTGCCGGAGACGAGAACCACTTATTCTTCCAGTTTGGCGAACGGATGCTGATCACGCGCAAGCTTACGGGCAATTTTCCGGACTACGACAAGGTTCTGCCTAAGGACAATGTGCATACGGCCAAGCTGAATCGGGATGAAATTCGCTCGGCAATTGAGCGCGTCTCGCAGTTTGCCGACGAGCGGTCGCGCGCCATTCGAGTGCAGTTCACGGCCGGTGAGGTGAAGATTTTTTCGTCTTCCGTCGAGACCGGCGAAAGCGAAGAAAGCGTGCCGAGCGAATATGCGGGCCCGGACATGGAGATCGGTTTCAACGCTCAGTATTTGCTTGATTTTCTGCGCGCCACCAGTCAGGAGCAGATAGCTTTTGAGTTGAAGGATCAGAAGAGCGCTGGCGAACTGCGTCCTGTCACTGACGGAACCGAAGATCATTACCGCTACGTGGTAATGCCCATGAGAATCTGACACCGATTTGACAGGAAGTATGAACCTTTGGGATCGAATCAAGCAGGAACTGGAAGCACGGCTCGGTCCCGCTAATTATCAGAAGTTGATTCGCCGGACGGCATTCGCGCGTCTGGAAGGCGGCACACTTTTCGTCGACGTGGCCGACGCAGCAACCAGGAAGTGGATTGAGACGGAATACGCGGCCGAGGTGCTGGTGATCGCCAGACAAGTGGATACGGCAATTGATCGCGTAGAGTACGAGTTAAACCCAATGGCATCGACGTTCAACGAAACGAGCGCTCCGGAAGTTTACGATTCAAGCAGCATCAAAGTTCTGGAAGGTCTGGAGGCCGTGCGCCTCCGGCCGGCCATGTATATCGGCTCCACTGGCGAGATGGGTCTGCATCACCTGGTTTACGAGGTGGTGGACAATTCCGTGGACGAAGCCCTGGCCGGCTACTGCACGCAAGTGGATGTCACGATTCATATCGATAATTCCGTAACGGTGATCGACAACGGCCGTGGCATCCCGGTGGACATGCACGAGGAAGGCGTGTCGGCCGCGGAAGTAGTGATGACCAAACTGCACGCCGGCGGTAAGTTCGATTCCAAGAGCTACAAGGTATCGGGTGGACTGCACGGCGTGGGCGTGAGCTGCGTGAACGCGCTCTCCGAGCGGCTGGAGCTGGAAATCTGGCGCGAGGGTTATACCTGGCAGATGGAGTTCGCTTGCGGCCATGCGAAGGGTCCGTTGCAGCGGACTGGCAAAGCCGGCCGGAAGACCGGCACGCGCGTAACGTTCAAGGCGGATCCCACGATCATGGTGGAAACCACCTACAATTACGACACCCTGGCGCAGCGGCTGCGCGAGTTGGCGTTCCTGAACAAGGGCCTGAAGATCAACCTGACCGATGAGCGCGTGGACCCGGTGAAGAACCACGAGTTCCTGTACAGCGGCGGCATCGCGGAGTTCATCAAGCATCTGAACCGCGGCAAGTCGGTGCTGCACGATAAGCCCATCCACTTCGAAGCCGACCGGGAATTGCCCAACGACGCGGGAACGCTGTCGATGGAAGTCGCGCTGCAATATAACGACGGCTATTCAGAAAGCCTTTTCAGCTTCGCCAACAACATCAATACGGTGGATGGCGGCACGCACCTGACTGGCTTTCGCACCGCGCTCACCCGCACGATTAACGCATCCGGGCAGCAGGCCGGACTGTTCAAGGATGTCAAGGAGAACCTCAGCGGCGACGATGTGCGCGAAGGCCTGACGGCGGTGGTCAGCGTTAAGATTCCGCAACCGCAGTTCGAAGGCCAGACCAAGGGCAAGCTGAATAGCGATATCGCCGGATACATGACCCAGTTCGTCAACGACAAGCTGGGCGAGTATTTCGACAAGAATCCGGCGGTGATGCGCAAGATCGTGGGGAAGGCCATCGATGCGGCGCGCGCGCGCGAGGCGGCCCGCAAGGCGCGCGACCTGACCCGGCGCAAAGGCGCGCTCGATTCCGGCGGTCTCCCCGGCAAATTGGCCGACTGCCAGGAGAAAGATCCCGAGCGCTGCGAGTTGTTCCTGGTGGAGGGCGAGTCGGCCGGCGGCACCGCCAAGCAGGGCCGCGACCGCCGCTTCCAGGCCATCCTGCCGCTGAAGGGCAAGATCCTGAACGTGGAGAAGGCGCGCTACGACAAGATGCTGGGCCACGAGGAAATTCGCTGCATGATCACGGCGCTGGGAACCGGGATCGGCAAAGACGATTTCGACGCGGCCAAGATCCGTTACGGCAAGATCATCATCATGACCGATGCCGACGTGGACGGCTCGCACATCCGCACGCTGTTGCTGACGTTCTTCTTCCGGCACATGAACGAGCTGATCAATCGCGGCCGCATCTTCATCGCGCAGCCGCCGCTCTACCGCATTAAGAAGGGCAAGGCCGAGAAGTATATCAAGGACGAAAAGGAATTCACGCGCGAGATCATGCGGCGCGCCACGGAGAACGTGACCGTGGAGGTCGGCTCGGTCGGCTCGAATGGCGCTGGCGTGAAGGCCACGCTGGAAGGCGGCGAACTGCGCGCTTTTCTGATGAGCCTGGACGAGTTCGAGCAGATGTTCCACAAAGTGGAGCGGCGCATGCGGGACGCGCGCGTGGTGACGGTGCTGGGCAACGCGGAACTGCGCGCCGACCACAAAGTCGATTTCCAGGACAAGGAGAACATGGAACGCGTGGCGGCGGCGGTGAACGCCGCGCAGGTGCCGGCGTCGGTGGTGGCGGATGAAGAGCACTCGGCTTGGACCGTAATGTTCCACGATTCCACCAATGCCGAGCGGCACATCGGCGTGAACCTGGCGGCGCAGCCGGAGTACAAGAAATTCCGCTCGCTTGCGCGGCAGATCGCCAAGTATAACGATCCGCCGTTCGTGGTGGTGCGGGGCGAGCATCGCGACACGCAGGCGGACGCGGCCACCCTGCTGGCCTTCGTGAAGATGGAAGGCAAGCGGGACGCCTCGGTGCAGCGCTATAAGGGGCTGGGCGAAATGAACGCCGAGCAGCTTGCCGAGACGACCATGAACCCCGAGAAGCGGACGCTGCTGCAGGTGCGCCTGGAAGACGCGGTGGAGAGCGAAGAGATTTTCTCCACGCTGATGGGCGAGGATGTGGAGAGCCGGCGGAAGTTCATTGAGGATAACGCGCTGGATGTGAAAAATCTGGATGTGTAGAGAGAGCGCGGCCAAGCGGCCTGGGAGGCCGCTTCTGGCCCCGGCCGCCTATCCGGACTCGACAATCAGATTCGCATACTGAGTGGTGTCTCCCGTGCGGACCAACCCGATGGCCTGGGGAACACGCTTCTTGAACTCAACATGCGGTTCAAAGATCAGCGGGATGCCGGAAAGCGCCTGCTCGAATTCCAGCCGTACATCGCCGCCATTCGCGGCGAGGAATTCTTCGGCCATGAACACCCGGACGGCGACGAAGTTCGAGCGAATCGCCCGCACCACATCCAGCACTCTGGGGATATCGTCGACCAGGGAGATGTCGATGGTTTCGATCTGGGGCCAGAACGGAAAACCGCGATCGGCGATCACCAGCGTATTCGTATGGCGGATGCGGCTGAGCAGGGAGTTCAGCGCCGGGTTCAGGATGCCGGTTTTCAGCATATAGGCGAGCTACCCAATCCGGACTCTTACGCGCAGCGAGCCCGGCACCGGTTCTTCGGAAACGACAATCATGTATCCGCCGCCGCACCCGGAATACATGGCGCCGGCGTACCGGGATTGAAACCAGGAAAGAATGCCCTTCAAATCCAGGTTAATCGCCGGATGCTGTACGGTGTGCGGCAGAATCGCTTCCCAACACCGCATGCAATGGTTCATGGCGGCGCCCAGACAGCGGAGATCGGTGTTCACGATCGCGTCAAAACAGTCCCTGCCGGTCCGGCCCAGTTGCGCGATCCACTCGGGATCCAGGTTTCGGATGCCCAGCGGACTGTAGCCTGCGGGACGCTGGTTGATGGGGACGAGATGGAAGACTTCTTCCACCCAACGTGCAATCTCCGGGTCGCAGTTGGATTCGACATGCGCGGGAAACTTCCCGCCTTCGACATCGGCATCGTAATCGAGCCTGTTCACGCCTGGATAGAGCAGGCCAATCATGTCCTGCGACCCGGAAGGTTCCGCCTTCCCGTCGTTCTCCGCCCGGTACAACTCGCGGACCAGGTCGGCCCGGGGCCGGTCCGGGAGCGCGCCGTTCCACAAACGGGTGGCAATCCGGCGCGTGCTGCTGGCCATGCCGCAGCGATCCATGAACCAGAAAGCCGGCTCCAACGCCACCACCACCATGGATCCGGGCGGTTCCGGATTGTGCCTGGAGATGAAGGGCTGATCGATCCATCCGCCCGCCAGCGCCATGCGATTGGGGATTCGACTGGCGAGGAAGCGGCTATCCGCAGGCGCCTCGGGCGAAGGCGGCGCGACCATGGTGGGCGGCTGCACGGCTAATCCTTCACCACGCGCTTTCCCGCCTTCCGGTCCGCGTACTGTTGCGCGATCCATGCGTAGGTCTTTTCCATGCCGGTGCGCAGCGGCGTGTGAGGTTCCCAATCGAGCACGCTTTTGATGAACGTGTTGTCGCTGTTGCGGCCGGCCACGCCTTTGGGTGCATCCAGATCGTAAGTGTGCTGCAGCTTCACGCCGCCGATTTCTTCCACCATGGCTGCCAGATCGTCGATCGCAATCAGCTCGCTCGAACCCAGGTTGATGGGCGTCGAAATCAGGCGGTCGCAATGCATAATCTGGTCGATGCCAAGCACGCAATCGTCGATGAAGCAGAAGCTGCGGGTTTGCGAACCGTCGCCCCAGATGTCGATGGTGGTGGCGCCGCTGTCGATGGCTTCGATCACCTTGCGGCTAAGCGCGGCGGGCGCCTTCTCGCGGCCTCCGAACCAGGTGCCGTGGGGGCCGTAGATGTTATGGAAGCGGGCCATGTGGGTTTCCAGGCCGCGCTCCGCCCAATACTCCTGGCAGAACATCTCCGAGATCAGTTTCTCCCAACCGTAACCTCTTTCGGCCATGGCGGGGTAGGCGTCCGATTCCTTGAGCGCTCGGACGTTCGGGTCCCGTTGCAGGTCCGTGTTGTAGGCGCAGGCGGACGACGAAAAGAAATAGCGCTGGGCGCCGGCGCGCCAGGCAGCGTCAATCAGGTGGGTGTTGACCAGAATGCTGCGCAGGCACTCCACGCGAAAGTGTTCGATGAAACCCATGCCGCCCATGTCGGCAGCCAGGTTATAGACTTCTGCGGCGCCCTCGACGGCCTGGATGGCATTGTGTTTCTCGCTCAAGTCCAGCGAGAGGCATTCCACGCCGGGTACACGCTGGTACCATTCCGGCAGGGGCTTGCGGTCGATGGCCCGGATCCTTGTATAGCCCAGATCGTGAAAATACCGGGTGAGCGCGCCGGCGATGAAGCCGCCCGCGCCCGCGATGACAATCAGATCGTCGCGGCCGATCTTGTGATCGATTCTTACTTCAGAGTTCTCTTTCATAGGTGGTTTTGGCGCTGGGTCGGCTCCTGTCAAACCGGCGGGCCGGCATGCTTACTTCCGGCCGGCGGGCGTAATCTTGAACGCCCAAGCGAATTCTCCCGTCCGGGCAGCCGGAAGCTCAATCTCCAGACCTTCATTATCGCGCGTCCACTTCAGCTTGTCGGAGGAGCCGAGCAGTTGAACGCTGGCGACTTCTGATGGCATAACCTGGGAGCCGCGCGCCAGGGACTGGATCTTGATCTTGCCATCCTGCGGCCAGCCCAGCGCGATGGCATACAGCACGCCGTCGCGGGTGGTGAAACGGATATCCTGGCTGGTGTATGGCTTGGTGGACGTATCGTGGAACGTCCCGCCTACGACTTTTGTGGGCCCCTCGCCTGAGATCTTCCAGGGCCGCGTGCCGTAAATCGCTTCACCATTGACGGCGAGCCACCGGCCCATCGCCAGCAGCACATTTTTCGCCTGCTCCGGAATGGTCCCATCGGACTTGGGCCCCACGTTCAGCAGCAGGGCGCCATTCTTGCTCACGATGTCCACCAATTGATGCACCAGCGATTCGGGCGAGCGGAACGTATCGTTGTCGATGTATCCCCACGACTTGATGCTCACCGAAGTATCCGTCTGCCAGAACTGGGGCAGAATCTTGTCGGCCTGGCCGCGCTCGATATCCAAAACAGCGGCGCTCGGCGGAAAGGCTTCGTTCTTGTAATTGATCGCCGCCGTGGAATGGCGTCGCGCGGCATCGTTGTAATAGAACGCCGCCAGGCGTTGCCGGTACGGCTCGAACTCCTTGGTCTCGATCCACCAGTCGAACCACAGAATCTCCGGTTGGTACTTGGTAACGATCTCCGCCGCGCGTGCCATCCAATCGTCCAGATACGCCGCGTCGGGATGTGCCTTCCAACGCGCCCCGTTCTTATCTGTCACCTCAGCGTGCGCCGGACCATAGAAGGCGGCAAATTGCGGGTCGCGAACATCGGAGTCGATCTCCCGGCCGGTATTGAGAAAGAAGTAGTGCTCGGCGCGGTGGCTGGAGACGCCGAAATGGAGGCCGGCAGCCCGCACCGCTTTCGCCAGCTCGCCGGTGGTGTCCCGGTGTGGCCCCATTTTTGCGGCGCTCCAGTCGCTGAGGTCCGAGTTGTACATCGCGAATCCGTCGTGATGCTCCGCGACGGGAACCACATACTTCGCGCCGGCCTTGCGGAACAGATCCGCCCATGCTTTCGCGTCGAATTTCTCGGCCTTGAACATGGGGATGAAGTCTTTGTAGCCAAATTTCGCCTGCGGGCCGAAGGTGGCCACCTCATGGGCGAACTCCGGCGTCCCCTGCTGGTACATATTCCGCGGGTACCATTCGTTGCCGAACGCCGGCACGGAGTAAACGCCCCAATGGAGGAAGATGCCGAACTTGGCGTCCTGATACCAGGCAGGCACCTGGTAATGTTTCAGAGAATCCCAGTTAGGGCGGAACGGCCCGTTCTGTCCCCCCGCATCGACCTGGCCCAGGAGCGCGGCGCGCGCGGCATCGAACTTGTGGACGGCATTCTGCCAGACCACATCGTCCGCGTTGGGAGTCTGCGCGGAAGCGGCCAGCACACTGAAAAGGAGTAGCGCGTGGAATCGCATAAAGGCACCGACCGAACTATAACATCCACCCAACAAAACCGCAACAGTTATCGTTAAAGACGGTATTCAGCATTTCGACGGTGCCCAGAGCGGAGGCACCCTACTCGCCCTTCACGGCGATGGCAATGATGGAGGTCGGCGGCCACGGCAGCAGCCGGTCGATGCGTCTCCACAGCCACACCAGGCTGTCGAAGACGCGCAACTGGAAGCGGCTGATGGTCTTTCTCCGCAGCAGGCGGCCCGTCACATACCAGGCCGGGCGCGAAATGCGGTTGAAGTCCAGAATGCGCTCCACGCGGAAACCTACCTGCTCCATTTTGCCTTGCAATTCTTCGCGGGAGTAGCGGCGGAAGTGGCCTAGCGCCTTATCCAGCGAGCCATAGATCCCTTGCCCGTGGGGCACCAGGACGATCGCCCGGCCGCCGGGCCGCAGCGCCGCGTAAATGTTGCGCAGTCCGGCCATCTGGTCCTCGACATGCTCGAGCACATTCACGCAAACCACGGAATCCACAGCGCCGGCCAGCGCCTCGAAATCGGCCGGATTCGACAAGTCGCAGTGCCGCACCTCCACCTTGGGACGGTGCTGAAAGCGCGCCCGCAGCCGCGCCAGGTACTCGGGATCGATATCTCCCGCGATATAGCGGTCGCGCCGCGGAGACAGGATGCCGGTCAGGTTGCCGATGCCCGCTCCGGTCTCCAGCACACGCTTGCCTATGTAAGGCTGGATGGCGCCGGCCAACCACCGATTGAAACGCTTGGCGCCGGCGAGCGCATCGAGGATATCCGGTCCGGAATCTTTGTAGAGGTCCCTGGTGAAGGCATAGCGCAGGATCACATAGACGGCTCCGAAGGCGTCCTTCAGCCCGATCTTCTTGCCTTCCTCGTACGTCCGGCCGTGATAATCGATGGCCGTTTCGTAGACCCGCACGCGGCGTTTGGCCAGTTTGATGGTCAGTTCCGGCTCCAGTCCGAAGCGATCGCTGCGAATGGGGATGCTCTGCAGCAGCGAAGTGCGGAAGGCTTTGTAGCAGGTCTCCATGTCGGTCAGATTCAAGTCCGCAACGATATTGCACATCAGGGTCAGAATGTGGTTGGCCACGGAGTGCCAGAAGTAGAGCACCCGGCGTTCGCCGGAGATCACGAAGCGCGAGCCATAGACGGCGTCAGCTTTCCCCTCCAGCAGCGGCGCCAGCAGGCGTCCGTATTCGCGCGGATCGTATTCCAGATCGGCATCCTGAATGATGGAGAACTCGCCGGTGGCGTGCTCGATGGCGGTACGGATGGCGGCGCCCTTACCTTGATTGCGGGGTTGCCGGATGAATCGCAGTACGGCGGGGTGGGCCGCGGCGATCTGTTCCACGATTGCGGCCGAGCCGTCCGTGGAGCCGTCGTCCACCACGATAATCTCCCGCCCGATTCCCTCCGGTAGAGGCGCGGAGAGCACGCGCTCTAGCAATGTTCCGACGAACTCTTCCTCGTTGTAAAGAGGGATCAGAATGGAGAGGGTGTGGGCTGCCATGGCGGCGGGAATCTCCATTGTACAGTAGAGATACACGCCTCCCTGCCGCTAGTGAACGGTTTCGCCCGCTTTCCTGGCGCTGCGCAACACCAACTCTTCCAAATCCAGAAGATGCTGTGGCTCGAAATGCTGCCGGGACCACCTGTTCGATGGCTCCAGTTGGATGCCGACGAAATAGCCGATCTCCCGGTAGACGCAGTAGCGCACGGTCCCGGACAGCTTATCGCCGGGACAGTGTACTTCTACATGCGTGCCTATGGACACCGGTATCTCGAATTGCAAACACATCCCGGATGGTGAGATATCCTCCAGCAAAGCGGTGGATTTACAGGTGCGGCCCGCTGGTTCCTTCCAACAAACCTCAACCATATCGGCGCACAGCATCCGAATTTCAGCGCGTGGTCGCTGCATGTCTATTCTATCGGTTGGGATGGCGGATGGCTTTAGGGGCGTTGGAGGGCGGCCAATCTTGGCCGCAGCCGGCTTTTAGCCGGCTCTGGCCGCCTGAAAGGCGGCTGCGGGCATGATTGCCCGCCTCCAGGTGTATCACAGGGCGGTTTGCGAGGTGGGCGCGGTATCTTCCTGATCTTCCTCGTCGGCAGGCGGCTCGGTCAAGTGGTAGTAGTAGGTGACCGCGCCGCAGGCCAGCGACAGGGCGATGATGAGGGAGATCCATTTTAACGTGCGGGAATTCCACGCGCGCTGGCCCGCGACGGCGGCGGCCGTGGCTTTCACCGCGGCAAACGCGACGCCGGCGCCAAGGCCCAGCTTCCAATACCACGCCATCAGGTCGAGATGGTACTGCCCGCCAACCTGGCTCCAGATGGTGTAAGTGGCGATGAGGGCAATCAGGAACTCGATCGCGTACAGGAGGCGGAGCACCTTACTAGGGTATCCTGAAAACAGATGCCCGCGCCGCTACTCTCCGTGATGGGCGCCGGCAAGTCGTTCGGCGCAGCTCCGCTGTTTTCCAACATCTCCATCCACATCTCCGAGGGCGAGCGGCTGGGATTGATCGGCCCCAATGGCTCGGGCAAATCGACGCTGCTGAAGATCATGGCCGGGATGCTGGAGCCCGACAACGGCACGCGCACGGTGCGCAAGCTGACGCGTATCGCCTTCGTGCCGCAGGAGCCGGAGTTCGAGGCCGGAATGACGGCGGGCAAGGTGCTGGAAGCGGCGCTCCCGGAGCGTGGGACGCATGGGATGGATGAGGCGGAGCGCGCGGCCGCGGTGAGCGTCACGCTGGGAAAAGCCGGCTTCGCCGACGGGAACGCCGCAGTGGAATCGCTCTCCGGCGGATGGAAGCGGCGGCTTTCGATCGCGCGCGAGCTGATTCGGAATCCCGACGTGCTCTTGCTCGACGAGCCCACCAACCATCTGGATCTGGAAGGGATTCTATGGCTGGAGAAGCTGGTGGAGGCCGCGCCGTTTGCCACGGTGATCGTGAGCCACGACCGCTATTTCCTCGAAAACGCCGCGACGGAGGTGGCCGAGATCAATCGCGCGTATCCGGATGGCATGTTCCGCGCGGAGGGCAATTACGCCGATTTTCTGGAGAAGCGCGAGGCTTTTCTGGAGGCGCAATCGGAGCAGCAGGCCGCGCTGGCCAACCGGGTGCGGCGCGAGGTGGAGTGGCTGCGGCGCGGTCCCAAGGCGCGCACGGGGAAGTCGAAAGCGCGCATCGACGCGGCGCATGAGTTGATGGGCGAGCTGGCGGAGGTTTCGTCGCGCAACCGGAAGGCAGCCACGCGCATCGACTTCACGGCTTCCGGGCGCAAGACTAAGAAGCTGATTCGGGCGGAGGGCATCTCGAAGCGGCTGGGTGGACGGGAGCTGTTTCGCGACCTGAGCTTCTCGCTTTCGCCGGGGATGCGGCTGGGCCTCGCGGGACCAAACGGCAGCGGCAAGACCACACTGTTGCGCGTGCTGAAAGGCGAGTTGAACGCCGACGCGGGGACCATCGAGCGCGCCGACGGGCTGCGCATCGTCTATTTCGACCAGGGCCGCGAACAGCTCGATCCAGCCGCACCGCTGCGGGAGGGGCTGGGCGCGCACGGCGATAGCGTGATTTATCGCGACCGCTCGATGCACATCGCGGGTTGGGCCAAGCGCTTCCTGTTCCGGCCGGACCAACTGGACACGCCGGTGGGACGCTTTTCGGGCGGCGAGCGGGCGCGCATCGTCATTGCGCGGCTGATGCTGCAGCCGGCGGACGTGCTGCTGCTGGACGAGCCGACCAACGATCTGGACATCCCGACGCTGGAAGTGCTGGAAGAGAGCCTGACGGATTTTGAGGGCGCACTGGTGCTGGTGACGCACGACCGCTACATGCTGGACCGTGTGTCGACGGTGGTGCTGGGGCTCAATGGCGAGGGCGGCGCGGAGGTGTTCGCGGACTATTCGCAGTGGGAGCAGGCGCGCGCGGTGAAGCCGGCGCGGGTTCAGAAGGACAGGCCGGAGGCCTATCCCAGTGCGCGGCCGAAGAAACTAGCGTATCTGGAAGCGCGCGAGTGGGAGCAGATGGAAGAGAGAATCCTGGAGGCGGAGCAATCGCTGGAGGTGGCCCGCACAGCCTTGCACGCGCCCGAAGTAGTTTCCGATGGCTTGGCGTTGCAGCAGCGATACGCGGAGATGCAGGCGGCGGAGGCGGAAGTGGAAAAGCTCTATGCGCGGTGGGCGGAGTTGGAGGGTAAGAAGTCATGATGCGTAGCGTTACAGCGGTTTTGTTTGGGGTGCTGCTGGCGGCGGCCGCTTATGGGCAGGAGTACGATGTCGTCCTGGCACACGGCCGGGTGATGGACCCGGCTTCCGGCCTGGATGGCGTGCGGTACGTGGGCATTCGCGGTGGGAAGATCGGCGCGATCTCCGAAAACCCTCTGCAAGGCCGCACGGTGCTGGACGTTTCCGGCTTGGTGGTCGCGCCGGGATTTATCGACCTGCACTCGCACGGGCAGACGCCGGAGAACTACCGCTTCAAAGCCAGGGACGGGGTGACCACCGCGCTCGAAATGGAAGTGGGAGTTGCGCCGGTGCCGGAATGGTATCGCGCGCGCGAAGGCCAGGCGCTGATCAACTTCGGCGCCACCTCCGGGCACATCCCCGCGCGCATGGCGGTGATGCACGATAGCGGCACGCTGCTGCCGCACGACACCGCGAAAGGCGCCGCCACTCCCGAGCAGCGCCGCCAGATCTTCGACCTGGTGCGCCGCGGCTTGGATGACGGCGCGCTGGGCATCGGCATGGGGATCGCTTATGTGCCCCTGGCAACCCGCGCCGAGATTCTGGAACTGTTCGGCTTGGCGGCCGAGCGGAAGACGGCGCTCTACGTTCACATACGGAACGGAGGTCCGCTGGAGCCGGGCGTGATCGATGCGCTGCAGGAAGTGATCGCCGATGCGGCGGCGACGGGCGCGTCTCTGCACGTGGTACACATTACCAGCATGGGTTTGCGGGAAACGGCGCTGTGCCTGCAAATGATCGCAGGCGCGCGGCGCAGCGGATTGGACGTAACCACGGAGATGTATCCGTACACGGCGGGCATGACCGACCTCGGCTCGGCGGTTTTCGATGAAGGCTGGCAGGCGAAACAGGGCGGCATCGGCTTCGGCGACTTGCAGTGGGCGCTGACGGGCGAGCGGCTGACGGCCGAGTCGTTCGCGCGCCATCGCCGGCAGGGCGGGATGGTGGCGATTCATTCGATCCCGGAAGAGGTGGTGCGGCTGGCGATCGCCGATCCGATGACCATGATTGCGAGCGACGGCATCCTGGATCATGGCAAGGGGCATCCGCGGGCGGCCGGAACATACGCGCGCGTGCTGGGCCGCTACGTGCGCGAGCAGCATGCGCTCACGCTGATGGAGGCGCTGCGCAAGATGACGGTGATGCCGGCGGATCGGCTGGGCATCCGGACGAAGGGCCGCATCGCGGTGGGCGCGGACGCGGATATCGCTGTTTTCGATCCGGCGCGGGTGATGGATCGGGCCACCTTTGAGAATCCGGCGCAGTATTCGGAGGGGATCGAGTATGTGCTGGTGAACGGGACTTTGGTGGTCAAGAGCGGGGAGTTGGTGGACGGGGTTGCGCCTGGGTTGGCGGTGCAGCGGTAGGCATATCGGCAAACGCAGACGACATAAAACGATCGTCTGCGCCACTTACTCATACCGTAGCGTGACCATGGGGTCCACATGGGCCGCGCGCCGTGCAGGAAAGTAGCACGCCGCTAGCGCAACCACGCCGAATACCGCGACAGCGCCGGCATAAGTGAGCGGGTCGCCGGCGCTCACGCCGAACAGCAGGCTGCCCAGCAGACGCGACAAGGCCAGCGCGCCGGCCAATCCGGCCGCGACGCCCAGCCCGGCCAGGGTCATGCCCTGTCCCGCTACGGTGCGAAACACATCGGAGGCGCTCGCTCCCAACGCCACGCGCACGCCGATCTCCCGCGTGCGCTGCGTCACCACGTAGGAGAGCACGCCATAGATGCCGACGCACGCCAGGACCAGCGCCAGCGCCGCGAATCCGCCGAGCAGCGCCGCTTGCACGCGCCGCTCGGCGACTTCCTGGTCGAGCAGGCTGTCGAGCGTTATCACGTTGGACACCGGCTGGTCCTTGTCGATGGACCAGACCGCCTGCCGCACGGCGCCCGCCAGGCTTAGCGGATCGCCGCTAGTGCGAATCGCGAAATCGCGGGGAACCATCCAGTTCTCCTTCGTCTGCCAGTAGGCGAAATACATCTCCTGGCGCGGAGGTTCATTCAGGCGCATCTGACGGACGTCGCCCGCGATACCGACGATGGTTCTCCACGGCCACTTCTCTTCCAGGTCGCCGAACTTGAGGCGCTTGCCGAGCGGATCCTGATTCGGCCAGAACTTGCGCGCCATGGTTTCGTTGATGATGACCACTGGCGGCGCATTCGGCCCGTCGGCATCCTGGAACAGGCGCCCGCGGCGCATCGGAATCCGCATCGCTTCGAAGTAGCCGGGCGACACCACGCGGTTGTTGGCGTCCCAGGTCACATCCGGACGCGGCGCCACCCCCTCGGGGGTAAAGCTGCCGGTGCCGCCCTCCCAGGTCAGCGGCAGCGCGCTGGTGAAGCCGGCGGACCGGACGCCGGGCAACGAGCGCACGCGCTCCAGCACCCGCTGAAGGAACTCCGAGCGCTTGGTAAAGCCTCCGTACTTCGTGATGGGCGGCTCCACGCGCACGGTGAGGACATGGTCCGCGTGGAAGCCCGGATCTAGACCACGCAGTTTGGCGAAGCTTTCGATCAATAGTCCCGACCCCACCAGCAGAATGAGCGAAAGCGCCACCTCGCCAATCACCAGCAGATTGCGCATCATTCCACGGCGGGGACCGGCGTTGCCGCGCCCGCCTTCTTTCAGCACGCCGTTCAAATCGACCCGGAAGACTTGCAGTGCCGGCGCCATCCCGAACAGGAAACTGCTCGCGAGCGATATGGCCACCGCAAAAGCCAATACACGCGCATCGAGCGCCAGCGACACCGTGCGCGAAAGATCCTCGGGGATCAGGTTCTTCAGGAAGTTGAAGCACCAGTCTGCCAGCAATATGCCTAACAAACCGCCCCCCACCGCCAGCAGCGCGCTTTCGGTGAGCATCTGGCGCACGATGCGGCCGCGCCCCGCTCCCAGCGCGGTGCGCACGGCGATTTCGCACTGCCGGCCGGTGGCCCGCGAGAGCAGGAGATTGGCGACGTTGGCGCAAGCGATCAGCAAGATGAAACCCACCGCCGCCAGCAGCACGATCAATCCGGTGCGCGCGCCCCGCGTATAGGTGTCATGAAGCGGCTCGGCAAAGAAGCGCCGGATCGCTTCCCACTTGCTGGTGTCCGGATACGCCCGCGCCAGCCGTTCGCGGAGCATCTGCAGCCCGGCGTTGGCCTGAGCCAGAGTGACGCCTGTCCGCAGCCGCCCCACTACGGACAGGTAATGCGATCCCCGATTGGCCAGTTCCGCACTGGTGAACGCCATGGGCGTCCACAGGTCAACCTCGTTGGATGGATAGGCGAAGCCCGCCGGCATCACGCCAACCACCGTGTACTTCTCGCCGTTGAGCACGATGGCCCGGCCCACTATGGCCGGGTCGCCTGCGAAACGGCGCATCCACAATCCGTGATTGATCAGGACGACGTGCGGCCCGCCCGGACGGTCCTCGTCGGGCAGGAAGACGCGTCCAAGGGCTGGCGCCGCGCCCAGCACCGCGAACAGATTTTGGGTGACGCTGGCGCCTGCCAGTTTTTCCGGTTCGCTGGCGCCCGCGCCCGTTTCTCCGGTCAGGTTGAAGACGTGCCAACGGCCGTACTCCGCGGCTGCGGCGACATCTTCGAAGATCTGCGTCTGCGCTTTCCAATCGGCGTAGTTCGCGGGAGCGGGTGTATTGCGCGGGAAGCCCGCCTCGCTGGCGTCCTCAAAGACGGAGACCAGCCGCTGCGGGTCGCGATACGGCAGAGCGCGCAGCAGCACGGCATCGACTACGCTGAAGATTGCCGCCGTGGCGCCGATGCCCAGCGTGAGGGTCAGCAGCGCGATGGCCGTGAAGCCGGGGCTGCGGGCCAGCAGCCGCAGGCCGTACCGGAGATCCTGGATGAGGGTGCGCATCAAGACAAGAGGTGCATGCGGCGTGCCGTGGTTAAGCGCAATGCCATCAACGCGGAGGACTGTGCGGATGTCCATTTGCGGGATTGGGCTGTTCGCTGGTGGGGCGGGCATTCGAGAAGGCCGACGTGGACGTCGGCCGCAGGACTGGAGTCCCGCCCCACTCGCGCAAACCTTCCCATAGACCGCGCCACTTGCGCAGAATCAACTCGGCCACATTTAGCGCGATGGCCAGCGCCAGCAGAAAGGGCCATAAGTCCAGGGTCGCCGGAATCGCGCGGCCGGTCGATTCGAAGATGGCATTCAGCGCCGGATTGTAGCGCCCGCCGGTGGCCTCGGCCACCTGGTGCAGCAACTGGTCGTTCGCGCCGTACTCCAGCATCTCGTCCTCCTGCCGGTAGAAGCCCACCTCCGGAAATGCGCGCGACTCCGCCAGCGGACGCACGCGAAACAATCCCTGGCGCTCCCCTAGGCCCAACCGCGCGCGAAAGTGCCCGGCGGCCACCTTGGCCACCTTCATCGCCGATTGGAAGCCGTTCGGTCCGAAAGCGTAGATATCCGGAATCGCGGCCGGCTCGGTCACGTTGCGGCCCAGGTGATAATCCACCACCAGTTCATTGGCGGCGCGGTCGAATTCGGCGCCCGCCTCGCTCGATTCGGCATGCGGCAACAGGTCGCGGAAGATGTTGGCCCACAGCTTGTCGAATCCCGGCCAGTTGACCCAACTCGCCGCCCAGCGGTTCTTGGCGTCGGAGGTGAACACGGCCGCGCGCCCGAGGCCATACTGCCAGCGCACCAGCAGCGGATCCTCGGGGCCGGCGCGCAGAATCAGGTCGGTGGTCGGCCGCGTCAGGAAGCGCACGTAGCCGCGCAACGGCGGCGCCGTTTCGATGCCCACACCATCCAGAATCTCGGCGCGATTCACCACCTCGGGATGCACGTCCTTCTCCACGGCCGTGGAGCCGGTGTGCTCCTTCACGTCGCGCAGCACGATCTGCTCCAACCCGGACGGGTCGTTCAGGAAATATGACTTGCCGTCCGCAAGCTGCGCCACCTTCTCTAGGAAGGCGCGGTTCACATCCTGGCCCAGCCCAACCGTGGAGATGGTGACATGATTGGCCGCGGCATCCTTCGACAGCGTCATGCTGTCGCCTTCCTCCGAGATGCCGTCGGTCAACAGCACGATGTGTTTGTAGACCGCTTTCGACGTGAGGATCTTGCGATAGGCTTCGGTCAGGGCGGGCGCGATCTGCGTGCCGCCATCGGGCGTGATGCCGGAGATCAGCCGCTTGATGGAAGTGCGGTCGTCGGCGCGGCGCAGCGGCACCGACCACTGGAAGGAGTTGTCGAAAATCAGCACGCCGACCTGATCGATGGGCCGCAAGTGCTCCACGACGCCGACCGCCGCCTGGCGCGCCAAATCGATCTTCTTGCCTTCCATGGAAGAAGACTTATCGATGATCAGCACCACGGCGGTGCCTTCTGGAGTGCGCGGCGGCGCGATCTTGGCCGGCAGTGTGCGCTCCAGCGCGTCCTCCTCCTTCTTCTCCACGTAGACGTTGCGGTCGCCCCCGATCCAGAGTAGGCCGCCGCCCTGTTTGACGAATGCTTCGAGCGCGGCCTTGCGCGGCAGCGAAACGTTTTGCATGTCCCAGTTGTTGAAGACCACCAGTTGATAGTCGTCGAGCGAATCCGGCGGACCGGAGGGCGCGCGCTGGATATCGAATTGATTGGCTTCGAGGGTGCGGATCAGGTGCGCTTCGGCATCGGCGGGATCGTCGCTGATGAGCAACACGCGCGGCCGCCGCAGGGTGAGAGCGCTATCGAAACGCGCTTCTCCCAAGCCAGGGGCACTGATGCGGCCGGCCAACTCGATCGCCCCGGTGGCGCTGACGCTGGCGTGGGCGCGGAATTGGTTGGCGCCGGCTCCCAGGGCCACGCGGCTTGCGCCCAGCGGTTTGCCTTCGGCCGCGATCTCCACGACGGCTTCGGCGGCGCGCGGAGACTCGAGCGTGATATCGACTGGAAAGCGCTCGCCGCTGAAGACTTGCGCGGGCATACTCACCGATTCCAGAACCAGGCTGGGCCGCGGCTGTCCGGCAAGCGGAATGACATCGATCGGCACACCCCGTTGCTGGGCTTGCCAGATGGCGCGGGTGACACTGCCCAGGTTTTCGTTGCCATCGGAAATCAGGAGGACGCGCGGCACCAGGCCGGCCGGCAAAGTGGCCAGCCCTTCGCGAATGGCGGCCTCCAGGTTCGTGCCGTGGGAGGCTTGGCCGGGGCTGTGTGCCAGTTTCCAGGCCTGCCCGGTGCGCTCCGCGGGCGTGGGATTGCGGGGGGCGCGCGCGAACGGGAGCACTTGCGTCCAGTTGCGCCCGCGTCCTCTCTCCACCGCGGTCGCCGCCGCCGAGGCTGCGTCCAAATCCTGCTGGGAAACGCTGGCCGAAGTATCCACCAGGATCGCCAGGGCCACTTTGGATTCGTAGAACGTGAGGCGCGGCTCGGCGAGCGCCAGCAGGATGGCCGCCAGCGCCGCGGCTTTCACCGTCACGCCAACCCGCCGCGCGGAGTTGCGCCATTCCCAGGCAGCCCACGCGAGCGGCGCGAGAGCCAGCGGAATCAGCCATGGATGGGCGAATGTCATAGGGAGCCGTCTTCCCCCGAGGGGCGGTTGGGGCGAACTCGAACGCCTGAATCCATTATGTCTAAAGCCCCATAGCCGATCAACGCAACTTGCCTTCGTCCACCCACGCCCCGAAGGCCCGGAGATTTCAGCGCCTGACATAATAGCGAAGGGATCGCGATGCAGTTTTTCAGGATCCCGGTCATGACCCTAATTCTGCTTCGGTGACCCGAGTTAATCCGGATGTGCCTTACCGGCAAAACAGTGCCCTGCACAGCGATAGAACACTTGGATCCCGTCCACTTGGTCGGAAGCCCAGGCGAGTCACCGCCCTCGGCTAAGATCTAGACCCACTGTGCGACGGTTGAAAGAAATCGAATGGCCCACACGCTTTCTGAAACTCCTCCGGATCAACCGAGCTTTCTTGTACAAGCATACCGACATATCTGTCTTGGTCGATGCGCCACAAGTGCAGCGTGTCGGTGAACTCATTGTAACGGTCAAAATAGCCATGAACAAGTTGGATCTCTTGGTCGGAGGCCAAGAAGCACTCCAGACTTCGGTGCTCGGGGTAACGGAACGAGACCCTTGGTATCAAGTCTTCAAGCGCTATTTGTGACATGTCTTTGAACGGAAGCGTCCACGCGCAATGGACCCCGAGAGAGCCTCGGGGCGATGAGAGCCGAGGCAGCCACGACCGCAGGTTGAAGGGGTCGCCCCCGCAGTCCTTACAGGGTAACGACAGTTTACCCGTGCCTCTGAAACACTTGGTACAGGCGATAGGGTGTCCAGTGCCTTTGCAATCCTTGCAGGAATGTACAAAAAAACGTTGATCACGACACAGGTCGCAGCGATACTCACTACCTTTTCCTTCGCACCTGCTGCATGGTTTGCGTTCCCCCCGGCCAGACCCTCCGCACGAAGAACACCGGTTGGGGCATTGGGCGTCCACGCACCCCCTTGTGCGGCAGGCCCGGCAGGTGGGCATCCGCACGTTTCCGTCGTCTAGCCAGGCCTTGACTGATTTCCTGTCCACCGGTTTCCATGGTCGGTCAATTACCGCCAAAGGCAGGCCGACGTCGTACCAGTCGGCGTCGCCGCATCCCTCTGGGGGACGAAAGGGGTTTAACCACTCGGGTTCGCACGATTCGAGTTCGGTCCAGCAATTGGTTACGAGGCAATCGGGTAGGCCAAAGCTCGAAGAGTCGGTTGTGCCTCGGTACACGGCGACCTCGCCGAAGTAATGGTGGGCCTGTAGATTTTGGCCGTCCATAACAACTTGATGGCCCCTCCGCCCGATGCTCGGCTGTGGCACGATGGTGATTCGTACAGCGCCTGATTGTATCGTCATTTTCCCCATCTCACCGCCAAGATCGACCACTTCGCATGCTGCCGATTTGTCCTTGGCAGCGTCTCTACACATGGAGTAGAGTTGGGCTATTCTTGCGGCGAATAGCGATTCCCGTGTTGCGGGTCGGCTTGGAGGCGGTGGTTGTGGTGGTGGTGGTTGGGCTGGCGTAGCGTTTTGTCTGGGTGGAGACGTTGGCCCCGCTATCCCGCTTCCTCTTTTCCCGCGGTTCCACAGGTAATTGAGTGACGCCAGCAGCGCCACCGAGATCAGCAGCGCCGCCGCTGCCCCCAGATTGATTGGCATTTACTCCCTTCGGCTACTTCTGTGTGCCCATTGGCTCTAGAACCATATGAACAGTGCGGTTTCCGCCATGCCATGCACCGGCTTGTGAGAAAGCTGTGCCCGTGTACGGGACGCGTCGAAGGCCATCGGCGTTAATGTTACGCCTTTAAATGGATACTAGTCAAGGCTCGAATGACCGGCTCGAATGGCCGATTTAGTTTCACGACGCCTTCCGCATGACGGCCGGCCGCCGCGAGACGCGCGCCACGCGGCGACGGAAGCGGCCATACAAAATCCACTCGGCCAGCAGCCCCGCCCCGCCCGCCAGTGCCAGCCATTGCCACAGGTCTGTGGCCTCGCGCAACGGCGCGGCGAACCGCGGAATGCCGCGCCGCGTTGCGGGGGGAACGTCCCACTGGGATTCCCAAAGCTGCGGCAGCGTCAGCGAGTAGACATATTCGCGATCGCCGGCCAGCACGCGCACGGTGCCAGCCGTGCCGCTGAAGAATTCGAGCGATTGGCCGCGCAGGGTGAACGGCGCGGGGTTGCCGTCGTCGCGCAGTACGTGCACGCCAGCCGGCCGCACATCCGCGTCGAGCGAAACTTTCACGGCGCCCACGCTACCGGCGGTCAATTCCCAGCGCCGGAAGATGTCGGGCGCCATCCAGCGCAGCAGGTTGGCATAGAGCAGGGGCGTGGACAATTCATAGCGCATTGCCGAGAGCGACGGATGAAAGCCCAGCACCACGATCTTCGGCTTGCCGGGACGCGCCACGATAACGGGCCCTTCGGCCACCTCGGCGATCTTCAGATCGTCCGGCGCCGCTTCGAAAACCGAAGCGGATTCCAGGCTCAGATCCTTGGCGCGCAGACCGGCGCCCAGCGCATGGCCGGTGAGCCAATGGGTGAGGGGCGCATCCGATACGCGCGCGCGCACGGGTATGGGAGAACCGCCCGGCGGCGGATCGATCCAGATGGAATCGGCCTGCGGCGGCGTGGGCGGACGGAACCGGTCCAGGATGACGAGCGCGGCGGGGTCCTGCGCGCGATATTCGGAGGGCGCGCGAAAGGTAGCCACCACCTGCGGGCTGGCGGCCAGCACGGGGCGCAGCAGGTCCGGCTCGGCGGAATACACCGTCACGCGCAGAGCCGGCTGGGCCGGCAGTTGCAGCGTCGCGCGATCGTCGGCGGGGAAGGCGTCGTGCGGCAGAAGTTGCGCCTGCAGAAAGCCGGCCGAGCGGCTGCGAAACTGGAAACTGGTTTCGCGATCTGCGCCCGGCGCGAGGGTGATGCGCTGGGAGCCGACGGACAGGTTACCGGGGCCATCCGGCGACGGGCCAAAGGCCAGCGCGAGCGTGACCGTGCGCGGCCGAACGCCATAGTTGCGGAGGGAAACGTAGATCTCCCACACGTCGGCGTCGGCGGTCGAACGGCGCACGCCGATGCGGCGCAGACCGCAGTTTTCGATGGCATCGGGCACGCTCAGGAAGCGCAGGGTCGGCACCGAGCCGCGCGCGTCGGCAAGCGGCTGCGCCAGCTTGCCGGTGCCGACGAAGACCGCTTCCCCGGCACGGCGTCCGCTCTGCGCCTGGATCTGCCGCACGAAGGCCAACGCCTGGTCCAGGTTCAGCGCCGTGGCTCCGGGTTGCGAATCGGCGATGGCTTCTTCCAGCTTCTTATGATCGGGCTCGAAAGCCGTGGCGGGCGTGGCCAGGGCGTCGGCGCGCACCAGCATGATGCGATCGCGTGCGGGCACGGCACGGACATAGGCGCGGGCGCGTTCGCGGGCCAGGTCCATCAAGGTGCGCGTGGAGGTGCGGGCGGCCATCCAGGCGGAGGTGTCCAGGATCAGGACATGATCGCGCGGCGCGGAGGCCGGCGCTCCCAGGCGCAACTGCGCGATCGCCAGCAGCAGCAGCGCGATCGAGGCAAGCTGCAACAGCAGCGAGAAGGGCTGTTGGATGCGGCGCCGCCGCGCGACCACGGTGGGCTGTTCGGCCGACACCCAGAAGCGCAGCGTAGAGACGACTTGCCGGCGGCGGGTGCGGTCGAGCAGATAGAGCGCGAGGGTCAGGGCGGAGACGCCGCCGAATACCGCGAGGAATTGGGCGAGAGTGAGGTTCAGCAGATGCATGCTCAGAGCGGGGCTTAAGCCCCGCGCGGGCTCAAGCCCGCCCTCCAACTGATCGCATCAACGGGCCGAAGATGACTTCTTCCACCGGCTGCGCCGTCGAGACTCCGGCGTAACGGCCGCTGTTGCGCAACGCCAGTTTCCGGATGGCGGCGGCATACTCGTCGAACGCCTCGGTATACCTGGCGCGCGCCGACTGGTCGAATTGCACCTTCAAGCGGCCGCCTGTTTCGGCGTCCTCGAGTTCCAGTTCGCCATCCCAGGGCGGAGTGCGATCCTCGTCCGACCAGATTTGCAACAACATCATCTCGTGCCCGAAATCCGCCAGAAATTGCAGCGCCCGTTCGCAGCCCTGGTCGTCCAGAAAATCGGAAATCACGATCACCAGGCCGCGCTGCGAATAGCGCGAGATGAACTCGCGCAGCACGGCGAAGAAATCTGTCTGGCCGCCGGCTTCCATGGCGCCGAGCGAATCCAACATCGGGCCGAAGCGATGCCGCCCGCCGGTACACAGGAACCTGCGCCCCAGCTTGTCCGAGAACGGGTGCAATTCGATGCCATCCAGGCGCACCATGCCCACATAGCAAAGCGCACCCGCCAGCCGCCGCGCGTAATCGAACTTGCCTCCGGCCAGCATCGAATCGCTGGTATCGAGCAGCATCCGCACGGGCACCCGCGGTTCCACCTGGAACATCTTCAGGAACAGCTTTTCCAACCGCAGGTAGGCGCGCCAGTTCACTGCGCGCAGATCGTCGCCGTGATGGAAGCTGCGATGGTCCAGAAACTCCTGCCCGGCTCCGGAGAAGCGCGACGGATTGTGCCCGCCAACCAAGCCGGGGAACGACTTCTGCCAGCGCAGCGCCAGCCGTTCCAGCTTCTCCAAAAACTCGCGGTCGAGAATAGGCGCGGAGTCCATGGGGCTGGTGCGGCTTACGCCGCGGCGTGCGCGGTGACTTCCTGGATGATCGTTTCCAGGATGGTTTCCGGCGTTTGCCCGTCGGCGTGGGCATCGAAGTTCACGATGATGCGGTGGCGCAGGACGGCGCGCGCCACGTGCTGCACATCGTCGAGCGAGAGATGGTACCGGCCGCGCATCAGCGCCAGCACGCGCCCGCACTCCACCAGGGCTTGCGCGCCGCGCGGAGAGCTTCCGTAGCGGACGTACTTGCGGGCCACTTCGTGCGCTTCCCGCTGCTCCGGCTGCGTAGCCATTACCAATTGGATGGCATACTCCTGCACGTGCGGCGCGACCAGAACTTCACGGCACACCGAACGCACTTCCATAATGGCGTCGCGATCGAGCACGGCACTTACGGTGGCCTCTTCCCGCTGAATGGTGCGCTCCACGATGCGGTTCAATTCCGCGCGCGTGGGATAAGTCACCAGGATCTTCATCAGGAAGCGGTCGAGTTGCGCTTCGGGCAGCGGATAGGTGCCCTCCATTTCGATGGGATTCTGCGTGGCCATCACCAGGAATGGAAGTTCGAGCTCGTGGGTGGTGGTGCCGCTGGTGACGGTGCGCTCCTGCATGGCCTCGAGCAGCGCGGATTGGGTCTTGGGCGTCGCGCGGTTGATTTCATCGGCCAGCACCAGGTTGGCGAAGATGGGGCCCGGCTGGAACCGCAGGAACTTGGCGCCGTGGTCGCTGGTTTCGATGATCATGCTGCCCACGATGTCGGCGGGCATCAGGTCGGGCGTGAACTGAATGCGGGAGTATTTCAATTGCAGCGCGCGGGCCAGGGTGCGGAGCAGGGTGGTTTTGCCCAGGCCCGGCACGCCTTCCAGCAAGACATGCCCGGAGGCCAGCAGGCAGATGAGCACGCCTTCCACTACGTCGTCCTGGCCGACGATGATTTTGGCGATTTCGGCTCGAACGCGAGCCAGACGTTCGACGGCCACTTGGAGTGCCGCTTCGGTTCCCACTTTACTATTGTAGAGCACAGCGGGTCTGGAGACTCCGCTTGCAGGCGTGGACGGCGCGCCCTACTTTTCGATTTATTTACGAACGAAGCCAATAAGTTGCTTGTTTGCTTATACTTGCAAAAATGGCGAAGCCAATTGCCGCGCGGTCTTCGGTTGCATAACGGTTGCGGAAAAATGCGGAAGCAGTACATCTGAAATCCTTGTGCAGACGCGGCACCAGACGTCTCAACAAAAAAACCCGATAATAAGAAAGCTTGCGCCCCTGCCGCATTTTGATCGTCGCGCCTCCCGTGGGACCTATCGGTTCCGGCGAAGCGGGCGGCGTGGAAACACACTTACTCAATCTCGCTCCGATTCTTGTGGCACGCGGGTACGAGATCGGTATGGTGGCTCCGGCAGGCAGCTTAGCGCCCGCGGGTGTCGCTTTGTACCCGGTTGCGGGCGACGCAAGCCCGAGCGCGACGCGGGCAGAGCGGGCCGCGACGACCGTGGCGCGCACCGGCGGTGTGCTGGAAAACATGTGGGACCAGGCGCTCCGGTTGCAGCGGAAGTACGACGTGGTCATCGGTGTCAGTTATGACTGGCTGCCGTTTTACCTGACTCCTTTCTTCAGCACACCGGCCGGTCACTGGATCACCATCTGTTCGGCGATGGATGAGGTGGACGGGATCATCGAAAAGCGCTGGCGGGAGGGCGCCCTGAAACTTGCCATGTATACAGGCGCGCAGGTCCGCACGTTTCCGTTCCTTGAGGGCGAGCGGGTTCGGCTTCTGTATGGAGGAGTGGACACCGCGGTTTTTCAATACAATTCCCAGCCGCGGGACAGATTGTGCTGGGCCGGGCGAATTTCGCCGGAAAAGGGATTGGAGGATGCCATCGCGGTGGCTCGCGCGCTGGGCACGCCGTTGGACATTTGCGGCAAGATCCAGGACGAGGCGTATTGGCGGGCGGTAATGCGCGATGCCGGAGAGCAAGTTGTCTATCGAGGCTTTTTGGGGCCGGTGGAGTTGCAGCGGCGATACGCCGGCGCAAGCGCCACGCTGGTTACGCCGCGCTGGATCGAGGCTTTTGGAAACACCGTGATTGAATCGCTGGCGTGCGGCACGCCGGTGGTGGCATACGACAGAGGCGGCCCGGCGGAGATTGTGGAGCATGGCAGGAGCGGCATTCTGGTGCCGCAGGAGGCGGGCGTGGAGGGCTTGGTGGCGGGCGTGCGGGCGGCTGCCGGCCTGGACCGGCGGGTGGTTCGCGCGCGGGCCGACGAGTTCTCGTTTGTCAGGATGGCGGATCGATTTGAGGCGTGGGTAGAGTCGGTGTGCGGCGGTTCGTAATTAACTAATGCCGCAGCCCGTTATGGCTTCGGCCTTTTCCGCATGTTAATTGCCGCCAATCATGGTTCGTGGTGTTAAATCGCGATCTTGGTTTCTATCGCATCATAATCTGCGTGAACGCCGCCGTCCGTGGTGTCAAGAAGGCCTGCCGCCGCCAAGGCTTGGACATCCGCATGCACATTGCTATAGTCGCGCCCCAGCGCCTTTGCCAGGGCGCGGATGCTGGTGACATTGTGCCGGCGGACGTAGCGGAGCAACTCCATCCGCTTGACGGTTAGGACGCGGACGAGGGCCTCCCAACTCTCGAAGGCCAGGTAGCGCTCATGGAAGGAATCGCCCCGCTCGGCGCGGTGCCACGCATCCACGAACCGGCGCGCTGCCTCGCCCTCAATCGCGCCGCCGACCGTGACTTTCACATCGTTCATTTGCTACCTCGCAGGGTCCGCACATCGGACCAGAAATCGGTCATCAGTTGTTCGACAGTGCTGAATGCATAGGCCGTCTCGACGCCTCGAAAGTGCCGACGATCGCCTTTGCCGCGCTCATTGTCGTACCCAACCTCCCGGACGCGGAAGCGACCGTAAAAGAGGCGGTATTTAAGGCCGTGCCTCGATGGTGGAACAGGCGACGGAACACGCCACAAAACCATTTCCACGATTGCGCCATCGCTATACTCGATGCGCTCATGGAAGAGCAACGCGGCCCTCATCAAGCACCTATGACGGCATGGGGGACCATATGGTGTCAATATCCATACCCATTTGTTGTCGAGGCTGGACTGGGAGTCCCGGGCCAGAGGGCACTGGGAGGCTATCCTCAGGGACCTATACTATAGGCCGCCAAATGTGATGAAGACCCAGACTGTGGGGCGGCCAGAGCCGGCTGAAAGCCGGCTGCGGGCAGAATTGCCCGCCCTCCAATTGCAAACTGACCCACTACCGGAAATCCGATCCGTCGATCGACTAGAACTCGACTGGATCGGGCGGTAGTGTAGTGTCCGCGAATTAACTGTACAGTTCCGGTGCCCGGCGTGGCGCAGACGATCGTTGTTGGTCGTCTGCGCACCGTGCGCGGCTCGGCAGGCCACGAAAAACGATGGCCTGCCCCACAGCTAATCTGCTGTACAGTTATTTCTTGGACACTGCACTAATAACAGCGCCACGCACTTTCACTTCTAAAGCAATTCCACGTCCGATGCACACCGCTTTCTCGCGACGATCATGTATTGCGTCAGCATCAGCGGCCACAGCATTTTCTCCCAGATTACCTCGCCGCGCATGCGGACCGCTTCCGTGATTTCCTGTGGCTCGAGCGGCCGTTCATCGGGAAATTTCCACATGCCGAGCGCCTCGATCAATCCCCGTGTGATGCGGTATAGGAGAGTGGGTGTCGGGAAGGTAAGGATCAGAGTGCCTCCCGGCCGCAAATAATCGAGGTGCGCCAGAACTGCCGCCCTGGTCTCCCTGGGACTGAAGTGTTCGACGAGACCCACGCTGAACACCAGGTCGGCGGACAAAGGCAGCGCACCGTCGAGGATGCTGTGCTTGTGCAGGCGCACGACCTCTCCGTCCCCCACCCTCCCGGACAGTAGGCCTAACCCGTACTCGTTGGTATCGACCACGTCGTACGAGCGGCACGGAATACGCGACAGGATGGCATCCAGGAAGCAACTGTTCGCGCCTCCGATCTCGACAATCGAGAGTTGGCCATCGCCGCGGCCGACCCGCGCATACCGCCTGATTGCATCCACCAATACGGATGTGGAGTACCGCCGGGTAAGCTTGGCCGTAACGGGTACGCTTAAATAGTATCGATCCCAATCCGTTGGCCTTGGCGAATCCGATTCGTGCTTGGTGAACACAAAGTCCCTCTGAATGGCGAAATTAGCGGCCAATCTTGGCCGCAGCCGCCTTTTTAGGCGGCCAGAGCCGGCTGAAAGCCGGCTATAGCGGGGCTAAAGCCCCGCGCGGGCTGAAGCCCGCCCTCCAGGGCGCGGATCTAATCCCCCAAGAACTTGCCGATTTGCCGCAGCCCCTTCACGTTGTCGCACACCGCCTTGAACGCCGCCGTCATCGGAATCGCCAGGAGCAACCCCGGCGCGTCCCACAGAAATCCCCAGATCATCAGCGAAAACGTCACTGCCAGCGGGTTCAAATGCACGCGGGACCCCACAAACTTGGGATACAACAGATTCAGCGCCAGCAGATGGAAGACGGTCACGATCGCCACCACCAGCAGATAGCCTGAAATGGTCTCGTAGGCTGTCAGCGCCACGAACAGCGGCGGCAGCGCCGCCAGCGGCAGGCCCACGTACGGAACCAGGCTCAGGAAGCCGCTGAGCGGCCCCACCAGCAACGCATACGGCAGGTGAACCATCCAAAACGCCAGCGAACTCGCCGCCGCCAGCAGCAGCCCCAGCACCGAATTTCCCACCACGAAAGCGCGCACCATGTCCGCGATGCCCTGCAAGCTGCGCGCCGCCGCCGCCCGGTCCTCGCCTTGAAAGAACTGCAGAAAGCTCCGGTGGATGTGATCGTGCCAGCTCAGCATGAAGTACACCAGGAAGGGCACGAACGATACCATCAGCATGATCTGGTAGAACGATCCCAGCCGCACCGAAATGAACTGCTTGATGGGCGACGAATCCTCGTGAATGCGCACTTCCGGAATCGCGCCCGGAATAGCCGGCGCCGCGGTGTCCGCCGTCCGCCGCTTCTTCCGTGACTGGTCTGGCGTCGGCGCTGGCGGCGGCTGCTTAGGGGCCGGCATCACCAACTGGTAGCTGCGCTGCTCCAGGCCTTCCACCTTCTGCGACACGTTCTCCACCAGCTCGCCGATGCGCTGGCTGTACTTGGGCAGTTCCTCGGCGAGGCCCGACAACTGCGAGTAGGCGCCCAGCCCCATCAGGTACAGGATCGAGAGCGCGGCCGCGCATACCACGAAGCTGGCCAGCGACCGCGGAAACCGGATGCGCACCAGCAGCGTGACGAAGGGTTCCAGGATGAAGGCCAGCATCACGGCCACTAGCGAGGTGATGAACAATACCCGCCCGAAGTACAGGATGGCGATCGCCACACCCAGCGCAATCAGCGGTCCCGCGATGTTGCGCACTTCCTGCTCGGCGGCGCGCAAGGGCTTGGACAAAATGGCCACGAAGCGAGATCCTGTCTCGAATCTACCATGCCCGCGTTTATAATGAAATCGGTTTCCCGTCGCATGCCATCCCCACAACCCCGCATCCTGGCTCTCGACCTGGGAAAGAAGCGCATCGGCATGGCCATCAGCGATCCCCTGGGTATCACCGCGCAAGGGCTCCCCAACCTGGTGCGCACCACCAAGCGCGCCGATTTGGTCGAGATCGCCCGCCTGGTGGAGGAGCGCGACGTCGCCCTGATCCTGATCGGAAACCCGCTGCACATGAGCGGCGACGAAGGCCGGCAGTCGGCCTGGGCGCGGGAGTTTGCCGACGCGCTGGCAGTGCGCGCCAGCCGTCCCGTACGCATGTGGGACGAACGGCTCACCACGGTGGAAGCGTCCCGCGTCTTGCGCTCCAGCGGCATCAGTATCGAGAAGCGCGCCCGCGCCGTGGACCGGCTCTCCGCCGTCATCCTGCTGCAGAGCTACCTGGATTCCTTGTGACGCTCTCTCGCTGGCTTGCGCTGGTCCTCCTGGGGTGTGCCGTGGCCGCCGTGGCCTACATCGGGATCGACCTGAACACGCCCTATGCCGGCTTCAACCGGGAGGCATTCGTTGACCTGTCCAAGGGCACTGGCGCGCGTCAGATGGCCGCCATGCTGCAAAACGCCGGCGTCATCCGCCACTCCTGGACGTTCCTGATTGCGCGCGCCCTGCGCCGCGGCGCCACGCTTCAGGCCGGCGAATATCGCTTTGCCGAATCGGCATCCGTACTGGAAATCTTCGACCGCGTCCGGCGCGGCGACGTCTTTTATTACGAGCTGGTGGTGCCCGAAGGCAAGAACATGTTCGACATCGCCGCGGCGGCCGAGCGGCTAGGCATCTTTTCGGCGGAACAATTTCTGGAGGCGGCCCGCAACCCCGCGCCCATCCGCGATCTCGACCCGCTAGCGCCCACCTTGGAGGGCTACCTGTTTCCGAATACCTACCGCCTGAGCCGCACGACTACGCCCGATCAACTGTGCCTGACGATGACCGGCAAGTTCCGCGAAGTGTGGCGCGGCCTGCGCACCGATGCTTCCGTACACCGCACCGTGACGCTGGCCTCGCTGGTGGAAAAGGAGGGCAAGCTCCCCGATGAGCGGCCCGTCATCGCTTCCGTTTTTGCCCGCCGCCTGGCGATTGGGATGAAGCTCGATTGCGACCCGACCACCATCTACGCGGCGCTGCTTGCCGGCAACTATAACGGCGCCATTCACAGGTCCGACTTGGCCAGCGGCGACCCCTACAACACCTACCAA
>Ga0224558_1000793_pt1 | contig 36140 bp, 28 predicted proteins | sample 714S32024metaG_FD_180682 | JGI IMG/M metagenome (GOLD analysis project Ga0224558, IMG submission 180682) | Peat soil microbial communities from Stordalen Mire, Sweden - 717 S3 20-24 | ecosystem: Environmental > Terrestrial > Soil > Wetlands > Peat | place: Sweden: Norrbotten County, Stordalen... | reverse complement strand
TTGCAAACAATTGAAAACAAAGAGACGCAGGGGCTAAAGCCCAACATCTTCCTGCTGAACTGGCGGCACGACTGAAGTCGTGCCCTGACGCTTCTTGCCCTCTCCGTGGAATTTTGCAAGTGGCTCTATGGACATTTATATTCGTCGGCCCTGACCCACGGCCCAATCAACTTGACAAGTGTTGTCAAATATGACTACACTCTCGTAGGGATGGCAGACAGCCGATGACCAGACAGACGCGGCCCATCTCGTGGATCAAGGGCGCCCATAAGGAGTTCGAGAAGTTTCCCGCCGACGCACAATCCATCTGCCTTACCGCTCTGACGATTGCGGCAGAGAACGGCAAGGCCGACATTGCCAAACCGCTCAAGGGCATTGGCTCCGGCATCTTTGAGATTGCGCTGCCGTTCCGTGGGAACGCGTTTCGCGTCGTCTACGCCGCGCAGATTGGCGACGAAATCTGGGTTCTTCACGCCTTCCAGAAGAAATCGACCCAGGGCATCAAGACCCCGCAACATGAAATCGAGCTCATTGAGAGCCGGCTGAAGAAACTTAAGGAGGTGCTCAGATGAAAAGCGAAGCTATTGAACTGGTCCGCGGCAGCGGAAACGTCTTCCGCGACCTGGGCCACGCCAGTCCCGATGTCGAGCAGTTGAAGGCCATCCTCGCCGCCGAGATTATCAAAATGCTGGACCGCAAAGAGCTGACCGTCCGGGCCGCTCACGCGCAGACAGGTATCGCCGCAGCCGACTTCTCCCGCATCCGCAACGCCGACCTGGCCCGGTTCACCCTCGACCGTCTGGTCTCGATCATCAACCGCCTGGGCTCCCGCATTGAAGTCCAGGTCAAAGTCCGCACCCTCGAGCCCTACAGCCAAGCCGCAGCCGGAGACTGAATCGCGGGTGGCTCAGGTCTCGCTTCTTGGGCCTGGGATTCCAATCAGTAAGTATCCTCCCGCCGCAGCCCGCAATACAACAGCACCACCTCGCGCCCAACAACGTCGTAGTGAAAGCGGAATCTCCCCGAACGCAGCCGGTACTGGCCTTCCCCGGCCGCAACACTTTGCAGCTTCTTGATCGCGTATTTGCCGCTCTTGTTGTATGGGTCCAGCGAGAGAATCCCAATCGTCTCTTCAAACCGCTCCACGAGGTCAGGATGCTTGAGCGCCAGTTTCTTCAGCATCCGGTCAAAGTGCGCTGTAGTGACAACGGAATACGTTTTCGCGTTCAGGGGTACGGTCAAGCTAGGTCCGTGACCGGATGAAGATGTTCTATCCAATGAACGAACGTGGGCCGGGAGGCCCACGCTACAGCCGGCCAGGAGGCCGGCGCTACATTTCCAAAAGGAACATTTTCATACGGCCAAAGAACTAGGCCGTCTTCCGAACCGCGCTCCGCTTTAATTCAGCCAGCAGTCTCCCAGCAGGTCGAGTCTTACCGGCAGTGTGGTCCTTGCGGCTCGCCGCGATCGAAGCCTTGACTTTTGGATTGCGCAATTCCAGATAATCCTCCAGCTCGTCGGCTGCCATGATCCCAATGACAGGAATCCCATCCTTCTCCAGGATGAAGTATTCGTTGTTATTGTGGGCCCGTCGGGCAATCTGTCCGAGATTGATGCGCGCCTTCGTAATCGGAAGCCGATTGATAGTAGCCATTGATGAAGATTGATTAACCTCAATCAAAGTATAGCACAGGCCTCATCAGGCCAGGACTTCATCCCGCAAGCTCAAATCCCGCAAGCCGCAGCGCTTTCTTGTCGAACGTTAGAGTGCTGTCGCATCCTGCCCACGCTCCCAAGGCTCCAATCAGCGCATCGGCAAACGCGCCCCATCCCTGTCTGAGCGCCACCATCGCCGTGTACACCTGCTGTTCGTTTTGAACCACTAGCGTATCGGCCTGAAGCATGCGCTCTACAGTATCGGCGATCTCCCGGTCCGGCAATGCATACACGCTCCCAAGAACCCACACTGTTTCAGCCATCGTTACCAGGCTGATGAAGCCGGGATGCTCCCGCGTAAATCGCAGTTCTATGATCTCTGTTGCCTTTGGCGATTGGATCGGGTCGTCCTGTGTGAGGTAGCGGATGAGAATATTTGTATCGAGCCCGTTCATCGCTCCCTCACCGGAGTTTGCCGCGCTTTATGCCCTTGGACGCGCCTGCCGCAACCGCTTCTCGCATTTCATCCAGAGTGGCAGGCCGCCGGCGCCGCGATGAGACGATGCCCCGCAAAGCCGATGTGGGCAGCTTCGGCAAAATCACCACGCTGCCGTCCGGATGCACGAAGAACTTGACCCGGTCTCCCGGTTTCAGTTGCAGGTGTTCCCGAATCGTCTTCGGAATGGTCGCCTGCCCCTTGATGCTCAATGCGGATTCCATGCGTCCCCTTTACGTTTTCAAAAAAGTAATACCACCCGGTCGGCATAAAGTCAATCCCATGGGCGGTTGGCCTGGTCACCAATCATCGAATCTGAGAGAGATGCGTCGCGAGGCAGCCTCATCAGGCCAGGACTTCATCGCGCACAAAATGGAGACGGATGATCTTCGGAGCATCCATCGTTTCGTCGAAGTAACACTGGACGGCGTCTTTGACCATCGCGCGCAACTCTTCCAAAGTATCTCCCTGCGTATGGATGCCGTAACCGAGGGCGTTGGCCGTATAGCCGCCATCGACTTCGTCCTCGCGCACTTCAAAGACGATCTCGCTCATCGAAGAAGCCCTCTCCATCGTGAACAAATGCTACACCACAATTGCCGGCTGGGTGGATTCAAGGTGCAAGCGCATTTTGCCGCAACGGCGGCCGGGTGCCCCATGTCTCGCTTTGGGAGCTGGGAGCCCATACCCCAACACTGTGACAGCCGTCGCCGCATTCCAGCACCGGTGCGATGGATCCTTGACCTTTACTTGAAAACCGTCGAGGACGGTGCTACGCTAGAGTGTGACTTAAAAATCACGCAGGGCCGTGGCCCGTGAACGAATTTGGAAGCTACTCCCAGAGAGATTCTCGTTTGCCAGGAGGAATCCGGGCGAGAGCCGTTCACCGAATGGCTGAACAGCCTTGACGTGCAAACCAGAGCCCGGGTCCGCGTTCGTATTGACCGCCTTGAAGAAGGGCTATTTGGCGACGTTCGAGAAGTCGGCGAAGGCGTCTCCGAACTGAGACTGGACTTCGGCCCCGGCTATCGGGCGTATTTCGGACAGATCGGGCCGCAAATCCATCTGCTGCTTGGCGGTTCGAAACAAGGACAGGAAAAAGATATTCGCATGGCGAAGAAGTTTTGGAGGGTACATGACAATTAAGACGATCTCCTACCGCCAGTCTCTTTTAACGGCCCTCTTGGACCCAGTTGAGGCATCGGCTTACCTCAATGCAGCAATCGAAGACTCCCCTGAGGCCTTCCTGAAAGCTCTCAAAAACGTAGCTCAGGCCCGGCAAATGTCCAAAGTGGCCAAGGATGCCGGGATCCAGAGGGAAACCTTGTATCGAGCCTTTTCCGAGCAAGGCAACCCCACCTTCGAGACGTTGTCCTCAGTTCTCCGCGCATTGGGGATGAAACTCTCCATCGCTCCCAGCGATTGCGAAACCGCTTTCACAACAAGGTGAGGGGTTGGACGACCGGCTTCCCTTAGCGCATGGCCACGAGGATCCGGCGATCGCCCTTGAAGGGCATGCGGCCGTGACTCACCAGGTAGTTATCCACGAGGAGAAAATCGCCGCGCTGCCAGGGAAACCTTACTGTCGCGCTTTCAATTGCCGCGTTGATCCTGCTGACCTGGGAGTGGGAGATCGGGTCTCCGTTGGCGAGAGTGGCGTGGAAGGGCCTTCGATGCGGGAACGGATGCGCCGCGGTATAAAGAAGCCAGCGCGGCAGGCCCGTGGATTGCGGCGTGGCCAGAAACGACGCAGCCTGGTTGAACCAGACTTTTTCCCCCGTCTGAGGATGCAGGCGGGCCGGCGGCAGATCGTTGGTGATGCGCGCTCCCTGTTCCCAGTCCCAATGCACCGAGCCGCCCTGATCGGCGCAGACCCGCTCGACCACCGCCCGATCGCCGGTTGCAAATGCTTCCATCCACGAAGTGTGCAGCTCGGAGATTAAGTTGAAGAGCCGGTTGAGGGGATTCCAGCGCGGCCCGTACAGGTAACGGGAATAGCGAATGCCGGCCTGCTCGAACCGCTCGCGTATATCCGCGGGAATCCGCTCGTAGACTATCCGCGAATCGGCGAGCGGAGTCTCACCCCCATTCCCAGGCGCAACCTCGCAGAAGAACGCGAGAGTACGCGGGGAATCGGGCAGATAGGACATCTCGTTGTGTTGCGGAATCCGGAGGTAATTGGGAAAGCGCGTGGATTCATACACGCCGGCTGTGACTTTTGCGCGCGGACTGATCCCGCCCACATAGGGCCGGAGCACATCTCCAAAGCACTCTGCCGCCGCAGCCTGAAACTCCTCAGCCGTTCTCAACCCAAACCCGCGAAAGAGAATGGCTCCATAATGGCGCAGGATTGCCGCCAGCGGTTCCCTGCGCGCGGCGAGCAGTTCCACCAGCGGCTCGCCGTGGATGGCCGTAATCACCGCCGGCAGTTGCATCTCATTGAGAAATGTCAGGCGCTCGTCGATCTGCATTCCTTCCCGATCGGATGCCAGGTCTTTCAATACGTTTTGCGGTTGTGCGTCCACTCCAGATCTATTCCAGGCACCGGGCTCTCCCGCCAGCGAATTCAGATGTCCCACCTTGTTCAGCAAGGGTAGGACAAATATACACTCTCCGGAAAGCCGTCACTGCATGGGCGGGAAGGCCCCGACACACTGCCCCAACTTGGTTAGTGGATCTACCGCGATCAGCGAGGCGCCCGGAGCATTGTTCATCGCCGGAAGCGGCGGGGCAGGGGTGACCTCAACGCCCGTCCCTTTCAAATCAAAGTTGACATGAGCCATGGCCGCCTTTGTGTACTGCGAATGCACCTGCTCCGGCTTGATGTCTTTGATGGTGACAGTGTCGAGCGTAATCTCTGTCATGTGCGCGGCGTCCTTGCCGGCGATGAGCACATCGCCCGGCGTGAGGGAAACGATGTTGCGCAGCGTGATGGCCTTGTAGTCCGGTATGCGGTCGCCTACAACGCCGGGGTCCACAAATCCTTCCACTGTGCCGTTGTTGTAGAACGGGCTGATGGCGATCGGGATGGCAACGCCTTTCATGCAGATGTTCTCGTAGGTCAGGTCATGCACAAGACCTCCGCGCGCCGCATTGCTCTTGATGCGGATGCCGCTGGTGGTGTTCTCCTCTGTCAACCCAGCCACCAGGAGAAAGCTGTCGCCAGTGAAGGTTTCACTGCCAATGGACATTCCGTGCCCGTCGTAAAAATGATTGTTGAGCACGCTCATGTGGGTTATGCCGGTCTTGATGGCAATGTTATCGTCGCCGTTGTCGATCCAACTGTTGGCGATGGTAATGTTGGTCGAGCTTCCCGGATCGATGCCGTCGGTGTTGCGCGCATCGGCGCCGCGAACTGTTGGCGTGAGCAGATGCACGCCCCACGCGGTGAAGCCGTCCGTATTGCTCACCGAGACATGGTAGTTCGGCGAATTGTGGAGCGTGATGCGGTACAGGATAAAGCCGTCCGCGTGGTTTGCCGTAATCAGCCGTGTGCTGAAATAGCGCAACTGCTTTGGTTCGGCGGTGCGCGCCATCTGCCACCAACTGTAATCGTGCCCGACGATCTTCGCACCGCCGCGTCCATCAATCACTCCGTCGCCCATGATCGCGGCGTTCTTCACATTCACGGTGATGAGCGGCTTGCAAAATCGGCCCCGAGGCGAGGCGGGCATCGTTGGACGCCTGGCCGCATCCCCACTTTTGGCCGCATCCCCGGCCGTAATGTAGGCCGAGCTCACATCGGTCATCGTGCCGCAAAGAAGCGGACCGTCTCCGGACGGGTTGGGATCATAGTCCTTAGGATCGCGCGAGCCATAGAGTGTCGCGCCCTTGTCGATCAGCAGCGCCACCCCTTCCCGCATGTCCAGCGAACCGGACAGAAACGCATTCCCTTTGTCGCCCGGAGCCAGCTCGACAGCCATCCCCGGCTTGCATGCATCCAGAGCCTTCTGGATCCGGGCTGTATCGGTCGTCTTCTCATAGACTTCAGCCAGCTTCTCGCCGTCTCCCGACTTCTCTGCGAGCAGCTTGGTGCATGTTGCTGGCAGCACAGGTTCGGTCACCGTGCGCGTATCTTGCGCCAAACCTGAAAGCGTCGCCATCAATACCATCGTGATACTTGGCGCCCAGATGCTATAAGTCTGTCTCATTGCCCGCCTCTTCTACTGTTTTCTAAAGCATTGGGAATTATAGCTCGCCACAATCTTAGTTGTTGCACCGGTTGCGGCGACTCTTTGCTTTGAGCTCTTCGGATTCGACTCATGGCGACCGGGAGTTCCAAACACCCGGCTAGCCGGCGACCGGGAGAAGATGTTCTATCCAATGAACGAGCGTGGGCCGGGAGGCCCACGCTACAGCCGGCCAGGAGGCCGGCGCTACATTTCCAAAAGGAACATTTTCATACGGCCAAAGAACTAGCCGGCGACCGGGAGCTGGCCATCTTCCAAGTGGATTTCCTTCGCCCGGTCCAGCGCTGCCTGAACATTGGGCATGATGTTCTCGCGCCCGACGCAATCCAGGAAGCGCTTTCCGCTCAAGAGCTTGGACGGCTGTTGCATGGCGCCGCAGAGCACCAAAGTTCTCTGCGATTCATGCAGACGCCGGGCAAACTTCTCGATAGCGTGGATACCGGTAGCGTCAATCGCCGTCATATTGCGCAGGCGCAGAATCACAACCGGCGCAAACGCCTCCAGGTTCACCGTAGCTTCAACAAGCTTTTCAGTAGTGCCGAACAGAAATGGCCCGTGAATCCGCAGCAGCGTTACATACGCGGGCACGATGCGCCCTTGCAGCACATGGGGCAGTCCGTCGCGAATGTAGTCATCGGTTACCGGGGCCACGGTCGTGGTGTCGGCGATCCTGTAGATATAGAGAAGAGCCGCCAGCGCGAGTCCCACGCCGACAGCCACGGTCAAGTCGGCAAAAACTGTCAGGGCAAAGGTGACCAGCCATACTGAGATGGCCGCCAGGTCCATCTGGAAGATGGCGCCGATCTCATTCCACTCGCCCATGTTGTAAGCCACTACAAACAGCACAGCGGCCAGTGTGGCCAGAGGAATATAGCTGGCCAGGGGTGCGGCCACCAGCAGGATCAGCAGCAGAGTAAGCGCAGCCACCATGCCGGAGACGGGCGATCGCGCACCGGAGCGAATATTGGCGGCAGTGCGCGCGATGGCTCCGGTGGCTGGAATACCACCGAACAGCGGAGAGACCATGTTGGCGATTCCCTGCGCCACAAGCTCCACGTTGGGGTTGTGCCGGTCGCCGGTCATGCCGTCGGCCACAACGGCCGAGAGCATGCTCTCCAGCGCCGCCAACACCGCAACCGTGAAGGCCGAGGGAATCAACGGCAGAATGTGCTCAGCGTGAAAATCGGGTATTGCAAAGGGCGGCAACCCGCGCGGAATCCCGCCGAACTTGCTGCCAATGGTCTCCACCGGCAGGTGAAACAGAACGCTCACCCCGGTGCAGACCAGCAGGGCCACAATCGACGCGGGAATGCGCCTGGTGAAGCGCGGCAGCAACAACAGAATCGCCAGAGTGCCCAAGCCCAGCGCGAGCGCCGACAAGTTCAGGCTGGCAAAATGGGCGACGAGCAACCTCATGCGGGGCAGAAACTCGCTGGGAACCGCTCCTGTCCGCAGGCCAAAGAAATCCTTGATCTGCGTGGAGGCGATCAGCACGGCAATGCCATTGGTAAACCCGATGACGACCATCCGGGGAATGAATCGGACGGCAGCGCCAAGGCCGGTGAGGCCCATCAGCAGCAGCAGAATCCCTGCCATCAGCGTCACCATGGCCAGGCCGCTCATTCCGAAACGAACCACAATGCCCGCCACGATGACCACGAAGGCCCCGGTGGGCCCACCAACCTGGGTGCGCGACCCGCCGAGCGCGGAGATGAGGAAGCCGGCCACGACCGCCGTGTATAGGCCCGCCTGTGGAGTCACCCCGGAAGCAATGCCAAAGGCCATGGCAAGGGGCAGAGCGACCAACCCCACAGTGATCCCCGCCAAGAGATCGTGCACGAACATCTGGGTCGAGTAATCCCGGAACGCCAGAATCGATTTGGGAAGATTTGGATTGCTTATGGACATTGGGTCTATCTTCATTCTAGCCGCATCGGCAAATGCAGGGTCTTTCGCCGTTGCGCCGGGTCACTGGCCAGCTAACTTGCCGGCTCAGACTCCAGCGGCTTTCCATAAATCAACGCCGCATGTGCGGGTGCATAGTAATCCTCTTCCCTGCCCTCGCAGCGATAGCCCTGCAACTCATAGAGACGGATGGCGCGGGCATTCTCCGCATCCACATGAAGCCAGATTGCCTGAGCGCCCACAGCGCGCACTGAGTCCTCAATGCGGCGAAGCAGTTCTCCGCCAACGCCCTGGTTGCGCCGGTCCGGGGCAACTTCAATCGTTTGAATGTAGCCGATTACGCCGCCCGACTCCCGCGCCCACTCAACTATGGCGAAGCCTTCCATCCGCCCGTCCTCCTCCGCGATCCAGGTCGCCACATTCGAGCGGCTGACGAGTAGGCGCATATATCTCCGGCTAAAACGAAACGGCACATGGAAACAGACCTCCTCGATCGCATACAGCGAAGCGAAGTCCTGCGCGGTGTAAAGACGGTAGAGCACAGCACAACTTTAACGCACTGCAGAGGTGTCGTAGAGCCTACCCCACCGCGTAGCTGATCCGTTGCGTGCTGGCTGCTCCGCCACAACCCAAAGGGAATCATTCCAAGAACTAGGTCTCTGACCGGATGAAATGGTGCTATGAGGGGTGCTAGCGCGGGCTGGGAAGCCCGCGCTACAGCCGGTCAGGAGACCGGCGCTACATTCCATCCATTACCAAATCACACGGTCACAGAACTAGAAAGAAACAAGATTTCGATTGTGCTCCATCTGGGAGCGCAGTAATCCAAAGTTTCTCCTCCTTCCGCGCCAAACCCAGGTAACCGTTACCGTGCGCCCTTCATCTGACCTGCCCGTTGCAAGGCCAGGCGGGTAACGGAATCGCTCTGCTTCACCATTTCGTGAACCGAAAAGCCCTTTTCCGCCAGCGCGCCGGTGGGACACGCCTGGACGCATTTGCCGCAGCCGGTGCAGTTCTTCGCCTGTCCCCAGTTGTCCTTCAGATCGCTGACAATCCGGGAGTGGATGCCGCGCGACGCTACCTCCCACACATTCGCTCCTTCCAACTCGGCGCACACCCTCACGCAGCGCGTACACAGGATGCAGCGATTGTGGTCCAGGACGAAGCGATCGTGCGTCATATCCACGGGAAGGCGCGGATTGTTGTAGGAGTAGCGCACATGGGTGATGCCCAGCGATTGCGCCATCGACTGAAGTTCGCAATGGCCGTTCGACACGCACGCCGAGCAAATATGGTTGCGCTCCACCAGCAGCAGCTCGACAGCCATCTTCCGGTAAAGCAAAAGCTTGGCCGAGGAGGTCTTGATCGACATGCCCTCCTGGATGGGAGTGGTGCAGGCCGGCAGGAGGCGATCGGCGCCGGCAAGCTCCACCATGCACACGCGGCATGCTCCCACCGCGCTCAGTCCCTTCAGATAGCAGAGCGTCGGGATCTGTTTGCCGTTGGCGCGGGCCGCTTCAAGGATCGTTTGTCCCTCGGGAGCAGTGACCAACTCGCCATCAATTCGAAGGGAGATTGTTTTGTTCGGCAATGGGGCTCTCCTTTCCATTCAATTGGTCCATTCACTTGGTCCATTCAATTGGCGCTGACGGCGACTCTCAGGTCACAACGAAGGCACCGGCGGCATTCCTCAAGCGCCTCTTGCGAACTGAGACCGGCAACGACTTCTTCCTGGGATTGGACGCGGACCTTTGCGGGCACATCGTGCGCCGTGTGACGACGGCTGAGGCTGGGCTCACCCGGCGCCTGGCGGCTGTATGCGAACTCCGGAAAGAGCTTCTCCCACCGCTGTTCGCCCATCAGGCGTTCGTCGATCTTGCGCGCCGCCTGCTTGCCGCCGCCCATGGCGTTGGACACGTTGGATGCGCCGGTGATGACGTCTCCGCCCGCATAAAAACCGGGACGGCTGGTCTCGAGCGTGAAGCGATCCACCACGATGGTTCCTTCCTCTTTGAGCTCCAGGCCGGAGGCGCGGCAGAAGTCCAGATCGAAGGTCTCGCCCACGGCAAGGATCACGCTGTCGCATTCGAAGCGCTGCACTTCATCGGTAAGAATGGGGCGTTTCCTTCCAGACTTGTCGTACTCGCCGAGGCGCGTCTTGACGATTTCAATCGCCTTGACGTTTCCGTCTCCGCCGCCGAGGATGCGGTGGGGCGCGGCCAGAAAGACGAAGCGCACGCCCTCCTCTTCGGCCGCCTGAATCTCCTCATCGATGGCGGGCATGTCTTTGCGCTCGCGTCGATAAAGAATGGTGGCGCTTGAGCCCATGCGCAACACAGTCCGCGCGGAGTCGATGGCCGCGTTGCCGCCGCCGACGATGGTGACCCGCGAGCCGGGAAAGACCTGCTCCCGTTTAGCCACCGATTCGAGGAACGGCAGAGCGGTATAGACGCCTTTCAGCTCCGTTCCGGGAAGATGGAGCCATGATTCCTTCCATGTTCCGATGGACAGGAAGACGGCATCGAACCGGCTTGCCAACTCGTTCAACGGAAGATCGAATCCCACCCTGGTGTTGAACACCGTCTTGACGCCGATTCTCTCGATAAGATCGAGCTCACGCCGCAGCACGGATTTGGGCAGCCGATACTCGGGGATGGCAAAGCGGAGCATTCCTCCGGCCTCGCCGTGTTCCTCAAAGATGGTTACGTCGTGACCCAGCATGGCCAGATAGAAGGCAGCCGTCAGCCCCGTCGGGCCTGAGCCCGCGACGGCAATCTTGCGGCCCGTCGGCGGGAGCTTGCGCGCCGCGATCCGTTCGACCATCGGCTCAAAGCGATCCGATTGATAGATCGCATCGGCAATATAGCGGTGCACTTCGCGCATATTCACCGACTCATCGAACGACTGGCGGCGGCAGCGATTGTCGCAGGGATGCTGACAGATCCGGCCCGTCGAGGCAGGCAGCGGATTGTCGAGAATCACCGACTCGAAAGCATCGTCGATCCGGCCCTCCTGATAAAGCTCCAGGAAGCGCGGAATGTTCATCCGCAGCGGACAACTGTTTTCGCAGGGAGACAGCGCCAGTTCCTGGCAAACGCCGGCTCGGCAACGCCTGGCCACAATATGGTCTTCGTATTCCTCGCGGAAGTGGCGAATGGTGGTGAGTACGGGGTTCGGCGCCGTCTGACCCAGTCCGCAGAGCGAAGTTTCGCGAATCATCCGCACCAGTTCATCCAGAAGACCCAGGTGCTCCGGAGTTCCGTTGCCCTCGGTGATCGCATTCAGGATGCGCAGCGCCTTGTTCAGCCCCACCCGGCACGGCACGCATTTGCCGCAGGACTCGGAGTGGGTGAACTCAATGAAGTAGCGAGCCACATCGACCATGCAATTGTCTTCATCCATGACCACCATGCCGCCGGAACCCATGATGGAGCCAATCTGCGCCAGGCTCTCGTAGTCCACCGGGGTATCGAGCATCTCCACGGGAATGCAACCGCCGGAAGGTCCGCCGGTTTGCACAGCCTTCACGCGGCGTCCGGCCACGGCGCCTTCTCCAATGTCGTAGATAAAGCTCTTGAGCGGAGTGCCCAGCGGCATTTCCACCAGCCCGGTGTTCTGGATCTTGCCCACCAGGGAGAAGACCTTCGTACCAGGACTCTTCACGCTGCCGGTCTCGGCAAACCATGCCGGGCCGCGGCTCACGATGGGAGCAATGTTGCACCAGGTTTCAACGTTGTTGATGTTGGTCGGCTTGCCCCACATCCCTTTCTGTGCGGGAAACGGCGGGCGAGGACGCGGCCTGCCTGCAAAGCCCTCCAGCGACGCGATCAGGGCCGTTTCTTCTCCGCAAACAAAGGCCCCGGCGCCCTGCACCAGTTCGATATTGAAGTTGAATCCGCGGTCCAGGATGTTCTTGCCCAACAGTCCGTACTCCCGTGCCTGTTCGATGGCGCGGGTCAGGCGGCGGACCGCCAGGGGATACTCGGCGCGCACATAGACGATGCCTTCGGTTGCGCCGGTCACGTACGCGCCGACGATCATCCCCTCCAGCAGCGAATGAGGATCGCCTTCAATCTCGTTGCGATTCATATAGGCGCCGGGATCGCCCTCATCGGCATTGCAGATCATGTACTTTGTGTCCGCCTTGGCCTTGGCGAGGAAATCCCACTTGTTGCCGGTAAGGAAGCCGGCGCCCCCGCGTCCGCGCAGCCGGGATGCCTTGATCTGCTCGATCACGCTCTCGCCGCGTCCGTCGATCAGCACCTTATAGAGGGCCTGATATCCGCCCACAGCGATGTATTCCTCGATGTCTTCGGGATTGATCAGCCCGCAATTCCGCAGGACGATCTTCTTCTGACCCTTGAAAAAGGGGATCGCATTCCACGGCGCGATCTCGGGATAACCCTGGCCGTATTTCACGTACCCGGTGATGTGATCCCATTCCTCGATCTTGCAGTAGATCAGATCGGGTGGCATCACCCTGGTGGAAAGGCTTTCGAGAATGCGGGCCGCATCGTTGGTGCGCACGCGCCGCAGGATCACCAGCGGAACCCCCGGAAGGCGAACATTAACCAGAGGCTCCTGAAAGCAGGAACCGAAACAGCCCACGCCAACGAGCTGCACATCCTGCCCGCTGCGTTCAATCGCCTCATTCAAGGCATGGTAAACTTCTTCCGCTCCGTTGCCCCGGCCGCAGGTTCCCATGCCGACCGCCAGGCGTGGAATGGCCGGCAACAGCTTGGCAAGCCCGGATTCACGCACCGCGTTGAACGCACCAATATCCTGAATCCGCGGCATCATTTCCTCCCCTGCTTCAGAGCTTTCACTTCCCTCTGCAGCGTGCGTTCATTCACATGGCTCAGGATGTGGTGGTTCACTTCAACCACGGGCGCCAGCGCGCACTGGCCGAAGCAGGCAACCGTGCGAATGGTGAACTTGCGGTCGGGTGTGGTGAGCGCCAGCTTGTCGGCATCGTTGGTCTCGCTCAAATCCTGGCCGGTCAGGCCCAGGTCCAGGCAAAGCTTGGCCAGCAAATCTCGCGAACCTCGGGTGTGGCAGGCTGTCCCACGGCAGACGCAGATCACGTTGTCGCCTTGCGGATCGAGGTTGAACAGCGCAAAAAACGTTGCGGCGCTATACACCCTTGCCGGAGGCCATCCGGTCTCCTCCGCGATGTAACGCAAAGACTCCATCGAAAGGAATTTATGCGCATTGGCGGATTGAACCGCTTCAAGGATTCCCAGCAGCGCTCCGGGACGGCCCTCGTGCTCCGCAATGGTCTGGGCGATCAGTTGCCTTTCGTGAGCATCCAGAACTTCATCCGCGACACTCTGCATCATTCCTCCTCTTCAGGCACGGCGTCGCCGGCAGGTCGATGCGTTGACCGCTGGGCACAGGATTCCTGCTTTTGTTTGGGGATCGTGGGAGAATCGCCGACTGCATCCTCCGGAATGGCCGAATTGAGAGGGCGCGAACCAGACCTTCCTCGGTTTCTGGACACTATCTCAGGAGAGGAAAGAGGATGAAAAAGAGCGTGGTCGAGGGGGCCTCGCTTGGACGGCAAAAGTCCAGGCCGCGCTCGAAATTCAGCGCGATCCGCAGTGCATTACCCCCATAAAATGTCCGAATGGAACTTTGAACCTCTCGACGATCGTCTGGATGTGCCTCAGATCACAACCGCCTGTGATTGCCAATTTCACCAAGGAATTGAAGGCGGCAATCCGGAGAGTGGCAGCTTGCCCGTCAAGGTTTCCACCTTGGCGTGCAACTTCACATTGACAGTTGCCGGTTGGCGGTCCGAGCTGGGGCTGGCCGTCAGATGGCTTCTAGCCTTTCAATATCCGATCGACGGTCTGGATGTCGACTAATCCGTTGCATCCGTAGATCGCCGGAAGCACTCGGTCCGCGGGGTAAGTTCGCCTCAGTTCAGCAACCTTCTCTGTGCCGGCGCGGTACGCCGGGAGATACATCCTGCCCAGCAGGGGATGCCGTCCCCAGGCGCCCGATAACTTGTCGGCGCGTTCTTCAGTGACCAGAAAATCATTTCGCAACGTGGCCGCCACTTGCGGTTGCGGTCTGCCTTCGCCCCAGGTCAGATAGGACGACTGGTTCTTGGCATCATCCTGCAACAGGGCCAGCAACACGCCGATCTGCATGTCTTCGTCCGGCAACTGGTCCACTTCGGTGACGCCATGCGCGATCAGAATCGCATTGTTGGCAATTCCCTCAAACAGGGTGGCGGCGCGCGTGTTCATGGTCAGAACCGTAGCCTCAAAGCCTGACTTCCCGCGGACGTACAAGTCCTGCAGGTAGGCAAAGGTGGTCACGTGCCCTGGCACAACCTCGTGGCTTACCAGTTGTTCAAACTCCGGGAACGTAATCTGCAGCGAAGCATTGATCTCGTAGTTCGCCTCGTATTGCGGAGTGCCGTCAGCGTTCCGCGCCCGCCCGATGTAGTTCATCGAACCGGAAAACCAGGCGTCCTTGATGGGGAGGAAGTCGATGTTCGCTCGGGGTACGCGCGCAAGTTCCGGGGGCAGGTACGGCAACAGGTTTTTCGCGCTCAGGTTATCAAAATGCGCGATCACAGCCGCGCCCAGACCGCGCACCGATGCCATTGGAATCACGCGATCCCGACGCCAGGCATCGACGGCCGCCAACAGCCCGTCTGGATTCGACGAATGATACCCGCCGCGGCCCAGCAAATCGACAACGCGGTCCCGCTTGGCTTCAGGCCTTGAAGGCTCAGGCTGCTTCCCCGTCGACGCCTCGACCGCGCGCGCGTACGGCACCGGATCACCTTTGCCGAGGACTTCCATGGCGAGGTCCCACATGGTATCGAGAGAAACCGCCAGTCCGGTCAGGTAAGATTGGCGCGTCCCCTCAATCTTTGCCGCCTCTTCACCAATCCCGGCGATCGCTTTGGGAAGGTTCACCTCACGCAGGTATTGTTCAACTGCCTCCCGATCTACGTTCTCGCCGGAGACGCCACCTGATTCCCGCAGGCGCGCGGCCGCCGGATGCGTGTAGGCAGCGGGTAGAGGCTCATCGGAAAACCAGGAATCGGCAATAAACCGCCCCGTGCCCGAGGGGCACATCACGTCACCGCCCCAGAGCGTATCGATCCCGAGCACAGCGTCAGCAACGAACATCCCTAATTGGTCCATCAGATCTCCTTCTCCCTCTTCACGGAACCGAACCAGACGTATACACAGAGGCCAACAAACATGAGTGCGGAAACGGATTGAGAGACGGGATCGTAAGAATAGAAGGGGGTCTTGATCAGATCCTCGCGATATGCGGGGAAGAGCCGCAAGGCCGCGCCCAGTACGCCTCCGAGCGCGCCGCCAGCCATCAGTCCCGATGCGATGATCACGCCTCTCTCGCGAATCCTGCTGCCCTGCCTGCCGCCAATCCTTTCTGAACGCTTGTTCAGGAAATGAGACAGGAATCCGCCGACCAAAGCCGGCGTGTTCAGTTCAAGCGGCAGATACATGCCCAGGGCAAAGATCAGAGAAGGCTGGCCGAGCATCTCCAGGATCAGCGCAACCATCGCTCCCACGCCAAACAAGAGATAGGCGACAGGCTGGTGGCTCATGAATCCCTCCACCAGCGCTTTCATGATCGATGCCTGCGGCGATGCCAGAACCGGCCGCAGATCTCCGGGCAGAGCTTCGCCAAACTGGAACGTGTGGGCCAGCATGACGATGGTCAATCCGACGGCAATCGCCGATGCGATCACGCCCAGGAACTTGACCTTCTCCTGCGCGGCCGGAGTGGAGCCTAGCCAATACCCAGCCTTGAGGTCGGTGATGGTTTGGCCCGAGACGGACAAGGCCGTGCATACCATGCCCGCGATCGCCATGACGAAGAACATGCCGGCGGTTCCCGACAGGCCGAATCGAAGCAATACGGCCGAGGAGATGATGATGGTCAGCATCGTCATTCCCGACACCGGATTACGCGCCGTGGTCGCAATCGCGTTCGCCGCCACCGAGGTGAAGAAAAACGAGAAAAGAAGTACCAGCGCCAGACCTACTGAAACCGAAGTCCAGGAAACCGGGAGTTGTCCAAGGAAGGCCGCCACTCCGATGGCGCCGATGACGACGCCCAGAAGAATCGCAATCATGGGCACATCGCGGTCGGTCCGCTCCGGCCGGGCAACCTCGCCGTGGCGGAACGTGCGGAACGCGATGCCAAACGATCCGGCGACAACCTTCAGCGATCGGATGATGCCGAAGATGCCGGCCGTAGCAATGGCGCCCACTCCGATGAACCGCGCATAATTCCGGTAGATATCGACGGCGGTCATCTGCGAAACGGGAATCGCGGCGGGGTACACGGAGCCGGCCACGTGGCTGCCGATGAACCAGATCAACGGGACCAGAACGAAATTGGAAAGAACGCCGCCGGCGCAAAGAATCATGGAACTGCGCAAACCCATCACATAGCCAAGACCCAGGATGAAGGCGATGGCGTCGAATCTGAATACCATCCGCGCTCGATCCGCGAGTGAATGCATCAAGGGCACGAACTGAAAATCCACATACTCTTTCCACACCTGAAATGTAGTGACAAACAGGTCATAGACGCCGGCGATGGCGGTTGCCTGCAGCAGCAGCTTGGCCTGCGAACCGCCTTTCTCTCCCGTGACCAGCACCTCGGTGATGGCGGTCGCCTCGGGATAAGGGAGCAGGCCGTGCATCTCGCGCACGAAGTACCGCCGCAGCGGAATCAGGAAGAGAACGCCGAGACATCCGCCTGCCAGACAGATGAAGATGGTCTGCACCGGGCGTGGATCGAGGTGGAGGATATACAGCGCGGGAAGGGTGAAAATGGCGCCGGCAACCACCCCGCCGGCCGCGCCGCCGATTCCCGTGATGATGACATTCTCAAGCAGACTCGAGCGGCGCTTGTAAACGCGGGCCAGTCCGATGGCAAGGATGGAGATGGGGATTGCCGCCTCCATGACTTGCCCGACCTTCAGCCCCGAGTACGCCGATGCAATGGTGAAAATCACGCAAAGCACCACGCCCCAAACGATCGATCGCAGCGTGAGTTCCGGCTCTTTCGCGTCCGCGGGCACAATGGGAGTGTAGGATTCCCCTGGTTGCAGCGGCTGGTAGGCGTTTTCCGGAAGTGACTTCGTTTCGATCTCGTTCATCGATGGGTAATCCCCCTGGCGGCGACGCTCCGAACCCAGCTATGCTAGCGCCTGGTCAGACTCCAACGCAAACCGGTCTCCGAGTTCATTCACGCGCTGAAATGAACCATGCATTACACCAGTGCCACGGAGTCAAATCAAGTGTGAAAGTCACCTAGCGGTTAGACCGCATGAATTGGTAATTCATCATGTACAAGCGCGGACGAGGACGTCCGCGCTACAGCCGGCCAGGAGGCCGGCGCTACATTCTGGCCATTACCAAATCATGCGGTCACAGTACTAGGCCAGTGACAGTCTAACTCTTGGAGGCCGCTGCTTTTCAGAAACAGGAGAGGGCTTGAAAAGGGTTGCAGCCTTCTGCTCCTGGCTGGCCCAGCGGGATGACTCGATCACGGGTTCCCGAAACGGTACCCAGAGAGCTGCCCCAGCGCCAAGGCAAGCCATTTAGTGCGGTGAAGGTCGCATTAAAAGGTAGGATGGTAATCGAACTCGAGGAAGAGTTGCCACGGTTGTGCGCCGGGGTTGCGCATGGCAAAGAAAATGAAGCGACTTACCACTCGCCGCATGGCAAGAAAGTGGTAGGAACGCAAGCGTGCAAGTGTTATTGTTCTGACAACACCGGCGCGGCTAGGATTTCAGCTGAAAGACCTTCAGTTTGAGTACGCTAAGCCTTATTTACCCCCAGATCGGCCAAAGGGCGGCGGCGGAAGGTCAAAGGGTGCCAAATGTCAGATCACAAAGGGCTGGGTGACCAGAACACTACTCCGGACGATGTCGCTACCCTTTATTCCTGGGCGAATCTGCATGGCGCAAAGTACCGAGATTTTTCGGCCTCGCGAGCGCTGACCAGGGAAATCGCCCGTCTGCGCGTGCAGGAAGCTACGGAATCCGAGCGCCAGCGGGTCAGCGCATCGGGCCACGGAGAGATGACGGCTGAATTGCAGCGAGCGGCCGAAGGCGAGCGTGCCGCCGAGGCACAGCGCGAGGCGGAATGGGCAGCGCAACAGTCCGCACATCGAGCCGCTCAACTTGCAGTAGAAGAGGCTGCACAGCGAGCCGCTCAACTCGCAGTAGAAGAGGCTGCACAGCGGGCGGCTGAAGCGGCGGGACGTCAGGCAGCAATGGAGGCCGCACAATTGGCAGCGCAAGCGGCGGAACAACGAGCGGCGCAAGAGGCCGCGCAGCGGGCGGCTGAAGCGGCGCAACATCAGGCAGCCATGGAGGCCGCACAATTGGCCGCACAAGCGGCGGAACAACGAGCGGCGCAAGAGGCCGCGCAGCGGGCGGCTGAAGCGACAGAACATCAGGCGGCGCAGCAGGCCGCGCGATTGGCAGCCGAAGCGGCGGAACAGAGGGCCGCGCAATTTGCCGCACAGCTAGCGGAGGCGCAGGCTGAGCGCCGAGCCACACAGCAGCCCGTCTGGCAGCAGCCGCTAGCGGACCGTTTCACTGCAATTCCCGCCTCAACCCCGGCGCCGCTGGCCCCGCCGTATGATCCTTCGCCGCCACGGCCGCCGTTTCAACGTTTCGATTATCCAGGATTCGAAAGGCAACCTCAGGTCTATGCCCCGGCTCCGCCGCAGCAGGCGTTTTCTGGCGGACCAGTCCAGCCTTCAGCCCAGGCTCCAGTTCCGCCGCACCATGAGGCTTTGCGCGAAGAGCCTGTCGTGCAGCCGCGCAACCCGTGGACGCCGGTGGATTCGCGGGAGAGTTCCGGCCGCCCGGCCTGGCTGATGCCCGACCGCGTGGAGAATCCCGTTCAGCCTCCACCCCAGACCTCTCAACCTCCAGCCTCGCTGCCGCATGTTCCCGAGGACAGCCTGCAGGGATCCCGCGATCGTTTGGCCTCCCGCTGGTTCGCCTTGCGGGGTGTTTTCGCGGGAGGTCCAGCGACGGTTGAAGCGGCTCCGGCTCCGGTGGCGTCGCACGCCCCGGTGATGGCCATTTTTTCGCTGGCCGGCGGAGTGGGAAAGACCAGCCTGGTGGCCACGCTCGGCCGTGCCCTGGCAGCCCGCGGCGAGCGGGTGTTGCTGGTGGATACCGCAGCCTTCGGTTTGCTTCCATTTTTCTTCGGCGCACGCGATCAGCGTCCCGGAATGTTGAGGACCTTCAGTCCTCCAGGCGTCAACAGCGACGCGCCGATCCAGATGGTGACCATCGATCCGGAGTCTCTGGGACCCGAACCGGCAGGCGCCGACGCGAACGGCCAGGGCGGGCTGAGCGGAGAGATCGCCCGATTTGCGCGCGGCGGGGTAAGCCGTGTGATCGTCGATTTGGCAACCGCTTCCGGCGCAACCACCCGGCGGGTGATGCGTATGGCGCCCATGATTCTGGTTCCTGTGCTCCCCGACATGAATTCCGTGGTGAGCGTGAGCTCGATCGACGACTTCTTTCAGCACAACAGCGCCGCCGGCAACAAGGCGCCGCTCTATTACATCATGAATCAGTTCGATCCTTCCCTGCCGCTGCATCTCGATGTCCGCGAGGTGCTCCGCGAGCAACTGGGCGACCGGTTGCTGCCCTTTGCGCTCCGCCGCACCCCCGCCATGAGCGAGGCGCTGGCTGAGGGCATGACGGTGATGGATTACGCTCCCAACTCCAGCGTGGCCGAGGATTTTGGTACGCTTGCGGGGTGGGTGAAGAGCCTTTCCGCTCCCGCGAGCACAACCTATCGCGGCGTACGTTGGAGTGAACGATGACGGCAACAGGCCTGTGGCAGGACATCGGGGCTGGGGAGAATATCTTTACCAAATTCCTCCGCCTCGTCTTCCTGCTTGCCGCGGCCCTGGTGTTTTACTTCCTGGCCGTTCTTCCGCTCACCTGGCCGCAACAGGCGGTTCTGGGGCTGCTGATCCTGGTGCTGTCGATGGGTCTATCGCGCAGTTCCGACTCCTATCTGATTACGCTTTCGCTGATGATGATGTCGATCTTCTGCACCTTCCGCTACGGATTCTGGCGCATCACGGAGACCGTGCGGTTTTTTCACGACCCGGCCAACCATTGGGGCGCGCTGGACGCATTCTTCATCATGAGCCTGCTTCTGGCCGAGGTCTATGCCTTCCTCATTCTCTTTTTGGGATACTTTCAGACCGTCTGGCCGCTGCGCAGGGCGCCCGTGGCGCTGCCCGACTCGACCGAGGAATGGCCGCACGTCGACGTTCTGATTCCTACCTATAACGAGCCGCTGGACTTGGTGCGCTACACCGCCCTGGGCGCGCTGAACATGGACTGGCCCGCGGACAAGATACACGTCTACATTCTGGACGACGGCCGGCGCAAGGAGTTTGAGCAGTTCGCCTTCGAAGCCGGAGCCGGCTACAAGACTCGCGGCGACAACAAACATGCCAAGGCGGGCAACATCAACGCCGCGCTGGAAAGCATGAGTTCGCCGTTTGTGGCCATCTTCGACTGCGACCACGTGCCCACGCGCAGCTTTCTGCAGATGACGATGGGCTGGATGTTGCGCGATCCCAAGCTGGCCATGCTGCAGACGCCGCACCATTTCTATTCGCCCGACCCGTTTGAACGCAACCTGAGCCAGTTCCATGTGATTCCCAACGAGGGCGAGCTGTTTTATGGGGTCGTGCAGGACGGCAACGACTTCTGGAACGCGACCTTTTTCTGCGGCTCCTGTGCCGTGCTGCGCCGCAAGGCTCTGGACGAGATTGGCGGCATTGCCGTGGAGACCGTAACCGAGGATGCGCACACGTCGCTGCGCATGCAGATGAACGGCTGGGGCACGGCCTACATCAACATTCCCCAGGCGGCGGGGTTGGCCACTGAAAGGCTCTCGGCCCATATCGGCCAGCGCATTCGCTGGGCCCGGGGCATGATCCAGATCCTGCGCATCGACAATCCGCTGTTCGCCCCTGGGCTCAAGTTTCCCCAGCGGTTGTGCTACTTCAACGCAATGTCGCACTTTTTGTATGCGGTCCCGCGGCTGATCTTCCTCTCGGCGCCGTTGATCTATCTGCTGCTCAACCACACGAATATTCCAGGGTATTGGGCGGCTATTCTGGCCTACGCGCTGCCCCACCTGGCGCTTTCAAACGTCACCAACTCGAGGATTCAGGGCGAGCACAGGCATTCATTCTGGAACGAGATTTACGAGACGGTGCTCTCGCCCTACATCCTGCTGCCTACCATGATGGCGCTCATCAATCCCAAGCTGGGCAGGTTTAACGTGACGGCCAAGGGCGGAGTGGTGAAGAAGACCTTCTTCGACTCCAGGATCGCGCAGCCGTTTCTGATTCTGCTGCTGTTCAATATCGCCGGGCTGCTGGTCGCGATTCCGCGCTTCTTCATATGGGACAGGGACCGGCCGGGCACGGTGTTCATGAACGTGATCTGGTGCTGCTTCAACATCGTCATATTGGGCGTTTGCGTTGCGGTGGCGCGCGAGATGAAGCAGTTGCGGACCACAGTCCGCATCAACATCGCAACCTCGGTGGTTGCCAGGTTGCCTGATGGAACACCGATCGCCGGGCAGACAATCAACATCGTGACCCCGCACAATGCCAAGCTGCCAGACGGGCGGCCAGTCCCCGGAGAAACCATCGACATGTCCTCGGGCGGCACCAGCATCCGCTTCCCCGAGGCAGTCGATTTGAGCCCGAATACGCAGGTGCGGCTCACTTTTCCGCACCCGGCTCCGCCTACTGAAATCCCCGCATACGTGGTCTCCTCGGAAGGTTCGGTGTTGCGCGTGCGGTTTGAGGATTTAACCATTGCCGAACAGGAAGTGCTGACCATGGTGCTATATTCCCGAGCGGACTCCTGGCTGGGCTGGGGCGAGTCCCGCAAGAACGACAACGTGTTGCGCAGCATGGGCAGCATCTTCATGATCTCGATGCACGGCCTGGGCGCGACCTTCAAGAGCCTGGTTCACCGCGGAGACAAGAAAGTCAGGAAGCCCACCTCACTCTCCGTGGTTCGCTCCGCGGTGATCTTTGCCCTGGGCGTGGTTCTGATGGGCGCCGCGCACATCGCGCAAGGGCAAGCTCCTTCGCGGGCTCGGCCGCAAGCTTCGTCCCAGGCTCTGTCCCCGGTTCCCACCACAGTCCAATCCGCAGTGCAGGGCGAGGCGCGGCTCAATCCCGGCATACAACAGCCCGGTTCAACGAACGGCAGCGCGTTGCCTCCGCCGCCTCCCGGCCAGTTCCGCGATCTGTTCACACTCGGCGACGCAGGCTCGCCGCAGATCGAGCTGCATGGCATCGACAGCAGTCACACCATCTACTTCACGCTTCCTCAGACGCATGTGGTGCGTTCCGCCAAGATCCACATCTATTATGTTTTTTCACCCAGCCTGCTTCCGCAACTGAGCCACATCAAGCTCATCTTGAATGGAACGTTGTTCGCCACGATCCAGCCCACGCCGGGTCAGTTGGGGGGCTCGTCCAGCCAGGATGCCGACGCGGAGTTCACCATTCCGCCCGAGCTGCTGGTGCATGACAATGCACTCACCATCCAGTTCATCGGCCACTACACCATGGTCTGCGAAGACCCCGCCAACACCACGTTATGGGCTCACGTCCTTCGCAACACGTTTCTCGACATCGAGGGCGATCTGCTGCCCCTGGCCGACGATGTGAAGCAGTTGCCCATGCCCTTCCTGGATCCGGCCGTCGTCCAACCCCCGGCCATTCCCATCATCTTTGAATCGACGCCCTCCTTCAAGGCCATTCAGGCCGCCGGCGTGGTGGCAAGCTACTTCGGCCTCGTCTCAGAGAGCCGGCCGATGCGCTTCCCGATTTTCGTCGGGACGATCCCCCAGGGCAACGCGATCGTCATTGCGGAGAACTCGGCGAATCTACCCGCGGGCGTGGATCTGCCCTCCATCCATGCGCCCACCGTGGCCATGCGTACCAACCCCAACGATCCCTACGGCAAGATTCTGGTGGTGGCCGGCGCCGATGCGGACCAGTTGCTGGTGGCAGCCCAGGCCGTGGCCATGCATGGGGACCTGCTTTCCGGAGCGCAAGCGAACATCAACGCGTTCAGTTTGCCGGAAAAGCAGAAACCCGACGCAGCCCCGCGCTGGGCCCGTACAGATCAGACGATCGCTTTGTGGGACTACGCCACCGCGGAGCAGTTGCAAGGGGACGGAACGGCGCCCTTGAACGTTTACTTCCGCATCGCGCCCGACCTCTACTACAACGCCCGGGAACCCAACGCCATCCTCAAGCTCGACTACCGGTACAACTCGATTCCCATCGGCCCCATCTCCAGCATGCAGGTGCGGGTCAACAACGCATACCTCGATTCGGTCCCGCTGATTCCCGGCCAGGAGGACGCGCGGAAGACGGAGAAGGATCTGCCCGTCCCGGTAGTGAATCTGCGCCCGTTCTCCAACTCTCTGTCTTTCGATTTCACCTTCCAGTTGCTCAAGAAGAGCGGCTGCCAGGACACGACGCCCATCAACATGCAGGGCGCTATTCTGCGTGACAGCTACCTGGATTTGCGCGGCTATCCTCACTACGCGCCGTTGCCCAACCTGGAGATCTTCGCCAACGCCGGCTTCCCGTTCACGCGGCTTGCCGACCTGAACGAGACCACGGTCGTGCTGCCGCCTCAGCCCACCGAGCAGGAGATCGAAATCTTTGTCACGCTGATGGGGCACTTCGGCCGGCAGACGGGTTTTCCGGTGTTGCGTGTCACTGTGGCCGGACCCGATGCGTTGCACCAGGGCGCCACGAACGACTTCCTGGTCATCGGGACTGGAGGAGACCAGCCTGGCTTCGACAAGATCAACAACAGTCTCCCCGTTGCCCTGCGCAGCGGCAAGATCCAGGTGCGTGATACGCAGGGATTCTTCGCTCCCATGCTGCATCATGCTTGGTGGAAACTCGGGTCCGATGAGCACACCGAGTCCGGCGACCTGACAGCCGCCGGCATTCCCGACTCAATGATCGAGGGAATCAAGTCCCCGTTCGACCCAATCGGCAATCGCAGCATCGTGGTCATCCACCTCAAGGACGCCAACGCCTTTGAACCCTTCATGGCCGCGTTTCTCCAGGTGCAGCAGTCGAGCGATATCTCCGGCTCTGTTGCGGTTCTTCATGGAGCCCACTTCGAGTCGTTCCGCATCGGCTCCGAGGTCTATCATGTGGGAGTGCTGCCGTGGTGGACATGGTTGACGCTGTGGTTCATGGAAGTGCCTTGGGTGGCCGCGATTATCGTATTCATTCTGGTCTTTTTGCTGGCTCTCTGGGCAAGGCAATGGTTGCGCGGCAAAGCCAGAACGCGGTTGAACATGATCGACGAATAAGAGCAGGGAGTTGGGATCAGGGAACTGAGCGTTCTTCGCTGACCGTGCGATGTCATGGGCGCCCCACCTTCGCCGCGTATTTGTTTTTGCGGCTCGGGTGGGAACCTACGCCGCGTTCACCCTTTTCTTGAGGACTCGTGCGATGGGCCTTCGGACATCCCGGCAAGGGAAGCGTTGGATATTGATCGCGGCCTTGATGATGCTCAGCGCTACCGGCGGGTGCAAGCAGGGTCCCTGGTCGCTCTGGGACTCCTATTCCGCGCGCTTCATCGACGGGCAGGGCCGCGTCATCGATCGCACCACGGGCGATCGCACCACTTCCGAAGGCCAGGCCTACGCGATGTTCTTTGCGCTGGCCGATAACGATCGCGCCACGTTCGACAGGGTGCTGGCATGGACCCAGGCCAACCTGGCCGGCGGCGATCTGGAGGCCCATCTGCCCGCATGGCTGTGGGGAAAGACCGGCAAAGGCGAATGGAAGACGCTCGACGCTAACCCAGCTTCAGATGCCGATGTCTGGATGGCCTACACGCTGGTCGAGGCCGGGCGGCTATGGAAGGTTCCCGTCTACACGAACCTGGGCCGGAAGATGATGGACCAGATTGCCAAAAGCGAGGTCGCCGACCTGCCTTCTTTCGGCCCCTTGCTGTTACCCGGCCCTGTTGGATTCCAGCATGACAAGGTTTGGACGCTGAATCCCAGCTACATGCCGTTGTTCCTCTTTGAGCGGCTGGCTCAAGTTGACCCGGCAGGCCCGTGGCGCCAGATCGCTCTCAACATCCCGCGCTTTCTCGATCAGAGTGCCCGTCACGGGTTTGCCATGGATTGGGTGGACTATGTTCCCGGCGACGGCTTTTATCCGGCCACCCTACAGCCCGCGGCTACGACCGCACAGCCGGCGGCTACGGCCAAACCGCCTGCGGCCACGCCCGTCCAGCCTGTGGCTGCGACCGCACAGCCGGCGGGCGGCAATCAGACCGTTGCCCCCGGTGGCAGCTATGACGCCATCCGCGTTTACCTTTGGGCGGGCATGACCGATGGCAAAGGTCAGACCCGCGCTCAGATACTGAACGCTCTCCCGGCCATGAGCGTCTACCTTGCCAATCATGATGCTCCCCCTCAAATGGTCAGTGACCAGGGGATTCCATTGGCGCAAGATGGACCTGTGGGATTTTCTGCCGCGGTGCTGCCTTATTTGAGGGCCTTCCCCGACCACTCAAGCGTGAGCGCAAAGCAGACCGTTCGCATGAGCGAGCAGAGGGATCAGTCGACGGGTTTGTACGGAAAGGACACGGCGTATTACGATCAGAACCTTGCCCTCTTTGCAACCGGCTATCTTGATGGTAGATTTCGGTTTGGCGCAAGCGGGGAACTGAACGTAGAATGGACACGCTGATGAGCGCGGGCTGCGGGGCTTTGAGAAAAGTTGCGATCGTCGCGAGCTGCCTGTTTTTGGCGCTCCAGATCGGCCTTGCTCAAAAAAAGTCCATCCCTGCAACTGCCACGGGCACACGCGCCATCCTGGTGGAGAAAGCACACGCCCTTGAGTCGCGCGGTCGGCCGGACATGGCCATCCAGATTTGGCAGCAGATTCTTCTCTCCGACCCGAGGAACACCGAAGCTCTGGCCGGCTTAGCCAAGGACTTCAAGCTGATCGGCTCGATCGACAAGTCCAGCGACGCACTGGAGCGGTTGCGCAAGATCAACCCCAACGATCCGAATATCTCGAAAATCGAGGCGCAGACCAGTTCGCGCACCGAGAGCGACCAGCTCCGCCATGCAGGCGAACTGGCGCGCCAGGGCAAACCTGACGATGCGATGCGCATCTATCGGGGGCTGTATGGAGATCACCCGCCGGATGGGGATATCGCCCTGGCCTATTACCAAACCCTTTATGGCACGGCCAACGGCAAGCAGACGGCCATTGCCGCCATGCGCGGACTGGCGGATCGCAATCCAGATCGCAGTCCAGGCGATCCACGCTTTGCGGTCGAGCTGGGGACGATGCTCACATACGACGGAAGAACTCGTGCCGAGGGCATGCGCATCCTCAAGGCTCATCCAAACGATGCGAACGCCCAGGCCGCTCTTCGCCAGGCACTCATTTGGGATTCGGCGAATCCCGCCTCGGCGGCGGAGACACGCCAATATCTCAAGGATCATCCGCAGGATACGGAGCTCTCCGGGCATCTGAAGGAAAACGAACAGAAGCTGGCGCAGATGAACACCGGCATTGCCCGCACGGCAGCCGAGCGCGCCGCATTTGCGGCGCTCAACGCACACAGGGCTGGAGACGCGGAGAGGCTGTTTACCGCGATTCTCGCGCATGAGCCGGGAAACGCGCGGATCGCGGCGGGCATGGGTTTTCTGCGCATGCAGCAGAGCAACTTTGCCGCAGCCATCAGCTACCTGACCCAGGCCGAACAGAACGGCTACAAGGCGAAGGCCGTCGAGGATGCGCTGGCGACTTCAAGATTCTGGTACACCATGGGCGAGGCTACCCAGGCCTTTGACAACAATCAGCTGGATGTAGCTTCGGCCAAGTACCAGGCGGCGCTGGTCATGCGCCCACGCTCGGCCGAGGCTCTGAGTGGACTGGCCGGCATTCTGACCAAGCAACAGCAATATGCCTCCGCCGCGGGCGTCTACGAGCAACTGGTCAGGGTTCAGCCGGGGTCAGTCGAAGCCTGGCGCGGTCTGTTTCTGGCCTATGCGCGCGACAACCGGAACCAGAGGGCGCTCGACCTCTCCGCCCGCATCCCTGGACCGGTCAAGGTTGCGCTGGCCAGGGACCCGGAGTACCTGCGCACGCTGGCGACCATCTATCATGCCGAGAATCGCAACGCGGATGCGCAACGGGTGCTGGCCCTCGCCTTGTCGTTGCCGTTTCCCGACAACGGGACCCATCTCAAAGCGGATACCAAGCTGCAGTACGCTGGAATCCTGATGGAGGCCAAGCGCTTCGACCAGGCCGGAGAGCTTTATTCGCAGATACTCAACGACGATCCGAGCAACCTGTCCGCCTGGGAGGGCATGATTAGCGCGCATCACCAGGTGGGCCAGGACAATCAAGCCATCGCCGATGTCCAGAAGATGCCGCCGGCCACCTACGAAGCGGCGCTCGCCGATCCCGCCTTTCTGTCCATGCTCGGTGCTGTTTATCAGCGGGCCAACCAATTTGAAATCGCCCAGGGCTTTCTGGAACGCGCGGCCAAGCTGCAGATCGCGGCCGGAGGCCAGCCCAGCGTGTCGCTCCAGTTGCAGTTGGCGGGTATCGATCTGGCGCGCAACAATACGACGCAGGCCTACGATCTTTACCAGGAGATTCTGAGGTTGCACCCGGACCGCGTCGACGCCTGGAAAGGCCTGATTGACGCGTTGCTGGCCACCAACCGCAACGCCGAGACGCTCAAGCAGATCGTTCTGATTCCAGCGCCGATACGCAAGCAGCTTGAAGCGGATTTTGAATTTGTGCAGAGCGAAGCTAGCCTCTACGCCGCCCTCGGCGACAATGCTCGCGCTGCCGAATACATGCGCCGCGTGCAAGCTCACTACAGCCAACTCAAGATGCAGCCTCCCGCCAACATCGAGGTTCAGAACGCATGGCTGCTGTTCAACACAGGAAACGACCGCCTCCTGTATCCGGCGCTGATGCGTTTGGGAGGCCGAAAAGACCTGACCGTCGCACAACGGGAGACGGTGCAAAACATCTGGGCCAACTGGAGCGTGCGCCGCGCCGGGGCGGCCATGGACAATGGCAACGTGCAGCGCGCAGTCGATATTCTGGATGCCGCTTCCCAGGCCTTTCCAGACAACCTCGACGTGCGCAAGGCAGTGGCCGGCGGTTATGCGATGGTTGGCCGCGCCAGGGAGTCGCTGAAGCTCTACAAAACCATTCCCATGCAGGACGCCACGGCGGGCGACTTCCAGGGCGCGGTCGGGGCGGCCCTGGCGGCCAATGACAAGACGCAGGCTGAGATTTGGCTGCGCCAGGCACTGGAGCGCTACTCGCGGGACCCGGCGATTCTGTCGCTCGCCGCTCGCTTCGAGCAGGCTCGCGGCGACAATCAGCGCGCCGCCGATTTCTATCGCGCCTCGCTGGCTGCGATGCCCGCGAGTTCTCCCACCGACAGGCTAGCTCATGCGTTGTATTACCCCGAGCAGGATACGCGCACCCACCGCGCCGTAACCGCGGCCGACCTGCAGCACCTGCTCGATCCCAACTACGAGCCGTTCCAGAAGACCACCAAGCTGCCGCGGTTGCCCTCGTATGGCCCCGATCCTTATAGCGGACCGGCCCCGGTGCCTTCAACAACACAGTCCGTCTCGCCCGATACCGGCTCACCCAATGCGCATCTGTCCAGGCAAGCGGCCCACGCGAGGTACTTCGGCAATGCTCGTCTGCTGAGAGTCTCGAGCTCTGCCGCTCCCTCCGCAAGCTTCGTGGGATGGCCACCTCAGCAAGCGCAGCTTCAAGATCAGAGCTACAGTCAGCAGGGACAGATCTCCGCAAATCCTCCTCATTCCCTTGCCTCCGATGCATGGAAAGGATTGGTTTTCTCGCTGATGGCGAGTGGCCGCAACACTGAAGCGCTCAATGAAATCGCCAAGATTCCGCCGGACGTGCGCAGGCAGCTTGAAGCCGACATCGAGTTTGTCCAGGGCGAAGCCAGCTTGTACGCGGCCATTGGCGACATTCCCCATGCCACCGAATATCTGAACCGCGTGGAAACCTTCTATCTGCTGCACCGCGCCTCCGCACCCGCCGGCCTTGAGGTTCAACACGCCTGGCTGCTCTACGACACACAGAACGATCGCGGGCTGTATCCGCTGCTGTTGCGTCTCGATCTTCGCACTGACCTGAGCGCCGCGCAGCGGACTGAAGTGGACAGCCTTTGGGCTGACTTCGCGGTGCGCCGTTCTTTCATGGCCTTTGACAACGGCAACCTGGCGCGCGGCGTCATGATTCTGCAAGCCGCATCCCAGGAATACCCGGACAACATGAACGTCCGCAAGGCAGTAGCCGGTGCGTACGCCAAAGTCGGCAAGGCTCAGGAGGCCGTGGCGCTCTTCAAGGCCATTCCGATGGACAACGCAGCCTCCGGCGACCTCCAGGGAGCCATCGGTGCAGCCTTGGCAGCTCCGGACCTGGCCCAGGCTGAGATATGGCTGCGTCAGGCGCTCGGGCGCTTTCCCGCCGACCCGAAGATTCTCGGAATGGCTGCCCGCTTCGAGCAGGCTCGCGGCAACAATCAACGCGCCACCGACTACTGGCGCGCGGCGCTCGCGGCCATGCCTCCCGGATCAGCGGCGCAGAAGTTGGACAGTGGGCAGGCTTATCCCCTGGGAGCCTACAAGGCTCCGGCGCCGGGCGACCTGAAGCGCCTGCTCGATCCGCGCAACGATCCGCCTCAAAGGACCGACAAGCTTCCGCCGCTGCCTTCATATCACGATTCCTATAGCGCAGCTCCATCAGGTGCGTCTGCCCGGCCAGCGGCTCCGCAACAGAATCTCAGCGTCCCCGACAATAACCCGCTTCCGCTTCCATTTCCTTCGCCCTCCAGCCGTCGGACTGTGCCGAACGTGCCGGGAAGGCTGTCGATCCAGCCGGCACGCCAGTCAACCAACGCGCCGTACCAACCCAGCTACACAGGCACGATGCATCTGCCCCCTTCGGAGCAGAACATCGTTTCCACTGACCCTGTGTCCAGCGGCACTGCGCAGGGGAATCCGGGGCAGTCTTCGGTCCGGAGGCCTCAGTCGAGCGGAGCGGGAAACGATGCCGGCCCGGCTTCAAGACTGGCTTCAGGACCGGTTTCAGGACTGCGGATTACTTCTCAGCCCATGGGTACGATGGCCGCGCAGGTGCAGACTCGATTTGCCGACCAGACGGATGGGCAGCTCACACAGGGCTCCGCAACGCAGATTCATGCCATTGCCAATGCCAGCGCTCTACAATCTGGCCAACTGAGCCCAGGCCCCTCCCGCTCAGCCACAGTCGGCGAAGCCCAATACGCCCAATACAACGACACGCAATACACGCCCTCCGCGCAGGATGCGGCCGCCGGGGCGTATTCCGCCTCGAAACAGCAAGCTCCGCCGGCGCAGACGCAGCAGCCCGTTGGCCAGCCTGCCCCGCCCAAACCCGCAGCGTCGAAAAAGAAGCTTTACAGGAAGAAGACTGCCGCTTCAACGGCTGCCAAACAGCCCGCGCCGGCCCCGACCCTGGAAATGGCGGAACCTGCGCAACAGGACCAGCAGCAGGTACAGATTCCCCCACCCGAGTCTCAAGAGCCTGCGGAGCCTGCCCCGTCTTCGCAAACAACAGCTTCGCCCGACGGCTCCGGCCAAGGCCTCACCGACGAGGAACTGCAACAGCGCGATCTGCCTCCGCTGCGCGGACCATGGGTGCGCATCCAGCGCGGGGCGCACCCCATCGATCCCCGCGAGGAAGCGGAGATGCAGTTGCGCTCCATCGAGAGCGGGTACAGCGCATGGTTCGGCGGCGCCGGCATCGTCAACTACCGCAGCGGCGCGCTGGGGTATGACCACCTGTCGGCCCTGGAAGCGCCGTTCGAGGCGTCCATGCCTCTGGGCTACAACGCACGCCTCACCATCGTGGCCAAGCCGGTGTTTCTTGACTCCGGACAGGCTGACGGAAGCGGCACCATCACGGTTCAGGAGCAAACCACGGCGGGAACCTCGCTGATTTCCATTCCCCAGCCTATCGGGACCTTGATCGACACCGCGACCACCTTGCCGGCACAACAGAACGCCGTCGGCATTGGCGGAGAAGTGCAGTTGGCTTTCCCGCATCTTGCTCTGGCTGCCGGATACACGCCCGAGGGGTTCCTGGTGGCCACCTTTACCGGCCGCGCCCAGTGGAAGCCGGGCGATGGGCCTTTTACCTTCAACTTTGTCCGCGACCCGGTCAAGGATACCCAGCTCTCCTACTCAGGGTTGCGCGACCCGGCCGGAAACACCCTCGGCAATCAGGGACAGATCTGGGGCGGCGTCATGGCCAACCAGGGTACTGTGCAGTTCGCGCACGGCGATGCGGAGTCCGGATTCTATTTCGGCGTCGGCGGCCAGTACCTTGCCGGCTATCGCGTCGAGACCAATATCCGCATCGACGGTTCCGGCGGAGCGTATTGGCGCTTGAAGACGGTTCCGGAGTTCGGCAACCTGAGCATCGGCGCCAACTTCTTTGGAATGCACTACGCGCACAACGAGAATGCCTTCACCCTCGGCATGGGCGGCTACTTCAGTCCCCAGGCTTATTTCCTGGCCAACGTGCCCATCAGTTGGGCCGGCCACTATCAGACCCGCTGGCATTACAACGTCGTTGCCAGCCTGGGTGTGCAGGGCTTCCAGGAGAATTTGACCAAGCTGTTCCCGCTGGCGGCGCAATCGGCTTCAGAGATTGCCCTCAATAATCCAATGCTCCCGGCCAAGACCAGTGTCGGCCCCAACTACGACCTCCGCAGCCAGGTGGCCTATCAGATCGGTCCCCACTGGTTTGCGGGAGGATTCTTCGCCGCCAACAACTCGCGCGATTACGATTCCGTTTCCGCCGGCTTCTCGATCCACTACATGTTCCGCGCACAACCGTCCACAGCCGCCGGTCCCACGGGGCTGTTCCCGGTGGATGGGGTGCGGCCGTTCCGGGTGCCGTAGGGCTCGGTTTACGTCTACGATGCGAGGTCTACTCCTATGACGCTAACCACCGTTTGGACAAACGCGGAAGTGTCAAGCCGTCGGTACCTTTATACCGGCAAAGAACGCGATGCTGAATCCGGCAATGATTACTTCGAAGCCCGGTACTACAGCAGTGCAATGGGCCGGTTTATGTCGCCGGACTGGTCGGCGAAAGAGGAGAGCGACGACCCTGTACCCTATGCCGATCTCGACGATCCACAGAGCCTCAATCTCTATGCTTATGTGCGGAACAATCCGCTCAAGCGAGTGGATGCGGACGGGCATATAGACGGAGAAACAGCCGACGATGCGTTCAAAGTAGAAGGAATGGCGGAAATAGCTTGCCCTGAATGTACGCCAGTCATCGCAGCGGCGGCTATTGTTACTCTCGGAGTTGTCGCGTATGAAAACCGCGATACTATTGCGGGTTGGTTCGGCTACAAACCCGGAGGGGATTTCTCGCCGAAAACTAAGAAGGATACAGCGACGGCAGCAGGCGGAACGTGTGCGCTCTGCGGCACCAAAACTACTCCTGCCGAGAAGTCCCAGAAGGGCGTCACTCCTCCGGCCACTGAGGGGCAAACAGACCATAAAAAGGCTAAGTCGAAAGGTGGCACCAACGACCCCTCGAACGCACAGCATACATGCAGAAAATGCAACAGAGAGAAATCCGACAAGGATGTTCCGCCTGCTCCGGCACCGCCCCCACCGCCTCCACCACCGCCACCGCCGACTCCACCACCGCCAGCAGGAGCATGAGCATGGAAGATGAGAAATACAAAAAGATAAGTTTTGAGCTTGAGCAGGATGAGAACGGGTATCCTCCAGACAGGTGGGAGAATCTGTGGGCCTATGAAACAGAGCAGGGCCTTTACTGCTTGGACAATATACCCTTTTACGTGAAAGGAATCAGCAGCGGAGACGTGGTATCGGCGGAGAGTGACGGTGAGCAGTTGATCTTCAAGAAGCTAGTTCGTCCATCTCCGAACAGCGTTGTCCGATTGTATGTCTCGGATGCCGGGGCAGTGCAAGCAGCACGAGACAGTTTTCGGGCGCTCGGGTGTGAATCAGAACTCTCGAATTTACCCAAGCTGGTTGCAGTTGAAATCCCCGGCAATGTCAATTTCGGCCCCGTAGGAAATCTTTTGGCAGAGGGAGCAGAGAGCGGACGCTGGGAGTATCAAGAGGGTGTTCTCCGCCATCAGTTAACGGCGTAGTTCCATCGACAAGGCCGCTCTTCGGGGCGGCTTGCTTGCGTCAGTGGCCTCCATACGGCATCCTCAGTACGACCAGCAAAAGCCCGCGCTGCTCCGCATCGGAATTAGGGGGACACATCACCCCAGAATGGATGCTGCACAGTAACCTTCGGTTACTGTGCGGGAACCACTTTATAATCAAGCAGCTAAAAGGAAAACTCTCTAAAAATAAGGTGTTTACAGGTTACCGAGCGCGAACCATAAGAAAACAAGCGACTAAAAGTAAAAATGGCGTAAGCCGGTCTATTCTATAAACACGCGCAGGTTGCTGAAGGGTAACTTGATGATTTTCCTGCTCTTAGCTGAAAATCGCCGTGCGCGGCCACGAAAGCGGAGGAATCCATGGGGCAGATGAGGGAGCAGGCGAAGCCGTTCCCGGCCAGCCAACCGGAGCCAACAAAAGCGCCGCCGCCAGCGTCCAACGAGCGCCCGATCTTGCGCCGATCGGCAGCGGTGCGGGAATACATCACGCGGATGGTTGCGGGGATGAACAACTACAAGGCGAAAGAGTGACGGCATGGTGAAGGCTTCTCTGCGGACAAAATCGATAGGAACCAAAGTCAGCGACGCCGAATACGCGGCGCTTGAGGCGCGGGCGCGGGCGGAGAATCTGACGCTCTCGGAGTGGATGCGGGCGCAGTTGCTTGAGCCGAGCGCGGGCGGCGGGACTGGCCGTCCAGGCGGGACTTGCCGTCCAGGCGTTGGGGCGGCGGACGATCTTTTGGGCGAAGTGGTGCTTGCGGAGGTTCTTGCGTTGCGGGCGTTGTTCTTGAATCTTCGCCCGCTTCCCGATCATGCTCTTCCGGGCGAGGCAGAGGTACGGGCGGAGATCGCGCGGGTGGATGCGACCAAGATGCAGCGCGCGCGGGAGCGGTTGGCGGCGCAGAAAAAGGCGAGCGAGGCGGGGCGATGAAGGACTATTTCTCTCCGCGCCGGTACTGGAAGTGGACGCGCTGGACGCTGATAGCGGCGGGCGTTTTCTTCTGCGTTCTCTACGTTCAGTCTTACCGGAACGAGTGGAGCGCGGCGGAGCGAGTTGACCTGTGGGTTTATCTGGAGAGCGGAGTGTGGGGCAGTCTCTCGGAGCAGTCTCTTACGAGCTATCGGCTGCTTGAAGGGGTGACGGCGAAGAAACAGACGCTGTTGGTTACGGGCGACGAGATGGAGGCGGCGGCGGGTGAGAATGGCGAGCCGGAGTACCGTCTGACGGCGGAGGGAAGCCGCGCCGGGTATGTGCGTCTGGAGTGGCAGAGGCATCAATACAACGACCGCAAGCTGCATTATTTTTTGCGTCAGTGGGTCTTCCACGACGATATTTATGAGTCGGCCCGGAAGCCGTTTTTCTGTGCGTTGGCGCTGCTGGCGGTGCTGTTGCCGGTGGCCGTTCCGAAGGATCGTTGGCCGCAGTTCTCCTACGAAGAGCAGTGGCAAAAGCTGATGGATTTTATCGAGCGCAGGCGGCGAGCGGCGGCTCAGGCAAAGGCCGCTGCGCACCCTGTAAAACCGCCGGTTGCGGCGCCAGTTCCGCCGCCGGTTGTAGCGGCAAAACCGCCCGAGGCGCGTCCCGCTGCGGCGAAGAAACCACGTCCCCGATTCGAGTAAACAACCATGATTACGATGTCCAAACCGATCAGCGCGAGCCAGGCGCGAGAGTACCACAAGGAAGAGTTCGCCAACGCGCGGGACAACTATTACACGGAGGGCGACCATGTGCGCGGTGAGTGGCAGGGCCAGCTCGCCCAGCGTTACGGACTGCATGGCGAAGTGGGCGAGGAACAGTTCGCGCGGTTGAGTGAGGGCCAGCATCCGGCGACGGGCGAGCAGCTTGTACGGCATCAGACGGCGCGGGAATATGTGAACGAGCAGGGCCAGACGGTGCGCACGATGGAGCACCGGGCGGGCTGGGATGCGACGTTCTCCGCGCCAAAATCGGTATCGTTGACGGCGCTTGTCGGCGGCGATGACCGCGTGAAAGAAGCCCATCGGGAGAGTGTGCGAGTTGCGCTCAATGAGATGGAGAAGTACGCGCAGGCTCGCATCGGCGGCAACGCACCGGCAGAGACGACGGGCGCATGGGTGGTGGCCAAGTTCGAGCACGACAGCAGCCGTCCGGTGGACGGCTACGCCGCGCCTCAGTTGCACACGCACACGGTGATTTTCAATATCGCCGAGACCGCCGATGGGACCACGCGGGCGTTGCAACCGCAGGAACTTTACAAGACGCAGCAGTACGCGACGGCGGTTTATCGGTCGGAGCTGGGGGCGCGGTTGCAGCGGCTGGGCTATGAAGTGGAGCGCGGCCAGCATGGTCAGCCGGAGATCAAGGGCTATACACGGGAATACATGGAGGCGTCGAGTCCGCGGCGTCAGCAGATCACCGAAAACTTGGCAGAGCAGGGCCGGTCTGGGCCGGAGGCGGCGCAGATCGCGGCGCACAAGACGCGCGAGGCGAAACTCGATTTAACGCCGGAGCAGGTGCAGGCGCAGCATCGGGCAATGGCCGCAG
>Ga0224558_1000791_pt1 | contig 36244 bp, 32 predicted proteins | sample 714S32024metaG_FD_180682 | JGI IMG/M metagenome (GOLD analysis project Ga0224558, IMG submission 180682) | Peat soil microbial communities from Stordalen Mire, Sweden - 717 S3 20-24 | ecosystem: Environmental > Terrestrial > Soil > Wetlands > Peat | place: Sweden: Norrbotten County, Stordalen... | reverse complement strand
CAGCCTCGCCGACGACTCCCCACGCCGCCTTCTCGCTCGCGTCGCCCGCCGTCTCGTCAAAATACTCGCCGACACCACGAAACTCAGCCCCCCTCAAAAATAGGCGAAGATTGGCCAGTTAAGTCGGATTCTGCGTTGTTGGGCCAACCTGCTGCTGCGAGCAACGATTCAAGAACGATTCGCCCAAGCCCATGTCCCTTCTTCGGATCTAAGAAGAAAGCGAGGATGTTGCTCGCGACGTTCTCGTAATGCGGGTAGCCTGCAATCTCCAGGATGGTCGGCTCAACCCGCGTCAACTGCGGGAGGCGGCTAAACTCATCTAGAAGCCGCGTGATGTCGCCGAGCTCCATGCGGTCTATGGACGTATCATAGCATCGCGCCACCGCTCCGAGACTCGGTAGGCGGAGAATGTCTTGCCCTACACCTCCAGGATGACCGGCATAATCAGCGGGCGCCGCGAAGTCTCCTTCACGATATACCGCTTCAGATCGGCGCGGATCTTCTCTTTAATCACGCCCCAGTCGGTCTTCTCCTCGCGGTTGGAGGCTTCCAGCGTTTTCGCCACCACCTGGCGGGCGGCCTGCATGAAGTCCGATCCTTCTTCAGCCAGCGCAAAGCCGCGGCTGACGATCTCGGGCAGGCTCTCCATTCGCCCGGTCTGGCGGTTGATGGCGATGATGGGCAGCACGATGCCGTCTTCGGACAGATGTCTGCGGTCGCGGATCACCATTTCCTCCACCACGTCGTCCACCGAGCCGGAATCGATGCACACCCGTCCCACGGTCACCTTGCCGGCACGGCGCGCGCCGTGGTGGTCGATTTCCAGCACGTCGCCGGATTCCATGACGAAGGTATCTTCCAGGCCCGAGGCGCGCAGATGCTCGGCCAGGCGGGCGTGCTTGGTGAGTTGGCGGAACTCGCCGTGGATGGGCATGAAGTAGCGCGGACGCACCAGATTCAGGACCAGCTTCATTTCTTCCATGCTGGCATGTCCGGAAACATGCACCGGCGGATTCATGTGACCGTACAGCACGTCGGCGCCGCGGCGCGCCATGTGGTCGATCATGCGGAAGATGCCCTTTTCGTTGCCCGGGATGATGCGCGCGCTGAGCACGACAGTGTCGCCTTCTTCCACCGAGATGTGCTTGTGGTTATCCACGGCCACGCGCGAAAGGGCCGACATGGGCTCGCCTTGCGTGCCCGAGATGAGCACGGTGACTTTGTCGGGGGCGAGACCCATGGCTTCCTGGGGACGTATGAGGACGCCGTCGGGAATCTCGAGCAGCCCCAGGGAGTGGGCAATCTCGCTGACGGATGTCATACTCCGTCCGACAATGGCCACCTTGCGGCCGAACTGCGCCGACAGATCCAACACCAGTTGGATTCTGTGGATGGAAGAGCTGAAACAGGAGATCATCAGGCGGCGCTGGGCGCGGCTGAAAATGTCTTCCATGCGCGGCTGGACGGCGCGCTCGGATTCGGTGTAGCCCGGCCGGTCGGCATTGGTCGAGTCGGAAAGCAGCAGCAGCACGCCGCGCTTGCCGTAGTCGGCCAGCGTGTGCAGATCGAACAGCTCGTTGTCGGTAGGGGTGGGGTCGACTTTGAAATCGCCGGTGTGGATGATCACTCCCAGCGGCGTGGTGATGGCCAGCGCAAGCGCGCTGACGATGGAGTGCGTAACGTGGATGCACTCGATCTTGAATGGGCCGATCTCCAGTATTTGCTTGGGCTTGATGATGTTCAGCTCGGGTTCTTCTTCAAGCTCGTATTCTTCCAGCCGCCGCTCTACCAGGGCCAGGGTGAAGGCTGTCCCGTAGACCGGCACGCGGATCTCGGTCAGGAAATAAGGAACCGCGCCGATGTGGTCTTCATGGCCATGAGTGAGGATCAGGGCTTTGACCTGCGAATGGTTCTCCTTCAGGAAAGTGAGATCGGGCATGACCAAGTCCACGCCCAGCAGTTCGTCCTCCGGGAACATCATCCCGGAGTCGATCACGATGATTTCATCGGCGTAGCGCAGGGCGGTCATGTTCATTCCGAACTCGCCCAATCCGCCTAGGGGGATTACTTGCAGTTTGTTTTCTGTCATTTATCTTCTTTCAGGCGCCCGAACACAGGCTGAAGCCTGTGCTACCTGTATCCGGCCGCTTGCAACTCGAACAACTCCGCGTATTGCCCGCCCAGCGCCACCAGGTGCTTGTGCGTGCCCTGTTCGCGGATCCGGCCGTTTTGGAGGACCAGGATACGATCCGCCATACGGACGGTAGAGAATCTGTGGGAAATCAGCACCGCCATTCTCCCTTTAGTTAATTCGGCGAAGCGCCGGAAGACCTCATACTCGGCGCGGGCGTCCAGGGTGGCGGTGGGCTCATCCAAGATTAGCAGTTGCGCGTCGCGCATGTAGGCCCGGGCGAGGGCGAACTTCTGCCATTCGCCGCCGGAGAGGTCCACACCGCCCTCGAACCTGCGGCCGATCATCTGGTCGTAGCCGTTGGGCAGTTTTCCGATGACCTGGAACGCCATGCTCTTTTGGGCGGCCAGTTCGATGCGGGCGTGGTCGGCGAGGTCCTCGATCTTGCCAAAGCCAATGTTTTCTTTGGCGAGCAGCTCATAGCGCATGTAGTCCTGGAAGATTACGCCGATCTCTTTTCGCAAATCTTCGACGTCGTATTCGCGGAGATCCACGCCGTCCAGGAGGATCTGACCGGCGGTGGGATCGTAAAGCCGGGCAAGGAGTTTGACCAGGGTGGTTTTTCCGGTGCCGTTCTCACCGATAAGAGCAATTTTTTCTTGGGCTTCCAGCCGGAAGTTAATGTTCTCAACGACCATCGTGGAGGAGCCCGGATAGGCAAAGCCGACGTTGCGGAACTCGAATCCGCCGCGAATGGGCCGAGGTGCGGGCAGTGCGCCGGGAAGGCTGCGGATGGAGGGTTCCATTTCGAAGAATTCGAACAGGTCTTTCAAGTAAAGAGCCTGGTCGGAGATGTCGGTGAAACTCTGCAGAATCTTCTCGATGTACATGCGCGAGCGGGAGAACGCGCCGGTAAGGAAAGTAAACATCCCTATCGAGATCGCGCCCGCCAGGGTGCGGATCAAGACCACCGCATAAGCGCCGTAATAGCCGCTCGTGGAGATCAGGTTGAGGAGGAAGCCGACGCTGGCGCGCTTGACGGCAACCTTCTTATTATCCTCATAGATACGGTCGGAAACCTCACTATATCGTTGAGCTAGGTGGTCGCCCAGCCCGAAGATCTTAACTTCTTTGGCGCTCTGGCTGGAGGCACCCAGCATGCGGAGGTAATCGAGCAGCCGCCGCTGCGGCGTCCAACGATAGAGGACCGAATAGGCAAGGGTGGTGAAATGGGTTTCTCCCAGAAACGCGGGGATCACGGCGGCAACCAGCAGGACCATGAGCCAGGGCGAGAAGACGATCAGGCCGGCGGAGAGCGAAATCAGGCTGAGCGTGTCCTGGGCCACGTTAAGGACTGCTGCCAAAAGGCCAATCCGTCCCGTAGTTTGGCGGCGGGCGCGTTCCAGCTTGTCGTAGAAGACTGGATCTTCAAACGAGGCCAGATCCAGTTGTGTGGCGTGTTCGATGAGCCGCACGCTGATGCGGTTGGTGAAACGGTCGCCGAGCAGGCTGTCGGCCAGAGAATTAGCCCGCGCCAGCAGGTCGCTGAGGACTGCCAGTCCCAATTCCAGGGCCACCAGCTTCCAAAGGCCGGCGGAGTCGCCGTTTCCGCGCTTAATCCAGGCCACCACGCTATCCAGGATCAGCTTGGAGACCCACAGCATGGCCAGCGGCAGCAGCGCCCGTACAAGGCGCAGAGCGGTGGTGATGGATACCAGGGCCGGGCTGGTATCCCAAACCATCCCCAGCAGCGGCCGGATGTTCCGCAGAGAAGCCAGACGGGTACGCCAGGTGGCGTCGCCTTCAGGCTTCCGGGGGATGGGCGGGTGCATCAGGTCTTAGTTTAGCGCTGTTGCCGCCGAGTGAGGTCCTCAAACCAGGATTGAGCTTGATTGCTCGGGATTTACGGTCGAACAGCCAGCCAACGAGGCGGCTCGGCACAGTCTTTGGTCGGCCGCGATAAGGACTGTAATGCCGTCCCATCTGCCGGAGGTCAAGGGCCACCGCCAATTTGCAATGCGTCGAGCGTTCGGAGGCCTTCCGCCGCTCCGTATCGCACCAGGAGTCTCCTGGCGGTCCGGAAACGGCCCTCATTCACTGACGGGGCGACCAGGAGGCGCTGCTGCGCAAGATCGGCCCTGAAGCGCCGACGGGCGGTTTCCACGGACTCCGGATTGATCTCTCCCGTTCTCATCTTGATGGCGAGAACGGACTCCAGCTCCAGAATCGACAGGTTGGAGATCGGGGATCGAGAGCCCGGCTGCTCAAGGATGCGGTCCATGTACTCGGATCCATTTTCCTTGTGGTACCGCTTCGCCAGTGCGCTCGTGTCGAGAAAGTAGTTTGGCAACTCAGCGCTCTTGCCGGAGGGCGATCACGGCCTCTGAAAGGGAACCGGAGATTGTGGAGAGCGCCCGTCTGACCTCATCCAGGCTAATATCGTCATGGACAGCTTCCGCCCATTCTTCCGGCGTGAAGTATCCCGCGAGGTCCTGGCTGGCGATGGCTGGATCGCCGATGGTCACGGTCACTTGCTGGCTCTCTTCAAGCTGCACGTTCTCCAGAGGCTGTAGAGCGCCACCCTTGTACACGGCTTGAAGTCTCTGTTCCATATGCCTTTAGTCTAGCCGATTCCGGACCCCGTGAGTTAGTTGCCGTCGCCGGTCGCTAGACCGCTCGATGGGCGCGAGTTTTGGCCCCACAAATAGAAATGCTCACCCCGAAGGGTGAGCATCCTTTCCCCCGTTCTACCAGGGGGATGTTCGATGGGAGAATCAGTTTCGACGGAATCGCAACTCCGCCAAAAACCTTTGGTAGTTGGATCTTATGGTTCCCAGCGCTCGAAGTCAAGAAAAAATCCAACTGAAAATTCTGGCTCGTAATTAGCGGCAGATGAGATATTTACAGGATTTCCACATTTCCACAGGGAGTGCCCGGAAACGGAAAAACGGAGGGTTTTGACCTGTTGATTTTCCTCTAAGGTCCTGGAATAGGGCACTTTATCGGTTTGGGAGACGGATGGTCAGCGGTCCTGCAGGTGCAGCACGATCATGGCATCGGCCGCTTCGCCACGGCCGCCACGCCGTAAAAAGGCCCGCACGCTGCCGAAAGCCAACCCGCCGACGAGCGAGAAGCACAGCAGTATACCAATCAAAACAAAGGCGTTGATGACCAGATTGCCGATATTGTCGCGGCGGGTGGAGACGCGTTCGTCGAGCGTGATGTCGGCATGGTAGCGTACTAGAGATAATAGGCGCTCGGCCGCATCGGGACTGGGCGGCGACAGAATTACGGCCACCAGCGGGCCGCTGCGCTTGACCATCGCGCCGGCGATCTGCTGGAACTGCCCGGTCTGCTGGCGGGCGATTTGGGGCGTCGGATAGCTGAAAATGGCCAGTTTCAGATCGCCGCCGGGCCCAGGGGACCCGCGAAAAGAGCCGACCTGCGCCTCGGCGGAGAGATGGAAAGCCGCCGTGGAGGGGGGAATCCCCGGATCGAACTTCTGCAGGGCCGCCGGACCCTCCACGTAACGCTCGGAATTGGGCACGAGGTCCTGGGACGGGAGATAGTCGATCAGGGCGGGTAGAGCGGAGTTGTCCACCTGCTTGAGGCCCTCGACGAAGGTGGTCAGAATGGGCGCCGCCGGATGGTAGCCTTCGAATCGCAACAGGTAGTTGAGATGGGTCAGGATTGCGCCCGTAGAGGTTTCGGCGGCCAGTTTAGCAAGCGCCGACGGTTTGGAATCCGCCGGGCGCAGCCACTCGAACGCCCCCAGTGCGCCGGTGGTGTCCTGGAAGCGCCAAGCCGTGGCGGTGAACTTTTGGCCATCGCCTTCATATTGCGCGGTCTCCGCTTCGCGAAAACCGTACTCGTCAAAGATGGCTTGGTCGGCCTGGACTGCGACAGCCTTCGCTGAAACACGGTGGAAAGGGCCAAGGGCGTCCGGCCAGATGGCCGCGCTGGCCAGGGAGGGGAGGAGCAGGATTATAGCAGCCGCGGCGAGACGAGAGGCGGCCTGAGAGGCCGCCGCAGGCTGAGAGCCTGCCCCACTTTTTATGCTCCGTGACATTTCTTGTATTTCTTTCCGCTGCCGCAGGGGCATGGATCGTTGCGGCCGACTTTATCGGTGTTGATGACCTGCTTCTTGGCTACGGCAGAGCCGTCGCCGCCGACGAATTGCAACTCCGCGAGTTCCTTATCCTTATCGCGCTGGAGCCTCTTGGTCATGTCCTGAACGGCGGATTGCGCGGCGCGCTTTTGCTGTTCGGCGACAGTTGCGTGCTGCGCTTCTTCGCCGCCTTCTTCTTCCTCTTCGTCTCCGTCTTCATCCATGGGGAACGGCAGCACCGGCGCGGGCCGGCCGCTGATCCCCGCATCGTCGCCGCGCGACACCTGCAGGAAGAACAGATAGCGCAGCGTCTCGTCTTCGATGCGGTCCATCATGTCCTGAAACAGGATCCAGGACTCCTTCTTGTATTCCACCAGCGGGTCTTTCTGTCCGTAGCCGCGCAGATGGATGCCTTCTTTCAGGGTGTCCATCGAGAGCAAGTGGTCTTTCCACTGGTCGTCGATCACCTGCAGCATAATGATGCGCTCGGTCTGCCGCATGGTGTCCGGCCCGACCAGGTCCTCCTTCTCCTGGTACTTCTGTGCCAGCCGCTCGGCGATAGCGTCTTCGATCTCCTTGCGGTTCATGCTGGCGAATTGCGCGGTTTCGATCTTGCACCCGAACTGGCTCAAGACATCGGTTTTTAGGCCGGCCAGATCCCAGGTATCCGGATGGGTGTTCTCCGTACAGCGCATGTCGAGGTACTGCTCCACCAGGCCGCGGACCATCTCCATAATCCGCTCCTTCTGGTCCGAGCCTTCCAGCAATTCCCGCCGCCGCTTATAGATCGCCTGCCGCTGCTTGTTGTTGACGTCGTCGTATTCGAGCAGGTGTTTGCGGGCTTCGAAGTTCTGCGCCTCCACGGCTTCCTGCGCCTTCTGAATGCGCTTGGTGATGAGCTTCGACTCGATGGGCACATCCTCTTCCATGCCCAGGCGCAGCATCAGGCGCTGCATGCGCTCGCCGCCGAAGATGCGCATCAGATCGTCCTGCAGGGAAAGATAGAAGCGGGAACTGCCGGGATCTCCCTGGCGGCCCGCGCGGCCCCGCAACTGGTTGTCGATGCGCCGCGAGTCGTGCCGCTCGGTGCCCAGGATGTGCAGGCCGCCCAGGGCGGTGACTTCATCGTGCTCGCGGTCGGTTTGTTCTTTGAAGCGGGCGAGCAGCGCGACCCACTCCTGTTTGGGCATCTTGTCGGGGTCGAGGGCCTGTTTCCGGGCCGCTTCGCGCGCCATGAATTCCGGGTTTCCGCCCAGCAAAATATCGGTGCCGCGGCCGGCCATGTTGGTGGAAACTGTGATCACGCCCTTGCGGCCGGCCTGCGCCACGATGGGAGCTTCGCGCTCGTGATTCTTGGCGTTCAGGACTTCGTGCTTCACGCCTATGCGCTTGAGCAGCGCGGAAAGCCGCTCGGATTTCTCCACCGAGACGGTGCCCACCAGCACCGGCTGACCTTTTTCCTGAAGCTCCTTGATCTCCTTGGCGGCGTTGCGGAACTTCTCCTCCTCGGTGCGGTAGACCATGTCCGGGAATTCTTTGCGGACCATGTCCCGGTTGGTGGGAATCACGGTAACGTCGAGGTTGTAGATCTTCTGAAATTCGGCCGCTTCCGTTTCCGCCGTACCAGTCATACCGGACAGCTTCTTGTACATGCGGAAATAATTCTGGAAGGTAATGGTGGCGAGGGTTTGATTCTCGCGCTCGATCTTGACGCCTTCCTTGGCTTCCACGGCCTGGTGCAGGCCATCGCTCCAGCGGCGGCCGGGCATCAGGCGGCCGGTGAATTCGTCCACGATGATGACTTCGTCCTGATTGGTGGCGTCGTTGCGCTTGACTACGTAGTCGCGGTCTTTCTGATACAGGGCGTGCGCTTTGACGCCCTGCTCCACGTGATGCTTCCACTCGATGGTGGCGATGTCGTAGATATTGGGCAGGCCGAGCAGCCGGGCGGCCTTGTCGAAACCTTCCTCGGTGAGGGCTGCGCTGCGGTGCTTCTCGTCGACCGTGTAATCACCGGTGGTATATTTCTCGCCGGGCTCCTTGCCTTCGATTTCTTCCCCGCGCATGAGCTTGGGGATGATCCGGTTGACCTTGAAATACTTGTCGGTGGATTCCTCGCTGGGACCGGAAATGATAAGCGGGGTGCGGGCTTCGTCGATCAGGATGGAGTCCACTTCGTCGACGATGGCGTAGTGATGGCCGCGCTGGGTGCAGTCTTCCAGGCGGAACTTCATGTTGTCGCGCAGATAGTCGAAGCCGAACTCGTTGTTGGTGCCGTAGGTGATGTCGGCGTTGTAGCTGTCCTGGCGTTCGCGGTCGTCGAGGTCGTGGACGATGACGCCAACTCTCAGGCCGAGGGCGCGGTGGATCTTGCCCATCCAATCGGCGTCGCGGTGGGCCAGGTAATCGTTGACGGTGACGATGTGGACGCCCTTGCCTACGAGCGCGTTCAGGTAAGCGGGCAGGGTAGCGACCAGCGTCTTGCCTTCACCGGTTCGCATTTCGGCAATTTTGCCGCGGTGCAGCACGATGCCGCCGATCAACTGCACGTCGAAGTGACGCATGTTGAGGAAACGCAGGCCGGCTTCGCGCACCACGGCGAAGGCTTCGATGAGCAGGTCGTCGAGCGGCGCGCCCTGGGCCAACTTTTCCTTGAACTCGATGGTCTTGGCGGCCAAGTCGATATCGGAGAGCTGCTGGATGTGCGGCTCCAGGTCGTTGATGGCGGCGATGATGGGCTGAATGGCCTTGATTTCGCGCTTGTTTTTGGTGCCAAAAACCTTGGCCAGGATAGCGTCAATCATAGAGAGGTCTCGTTACAGAGTGGAGATCCGCTGCTACTATTCTAGCCTACCCGGCCCTCTGCTTTTCGCGTGCGGCTAGTGTTTCGTGGAGCAGGGATTTGATGTAGGTCTGGTAAGGCAGGCCCTTCTGCTCCGCCTGCTTTCGGGCCAAGGCCAGATCCGCGGCGGGAATCCGCAGCGCCACTACCGGCGCGGGCGTCTTCTTGGAGGCAGCAATCCGCCGACGCAACTCGTCCTTGGTGAGAATCTTCGCCTCGCCGGCCCTCACTGCTGCCAGAAGCTGTTTGCCATGCACATTCCGGTTCTTGTACCACCATTGGGCTTCTTCGGCCTCGGTGGCGAAGGCCGGTACACCGCGTTCTTTTTGCTTGTTCATCGGGTTTGCTCCAGAAAGGCCTTTCTGTCCGGGACTGTGGCTGGAAACGCGGTCACGGCGCGCACTTTGCAATTGCGAATCGTCCACGCCACCGACAATAAGCGGCCTCTGCTCGTGAGACCAACAGACCGGTATCGCTCTTCGTTGTCGATGAATTCGCAATCCACGTCCAGCGGATCGTTATTCAGCACTTGCTCGAACTCGGCGGGCGTTACTTTGTGGGCCGCCAAATGTTTCGTGTTTTCGTGGTCCCAATCGAACTCGAATTCGCCGGGCACAACCAATTTGTATCGCAACGTATATACTTTGTCAATGGGCGCTAACTGTGACAAAGGATTGCTGCTCCGATGCTAGCCTCGAACGGCGGGCTGCTAGGAGTCGTGCATACTTGGATGGAGGTGGACGCCGCGAATGCGATGTGCGCATCGTTTCCGCGCGGAAGGCGAGTGCAGCCGAAAAGGCGGTTTATGAGGAGTTCCTATGAACGACGACCTAGATGACGATATGAAGACGGAATACGATTTCAGTCGAGCTGAGCGGGGAAAGCACTATGCCGGGGCCGATGCCGTGTTCCACATCCCGGTGTACCTGGAGCAGGAGGTGCAGGCGTTTCTGATTGAAAGGGCCGCCGACAAAGGAATTCCGCTGGAACGGCTGGTGAATGACCTTTTGAAGAGCGACATCGAGGCGTTCCGAGCGCTGGGATAGATCTGAGGGGTGACCAGCGGCTTGCCCCAATGGCGCCAAAAACCTTGGCTGGGACAGCGTCAATCATAGAGAGGTCTCGTTACAGAGTGGAGATCCGCTTTTTTCCATTCCAGCGCGGGTGGCGGATAATGAAGGGGAGGTTTCTCATGTCTCTCGAACAGGCGATTCTGGAAGCGGTCCGGGCCTTGCCGGCCGAGAAGCAACAAGAGATCCTGAGTCATGCGGCCCGCCTCCGCGCCGAAACGGACAAGAGGCGGCCATTCAAGAGCGTGAAGGGCCTCTGGGCAGGTTTGGGCATTTCGCTCTCCGCGAGCGAGATCGAGGAGAACCAACGCGATATGTGGCGCAAGTTCCCGAGGGATGACGTTTAATGCCTGCCGTCGCGGTCGATACCCACGCCATCGTCTGGTATCTGTCGGCGGACCCTCGCCTATCGGCAAGGGCGGCCGATGTTCTCGATTCCGCTACAGCCGCCGGGGAATTCATTCACGTCCCATCGATCTGCCTCGTGGAACTGACCTACTTGGTCGAGAAGGGCCGTTTGCCGGCGACGGCGCGCGATCTATTGATCGGGGCGTTAGATGACCCTGCGACCCCGTGTCTGTTGGCCCCGCTAGACCGAAGGGTCGCCGACGCCCTTGAGTTCGTGAGCCGCAAGGAGGTTCCGGATCTTCCGGATAGAATTGTCAGCGCCACAGCGGTGGCTCTTGGTGTGCCGCTGATCAGTCGCGACGGAAAGATACGCGCCTCGCAGGTGCAAACGATCTGGTAGCCTATTGCCGTTAAGGGCACGATTTGGGAACGACGAGTTGCTTACTCGTCGGCGTCGGAATCGCCAAAGTACTCTGCGGCCGCCTTCAGGAACTCGGGCTTTAGAGATCCTGTGAGACCGAGCCGCCTGATGCCGTCAACCTTCTCCATCAGCTTGCCGAATCCCACGAATCCGCAGACCCTCGGCAGTGGCTTTTCCCGGTAGGCCAACGTGGGCCGCGCAATCTCCTGTCGCACCTTTGCTCGTCGCTCGTCAGGTGCAACGAGGTACAGAGCGAGATCGAGGTTCGGCTGCAGTGCAAGGAGGTCGCTCATTCGGAGCAGGCCAGAGTAAATCGACGTCGTCGCCTCAATCTCGAATGCCGCCAGGATGGTGTTGCCCTTGAGCCAGAGGACGTCGATCAGTTCGATCGTTCGGTTCGTTGAATTGTGTCGGCAATTCGTCGAGCATGTTTGCCATCGCGCCGAGGATTTCGCCGTTGTAGCTCCTGCCGCGATCGTTGCGAGCTACCCAGACATCGAGTCCCAGTTCCGCGCCGAGTCTTAGCAGGTGATACTGGATTTCCGTGTGGCGTGTAGCAGGTTCACTCGACGGCTTCGAGTCGGCAGCCGCTGGCTCATCATCGTCTTGCTCGGGCACGCTGACGACCGTGGGTATTGCCACTTTCCCCTTGCGGAACTCCACGTTGAAATAGCTCGGCTTTCGCGCTAGCTTGCGCGGGTCGATCGGCGTGGCCACCGGGTTACGTTCGGCCTCGCGAAGAGCCTCCAGGATGACCATGCCGTCGCCATCACGCTTGAAGAGATTCGGACTCATTCGCAAAAAGGCCTTGAATCCGCCTCTCTGCTCTGGCCCACAGTAGAAATCGAGCCTGCCTTCGAACCGTTCCATTGGAACGCCGCACGCAGGGTCGAGCATGACGAGCGGCTTCACCGCGAACCGCACCGGAAAGGCGTCCGACTCCCAAATGGGACTCGCGTCCCTGGTCGGCCCAACGACTTCCAGGGCGCCGACCCAGCGCATGACGCCGGTCAGGTAGCACAGGAACACGTCACCCGGCTTCACACGTCGTTCGCTCTTTCGCATTCGCTCGCGAAAGCCGCTGATGTTCGCCCCGGCCTTCCGAAACTCCTCCCAGGTCGTGCCGGTGAACAGGTCAAGCCAGTAATTCACACAAGCTCTCCGTGGGGCTGTCGTAAGCCAATTGTACCAGTGGCTGACTTGGGTGGCAGCCCGAACCGCACCGCGAGGTGCGGAGAGAGTTTTCTTCAGCTCACGGGTTTGGTATTGTAGTTTGCAGCGAGCCTTGGAACTAGATCAACAATGCGCGCCGGCTGAACCGGCATACAGCCCGGACGGCGTCGATCTGACGCTAGTCCGCTGGATGTTGTCGCTGACGCCGGCCGAGCGGCTGGACGTGCTCCAGGGGTTTGTCGATTCCGTTGAGGAGATCCGTGCCAGGAACAGCAAAGCGTGAGTTCGCGGCGATTCTCGTCGGGCTGCGCCGGCACCAAGTCGATTTCATCGTGGTCGGGGGGATCGCGGCATTGCTGGAGGGTGTGCCTGGTAACACCATCGATCTCGATGTTGTGCACTCAAGAGAGCCTGACAATATCGCCCGCCTGCTCGCCGCGCTAGACTCGCTGGACGCTACTTACAGGACGCGGCCCGAACTGGCGTTGAAGCCTGACGTATCGCACCTGGCTTCGCCCGGCCATCAATTACTCATGACGCGTTTCGGTCCGCTCGACGTTCTCGGCATGATTGGGCATTCCCGCAGCTACGACGATCTGCTGCCTCACACGCACGAACTCGAAGTGAGCGAGGGATTGCGCGTGCGGGTCTTGGATCTCGAGACTCTGATTGCCGTCAAGGAAGAAGTCGGCGGCGAACGGGATTTGGCCGTGCTTCCCATCATGCGGCGAACGCTCGAAGAAAAGCGGCGCCGCTGACGTTCATTGCACGGCCTTGCCGCGCAATTCCCGCACTGCGTCGCGGCCGATCCAGCGCGCCGAACGGGACTCGGTGGCGATCAGCGCCTCGGCGATCTCGAGGGCTGCCTCACGCAGTTCGGCGTTGCGCTTCCCGATCTGGCGCAAGGCCCAGTTCACCGCCTTCTTGACGAAATTGCGGTCGTCGCCGGCGGCCTTCGAGATGAGCCGGAGGGCCGCGCGGAACTGTTTGTCGGTAGCCTTTTTGTCATGTACCGCCAGCCCCGCAAGCAGTGCAAACGCGGCTCGGCGCTCGTATTCCGGCTCGCGGCGGGACCACTCACGCACCTTGCGCCAGGCAAACGGGGTCTTCCAAAGCAGGCCGATGCAGGCGGAGTCGCACACCGACCAGCAGTCGAACCCGCGCACCCAGCGCTCCACTTCTTCTTCCGGGATTTCCGCAGGGTCGGCAATCATGGTGGCCAGCACGCGGGCTTCCAGAACGTTGCTGGACCACAGCGCGGACGCCAGTTTCGTGTTGCGGCCCAACTCCCTGGCGATCGAACGGATGACCGGGGTGGCGACGCCGTAAGCTTTGGCGGGGCGGATTCCGTAACGGGCCATGCCCGCCACGTTGGCAGCGCTGCCCGCGGCGCGCAGGCGCTTCAGGATCTCGCTACTAGTGGTTGTCATACGCGGTCCCTATTCCAGAGCCAATATAATCGCTCCCGCCATAATCAAAAGCCCGCCGGCGCCGCGGGCCACGGTGAGACGTTCGCCGAGAAAGAGCGCGGCAAACAGGATGACGAACGCCACGCTCAGCTTATCGACGGGCGCCACGCGCGACGCTTCCCCAAGCTGGAGTGCGCGGAAGTAGCAGAGCCACGACAAGCCGGTGGCCAGGCCAGAGAGGACCAGGAAGATCCAGGTGCGCGATGTCAGGTTCCGCAGCGCGCCAGGCGGCGCAGTGGCGTAGGCCACGGTCCAACTGAAGACCAGAATTACCGCAGTGCGGATGGCAGTTGCCAGATTCGAATCCACACCTGCGACTCCCACCTTGGCGAGAATGGCGGTGGCGCCGGCGAAAAGCGCGGATAGTAACGACCAATAGAACCAGTTCACGGAGTCAGGCTACCATGGATAATCATGCCCGAATCGCTCGCCGCCGGCGCTGTCCTGGCTCACTACCGCATCGTCTCCCGCCTCGGCGGAGGCGGTATGGGTGAAGTCTATCTGGCCGAGGACCTGAACCTGGAGCGTCCCGTCGCCCTGAAGATCCTGCCGTCGGAAGTGGCGCATGATGCCGACCGCATGCGCCGCTTCGTGCAGGAGGCCAAGACCGCGTCCGCGCTGAGTCATCCTAACGTGGCGCGGGTCTTCGAGATCGGCGAGGCGGAGGGTGTCACGTTTCTGGCGATGGAATACATCGAAGGCGAGACTCTGGATGTCCACATAGCGGGCGCGCCCCTGCCGCTCGCCGAAGCCATCGGGATCGCCATTCAAGTGGCGGATGCGTTGGACGCCGCGCACGCCAAGGGCATCGTGCACCGCGATATCAAGCCAGCCAACATTATGATCGCACCGCGCGGGCACGTGTCGGTGCTGGATTTTGGATTGGCCAAGATGAAACCCCCAGCCGCGGCGCCGGGCGCCAGCCGCGCGGCCACCCAATTCCTGACCGACCCGGGCATGGTCATGGGCACCGTGCATTACATGAGTCCCGAGCAGGCGCTGGGACGCGAGGCCGACGCGCGCTCCGACCTGTTCAGCCTCGGCGTGGTGCTCTACGAAATGGCCACCGGACGTTTGCCCTACTCCGGCGCCAACGCCACCGAACTGCTAATGCAGATTCTGCACGCGCAGCCCGAAGCCATGGCGCGTTTCAATTACGCGACGCCGCCGGAGCTGGAACGCATCGTCCGCAAGTGCCTCGAAAAAGACCGCGACCGGCGCTATCAATCCGCGCGGGATCTGCTGGTGGATTTGAAGAATCTGCAGCGCAGCTACGAGCCCGCCGCTTCCGGCGAGAAGACCGGCGCGTCGATCGGCATGCGGGCGCGCACGGCGCAAGTTGGCGTCGTGATTGTGGACGACGAAGAATTGGCGCGCGGCCTGGTGCGCGAGATGCTAAAAGCGCATACGGATGTGCGCGTGCTCGCCGAATGCGCCAACGGATTCGAAGCCGTGAAGGCCGTCGCGGACCTGAAACCGGACCTGCTGTTCCTGGATATCCAAATGCCGAAGCTGGATGGCTTCGAGGTGCTGGAGTTGGTGGGCCGCGACATTGCGGTGATCTTCACCACGGCCTACGACACGTATGCGATGCGCGCGTTCGATGCGCACGCGGTGGACTATCTGCTGAAGCCGTTCAGCGCGGAGCGGTTCGAGAAGGCGCTCGACCGCGCCAAACAGCGGCTGGGCGAAAAGACCCCCGACCCCGCCGAATTGGCGGCCGCGGCGCGTCCGCCCGAGCAGTACTTGCAGCGCATCGTGGTGAAGGACGGTCCGGCGGTGCACGTGATTCCGGTCGAAAAGCTGGACTGCGCGGAAGCGCAGGACGATTACGTGGCGCTCAAGAGCGACAAGAAGACCTATCTGAAACAGCAGACCATTTCCAGCTTGGAGGGTTTGCTGGATCCGGCGGTGTTCATCCGCATCCACCGTTCGCACATTGTGAACCTGGAGCGGGTGGCCAAGATCGAAGCATACACTAAGGACAGCAAGATCGCCGTGCTGCGCGACGGCACGCAACTGCCGGTCAGCCGGGCGGGCTATGCGCGGTTGAAGGCGCTGCTGGGCGAAAGCTGAGGACAAAAGAAGACAGAAGTCAGAAGTCAGAAGACAGAAGTCAGGAGACAGAAGGCAGAAGTCAGGAGACAGAAGTCAGAAGCCTCAAAGGTGCGGTTGGGCCAGGGTCGGAATCACCCGGTTTCATACGGCAGCAGAACTTCCACCCGATAGCGGCGGTCGCCGCTCTCCACCGCCATGTCCGCTCGGTCGCCATACCGCGCCAGCAACCGCCGCTTCACGATCTGCAATCCCAGGCCGTTACGGCGCGCCATTGCCCCTTCCGGATCGAACGGATTCTCCACGCTGATGTGCATCGCGTTCTCGACCAGCCATGCCTGCAACCGGATGGTCCCGCCTTCCACCATGCTGGCGATACCGTGTTTCACGGCGTTTTCGACCAGCGGCTGCAGCAGCAGCGGCGGCACCAGGCCCGCTTCGCATTCCGCCGCGATTTGCTGCTCCACGCGCAACCGTCCGCCAAAGCGCACCTGCTCCACCCCCAGATAGTTGTGCGCCAGCGCCAGCTCTTCACTCAGCGGAACGCTCTCGCGCTCGCCGACGCGCAGGCTGGCGCGCAGAAAGTCCGACAGCCGCACGCACATCTCGCGCGCACGCGCGGCATCAATGCCCGCCAGAGCGCTGATGGAATTCAGGCTGTTGAACAGGAAGTGCGGGTTGATCTGCGCCTTCAACGCTTTGAGTTCGGCGTCGCGCGCCGCCACCAGCGCCTGCATCTCGCGATTCAGCGCTTCCTTGGATTCCTCGACCGACGCCATGGCGTAGTGCATGCCGGCGGAGAGCAGATAGAGCAGCACGCCCATGCCGAACAGCAGCGGCGCGTGCGGCCGGAAGCGCTGGTCGACCGAGTGGAAGGTGGCGAAGCGCGAAAGCAAAACAGCCATGCCGCGCGCGATGGCCAGCAGCAGAATGCTGCCGCCGACGGCCGCGCCGAAGTTGGTGGTGAGAATGCGCGGCATCGCGCTCGACCGCAGCGGCGTCATGCGCACCACGTACCACGGCGATAGGCAGACGAACGCGTACACCATGCACGCGGGTATCACGATCGCCGCGCTGGCCTCCCAGCCCAGGCTGCCGGAAGCTTCCAGAACGTAGACCAGCAGCGCCGCGAGCGGTACCCAACCCAACAGGTAAATGGTCAGCGCAGCGCCGGAGACAAGAAGCGGATGCATCCCGGCGCCTCAGTTCTTGACGCCCAGTCCCCCGAAGATCGTGGCGCCCCGCACGGTGAGCCGCTTGGGATTGGGCACCAGCCGCGGATCGGGCTGGTGGGTCTTGTCTTCGTGGCCTCCGAAAATCCCCGCCACGTGCACGTCCACCAGCCACGTCTCGGGAACCCGTATCTCGAAACCGCCGAAGATGGCGTTGACGCTGACCACGGCTTCATCTGCGGACATCGTAGCGTTCCGCAGGTCGAGCCCGCCGCCGCCGAAAATCGCCACCAGATCGGCGCCCTTGAAATCGCCACTTAGCTTTCGATTGCTGCCGCCGAATATGGAGAACATGTTGCAGTTTCCAGGGGTCGCCGCACCGCCCAAGTTCCACCGGGTACCCGCCAAGCCGGTACCGCCGGCGCCCTTGCCTTCCAGCGCTCCCCACAGCATCATGAAGCCCACCACGATGATCGCCACCGGCCACAGGTCCCAAAGATTGCGATCTCTCAGGAAGGGCAAGTGGATCTTATCGGCCATGAATACCAGTCCTACGAGCAGGATGATGGCGCCGCCCGAGCGCCCGGCGGCATCCTTCGAATCCACCAGCTTGGCCAAGCCGATGGCGATCAGGATGACCGGCCAGTACCCCCAGACATTGCCAACTGGGACGCCGAAGTTGTCCAGCAGAAAGAGCACGCCGATGGCGACGATGGCCAGCCCGAAGATCAAGCTGGCACTGACGGTGCCGCTGTCCGGATCCGATGCGGGCTGCCAGGTTCTGCGGTTGTGGTCTTCCATATCTGCTCTCCCTGATTCGAGGTTAGCCTGCCCGCGCGGCTAAGTCCTGTGTTTTTCGGCAAAAACCCCGACCCAACCGGTGAGTGGCGAGCCGGGGTGACGGGTGGCGTTGCCGGTCCGGCCTGCCGCCTGAGTCTAACGGCGCGCGTGGCCCCGATTCTAGCCGATAAGTTAGGCATGATTTCGATCAAGAAGCTCATCGACCGAGCCGGGGAGGAAGCCCTTCAGGCAACTCTGGACTCTTACTGCTCGGTGCTCAACGCCGTAGGGGAGAGCGGCGCGCAAGCCTGCCCGCAGGTGGGCAACGCGTTGCGCCAGAACCTGCTCAACCTCCAGGCGGCGATTTCTCCGAGATCGACCCCAGACCTCCTTCACCAGACCGGGCAGAAGGTAGCTTTCAGCTATCAGCTATCAGCTTTCAGCCAAACACACGCTACTAGACTAGCTCCCAGCCGTCAGCCAAACACGCGCGCTTCAAGCTGAAAGCTGATCGCTGAAAGCTGACCGCTGAAAGCTGATCGCTGAAAGCTTTCTTATCTGAACCGGTACGTGTAGGATGCCGTCACGTAAGACGGCAGATAGGTACCCACCACGCGCTCAAAAGGCTCCGCGTCTCCCGGCAGCGCCAGGACTTCTGTCGTCTGTCCGGTGTAGCCGCGGGCGAGCATGAAGTTGATGCCGGCCGTTATCCTGCCGTTGTGGAATCGGCGGAGCAGCGCGCCCCGCAACTCCCTGACCGGCACACTGACGAAGCCATCGCCCAGCGGCTTGCGGCCCACTTCCTCGTATTCGGCGCGCGCCTGCAGGTGGAGGGGCAGGCGATCCAGCGTGCCCAGCACGTCGAGAATGGTTCGCGGCGCTTCCGGAACGGGCGCGCCGCCGGAAAGGTCGCGCGCATCGGCTTTGGATACCGACGCCTGCAGAAACGCCGAGCGGAAATGCCGCCGGGCGGATGCCGTCAGATAGCGGTTGCGGCTGGGACCTTCATAATACTGGAGACCGGTATCGGGATCGAGTTTCGCCAGCGACTGTTCCTCGGTGGCGCGCCCCAGCGTGAGGCGGAAGTCCGTGCCCCAGACCGTTTTGCCGCTCACCAGTTGCCAGGAATGCGCGCGGCTGACCGGCGTCCCGGGTGTCGTGCCGGTTCCAATGCGGGGGTCGTTGGTGAAGAACGTCTGGCCGAAGCTTGTGGAAAGGCTGGGCAACACGCTTTTCTCCGGAGGCAGCAGGCTAAGGGTAGCCTTGGGCGAGTTCACGCCGGCCCACTTGTTGAACGAGTTCGCCGGGTTGAGCAGATCCGTGTTGTCCATACCGATCTCGTCGCGCCTCCATCCGGCGTAATAGTGGAGCCACGGCAAAGGACGCCCATCGATCGCGATGAAGGGCGCAAGATCGCCGATGGTCACATTATTCGCCGTGACCCTCTCGAACGGGCCATAGACGGCGGGATCAGTGGATAGATAGTGGTCGAGGTCGTCGCGGCGAGGCGCGTCACGGTTATAATCCGCGCCTGCCATGATCGTCAGAGACTCGCTCACTTTGCGCACATAGTTCGCTTCGCCGCCGGTGACGGTGCGAAACTCACTCTGGCGGATGAGGCCGTCGCCGAAGTTCGAAAAAAGCGCCAGGTCGTAGGTGCGGAAGAAACTCGAAAGCCGCAGTTCGCTCGACGGCGATAAATGCCACAGATCGTTGAGCGCGATCTCACCCGTGTGCGTCTGATCCTTCTGGCGGGGATCGATGGTGTCGTGAAGATTCGGCACGCCGATGGGCACCAGGCCCGGAACCATCGAGTGGCCGTAGTAGCCCATGCCGAACAGCGTCAGCCGGTGCGCGCCCATGTCGAAGACGCGGTAGCCGTTGAGCTTGTATTGCTGGCGGTGCTCCAGCCTGTCCAGAAAGCCGTTGCCGTAAGATGCCTCGACTGCGATCCAGGCGCGTGTGCTGGGATCGGCGGGGCTCCAGCCCGCGGCCAGATCGATGTCGCGGTAGTCGCCCGTCAAGGTGACGAAAGGATCCAGGCGGTCGTGGAAGCCGTAGATGGCGGCCAGATTCACCGCGTGGTTGCCTTCGCGCACGTTGAAAGCGCCGCCATCGGTTTCGACGGTCTCAATGATGGCCGGAACCATCGCGTTGGGATCGGAGTAACCGTTGCCATGCGCGTTGGCGGATAAATTGTTCGGCGCCAGGTAGTCGCCAACCTGGAAGTATTGCGCGATGGGCTCGCCGTGATCGCCGGCCACACCCGGCGCGAAGTACTGCGGGGCTTTGATGCCGCCGGAAGCGGTCTCGACGGGAAGGCCCGGAATGGAGACGGGAGCGCCGGGCCGCCCTGGGTTGGCGTCCAGGGTGTCTTCGCGGACGTTGACGCGCTCGGACGGATCGGGGTACATGACGCCGATGTCTTTCAGATCGGCCGTCACGTCGACCACCTGGGACTGGGCCGCTAATTCGAATCGCAGGTCAAGTTGGAGGTCATCCTCGACGCGCACCGTCTGCCGGAGATCGGCGAAGCCCACGTGCTGGACTTCGAGCTTGTAGTTGCCGGGCGTGATGCCCGCAAACGAGAAATTGCCCTGGTCGTCTGTCCGGGTTTCCTGCGCCGCCGCGTTCGGCGAGCGGAGCGACACGCCCGCCTCCGCCACCGCCTTGCCCTGAGGATCGCTGAGGCGGCCGGAAACCGTGGCTGCGCCGGCGGACGCGACCAGGCAAATGAACCCGAAAATTCCTGCCAGCCAGGACATTTTTTCCGTTCGTAGCAACAAATACGTATTTGTAATACTATCAGCCAGTGCTACTGTTTTCAAGTACGTATCACGGAGCTGGCTTGGATGGGGTGCGCGATGTATGCTAATGAAGGACAAACATTATGACCGACCTTTGTCGAATTGGCGTGGCCATCAGCGGCGATCTCCTGGAAAAGTTCGACAAGCTCATCGCCCAGCGGGGCTACACCAACCGCTCGGAGGCGTTCCGCGACCTGATCCGCAATGAGCTGGTCCAGGAGACCTGGAAGTCGTCGGATTCCGAGGTTTTCGGGACGGTGACCCTGGTCTACGACCACCACGCGCGCCTTCTTCCCGAAAGACTCACCGAGTTGCAGCATCACTATCACGCCGCCGTGCTTTCCGCGCTGCACGTGCATCTGGATCACGACAATTGTCTGGAAGTGGTGCTGGTCAAGGGGAAAGCCGCGCTGGTGCAGAAGCTGTCGAACGCGCTGATCGCGATCAAGGGGGTGAAGCACGGGCGCTTCACCATTACGACGTCCGGCCACGACCTGCCCTGAATCGACAACGCTCGGCGTGGCGCAGACGATCGTTGTTTGTCGTCTGCGTACCGTGCTCGAACTCGGCAGGCCACGAAAAACGATGGCCTGCCCCACGCTAATCTAGGTGCAAGCCGGAATTCTCATTTTGATCGACAATCCTAACAAGGTTCCGGCGCGGCGCTCAATGCGAGGATTTCGCGAGGGTAGGCTTGATTTGCGAGAGACCGGCGCTAACCGTCACCTCGTGTTCGAAGGGCTCGTATCCTTCTTTGGTCCACTTGACCTTGTATTGGCCCACAGGCAAGACAATTTTTGCGGGTGTGACCTCGGTACGCGGCGTGCCGTCCACGGAAATGGATGCGCCGGCGGGCTCGGACTCGATCCACACCGAACCCGTAATCTGGACTAGCGTAAAAGTGATCTCCGGCTGCTGTCCATCGACCTCGAAATCTTTCACCAGTCGGTAATATCCGTCCTTATTCGCCTGCAGGGTGTGCTTTCCGGCGGTCAAGTCCATGTTACACGGAGACTGGCAGACCGCATCGGGCTTATTGTCGATGGTCACCGCCACGCCCTCGGGCACGGTCACCAGCCGCACCGCATGGCTTTCGGCCGCCGCCAGTCCGCTGGCCGCAGGCTGGCTAGTCGCGGGTCGAGTCAGCGTGGCAGCCGGGCTCGCTGCGCGTACCGCGGGCGGCCGCTTGGATGGCGGCGGACTTGGGGAAACCGGCGATTCGACCGTTTCAGCCGGGGCCGGTGGTGAGTGATGGAACAGTAGCCACCACGCTGCTCCGCCCACGATGGCAAGCACGATTACCACCCACGCGATCAGCTTCGTTGGGGAGCCCGTTTTGCGCGGCGGCTCACTGACCGGCGTTTTCGTATCGGCGGCCACTGCAGGGACCACTGGCGTGGGAACCGGCGGCGTCGGAAGCGCGGGCGTGGGCACCGCAGGCGTTCGAATCGAAGGCGCTTGGGCCGCTGGCGCCGGTGCCGACGCCCCGAGGCAAGCCCTCTCCAAGGCTTCCACGAACTCGAAACAATTAGGAAACCGGTCCGGCGCCTTCTTGGCGAGCGCCTTGGCGAACACGGCGTCGACTGCCTTGGGCAAGGCCGGATTATGTTGGCATGCAGGCTCCGGATCCAGGGTCATGATCCGCGCCATCACCTGTGTGTAACTCTCGGCGCGGAACGGCCTCACGCCAGTGACCAACTCGTAGGCCACCACAGCCAGCGACCACTGATCGGACCGCCCGTCCAGCGGCTGCCCCAGAACCTGCTCCGGAGACATGAACTCCGGTGTGCCCACAGCCATGCCGGTCTGCGTGAGCGTGAATTCCGTGGATTGCATGACTTTCGCAATTCCGAAATCGCAGATCTTCACTGCGCCGTCGTGTTGCACGAGCACATTCGTGGGCTTGATGTCCCGATGAATCACGCCGTGCGCGTGCGCGTAGTCCAGGATGCCGGCCGCCTGCCGGCAGACGTCCAGCAGTGTCGCAAGCTCGGGACGCGGTTCGGAGTGCAGCATCCCATCGAGCGTCTGCCCGTCGATGAACTCCATCACGATGTAGGCCAGGTTGTCCTGCTTGCCCGCATCGAAAACTCCGACCACTCCGGGGTGATGCAAGACGCCTGCCAGGCGGGTTTCCTTCAGGAAGCCCTGGGCCAGCATGCGCTGTTGTTCGGCTGAACCCGAATCGTCCAGCCGGATCAATTTAAGAGCTACGCGCCGGCCAATCACGGGATCTTCCGCCAGAAACACGGTACCCATGCCGCCATGCCCCAACTCGCGTTCAATCTGGTATCGCCCTATTTTGGTCCCTGGAGACATCTGTCTATTTTGTACCCAATGCTTCTGTAACGTAAACCTGGATTTCCGTTTTGGTGCCGCTGCATTTTAGGTGCAAGGTTCCTTCCAGTATACACCCCGAAGCTTTCCTTCGATCTACGGTCCGCTTGCTGACGCGCGCGGCTCAGTAAACCTTGCGAAAATCAACGCGACTATTCGAAATCAACGCGACTATTCGAAATCAACGCGACTTACCGAGCCGCGACCGTAAGGGAGCGGTTGCCGGGAGTTCTGCGTGGCGCACTACGTCCAGGCACCCGATAACGGCGCAAGCGGCTGGGCGATGGACTGAAAACGCAGCAGGCGGACGGTATCCCGATTCTTGATGGAGACCAGAGGCATGAAGCCCTGCTCCAGAATCCAATCGGCATCCGCCTCTGACAGGAGCACCTCCGCACAGGGCTTGAGCCGCTGTTCTCCCTCCGATTCGTACGAGTGCAGGGGCAGACCCGCAATCACGGCATGCGTGCCGGGCCGCATACCCCAACCATCGCTGCTGAATGCCTGGCCTAGCAGGCAGGCGCACGCGAAGGCCGGATTGCCCCACAGATAGTGGTGGTGATCGGGCGTGCCGGGCATCTCTTCGAAGGCGAAGCTCTCGATGGTGTTGGTCTTTTCGCCATAGGGCAGGCGCAGCAGGAAGCGCGGGAGCGCCAGCCCGATCGAGGATGCCTGGGCCGAATCTCGCAACGCCTGCCAAAGGCGCTCCGCATCGGGAGACTCCGCTTCGCCCGGATCGGCTTCCGCCAGGAAGACCGCGCCGGCCGCGCGCATGACGCCGGCCAGCCCGGTAAGCAGGCGGATGTCGCTCGCGGTCCGCGCGAAAGTGAAATTGGCCGCAACCAAGGTCCACGGTTCGGCGCCCGGAATTGCGGCAGCTTCGTCCACCAGAATGCGGCGCAATTCGCGCAAGCTGCCGGTCAGATCGGCCTTGGAGATATCGAGCGCGTAAATCTTCAATTGCGGCCCGGTTTCCAGGCCCCGCACCAACCACTCGACAGCTCGCCACGCCGCTTCCAGCGCCTGGAAATCGCGATGATGCAGCAGAGCGCGTATCACCTTGCCGGCTTCTTCGGCCACCTCCGCGGCTTTTCGGGCGAGCCCCGGATCCTCGCGTGGCGCCGTGTGCGGCCCGACCGCCCGCTCGATAAAGTCTCGCAATGCGTCGGGCTGGCGCGCCGACTGGCCCTCGGTGGTTTCCAGCACGCTGTCCAGCAGGCTGCCACCGGTCAGCCCGGGCATGTCCGGCGGCCGCGGCGGCGCGGGGGCGGGGACTGCGGCTGCCGGAGCCTCGGCAGCCAGTAGATGCCGCACCGCGCGAAACTTCTCGAAGACCGCCTGGCGATAGATCTGGTCCGGATGAAAATCCTCGAGTTCGTGGAAGCGCAGCACCGCGCCGCGGCCCGGTTCGCCGAACTCCAGGGCCGGACGCATGCGGAACAGCACCTCGTCGACCGTGTCGCGATCGATCAGGTAGGGTCGCAAGCGCTCCGGCGGCGGCTCCCCGCGATTGCGGCGGCCGCTGAAATCGCCGAGCAGCAAGATGCGGAAAGGTGTGTCCGAGCGCGGCTCAACCGGCAGCGGTTGAGCCTCGGGGTCCACGTCGAGAACCACGGAAGCATATGAAGTTTTGAGCATGACTGTTACGGCTTAGCCACCTCCGACACGCAGGCCAAATGAGAAAAGAAGCTCTTCTGGAACACCGGCGGACCCGTCATCTCCAGTTCCAACCGCACGGTCACCGGCTTTCCATTGACCATCGACGGAGCGCCTGCTTTGCCCTGACGGATGATCCAGTCGTACTCCCCTGCCCCGCCCGACGCCGGGCCCTTGTCGGCGTCGGCAAACATGCGGAAAATGGCCCACGTCCCGTCTTGCATCTCAAAGGTGACTCCGTCCGCCCCGTAAATCCCCTTGGCGCCGTGCACGCCGCCGGCTTGCCAGGTAAACGGCTTCGCCGCGGAGGCCCCGCCGGCATAATCCAGCTTTTGTCCGTCGATGTCGAGACCGATTTTCTGGACGGTCTCCGTAGCCACGGGCTTGAGCGAATAGCTGAAGTGCGGGTCCCCGCCGGCATAAAGGAAATCCGAAAATGCCGCGGCCTGTTTGAAGAATTCGACGAAGCGCGGCGCGAGTGTCACGCTGGCGCCTTGCACCGCGACGTATTGGTTGCCCTCCTTCGTCAGAAACTTCTTCAGGCTGTCTTCATAGAATTTCCACAGCGCGCCATCGGGCTTCTTCAGAATGGAGTTCACTTCTTCCACCTTGGCATCTTCCTTGCTCGCCGGGTTAAAAGGATACTTATTCAGCACCGCGCGAAACTGTCCGCACAGCCCCCTGCCGCCGGCATTCAACTCATCCGCGCCCACTCCTCGCAGCTTGGCCTCCACGTTGGTGATAGGTTCCAACAACAAAGTACGCACCAGATTCTCCGGATCCGGATTGAACTTGATCGCGGCGAGCTGGTTGGTGGTGGTCTTGGCATCGCGCGCGTCGCCGAGTGCCTGGTTCGCGGCGGCATCGTTGCCTGACGGAGAGCTGGCGACCGCGTCTACATCGCTTTGCAGCTTGCCCAGCGCGCGGACGTACTCCTCGTTTTGCGGATTGGTATAGCGTTCGCTTCCGGGCGGCTCCACGTATTTCACCGGTTGCAGTGCCTTCTCAATCTCGGGGTCGTCCCAAAGAATGTTCTGCGAAGCCAGCGCCAGCAGCGCCAGCAACGGCGACTGGGCTCCGGAGAGCATGTTCAGCTTTGCCGACGCGTCCTTGATATCCCTGTATCTGACTACACTGCCGCTTCTCAGATAAGTGCGCCACTCCTTGATGAAGTCCGCCTCATAGCGGATGAGCAGCGGCCTGACCAATTCGTGGGGATCGGTATTGACCGTGCCCTGGTCGCCCAACACCCACACCTCTCCGTGCACATACCGGCCTGGATTCCGGATGGCGTCGATCATGAACCTCGATCCGTCTTTCGTAAATGGTCCGGCGACGTCGTAGCTATCCACCAAGTACTCTCTCGAACCGCTAACCTGGCGGTTGAAATTAACAGTGGTTTTGGGGGCGCCAGCCTTCATGGTCTGATAGACTCGATCGAGATCGCCAAACTGTTTCAGATAGTTCCTTGCCCTGAGAACCGCTGTCTGGTCGTTCTGCTTGGTGAACGGGTTCTCCACCTTGAGTTCGTCGCTGTAAAAATCGAACTGTTTTTGCGCCAGTTGCAGGCGCTCCGGATCCGCCCCGGCGGCGGCGTTCCAGGTTCTTAGCAGCACGGGCGATAGAAACTCGCGCAAACTCTTGTCGTGGTTCGAAGTGGTCATCAGGTAGGCTTTAAGCGCGTCGTAGGTCTGGTCGTAGGCGGGCGTCGATGGCGGCGCCGGCGCCCCGGGGAGCCCGCTCAGGAAAGCCGCCAGATTATTCTGGGTCTGGCCGAAAAGTAGCGTCCTGAAGCGAGCGAAATAGAGACGGCGGACATCGGGATATAGATCGTTGCCCGCGTACAGACCCCAGCGATAGCGCAACGGCGCGCCTTCCCGGTTGTAGTCCGTCAGCGTCTCGAGCGATTGGCGCAGAGCTTCCAGGCGGCGCAGCGAATCCACGGTGGCCAGGCTGCCCGCGGCAGGCGTCGCGGTGGTGCCCTGGAGCGCTTCCTGGACTTGCCCCTCCAGCCCTCTGTTTAAGAAGAACGAAACCGTGAATCCGATGCAGAAAACCAGGCAGAACACCGCCGCCGAGATCAGCAGGATCCGGCGCAACGTATCGGCCTTGGCGCTGGAGCCGCTGGCGCCCATGGCCACGCGGTCGGCTAACAGAAGGTGGTTGAAAAAATGCGTGAGAAACAGCCACTGAGGGACCTTGCGCGAAACGGTTGTGCGTGGCCGCGGCGCGGCGGACGCAGCCAGGCCGCCGGCAGGCACGCGGAACATCGCGGTGGCTTCGGGGGCATCCCGCCGGCTCTGCGCTTCCGCGGTAGGCTCGGGAGCCGACGCGGTCTCCTGCACGATCACCGGCCGCACGCCGGAAAAGTAGAAGCCGCGCAAGAACGGGCCAACGGTCAACTGACTGGGCCGGCAGAGGTCCACGAGAAACTGCACCATCGACCCGCGCAGCTTCTTGAATTCGCGCGGGAACTCATAAGTGCCCGGCAGTTTGCCGGCATCGTTCTCCCGCGCCAGCAACTCCGGGCGGGCACTGCATAAGGCCCGGAAAATCTGGTCGAAAACGCCCGCCAGGCGTCCGGTTTGTTCTTCGGCCCAGACTCCCGAAACCGCCCCCGGAATGGGCAGCGTCACGCCTAGCGGCTGCGCAGCTTCCTCATTGCTCAGGTTGCGCACGAAGTCGGCGAAAAACGACAACCGGTCCGTCTTAGTGAAGAGTACGTAAACAGGCAACTGGATGCCGAACGACTGGGCGATCTCGCCGAGCCTGGCCCGCAGGTTGCGAGCGGTGGAAGCCATAGCTTGTCCGCCCGCCGAGATGCGCTCGATCTCCACACACACCAGCGCGGCGCGCGGCGCCTGCCCGCCGGAGCCCACCACCGCTCCTAGTTTGCGCGGCTGCAAGTGTTTCGTCAGGTACGTTCGGCCGCGCTCGTCGTTCAGCAGTTTGCCGCTGGCTTCCACAAAAATAGTTTGGTGCGAATACCATAAGTTGGCGGTGCGAGTGGAAGTGACATTGCCATGCTCATAAATCTGGCCGGCCAACAACTCCGGTTCCAGGCCGGAATGCAGCATGGTGGTGGTCTTAGTGCTGGAAGCTTCTCCGAGAAGAAGGATGGCGGGCAGATTCCCGATGCGCGCGCCTTTGGCGAGTTGTGCGGACGCTAGTTTTTTCTCGGCATCGCGCAGCAGCACGGCAATCTCCTCGCCGCCGGTGGGCGATTCTTCGGCGGCCGCCGCGGCGGCCTTCTCTTTCTTGTTCTTGTCCCAGAAGAACCACACCACCACGGCCGCTGCCGCGATCCCGATTATCCACAGTGCGCCGCGCAGAATCCATAACTTGGAACCCTGCAACCCAAAGAGACTCCCGGTAAAGAAAGTCAGGAGCAGGTAGGCGAGCAATATGGGTATGACTATAAGAACTACCTTGCGCATCGCTTTAGTCCTCTGTGAATTGGCGGCACATACTAGGACACCATCGTCTGCAGGCTGGAAGCCCCGGATCCAAGCAGCAGTTTGTAGACGGCGAATAGCACTACACCCAGGGCGAAACACGCAACCGCGCCAATCAGGAGCCGCCGGGACCAGGGGTCCTGGGCCTTTTTGATCTGTTCCGCGGGCGGCTGCCAGGCCGGCGAGAGTCCCGCGAAATCGCCGCGGATACGTTGGATTTTCCGGGCCGTCGCGCCTATGATGGACTGCAGTTCTCCGCGGTTGCCGATACTGTAACGGCCGCCGTACCCCAACAACAGACACAGATAGTGTACTTCCAGCACGTCCGCCAGTTCCTCGGAATCGTTGCGCCCCAGCAGTTCCTGTAAGTCCTGAAAAAAGACTTCGCCCGCCATGTGCGTACCGAACAACTCTTCCTGCAATGGCTGACGCGGCCAGTTGGCAAATAAGGGGCTCTGTAAGTTGAGAATGGTTTCATCCAGGAAGCCCACCACTGCCAAGGTAGCTTTGCGAATATCTTCGGTCGAATAACCGGCCCGGTTGCGAGCCTCCTGCGCGGCGGTCTTGACCGCTTCGCGGATATGATGACGGAAAGACTCGGCATCGGAGACTGCCTGGCGATTGGAGCGCAGGCGCACAATCGCGGTAAACAGTTCCTGAAAGATCAGGGCCAGGTTCTCCGGCCGGGAAGGCGCCGGCTGAGCGGCAGGCACTTGTGTCATAGGGGCAGTCCTTAGGTTTCCAAGATGACCAATAACTCTACGTCCGGATCCGGCAAGTCACCGGGGATATAGATCCCCACCCGCCGGGTCTGCACAATGTGGTCCCAAAAAGGACCGAAACGATTAATGCTGAAGTATTGCATTTCCAGCTTGGCGGGTATAGCGGATGGGGGCACCGGCTGATGGGTCAGCGTCAGTCCCGCGACGGCCCGCTTCACCAGTTCGCCTACGAACTTCGCCGAACAGACCTTCGCCAGTTGAGTGGTCCGGTTGATGACTTCGGCTTCGCCGATGTTGGCGCGAATGCCCAGGAACCAGCGAGCGCGCCCCAGGCAGCGCGTGTCGCTCACCTCGCCTTCATAGAAACAATCGCTCATTTTCTCCAGCGGAATGGAGACGCAGTTGGTGGGCACCATGGTTTCCAGGTGCGTGCGGATATGGCTGTCGAGGGCTTCGAAACATTCGCTGAGGCGCTCGTGATCGTAAAGCGGCAGGGTGCGCGGGTGCGAATCGAGCTTGAAGGTGCACAGCGCGCCGGCCAGACGCGAGCACTCTACGAACAGTTCCTCGGGATGGCCGCGCTTGGAAATCCAGAGATGGCGCAGCGGCGCCAGGGCCGAGTTGACGGCATGCTGGAGCCAGAAATTGGCGATGTCGCGCGGCGAGAAATCGCCCTGGGATGCCGGCGCTCCGCCGATCGTAGAACTCTTCTCTTCCAAAATCCCAACCAGCCGGCCGAGCAGCAGCATGAGCCGTTCGCTGGCGCTGATCTGCAGGCAGGGCGGGATAAAGTCGGGATCGAAGACGATGTGTCCCGCGCCATCGCGCATCACGCGGGCCACTGGCAGCGTGACCATCCCTTCCGCCGGCTCGAGATCCAACAGCAAGCGGATGTTCTTGCGGCCAATCTGGACGGGCCGTTCGTCCCCGCCGGTGGTTTCATCGCGGAGGATGCGGGTCTCGGCCACGAATCTGGCATGATCGGCGGCGCCTGCAAGCGCCGTGCTCAAGCCTTGCGGCCTGCGCTCGGGCACGGCGAGCGCGACCGTGAGGCGGTCCCGGGTTGGAGGAAACAAGTCGGCGATGTGCCGCGGCGGCGGGACCGCATCGCACTCCGGCATGAGAAACGGCATACCGTCCGGAAAGACGCCGCGAGCGTGCACCACGGCGAGCGTTCCGTTTCTGAGCGCTTCCTCGTCCAGGCCGCATCCGAGCAGTCCGTAAGGCTGACACCAGAGTGAGGAGATTGCAAATTGGATGGAGTCTTCGAAGTAGCGGCTCTGGGACTGAAAGTGCTGAGGCCCCAGGTACATGCCCTCCGACCAGACCACTCTGGAAAGAAACTTCATAAGCGGGCGGCTAGCCCCAAATACTGTACCATAAGTGAGAATCGCCGCTTGCGGTATTGAACTGTCAGGATACGGGTGACATCATATAGTGTGTTGGCGCCAACGAGTCGCCGCCAGGCAAAGGAACTTGCATGATTTTCCACGACAAATACGAACTGCTGGCCCTGCGCGGCGGCGACCATGAAATCGCGCTGCCGGGCAGAGAAATTGCATCGGGCCGCGATGTGCTGGTGCATCTGCTAGCAGCCGGTTACACCCCGGAAAGCCTGGAACTGCTGGCAACCATCGACAAGCTTCCCGCCGTGCAACAGCGGCGCGTGCTGGACAAAGGCGATCACGAAGGCATTCCCTATGTGGTCACGGACATATTGCCGGGGACCGTGAAGTTGCGGGAGTGGCTGGCTGCTGCGGCCAAGTCCGAACCCCCTTCGCCTACACCAGTCAAGAGCACCGCGCATAGGGGGGTCTGGAGAATCCCGGCCGTAATCGCGGAGCCGCCAACGAGCGCCGCGTCCGCTCCTCGACCGGCTCCGGAGCAGGTCAAGCGCCCGCCGATGCAGGACGATCTGCCGACCGCTCAAATGTTGGCGCCCAGGCTGGACCAGATGGCGCCGGCACCACCGGCCGCGCCCGAGCCAGGAGAGTTCACCCGAATGTTGCGCTCAGCCCCGCCACCAACGCCGCCGGTAGCGACGCAACCCCCAGCGCCAGTCGAATCGGAGCCGGGCGAATTCACGCTTATGTTCCGCTCCGCGGCGCCTCCGGCTTCCACTGCGACGCCCGCACCCGTCGAGCCGGAGCCTGGGGAATTCACGCGCATGTTGCGTTCCGCGGCGTCTCCGCCACCGGCGCCGCAAGCGCCTCCACCGGCCGCGCCGGAGCCCGGGGAGTTCACGGGCACCTTGCAGTCAGCGGCGGTCGAGCCGCCACCGGCGCCGCCTGCTGCGACACCGGCTGCGCGGCAAGCGCCTCCACGCGCCGAGCCGGAGCCAGGGGAGTTCACGCGCATATTGCAGTCAGCGGCGGTCGAGCCGCCACCGGCACCGCCTGCCACGACACCGGCTGCGCCGCAAGCGCCTCCACCGGCCACGCCGGAGCCAGGGGAGTTCACGCGCATATTGCGGGCCGGGGCGGTCGAACCGCCACCAGTACCGCCGCAAGCGCCTCCACCGGACGCACCAGAGCCAGGGGAGTTCACGCGCACCTTGCAGTCAGCGGCGGTCGAGCCGCCACCGGCACCGCCTGCCACGACACGGGCTGGGCCGCAAGCGCCTCCACCGGACGCGCCAGAGCCAGGGGAATTTACGCGCATATTGCGCGCCGCAGCACCACCGCCGCCTGCCCCTGAGCCCGGCGAGTTCACGCGCATCTTACGCTCCGCGGCGCCGCTACCGCAAACGCCCGCACCGGCCGCGCCGGAACCCGGCGAGTTCACGCGTATGTTTCAGACTCCAACCCCAGCCGCGCCCAGCACGTCGGCGGCGAATGAATCCCCCGCCCCGGTCCCGCCGCCAGCACCCGCACAACCACCGCGATCCGCCGCCCCCGGGGAGTTTACGCGGATGATGCAATCGCCGCTGGCCCCTGAGCCACTGCGCGCCCGGCCGGCGGCCGCACCCCAGCCCAGCGCCAGCGAGTTCGACCGCATGATGCAGGCGGGTCAGTTCGCCGAGGCGCCGCCTCGCGAAGTGCGGCTGCCAGGGCCGGCGGCGCCCCTGCCTCCGCCAGGCCGGCCGATGCAAGCACCCGGCGAATTCACGCGCATGTTCGCAACCGACCCAGAGCCGTCGGAAAGCCTCGCGGCCCCGGCGCCGCCCCTGGCACCTTTGCCGCAAGGCGGCGCTGCGACGGGGGCCTTCTCCAGGCGCTCGGTGCCCGCGCCGCCCCGGGCCCCGTCAGGGCCCAGTGAATTCACTCAGATGTTCGCAGCCGGGCCGCCCGCGATGCCGACCAAGACGCCCGCTCCGGCCCCCAAAGCGGACAAGTCGTATTTGCCGCTGATCCTCATCCTGGGTGGATTTTTCCTGCTGGTGCTTATCGTGATCCTGGTTTTCGTGCTGATCCGCTGATCTAGAACTTAACCGGCCTGCGGGAGCACGATGACCAACTCCATTTGCGGCTTGGGAAAGTCGCCGGGCACATAAGCCGCCAGATTGCGCGCCCGCACCACCGCTTCCCATGAGCCGCCGCTCTGGCCCAAGCTGAAATACTGGCAATTCAACTTGATGGGAATAGCCGCCGGCGGCGAAAGCACGTGCGTCAGAGCCACCCCCGGCAGCGCTCTCTGCACCAAATGCTCGACGGCATCGGCCGAGCAGACTTTGATCAACTGAGGCGCTTTGCCGATCAGGTCGGCCTGGCTCATATCGGCGCTGACGGCCAGATACATGCGCGTCTGCTGCAGATACTTTTCGTTATCGATGGATGTGGCGTAGATGGAGGGCTGCACCAGTTTCAGAGGCAGCGAGACGCAGTTGCTGGGCACCACTGTCTCGAGCAAGAGCCTGAGCTTCTCGTCCAGGTCCGTGAAACATGCGCCCAGATTGTCGTGATCGTAACGCGGCAGGTCGCGCGGATGGATCTTCACCGAAAAAGTGGTCAGCGAACCGGCCAGCGAGAGCATCGCCGAGTACAGGGCCTCCGGGTGTCCTTTGCGTGTTTCAAAGAGGTGCCGGAATACGGGCAGAGCGGCGTTGACGGTGTACAGGAGCCAGAAACGCGGGATATCGGCGGAGGTGAAGTCGGCCAGGCTCTGGTTCTTTTGGCGGCGGGCCCCACCCAATTCGCTGCTTTTGGCGGATAGGATCTCCACCAGGCGCCGGGCGATGGAGAGCAGGTAGTCGCTGGCCGCGAAGTCCAGCAGCGGAGGGACGAAATGCGGGTCCAGTTGGAACAGGCCGGCGGCGGTTTTGCGAACCCGCGCAATGCGCAAGGCCGAGCTGCCTTCGCGGTTTTCCGCCTCCACGACCAGCCGCAGGTTCTTGCGCGCCAGCAGGACGGGCTTTTCCGACTGTCCGGTATTCTCGTCGCGGATCATCTCCACTTCGGCCCGGTAGCGCGTCTCGGCGTCGCGCCGCGCGCTGGCCACGTTGAAGCCCCGCTCCCGATAACTCGGAATAGTCAGGTAGACGTCTACACTCCGGGTTTCGGCGTCGAAATGATCGGCCAGCGGCTTGGCGGCCGGCGCCCGATCGGAATCCGGGATCTGGAACAGCAACCCGTCCGGAAAAATGCCCGCGGCTTCCGAGACGGCCAGACTGCCCGCCGCCAGCGCCGCTTGGTCGATACGCAGATGCCGGAGGCCCCAGGGGCGGAACGCGAGCGCCTGCAGGTCGAACTGCAGGGTTTCCTCGAGAAACCGGTCCTGGCTCTGCAGGTGTTGGGGATTGAGGAAGGTCCCCTTGGTCCAAACAACAGGTTCCAGCCGCCGCATCGCTGTTCAAGGTAGCAGAATCGGTGGCGGCGCGCAAAGCCTGTGGCAGTGTCAAAGAAGTAACTGGACAGCAGATAGCTATGGGGCAGGCCATCGTTTTACGTGGCCTGCCGAGCTCCAGCAGGTACACTAGCAAGATGGATCAAGATGGCGCAACTGAAACGCTCAGGCCTCTCTCCGCCGCCGACGCGCAGCGTGTACGCGAGTTCTTCCGCGAAGCCAACTACACACTCGCGGAACTCGAGAACAGGCGGTTGCTGCGGGACCCTCCATCGCGCGCCACCGGAAGCCTGGCGCTGCTGTTGGAGGCCACCCGGGAGCCATCGCTGCCGAACTTGATTCTGCGCTGGTTCTACCTGGGTGTGCCGGCCGCAAGCGAATCCGCGGCCAGCTTGGCGCCGCCATCCGCCCTGGCGCTCCTGCTGGAATGCGGTATGCTCGTCCGCGACGGAGACTCACTGACTCCGGTCGTGATGTTGACGCCTTGGGATCAATGCCTCTTCGCCGCCGACGCTGCCGCGCGTTCGGAGTCGCATTCCCCGGACCTTGTGATCTGGCCCAATCCAACCAGCCGTCTGCTGCACCAGTTCACTATCCGCCGCCCTTCCCGCGCGACACTGGACCTGGGGGCCGGCTGCGGCATCCAGGCCGTCTTCGCCGCCCATCACAGCGCGCAGGTAACCGCCACGGACTTGAACCCGCGCGCCGCGCAGTTTGCCCGGTTCAATGCGTGGCTCAACGATACCGCGAATATCGAGTGCCTTACGGGTGACACGTTCGAACCCGTGCGCGGCCGCAAATTCGACTTGATCCTAGCCAACCCGCCATTCTTCGTGACTCCTTCGGCGGCTCAGATTTACTGCGAGAACGACATGGAACTCGACCGGTACTGCCGCCGGATCGTGCGCGAGGCGCAGGCCTATCTGAACGAAGGCGGCTTCCTGCAAATGGTTGGCGAATGGGTGCAGGTGCGTGGACAGTCGTGGCAGGACCGCGTCAAGGAATGGCTGGATGGGACCGGCTGCGACGCCTGGATCTTCCATACCTATGCTCGCGAGGCTGGCGCATACGCGCGGGAACGCATCCCGCAGACCGTCCCGGCGGATGCCGGCCCCCAGGCTCTGGCGCAGTGGACAGAGTACTATCGGCAGCGCGGAGTGGAAGAGATACACGGTGGAATCCTGGCGATACGGCGGCGCAGCGGGCGCAATTGGGTGCGCATCGAAGACCTGCCGTTGGACCCGAATCAACCGTTCGGCGAGGCTGTGTTGCAGGCGTTCGCCTCGATCGATCTGCTGGAACTGCACGGCTCCGACGAGGAGTTGCTGGGAGCGCACCTAAAGCTTTCGCCGGATACGCAACTCGATCAACAGATGCGGCAGTCCGATGGCCGATGGCAAGCTGTGGGCATGAGCCTGCGTTTCACCGCCGGCATCCCTGCTTCGATGCGCCTGGAACCTCCGGTAGCGGAGTTCCTGGCCAGGCTGGACGGCCGCCGGACTCTTGGCGAGTTGGTTCGTGACATGGCGCAGCAAGTGCGCGCCGATCCCGCAGTTGTCGAGCGCGAGTGCCTGGCAGTGGTGCGCCGGCTCGTCGCGGGCCGTTTCGTCCTGCCTGAGATTGGCTGACGGAAAATCGCACCGCGGGAGACGGAGTGTGTATAATCGCATGAATTGGGTTCCCAAACAGAAACTTCAGAGGAGATAGATCATGAGCGCCATCGAACCAAGAATCTGGTCAGCCACGGAGTTCAAGAAAGAGTCCAGCCCCGCGAACCTCTTCAAACGCCATCGCGGCACGGCACTGCAGTTGATCGATCAAACCCTGGACCGCTGGGACGAGCTTTGCCACGAGGGCGCGGAGGCCCGCCGCAAGGAATTGGTGGTTAGCCAACTCATGACGGCCTGCAAGAACTGGCTCACCGATAAAGGAACCAAGACGACCAGCACGGCAACGGAGCGGAAGCTCGCGGTCGAGTCGCTTGGCGAGCAGGCCTTTCAATGGATCAAGTGGTACAAGTTCCATCAGCGCAAGGCCGACCCCGGAAATGCCGCGGTCCAGAAGCGCGCCATGCGGCCCGGCTACCAGGTGGAACGCGCCATGTACATGGCTTCCGGGAAAGCGCGCAACCCGGTCTCCGGCTCCTACATCCACTCCGTGATGGAGACCGTGGGCACCTTTGGTACCCGCACTTTCGCCACTTTGACCCCGGCGGACTTCCGGACTCTCGACAACGCTTATGTAGGTCAGGTCAACCAACCCGATCCCATGGGCGATCCCGGGTCGATGGCCAAGACGAAAATGCCGCGAATGGTGCTTTTCCTCAAGAAGCAAGATCGCATCAAGCACCTGATGATCGTGCAGCACGGGTTGCTTTACGAAGGCTTTGAGAAGCCCTTGCACACTGGCGGGGGCGGCTTTATAGTCGCCTACGTCATCGACGAATACGGCAACCTGTACTGCAGTACGGAGACGTTCGACAGGACCTATTCGTTCAACCACTCCACGTTCAACGCCGGCAAGGATGTGATTTGCGCAGGCACGTTGGCCGCCGATCAAGGCAGCATCAGGCTGTTGACCAATCTCAGCGGCCACTATAAGCCGACGCGCGACAACCTGCACAACGCCGTGCAGTTCGTTTCCAACGCCGGCGTTAGTCTCGCACAGGCCCGCGTGTGGGTCAATGAACCCGATCCCGCACGGCCCGGCAAAATGATCCAGTACGAATACAGCCAAGCCCAGACTTTTCTGGCGAACAGGAACGCCCCGCCCAATCAGACCATCCCGGAACCTTAACTTACCAACTAGTGCAGCAAGAAATAACTGTACAGCAGATTAGCTGTGGGGCAGGCCATCGTTTTTCGTGGCCTGCCGAGTTCGCTGTGGGGCAGGCCATCGTTTTTCGTGGCCTGCCGA
>Ga0224558_1000790_pt1 | contig 36288 bp, 33 predicted proteins | sample 714S32024metaG_FD_180682 | JGI IMG/M metagenome (GOLD analysis project Ga0224558, IMG submission 180682) | Peat soil microbial communities from Stordalen Mire, Sweden - 717 S3 20-24 | ecosystem: Environmental > Terrestrial > Soil > Wetlands > Peat | place: Sweden: Norrbotten County, Stordalen... | reverse complement strand
GCCTTTGATTATCTTGTGCCGAAACTTCGGGCAGAACATGATATGATAGTTGATATTATAGACACAGTGGTTTGTTCTTCCATGCATGCTCCAATTATACCAAACGTACAACTGTTTGTAAACATGCTGATCGCCTCTCGGAAGGCTGCCCCTTTCATCCTACCCCACAAGGGGGTAGGTTTTCAGGGGCAAAGATCTATAAAATGTTAAGTGTGAAGGATTGAGAATGATAAATATCTTTTCTGAAAATAATTCTTCAAAAGTCAATTGGCAAGGGGAAGTTGTATCAATTCAGCCCCGGACGAGAGTATGGAGATATCTTACAGATAATCGAACCCATTATCATATAGGATACAATATGTTTATTGAGGGACACGGTAGTGACTCTAAAAAACATTTTACAGTCGCAATTTCTGAAAAACAGCAGTTAAAAGGTTTATTTCGGATTGGAGATATTCTTGAAGGAACAGCATGGACAAAAATATATGAGGAAAGGGAGTTTGCAGATTATTATAGAGCTGGTTCTTTAAAGGTTTTAGATAGGGTGAATGAAAATATTAAAATAATACCGCCACCATGGATAATGATGCCTCCTTCAATGCAGACATATGAAAAAAGAGGCGCTAGAATATTAAGCAAAAGTTTGTGGGAAACAAAATGTTTTAAGTGTATTTGGGCAAATATGGCTAATGTTGAAATACAATGGGATTTCGATAAAGACATAAAAAAATATCGATTTGAAACTTTTTGTTATGGTCCAAAATCATGCAAATATTACAAAATGGGTAGACCTCGTTCAGTTCCTTATAAAAATAGAGGCTCGGCTCTTGATGATGGATGCTTAGATGAGCTTTGTACTGAAGGTAGAGATGAAAATGATTAAAACTGCCGGGATACTTGATTTCCCATTGAGTCTGTAAAATAAAGTGTGGTTCTGATCTTTCCTGAAATCTTGGATTACAATAACAACAGGAGAGGCAGGGACGAGCTCATGGTAGAGAAGAAGAAACTGATACCCCGCGAAATACTGAAACAGTTCATCAAGGAGAACAACCTGAAAACAGCCGAGGATGCCAAAGACCTGGTCAAGGAGCTTTTCGCCGATACCATCCAGGAGTTGCTGGAAGCTGAAATGGATCACAGCCTCGGCTACGAGAAGAACGACGCCGCAAGCAAGGACACTGACAACCGACGTGACGGACATACAAAGAAGACGGTGCGCAGCGACTATGGAGAGGTCGAATTAACCATCCCCCGTGACCGTACAGGTGAATTCGATCCCCTCATTGTGAAGAAACATCAGAAGAACGTCACCGGCATCGAAGGCCAGATCATTGCCCTCTATGCCAAAGGGGTCAGCACCCGGGAGATTCAGGGCCATTTGCAACATCTGTACGGCATTGACATATCGCCGGTTCTGATCTCCAATATCACCAACAAGATCGTACCCCTGCTGAAAGAGTGGCAGAACCGTCCGTTACAAGATGTCTACGCCATAGCCTTTCTTGACGCAGCAGCAGTTCAGCAATAGAACTTTGGAATCCGATCTGAAAGAAATAGGATGACCAGGATACTGTTAAATTACGCTCTTACTAGTGCTCCTTATGGTTGTAGGCAGACCGAGATTCCGCCAAAACTTGATTAGACAGGATGCCACGCTTTTCTGAAGCCGGGTCCGGTACAATAGCCAGCGTATAGCCCAGGGGCTTTAAGATCTTAAACAGGGTATCGACCTGGGGAGTGGACTTCATGCTTTCCAGCCTGGCAATTGCTGACTGTTTCAGCCCTGTCAATTGAGCAAGCTCCTGCTGGGTTACCCCTTTGCTGTCCCTGACCTCAATGAGCTTGCCAATCAGGGTGGCTTCAAATTCGATCCTTGCCTTGTCTTCATCATTGAGGAAATCCTTGTCATTCCAGAGATCGTTAAATGTGGTGTATTCGGTACGGCCTATTTTCTTCATCCCTATCGGCTCCTTTCCAAAAAATCCTTGAGATTTCGTCTCGCCTGTTCGATTTCTCGAACAGGAGTTTTCTGAGTTTTCTTTATGAAGTGGTGTATTAACACAAAAATGTCATCTTTCCAATAAACGAAAATAATTCTGTTGCTCAAGGGTCTCAGCTCCCACAGTCTCCCTCTAAATGTTTCATGACAGGGTAGCCTGCGCGGGTGCCATAGTCTTGCAGAACCTTGATGTACGCCAATATCTTTTCCAGCAAAATGCGGTCTCTTTTGCTGGTCAAACTCTTGCTCTTCAGCTCGTAGAGGTGCTCTTTGAGCGGTTCATTGCCTTTGGCATCTTTATAAAAAATGACTTCGTACATGCAAGTATTCCCCCTGATTGATTGCATTATAACAAATTAGTTATAATAATTCAAGTACAATTTCCCAGAGCCAGCATTCCCTATTGGACGTGGGGCTTTGTGGTTTAAAGGCTGCCACTCTTCGAAATCCTTGAGATTACTGGGCTGGAGATTAACACATGGGGTGGGGCAGTAACACAAAAAGTAACATAAATATGCCCGGAAAAGATCTATTTTCGCTGGATTATCTGGACTGGCTAATATATGTCCTGGCCGAGAGCCCTTGATTTTGTGGACTTTTTAACACTTACCGGACTGGTGGACACTCTCTAAAACGTAAAGCCTCGCTCTTCTAATCCGGCGGCCGGGGGTTCGAATCCCTCCTGGGACGCCAGAGACAGCAAGCCCTCCAAGGATCTGGAGGGTTTTAATATTGGGTCAAGTACAGCTACTGTATAGCTACGAGACTTTTTAACCGTTTTGGGGTGACCAAAACAACGAAAACCAAACTCCGTTCTCCACGACATTTTTGATATAGACGCACATGCCCGGGAGCATACACGCCTACGCAACGAACCCCCCCATTTTCGTCGAGTGGTTTGTGATGGAGCCCATCATGGGTGGTTTACAAGAAAAGAAAAGCTCGATTGACATCATCGGTAGTAGCGCATAATTCATGTTGCGGCGGGGTATGGCGCAGTTTGGCCAGCGCTTCTGTTTTGGGAACAGAAGGACCAAAGGTTCAAATCCTTTCACCCCGACCATTTTTATTGTCTGGAAGGATTGGGAGAGTAAGGATTCAAGGATCGATACCAAATATACATTCCGACGACTGGCAACTCCCTAAAAATCCCGTAATAGCGGGAAAAATCCATAAGGATTTTTTCAAGTGGACAGAAAGTGGACAGACGGATATGGAAATTAACTGGTAAATAAAAACTGTAGGGCTTCAACCTACAGTTTTTATTTACACACCCAAGTTCGCTATAGCCTATATTCCGCCTGCTCACCCTATCAAAGAGTTAAAAACAAACCATCACGCGCCCGCCCCCCATCATCTGCGTCTTCCGGGCACGGCTCCGCGTGGGATTTCATCCGGCGCACCGGATGCCGGATGAAATCCAATAGTTACATAATTTCTTATGATTTTCTCATCCCTCTTTAAGATTGGAAACCGCGGATCAGACTATAATAAGCTGGGAAGTGTTACAAACAATAAGTAGGTTCTCGGAAACCAGAAACACCCATGGCATGACCTGGGATAATCACCATAACAATCTTTATCCCCACAGACCTTTGATAACAGAATACTGGAGATTACATGGCGAGCATGAAAACAGGGCGCAGCAGATCAGACCGGTGGTAAGACGATAAAACACCGGGTTGAAATTGGAGCAATATCTGCTGTTATTTCGCAGCCATTTACGTCAGCTCATGACACCTGGTGTCAAGCTGCGTTCTCAAGCTCCAGAAGCCCCAAGATCGAGATCGGGAAATCGGCTCTCCAGGCATCCAGGTGCTGGTTGACGGCGCCCAAGGTTAATTGCCAAAGACGCCTCCTCTTGCTGCGCATCCTCGTATGCTTCATCTGATAGTCGATCTTCTTGCGCTTGATTGAACGCTCGCAGGTAGTACGCCTCTTGTAGGCATCATTCCAGGCCTGCTAACCACGTACAGTTCTTGTAAAGAGGCGCAGGTCAGTATCCACTTTGGTGTAAATAACCCTGCCGTATACTTATATTCTTAGGAGTCTGTCCTTTTTAACAGCGAAATTGGAAGGGTTGTGCAGATGGCAAAGATAAAGATTACTTGGGACAGAATAGCATTGCTTGCTATCTTACTTGTGTCCGGTTTCCTGGGTTTCTTTAATGCCTGGAACGAGGGCTATGGCAATCCCTTCTATGCTGCAGGCGTAAAAAGCATGCTGACCAGTTGGCATAACTTCTTTTTCGCGTCCTTCGATCCGGGCGGCTACGTTACTGTTGACAAACCACCGGTGGCCTTGTGGCTACAGACCTTGAGCGCCTGGATTTTCGGGTTTAAGGGCTGGAGTTTGATCCTGCCGCAGGCCCTGGCGGCCATGATCTCGGTGGCCATGGTCTACTATCTGGTTAAGAGAAGTTTCGGAAAGGCCGCCGGGCTCATCGCGGCCCTGGCCATGGCTCTGACGCCAATAGTGGCTGCAACGAGCAGGACCAACGAACTTGACATGATTCTGGTCATGGTAGTGCTTTTTGCGGCCTGGGCCTTGCTGGCTGCAGCAGAGAAAGGCAGCCTCAAGCTGCTGCTGGTTGCGGTAACCCTGGTCGGCCTGGGCTTCAATGTCAAGATGCTGGAAGCATTCATGGTGCTGCCGGCATGCTACCTGGTATATCTGCTGGCGCCTTCCTTGAAATTCGGTAAAAAGCTGCTGCACCTGCTGTGCGCCACAGTGCTATTATTGGTTGTTTCATTATCCTGGGTGACCGTCGTCGATCTGACGCCTGTATCCCAGCGGCCTTATGTGGACAACAGCAGAACCAACTCGGAGCTGGAGCTGGCCATTGGCTACAATGGGATCCAGCGTGTGCTGCCGCGCAATCTTTTTCGAGCGCAAGATAGCAATATCCGCGGTGAAGGCGCCCAACGCCAGGCCGCAGGCGGCTAGGGCAAGCCCTGGGGGAGCGTGGAGCGACTCAGTTTTATACGGGAGCCAATATTGCTGAGAGAACGAGACTGCTGGCGGGTGATCGGCGGCCTGGCGGCATGATGGGGGCCGGTGGCGCCGGAGGTAGCCCCAGCATCTTCCGGATCTTCAACAAACAACTGGCGGGTCAGATCGACTGGCTACTCCCGCTGGCATTGCTGGGATTGTTGGCGGCGGCGCTCAGACTGAGGAGAGATGCCATCGGCGGGCTGGCGGCCAGGGGCCAGCAACTCTGGTTCTGGGGAGCATGGGTTGGTCAGAAGCAAGGAGGAATAAAATGGATTCAGTAGCGGAAACGGTTGTTAAAAACATTCCTCAAATAAATCCGGACACTACATATAAATTGGACCGACCCGCAAGGGCTCTTTTGGGCTGGATGAATGATGAACGGGCTAAATTTTTTTTATCAGGAGGGCTAAAAGGGATTGATAAACCTGAATATGCTGAAAAGATTTTAAGAACTCGTGAATCGGTAAACAGTAGACCGGCAGGTCTTAACCAGACAGAAATTCTTGAAGAACCACCCGATGAACTTCAGAATCATATTAATAAATTAATTGCACACCCCAGGAGTTCTATTTTCTTTGCAGAAGGGTGGACTGTAAAAATCGTTGATTTGCCTAAGGTATGCGCTGCTCAAGCAGCAGTATTTATTGACCATACCGAAGAGAGGGTATTAGGGATTGATCCCAGTGATATTAATTCCATAGCTTCCGTAACTATACCAATTCCTTCAGATCAACCTGAATTATTGCCACAGTTTGACGAAAAAAGGAACACTTGGATCTTATCTTCAAGCAACCCTAATGTTAGAATTGCCGGACGTTTTAGCAGCAGTACTCAAAATAGTACCGTCTTTGGCTTTATTGTACAAGTTGTCCCTTCATACATGAAGGTGGCATCGTTATCTGATCGGTATATATTGTGTGACGGATACCATCGTGCCTATGATCTTATCAAACGTGGCATAACAAAAGTTCCTGTATTGGTTCGAAACGTTGTTGCATTTGAGGATATAAAGTTCCCACCAGGTATATTACAACGAGATGCGTATTTGGGGGACAGGCCGGCACTTCTTCAAGACTATCATGATGAGAGTGTTTCTGAGGAAATAAGATTGCCAGGAGGAGAAAAATTAATTATTATACAGGGATTGGAATTAGTTGCTGCCCACGCTCCGTAGCCGCATTCAGACCACGCTTCTTGACGACAACTTACTTCGGTTTGTCTGGCCGGGCAATGAGTCACTCGGCCATTTTAGATTGCTAACCCTGTTTTATTGAACATGCTGGAATAATAAAGCCGGTGCCCCGTGTTGATGGGGCACCGGCTTTATTAGTAGCGATCAGGGTTGTCTGTGAAGCCAGCCCGATCTGCCTGTTAGCCGCTTATTACTTCGAGCTTTTTGACTGGGAGACCTTCTGCAGCCAGGTGATCCAGTTACCAGAGTTGATGTTCTGCTGCAACCTGGTGGAGATCGCGGTCTCCCGGTTCTGGGTCATCTCGCTTGAAATGTGGACAAGGCTACTTCTGAGTGCCGTCACTGGCGGCACCGTCGGCCAGAGGGTCTCCGGAAACCAGGGAGCAAGGCCTGCCGCCGGGGGCAAGGCCGTTGTCAATGTTTCTAATTTATCTGGTTACTTTTATGCCAAAACTGGTATAATACTAAATAGGTGAACGGAATGGGAGAGGGCATACACGATCGGCTATTAAAGATACTCCAAGAATGCCCCAACATTGTTATGTACCATGATGTTAGGGGCTACATCGTAAACCATTCCCATCCCAAGGTTGCATCCAAAATTTTATACACCATAGCATTGCTAAACAACAACGGTCTCTCCCTGGGTGATAGATATATTCACCGAATCTGGGGAAGCAAGCACAGTTTGTGGGAATTGAGAATCAGGTTTGCCAATGACCGTGAGCGCGTCCTGTTCTTCACTCTCGTTGACGGAAAGTTTCTGCTGACAAGATGCTTCAACAAGACTTCCGATAAAGTTCCATTCATAGAGATCAGAAGGGCAGAACGTATCTACGAAATATACTTGAAAGAACTGAAGGAGAAAGGGGGTACTGACCATGCGTAAGTTCTACACCATGAAAGAAGTTGCCGGCGAGATCAGTGAAAAACGCCCTGATATTCTTGAAGCGATGGCCGAGGACGAATTGCAGTACAGGATCGCCCAAATGATCATCTCTACCCGTAATCAACGCAAGTGGAGCCAGGAGATGCTTGCAAAACATGCCGGGCTGACACAGGCTCAGGTCTCCAGGCTGGAGTGCGCCCAAGTGGGACATATTCATACCGTGGTCAAGGCTTTCAATGCCCTAGGGCTGAAGATGGAGATATTGCAGGCTTGAGGGTGGCTTTCCCCACGCCTTTAGGCAGTCCGGCCCGTATCCGATGGTCGATGTTGTACAGCTACCCGGTGGATTTAGAGCTTCAAAACGTACATTTGTACTGCAAAGTCAATTCCTGAAAGCCTTGGTATCACGCCATTCTACCAAATCAAAATGTTAATTGCAGGGGTTGACCTGAGACTTCTAATCCGGCGGTCGGGGGTTCGGAATCCCTCCTGGGACGCCAGAGATAGAAAGGCTCCCAGAGTTCGGGAGCCTTTACCACTCTATCATCTTCCGCTATAAGGATAATATGCCATTGTTGGCAGGTGTGTGCCGTGCGAATCTATATAAAGAGAAGCAGGATAAGGATCAGGAAGATAAAGAAGATCCACGTGAAGCCGCACCCAGCGCCCTCTGCTACTGCATGTTCATCACACCATTCTTCCTGCGGCACGCCGTCGGGGCTGGGGCTAGGAAAATGGTGATGTTGGTGGTAATAAGATAAAGAGTTAAATAGAGATCCCCCGATTTTACTTTTTGCGCCCATACGTATTACACCTCCTCTGTTATTAATTACCTTATTCATATCTTATTCGCTTGTGGTAAAAGTGTTACCACAAATGACTTGCCATGACGTTTCCTGCGTCATCCTTGCCACGGATCGTGAGCGTAGCGATACTTTAGTGGTGCTGACCATGAGGCTTTGTGGGCGCCTTCTGGGCGTGCTCCGCCTCACGCCCAGCCTATGGCTTCGCGGGCGCCGCGCCCATCGGGCACCCGGCGCGATGGAAGCACCCAGCAAAAACGTATAAATACTAGTAATGACGCCGGCCGCTATGACCGGCCTTACTTATGCCATCCCATTAATATAAGGAAGATGCAGAAATATAAACCATTAACATATATGAAAAAAATAGTCGAATCAGGAAGGAAAAAGCATATTGATGTCGAACCAATATCATTTAAGCTTGTCTAACCATTGCTTGCCTGGATGCGGAGGAAAGAATGCGGAGCACAGGTCCAATTCAGGCTCTGGAGGTGGTACTACCCAAGCATGGCGTATCGGCCAGCCGAATGAAAATGGAGAGAAGATCCGGAATAGAAGACTCAGAAAGGATAACAACACCTATGAAACTGAAGGAGAAACTGGTTTTGCTCGGCCTGCTCGTGTCGATCGGTTTATTTGCTTTGGTGGGGACCGCATCTGCAAATTCCCTCCAACATGAGCTCGGGTGCAGGCCGTCTTCTGAAACTGTCTTGCAGAGTCATTACGATGCCGGCCATATCAGCGACATACTCCAAAATGCCAGCACTTCCAGCGCGATCGATTGGTCGGCGAACATGCCGCAGCCTGGCGACCAGGGGCAGCAAGGCAGTTGCGTGGCATGGGCCACCGGCTACAACTACAAGTCCTACCAGGAACAAGTACAGCATGACTGGGGCCTGAGCTCGACCCATAACCTGTTCAGCCCCGCCTACATCTACAACCAGATCGACGGCGGCCAGGACGACGGGGCAGCGATCTCCGATGCCTTGAACCTGCTGGATAGCCAGGGATGCGATACCCTCGACGGCATGCCCTACAATGACCAGGACTACACCACCCAGCCAACCCAGGCACAGCGTCTGCGTGCATCCTACTTTCCATCCCTCAGTTGGACGCCGATCTTCCAGGGAACACCCAGCGTCACTGCCATGAAGTCCGCCCTTGCCAACGGCCCCATTGTGGCCGGGACAGACGTCTACTGGAGCGCCGGGTGGGAAACAAGCGGCAATGTCGCCCAAAAAGATGTCTCGGGAACCAGCGCCGGCGGCCATGCCATCGCCATCGTCGGCTACGATGACAGCCACCAGACGGACGACGGAGCCGGCGCCTTCAAGTTCATCAACTCCTGGGGCGCCAGTTGGGGCAATTACGGCGGCTACGGCTGGATCAGTTACAGTTACGCGCAGAATAACTTTTTCGAATCCGAAGTGATGTACGATAAGCTGGCTACGGACACCTACTCCCTCTCTGGGACAGTGGTTGACCAGAACCAGCAGCCTCTTGCGGGCGTGGCCATAACCTTCGCCAAACAGAGCGGTACCGACTCCGTTCCGGCGGCAGTGGCCACCGATTCCAACGGCCACTGGAGCCAGTCCGGGTTTGAGGAAGGAACGCCCTACCAATTGACGCCGAGCAGTGCCAATTACACCTTCACTCCGGCAAACCAGAAGTTTAGCTACGATTCCATGCAATCTGAGGTGATCAACCTCCAGGCCGGCGGTGGTTCACAGACCACCACCTTGTGGTAAAAAGCTCCGGATAAGAAGCCGGAACTTGACCATTGAAAGGGGGTTCAACTGGGTCTTGGCTTCAGAGGTGATTGCTTTCCCCCACTGAAGCTTAGAGCCAGTTAACTAGGGGCGTAGCCGCTCTTATCCCCCGCTTCGGGGAAGCGGGGGATAAGAGCGGCTAGTCATCTGTGGTAACCATGCTGTTTAGTTTGTGCTAGTTAATGACAAGGAGCAGGATCAGGATCAGGAAGATAAAGAATATCCACCATCCACCAAAAAACGCGGCGCCTTTTGCTTCAGCCATTGAACTGCCTCCTTTCCTTGATTGTGACCCAGCGTTCAACTTGCATGACAGAGCACCATGAGTGCTGGGGAACATTGCGCCCGGTCCGCCGGACCCGGCACCGCCCGCGCCCCGCTTGCATGCACGGGTTTCGATGCTTGATGTTAACACTGAGTTGGTCTCTCTTCCATATTATGCTATTGTGGGCTTGAGTGTTAATAAATGGCCACATCTAAAAACAAAAAACAGGAAGAAGCGCCCGCGCGGGTGACGGGAAATACTAACGTATGCACCCGTATCCTTGCTTACCGCTAATGAAGATGATCGAGCTAATTCTTGGGGGGCTTGCGGATGGGCACGATGATCCGGGTAATCACAGCATAGAGCAAAGTGCCTCCAAGCAAGAGCAGCAGGAAAAATGCCAGTACTTTTTCGTAGATTGCATCCACCTCCCGTATTGTGACAATGGACAACAAAGCCCCCAACCGCCAATTTCAATGTGCCCGTTTCAGCCTGTGAAGATGCGCTGAGCGCCCCGTTTGCTTGACGAAACATAGGAGGGGTGCTATTATGGCTACGTGAGCCGCGGGAGTGGCGGAATTGGCAGACGCGCCGGACTTAGGATCCGGTGGGATCCCCCTTAAGGGTTCGAGTCCCTTCTCCCGCACCATACCATGGATTAGCCAGCCATGGGGTCGTGATTTGGAAGAAATAAGGACTTGCCTCACCGCAGCCTTGATGGCGTGGGCGTTGCGATAGATTACAATAGGCCGGTGCCCGGCACTGAAAGTATTCGTTGGTTTTCTTCGTATGATCATGAACGCCTTAGATCAGTCCCGGGCGCGCAGTAGGAATTTGGGAGGAGCATAAATGCAAGCATCTCTGGAAAGGCTAGAGAACAATCAAGTTGCCCTGCAGGTGGAAGTGGCCGCAGACCAGGTGGATGAAGCCCTGGACAAGGCCTATTACCAGGTAGTCAAGCGTGTCAATATTCCCGGTTTTCGCAAAGGCCGGGTACCGCGACCGATCCTCGAGGCCAGGATGGGCAAGGAAGTGCTCTACGAGGACGCTCTGGACATCCTGCTTTCCCATGCTTACCAGGACGCAGTCAAGGAGCATGCGATCGAGCCGATCGGCAAGCCGGAGACGGACGTAGTCCAGTTTGAAAAGGGCAAGCCCCTCATCTTCAAGGTTAAGGTGGAGGTGCTTCCGGAGGTCAAACTGGGGGACTATAAAGGGATCGAGGCGGAGATGCCGGAGGTGAAGGTGGGGGACGACGAGGTCGAAACCCATTTGAATATGCTCCAGCAGCGCCACGCCCGGCTGATTGACGCTGGGGAGGAACCGGCGGATGACGGTGATGTCACCGTCATCGACTACGAGGCGACAGTCGACGGCAAACCAGAGCCCCGCCTGGCGGGTGGGGAGAGGTCCGTCGAGGTGGGCGCCCACAAGTTCATCCCGGGCTTCGACGCCCGGCTGCTTGGAGCCAAGGCCGGACAGGAGTTGGAATTCACCCTGCAGTTGCCATCGGTCTTCCAGATCACCGGACTGGAAGGTAAAGAGGCCCAGTTCAAGGTGCGGGTTGCCGGGGTCAAGCATAAAGAACTGAGCGCCATTGATGACGAGTTCGCCAGGGATGTCAGCGATTGTGCCACCCTTGACGAATTCAAGGTTCAGATAAAGAAGAACCTTGAAGAGGTAGGTCTTTATAACGCCAAGCGCATCTTCACGGAAAGGGTGGTCAACAAGGTGGTGGCCCAGGCGGAGGTGGAACCGCCGGAATCCCTGGTGAAGGAGCAGTTGAATGAAGAATACGATGAATTTGCCCGTACCCTGGCCGGCCAGAAGATGGATATGAATACCTACCTGCGCCTGGTAAAGAAGGAGCCGGAAGCCCTAAAACAGGATCTGCAGAATAAGGCGCGGGAGATCGTCAAAGGTCGGCTGGTGTTCAGCGCCATAGCCAAGGCCGAGGAGATGCGGGTAGCTCCGGAGGAACTCGACCAGGAGATAAGTGATCTGGCAGCCCAGTACGGCACTGATAAAGCCAAACTGCGCAAGAGCTTGGAAGAAAAGGGCCAGCTGGGGGCTTTTGAGCAGAGCCTGTTGCTGGATAAGGTGCAGAAATTCCTTTCGGACAGCGCCAAGCCCGTACCGCCCCAACCGTCGGAGGAAGAGAGCGAGACGCTGCAGAAAGAAACGGAAGCCCGGCAATCAACTGATCAAGAGCCTGGCACTGAAGCAATTGAGTAGTTTCTCCGGAAGAACCGGGGCGACGCGGACAGCAGTATGAATGTAGTAGTGAGCAGGGCTGCGAGACATTTTTCTCGCGGCCCCTTTTACCAGATGACTACCCGCTCTAATGCCTCCGTGCGGAGTGCATCCGAAGCGGTGGGAAGCGGCTACATCACTGTATTAACTGGCTCTAAGCTTCAGTGGGGGATTGCAATCCCCCACTGAAGCTTAGAGCCAGTTGAACCTGAAATTAAAATCTGTTATAGTATAGTCAAGGAAAGTTAAAAGAAGGTTTTCCGCTAATTTAATTGAATACAATAGATAAGTTAGAAAGCAGGTGAGCATTAATGATCACAGGACAGTATCTGATCCCGATGGTGGTGGAGCAGACCAGCCGGGGCGAGCGGTCTTACGACATCTACTCCAGGCTTTTAAAAGACCGGATCGTGTTTTTGGGAACGCCAGTTGATGATCACGTGGCCGACCTGATTATTGCTCAGTTGTTGTTTCTGGAGGCCGAGGACCCGGACAAGGACATCTATCTTTACATCAATTCTCCGGGCGGCGTAATTACCTCAGGGATGGCCATCTACGATACCATGAAGTATGTCAAGCCGGATGTGTCTACTATCTGCATTGGCCAGGCGGCAAGCATGGGGGCCTTCTTGTTGGCGGCCGGCGCCAAGGGCAAGCGTTTTGCCACCCCCAACAGCGATATCCTGATCCACCAGCCCTCGGGCGGCGCCCAGGGGCAGGTTTCGGATATTGAGATCCACGCCAAGCATATTCTCAGAGTTCGGGAGCACTTGAACCAGATCCTGTCTGACTTGACAGGGCAGTCTTTGGAGAAGATCCAGCACGACACCGACCGTGACTTCTTCATGCGCGCCGATGAGGCCAAGGAATACGGGATTATCGATGAGGTGATGTCTTCCCGCCAAGGGGAGAAAGTGGGCTAGTCCCAAGGAGGTGTGACCATGTACAAATTTGGTGACGACAAGGGGCAACTGAAGTGCTCTTTTTGCGGCAAGCTGCAGGACCAGGTCAAGAAGCTGGTGGCTGGCCCGGGGGTGTACATCTGCGACGAGTGCATCGAACTCTGCAACGAGATCATCGAAGAGGAACTGGGGGAAGAGGCGGGTTTCGAACTCAGCGATATCCCCAAGCCCAGGGAGATCAAGGAGATCCTGGACCAGTACGTGATCGGCCAGGAGCATGCCAAGAAAACCCTGTCCGTGGCGGTATACAACCACTACAAGCGGATTAACCTGGGACTCAAGGTTGATGAGGTCGAGCTTCAGAAGAGCAACATCGTCATGCTGGGACCCACCGGCTGTGGTAAGACCCTGTTGGCCCAGACCCTGGCCCGGATCCTGAACGTGCCGTTCGCCATTGCCGACGCCACCTCCCTCACCGAGGCCGGCTATGTCGGCGAGGATGTGGAGAACATTCTCCTGAAGCTGATCCAGGCGGCTGATTATGATGTGGAGAAAGCCGAGAAGGGCATCGTCTATATCGACGAGATCGACAAGATCGCCCGGAAATCCGAGAATCCCTCGATCACCCGGGACGTTTCCGGCGAGGGCGTGCAGCAGGCGTTGCTGAAGATTCTGGAAGGGACCGTGGCCAGTGTACCGCCTCAGGGTGGTCGCAAGCACCCGCATCAGGAGTTCATCCAGTTGGATACCACTAACATCCTGTTCATCTGCGGTGGCGCCTTCGAGGGGATCGACAAGCTGATCCAGAACCGGATCGGCAAGAAGACCATCGGCTTCGGGGCGGAGTTGGGTTCCAAGAAGGAGCAGCAGATCGGCCTCATTTTGGAACAGATCCTTCCGGTGGATCTGCTCAAGTACGGTCTAATCCCGGAGTTTGTGGGACGGGTGCCGATCATCGTCACCCTGGATGCCCTGGACGAAGAGGCTCTGATCAGGATCCTGACCGAGCCGCGCAACGCCCTAGTGCGCCAGTGCCAGAAACTGTTCGAACTGGACGGCGTGACTCTGGAGTTCAAAGAGGATGCCCTGCGTGCGGTGGCCAAGGAGGCCATCAAGCGGAACACCGGAGCTCGTGGGCTGCGGGCGATCGTGGAGGATATCCTGCTCGAAGTGATGTACGAGATCCCATCCCGGAACGATATCACCAAGTGCCTGATCACTAAGGATGTCATCGCCAAGAAAGAGGAGCCGATCATGGTCACCGTCGACCGCAAGAAGAAGCGGGAGGAGACCGCTTGATCTGAGAAGTGAGAAGTGAGAGGTGGGAAGTGCCCCTCACATCTCTTATGCAGCGGCAACTCTGGTGTGTGGTCATCTTGGTTGAAGAGTGGGGGTGCTGAGCAGGCACCCTCTTTTGGTGGTTGGCAGACCCTGGGTGTATTCGGGTGCCCTCAGTTGGTTGTATGGAGCGTGTTGAATGGATGTTTTAATGACGGCAATGGCGCTAAAAGTGATTGCTCTGGTTGCCTCCTGGGGCTACTGGGGGATAGGCATTCTGATGGCGATCGGGAGTTGCAACATTCCCTTTGCCAGCGAGGTGACGCTGCCGTTCGGTGGTTACCTGGTATCCATCGGGAGGCTGACTTTTTGGGGCACAGTCCTGGCGGGAACGATCGGCGGGACGGCCGGTTCCCTGGTCTCTTACTACATCGGCCTGTACGGCGGGCGCCCCTTTTTGGACCGCTACGGGCGGTACCTGGGGGCGACCCCGGGCCGCTTCGCCTTGGCCGAGGCCTGGTTCGCCCGCTACGACATCTTCACCGTCTTTTTTACCCGGCTGCTGCCGATAATCCGCACCTTCATCTCCCTGCCCGCCGGGGTGGCCCGGGTGAATATCTGGATCTTCACCCTCTATACCTTCGCTGGCACCCTGATCTGGAGCATCCTCCTGACCTATGTCGGCATTGCCCTGGGTGTGAACTGGCAGGCGATCAGCCCCTGGTTCCACCGCTTCGATCTGGTGCTGCTGGCCGCTGTTATCCTGCTGCTGGTCTACCTGGTCTGGCACCGCTTGAAGCACTGATTACCGATGACTACCCGATGCCCCCGTGCGGAGTACATCCGAAGCGGTGGGATAAGAGCGGCTACATCACTGTGGCGGGAGTGGTTGGCAGTTTGTGGGGACGGAGGGTTTTTCAGACTCTCCAACGTTGGTGGCTGGTAATTTACAATCGTGGGTGTCAACCTCTCACTTTTTGTGTACCAGGGCACGCCCTACGTGGCCTACCAGAACAGCAACAACGGAATCGACGTGGGAAACTATGACCCGGCAAGCCAAACCTGGCCACTTGTGGGCGGCGCCAGCGCCGGACTGGGTGTGTCGAATTCATCCGTATCCCTGTTCGTGGACCAGGGCACGCCTTACGTGTCCACCTCACCATGCGTATCAACTTGCTGCTTGAGCTTCCGTTGGAAAAGATGGATAAGGTTTTTATAAAGCAAAAACTTGAAAATATATGTCCGAACTGCCTCGCAAACTGGTTAAAAAATGTGGTTTAGGGCAATACTTTTTTTGGCAGTATCTTTGCTGCCAAGCTTTTAAGCGTTGCCGGAATCTGATCATATTAGGAGCCGTGGTTGCTATGGGTAATATCTTCGGGCTGACTGGTTTGCTGACTTTCATTCAGTTGTTTTTTATCATTGTGATCGGCCTCTACTTCTGGAATCTGCTCCGGTCACAGCAGGGGGTGAAGGTGGCTGTAGACCGGGAGGTCAAGAAGGAAATGGAGAAGATCCAGTCGCTACGCCGGATCTCCCTGGCGGAGCCGCTCTCGGAGCGGACGCGTCCGCAACGCTTCGAGGAGATCGTTGGCCAGGAAGACGGCTTGAAGGCACTGCGGGCAGCACTCTGCTGCTCCAACCCCCAGCACGTCCTGGTCTACGGCTCGCCCGGCGTGGGCAAGACCGCCGTTGCCAGACTGGTGCTGGAGGAGGCCAAGAAGAACCCGCGCTCGCCCTTCGGCCCCCATGCCAAGTTCATCGAGCTGGACGCCACTGCCGCCCGCTTTGACGAGCGGGGCATCGCCGACCCGCTGATCGGTTCGGTGCATGACCCGATCTATCAAGGGGCGGGGCCGCTGGGCATGGCCGGCATCCCGCAACCCAAGCCCGGAGCGGTCACCAAGGCCCACGGCGGCATCCTGTTCCTGGACGAGATCGGCGAACTGCACCCGATCCAGCTCAACAAGCTGTTGAAGGTGCTGGAGGACCGCAAGGTCTTCTTCGATAGCGCCTATTATAACTCCGAGGACACTCACATCCCGGCCCACATCCACGACATCTTCCAACACGGGCTACCGGCGGACTTTCGCCTGGTGGGCGCCACCACCAGGCTGCCTGAGGAGATCTCCCCGGCCATCCGCTCCCGGTGCGTGGAGATCTTCTTCCGGTCGTTGCTGCCGCCGGAGGTCAGAGTGATTGCCGAGAACGCTGCTTTCAAGATCAGCTTTGACTTTGGGCCTGGGGCACTGGACGTGATCGAAAAGTATGCCACCAATGGTCGTGAGGCGGTCAACATCGTACAGATCGCTGCCGGCCTGGTGCAGTCCCGCCAGGAGCAGGAGATCGCGGCGGTCGACGTGGAGTGGGTGGTCAACAGCGGACACTACTCCCCCCGTCTGGAACGCCGGGTGCCCGAGGAGCCGCAGGTCGGCCTGGTCAACGGCCTGGCGGTGAGCGGCCCCAATATCGGCACTTTGCTGGAGATCGAGGCCAGTGCCAGTCCGTCCGGCCAGGAGCGCGGTCAGGTGATCGTCACCGGAATCGTCGAGGAGGAAGAACTGGGTGGCTTGTCCGGGAGGCGCGTGCGCCGCAAGAGCATGATCAAGGGTTCGGTGGAGAATGGGTTGACTGCCATCCGCCGGCTGCTGGACGTGGATCCGCGGGCCTACGACATCCACATCAACATCCCGGGGGCGATGCCCACCGACGGCCCCTCGGCGGGCGTGGCCATCGCCCTGGCGGTCTACTCCGCTCTCACCGGGCGTTTGGTGGACAACCGGGTAGCCATGACCGGAGAGGTGTCGATCCGGGGAGAGGTGAAGCCGGTGGGCGGGGTGGTGGCCAAGGTGGAGGCGGCGATGAGGGCGGGGGCGAAACGGGTGCTGATCCCGCAGGAGAACTGGCAGGAGATCTTCAGCCAACTGCCGCTGGAGGTGATCCCGGTGCGACAGATCAAGGAAGTGCTGAAGCTCGGCCTACTGCCGCAGCGCCGTACCCGCCCCGCCGGACGGGAGCCTGCTTGCGGGCACGGACCTGGACCCGGCACCGCCGGGCAGGTCTCCGCCTGAAGCTGGAATTACCTCATTCTCCGGCATCCGACTCCTGGTCTCCGATCTCTGTTGCGAACTTCTCTCTGGTGATCTGCCTGTTGTCGAAGTGGTAAATGATGCAACTGAGGACACCGTTGTCGATGGTCAGGTCGGAAACCGGGCTGTCGGCGGGCACGTCTCTGACCTTGGCCCCGCTTCTCAGATCGTAAACGTGCAGTTGCAGGCGCAGACCGTCCCAGACGGTCACGTAGCCGGGGCTCCAGAACATCCGGCTCGATCCATCCAGCCCGGTTACCCGGCTGCTCTCCAGATCTATAAGTTCCAGCCCCATTCCGCCCTCTGTCTTGCCGGACGGAGAATCCGTGGCAAACAGGGCCAGGTAGCGACCGTCCGGGGAGGCCAGGGGGTTCATGGCATTATCTTTGAAAACCGATGAATGGTTGGCGGCGGGGTCGTATACCTTCACCACTGGCTTGTCGTCCTGCCAACAATCATAGTAGAGCTTTCCACCGGCCCAGCAGAGGTAGGCCTGCTTCTCGCCCAGATAGTCCGGATACTTGAAGGAGTCCACCTGTATCCAGGCGTCACCGGTCGGATCTCCGACATAGACATAGATCGTGGTGTCACCCTCCTGGCCGTTCTTGCCATCCAGAGCGAGTCTGCTGCCGTTCAGCGAGTAATCGGAGACGTTGCCGAGGCCGGCGTCTTCACCCAGGTTGTGGATTTTCTGGTCGCTCCTACGGAAAAGGCTGTGGGTACCCAGGATCAGGTCACCTCCGGGAATTTCCTGGAAAAGGGGATTCTGATCCTGCCAGGGCACGTAGTTGAAGGCACCTAGGGGTGCTCCCTGAGGAGTCAGCACCTGGTAGACCAGGCTGCCGTCAGTGGCGACATCAGGCAGTGGCTTGATGACCAGGTCACCGGCCACTGTAACATCGCTGAAGGCGACTTGGTACCTTCCTTCTGCTGGGGATGGGCTGCTCTTAATAGGCGCCCCGGTGTTCCATCGCCCGGCGTTGATGGCAATGAGTATCGCTGCCGCTGCCAGGCACAGGGCCAGCAGGGCGATTAGAGTTATGGCTTTCTTGTTCAGCCTGATTAGCAATGGTTGGCCTCCGGCTTGTTGGTGGGATTGGCAGACCACCTAAATAAATTAGACAATTATCTCGCCATCCCTGCTGCGATTTTAGATGGCTACAGCTAACATTTTGGCCGATCATTTCCTTGTTTATCCTTTCCTGAATCTACCATTACCGCCGCGCCCCCGATGGATGGGGCGCTTATTGCAGAAGTTATGAAAGATGGGTAGAATTAAGCTGACAGGAAAGACAGGAAGGGGTTAAGGGGGTAGCTCAAATGTCCCGTACAGAGCAACAGATTGGCGAAGGGCAGCAACAGATTCAGGAACAGGGAGAACGCGTTCTTCCCCTGCTCCCCTTGAGAGGTATTCTGGTCTTCCCGTACATGGTCATCCACCTGGACGTAGGGCGGGAGAAGTCGGTCAAGTCGATCGACGAGGCAATGCTCCGCGACCGGGAGATCTTCCTGGTGACTCAGAAGGAGGCCCAGACAGATGAACCTGGTACCGAGGACATTTACCAGGTGGGCACCATCGCCGAGATCAAGCAACTCCTTAAGCTGCCCGGAGGCACCTTCCGAGTTCTGGTGGAAGGACTGAGCCGCGGCCGGATCCTGAGCTACATGGCCACTGAACCGTTTATCAGCGTCCTGGTGGAGGAGCATCAGGAGAACGAGGAGAAGACGGCGGAGATCGAGGCCCTGATGAGGGCTGTCAGCAGCTTGTTTGAGCAGTACGTCAAGCTGGGCAAGAAGATCTCCCCGGAGACCGCGGTCTCCATATCGGCTGTGGATGACCCGGGGCGGTTCGCCGACCTGATCACGTCGCAGATCAATTTGAGAGTGAACGATAAACAGGCGATCTTGGAGGCTTTTGGCATCAAGGAGCGGCTGGAGAAACTGAACGAGATCCTCAACCGGGAGATGGAAGTGCTCGAACTGGAGCGCAAGATCAACTCCCGGGTACGGCGGCAGATGGAGAAGACCCAGAAGGAATACTATTTAAGAGAGCAGGTGCGGGCGATCCAGAAGGAGTTGGGCGAGAAGGACGAGCGTGCTTCCGAGGTGGAGGACCTTCGGGAGAAGATCGCCGTGGCCCATTTCCCCAAGGATGTGGAGGAGAAGGCCCTCAAGGAACTCGACCGGATGGAGAAGATGCCGCCGATGGTGGCAGAGGCGGTGGTGGTCAGGAACTACCTGGACTGGTTGCTGGCTCTACCCTGGCATCAGGAGACCCGGGACCGCCTGAACTTGAAAATGGCCGAGAAGATCCTGGAGGAAGACCACTACGCCATGGACAAGCCCAAGGAGCGCATCCTGGAATACCTGGCGATCCGCAAGCTGGCCACCAAAATGCGCGGGCCGATCCTCTGCCTGGTGGGGCCGCCAGGGGTGGGCAAGACCTCCCTGGCCAAGTCCATTGCCAGGGCACTGGGGCGCAAGTTCGTGCGCGTCTCCCTGGGTGGCATCAGGGACGAGGCGGAGATTCGCGGCCACCGGCGCACCTACGTGGGTGCTCTCCCCGGGCGCATCATCCAGGGGATGAAGACGGCGGGTACCAAAAACCCGGTCTTCCTACTTGACGAGGTGGACAAGATGAACGCCGACTTCCGGGGCGACCCCAGCTCAGCCCTGCTGGAGGTGCTGGACTCCGAGCAGAACCACAGCTTCAGCGACCACTTCATCGAGGTGCCCTTCGACATGTCGAAGGTCCTCTTCATCACTACGGCCAACGTGGAGTATAACATCCCGCGCCCGCTGTTGGACCGCATGGAGGTCATCAAGCTGCCGGGTTATACCGAGGAGGAGAAGGTGAAGATCGCCGAGCGCCACCTGATCCCCAAGCAGCTCAAGGAGCACGGCTTAAAACAGCGCAATTTGCAGATATCGGAGAACGCCGTGCGGGAGATCATCCGGGAGTATACCAGGGAGGCGGGGGTACGCAACATGGAGCGGGAGATCGCTACCGTCTGCCGCAAGACGGCCCGGGAGGTGGTCAATGACCGCAAGCACCAGGCCCGGGTTTCGGCCGCCGGCCTGGCAAGCTACCTGGGCATCCCGCGCTTCCACTGGGGCACCATCGAGAAGGAGAACGAGGTGGGGGTGGCCACCGGCTTGGCCTGGACCGAGGTCGGTGGCGACGTGCTCAGCGTCGAGGTCAGCGTCCTGAAAGGGAGGGGGACCATCACCCTTACCGGGAAGCTGGGAGACGTGATGAAGGAGTCTGCCCAGGCGGCCCTGAGTTATGTCCGCTCCCGCGCCCAGGACCTGGGCCTTCCGGATGACTTCTACGAGAAGTACGACCTGCACATCCACATCCCCGAGGGCGCCATCCCCAAGGACGGCCCGTCGGCGGGGATCACCATCGCCTCCGCCATCGCCTCCGCATTGAGCGGGCGCCGCACCAGCAGGGAGTTGGCCATGACCGGGGAGATCACCCTGCGCGGCCGGGTGCTGCCGGTGGGGGGCATCAAGGAGAAGGTGCTGGCCGCCCACCGCGCCGGAATCAAGAAGTTGCTCGTTCCCAAGGAGAACAAGAAGGACCTGGAAGAGATCCCGGCAAACGTGCGGCGCAAGATCGACTTCGTGCTGGTGGAGAACATGGACGAGGTGCTGCAGGAGGCCCTCCTTCCCCTGAATACGGAAAAGACAGATACGGACAAACCGGTGCTAACAATCGGGGATGGTGCGTAAAATAGAGGCAGGGGTCTGGGCCTCAGCGATCTGCTCACCTACGGCCTGCTGCCTGCCGGCCTGAGTTGCGCCGCGGCGCTGGCAGGAGCTAACCTGCGTTCAACTGGGTCTTGGCTTCAGAGGGGTTCAACTGGGTCTTGGCTTAAGAGGGGGATGCTTTTCCCCCGCTGAAGCTTAGAGCCAGTTAACTAGGGGCGTAGCCGCTCTTATCCCACCGCTTCGAGGAAGCGGGGGCATTAGAGCGGATAGCCATCGTGATTGTAACCCCCACTGAAGCCTTATGTACTCCGCATTCTTCAGTCCAGGCCGTAGGCCTGGATGCGGAGGAGCCAGTTAATACAGTGATTACCCGCTCTTGTCCCGCCGCCTTGAAGAGGCGGGGGCATTAGAGCGGGTTAGTCATCTGTGGTCAACAGAAGTCAGGCGCAAGAAGTGTGCCCCTATCCGGAGCTAGTGGCCACATTTGCGGAATTGCCAGCCCCTGTAGGGATGCTGGCACCATTATTATTGCCGGTGCCATTCGTGGAGTTTCCTGTGCCATTATCGGTGGTTGGGCCATTCGTGGAGTTTCCTATGCCATTATAGGTGGTTGGGCCATTCGTGGAGTTTCCTGTGCCATTATCGGTGGTTGGGCCATTCGTGGAGTTTCCTGTGCCATTATCGGTGGTTGGGCCATTCGTGTAGTAGTTTCCGGTGCCATTCGTGTTTCCGGTGCCATTCGTGTCTCCGGTGCCATTCGTGTCTCCGGTGCTATTATCGGTGGCGGGGACCATCGAGTATTGGGTGGGCGCCGTGCCCTGCACGAAGACGTCATATTCCACCTCGCCGGCGGGAGTGCCGGTACTGGGCAACAGGCCTGTCTTATTATCGATGGCGACCTTGATCAGGCCCGCGGGCATCGGGAAATCGGTCACCGGCAGACCCTGAGTAGCTGTTTGCATGACTGCTTTCCAGGCAAGAGCCGGGTAGGTGGCGCCGAACACGTCGGGTAAATTTTCCATGTTCTCCTCTTGGTCGAACCCGGTCCAGACAGCAGCGGTGTACTCCGGGGTGTAACCGATAAACCAGGCGTCAGCCTTACCAGAGGTGGTGCCGGTTTTACCCGCCACCGGACGATCGAGTCGGGCGTTGGTGCCCGTGCCCACTTTTACCACGCTCTCCAACAGGTCGGTCATGATGTAGGCCGTCTGTTGCGAAATCGCCACCTGCTGCTGTGGCGTGACCTCGTATAGAAGCCCCCCGCTGCTGTCCAGGATCTTGCGCACGCAGTAAGGTTTGATATAGACCCCCTGGTTGGCGATGGCGGCGTAGGCCGCCGCCATCTCCAGCGGGGAGATGCCATTGGTGATCCCGCCCAGAGCCAGGGACAGGTTCTTGTCATTGTTGGGGTCCAGACTGGTGATGCCAAACTTGGCGCCAAAGTCGTAGCCGTAATCGACCCCGATCAGATCGAGCAGTTTGACGGCGTAGGTGTTGACCGAATCCTCGAGGGCGGTGCGCATGGTGATCGGACCGAGGTACGTGTCGTTGTCGTCGTAGAAGGTTTTGGTCCCGAAGACGGCCGGCTCGTCGTCCTGCACCAGCGCTTCGGTATAGCCCTTCTCGAGGGCCGGACTATAGACCACGATCGGCTTGATGGAGGAACCGGGCTGGCGCTCGGCCTGGGTGGCCCGGTTAAAAGGACGAGCCACCGAGTGCTGGCGCCCGCCCACCAGGGCCTGGATCTGGCCGGTGTGCTGGTCGATCACCACCATTGCCCCCTGCACCTGCTGACCGTTGTAATCCGGCGGGAAACTGGCCTTGTTGGCGAAGACCGACTCCATCTTGTTCTGCACCGGCTCGTTTAAGCCGGTGTAGATCTGCAGGCCACCATTATAGATGAGGTTCTGCGCGGCATCCAGCGTCATCCCCTGCTGCTGCAGGATGTTCTCGGTCTCGGTGACCACCTCGTCGGTATAGTACGGGTACTGGTAGGTGCCCTGGATGCCCTCATTGTATTGCAACTTCTCCTTATAGGCCTGGGCAGCCTCCTGCTGGGTGATATCGCCGTACTTGAACATCTGATCGAGCACGGTCCCCTGCCTGCTCTTGGCCAGATCCGGGCTGGCGATAGGGTTGTAGTTGTTGGGACTGCGCACGATACCCGCCAGCAGGGCGCTCTCGGCTAGGTCGAGGTCCTTGGCGTCCTTGCTGAAATAGAACTGGGACGCTGCCTGGACGCCATAAGCGCCATTACCGAAGAAGATCCGGTTCAGGTAAAACTCGAGGATCTCTTGTTTGGTGTAGTGGTGCTCCGCTTCCATGGCCAGGATCGCCTCCTGGATCTTGCGCCGGAGAGATTTGTCATCGTTGAGAAAGGCGTTCTTGACCAGTTGCTGGGTAATAGTGCTGCCACCCTCTTCGGCGCTGCCCGACCGTATGTCGGCCCATAAGGCCCTGGCAATTCCCACCGGGTCTATACCCGAGTGTTCATAGAAGCGATTGTCTTCGGCCGCTACAAAAGCCTGGGGTAGATCGGGAGGCAGTTCGGCAAGCGGTACCGGGAACCTGTTCTGATCGACAAAGACCTCGGACGCTGCCTGGTCATAGCGATCATAGATGGTGGTCGATTGCGAGCCCGTCAATTTGCTCGGGTCCCAGGCGGGTAAGGTGGCGACGGCCCAGACAAGGTTGATGCTGACGAACAGAAGCAGGCACAGGGCGATCAATGCGATCAGGAACAGGACCGTCCGGAGAGTCTTCTGCTTTTTCTTTTTCTTTTTCCTCTGCCTGTTAGTGAGTTCCGCCTGCCGGTTGGGCATCTAGGCATCCCCAATCTGAAGATATTCTACGCGGCGTGGGTGTCCGGAATATATATTTTGAGAATACGTTAATTTGACCATGTGCGTCAAGCGAGAAATGTCTGCCAGGTGTTGGATGCGATTCATCAAGGCGATTGAGACGTAAAGTTGACAAACATCAGGGCAGGACCGTAAAATGGAAGATGGTTGACAGGCTCCTTTTGTCCCGCACGGGGGTGAAAGGAGTTTTATATAAAGACTTGGCTTGCGCCGTTGTAAGCTCAGGCAGAAGCCTTGGTTGTGCATATGCTTGTTTCTTTATAAATTCGGACAAGTATATGATACATTAACGAATGACAAAGGTCTTGAGGTGAGACAGAAATGGCGGAAGAGCGGGGCAGCGCCGGTCGAGATGAACCCCGGCAAGATCAGTCACTGCAGGAGAACACCCCAGGTATGGCCACCACCTACGACCCCCGCAGTGTGGAGGAACGATGGTATCAATACTGGCTGGACGAGGGTTTCTTTCACGCCAAACCGGGCGGAGAGCGAGAACCTTTTTGCATCGTCATCCCGCCCCCCAACGTGACCGGTATTTTGCACATGGGGCACGCCCTGAACAACACCATGCAGGACGTGCTGGTGCGCTGGCACCGGATGCGGGGGGACAATACCCTGTGGGTGCCGGGCACCGACCACGCCGGGATTGCCACCCAGGCCCGGGTGGAGAGGCAACTGGCCGAAGAGGGGCTGACCAGGGATGACCTCGGGCGTGATCGCTTCCTGGAGCGAGTGTGGGTCTGGAAGAAGCAGTACGGCGGGACGATCATCAAGCAGCTCAAGCGCCTGGGTGCGTCCTGCGACTGGCAGCGGGAGCGCTTCACCATGGACGAGGGCTGCTCAAAGGCAGTTCGGGAGGTGTTCCGGCGCCTGTATGCCAAGGGCCTGATCTACCGGGGCAGCTATATCATCAACTGGTGCCCCCGCTGTCGCACCACCATCTCCGATATTGAGGTCGAACATTCCGAGGAGCAGGGAACTCTGACCTACATCCGTTATCCCGGGTTGGATGGGGCAAGAGATATCATTGTAGCCACCACCCGCCCGGAGACCATGCTGGGCGACACGGCGGTAGCGGTGCACCCGGATGATGGGCGCTATCGCGACCTGGTAGGCAAACAGGTGCTGCTGCCGATCGTGAACCGTCGCCTCCCGGTGATTGCCGACGAGGCCGTGGACCCGGAGTTTGGCACCGGGGCGGTAAAGGTGACCCCCGCCCACGACCCGGCAGACTTCGAGATGGGACGTCGCCACCGTTTGGAAGAGATCGCGGTGATCGGCAAGGACGGCGTGATGACCCCGGAGGCGGGCGGTTACGCCGGATTGCCTGCGCTTGAGGCCCGGCAGGGCGTGGTGGCGGAGCTGCAGAGGCTCGGCCTGGTCGTCAAGATCGAGGACTACTCCCATTCTGTTGGTCACTGTTACCGCTGCGACACCATCATCGAGCCGCTGGTCTCCGAGCAGTGGTTCGTGCGGATGAAGCTGCTGGCCGAACCGGCCCTGGAGGCGGTGCGCCAGGGGCGCATCCGGTTTTTCCCCGAGCGTTTCACCAAGATCTATCTCGGTTGGCTGGAGAACATCAAAGATTGGTGCATCTCCCGCCAGCTCTGGTGGGGCCACCGGATCCCGGTCTGGTACTGCCAATCCTGCGGCGCCGCCATCTGCCCCGAATCAGACCCGGTTACCTGTCCCAAGTGCGGCGGCGCCAGCCTGGAGCAGGACCCGGATGTGCTGGATACCTGGTTCAGTTCCGCCCTCTGGCCGTTTTCCACCCTGGGCTGGCCCGACCACACCCTGGAATTAGATTACTTCTTCCCCACTTCAGTACTGGTCACTGCCCAGGACATCATCTTTTTCTGGGTCGCCCGGATGATCTTCATGTCCTGTGAATTCATGCATGACGTGCCCTTTAGGGATGTGCTGATCAACAGCCTGGTGCTCGACCACCTCGGGCGCAAGATGAGCAAGTCACTGGGAAACATCAAGGACCCCCTGGAGGTGATCGACAGCTACGGCGCCGATACCTTGCGCTTCACCCTGTTGGTCGGTAATACGCCGGGCAGCGAGATGCGCTTCCAGCAGGAGCGGGTTGAGGGGTCCCGGAACTTCACCAACAAGGTCTGGAACGCCTCCCGCTTTGCCTTGATGAACTTGGAGGATTTCCAGCCCGGCGCTCAAAGCATGCAGGATGATTATGCGCCAACGCTCCCAGCACTCAATGACCTAGGCGGGGCGAGCATGACAGCGAAGGATCCTGCCCTGCACCCGATCGTTCAGGGGAAGCCCTGGCCCCGTGCCGGGTTTGACCCGGCAGCCCTGACCCTGGCCGACCGCTGGATCCTGAGCCGTTTCAACTGGACCGCCGGGGAGGTCAACCGCAACCTGGTGGCCTACGAACTGGGGGAGGCGGCCCGGGTGCTGTACGAATTCATCTGGGACGATCTCTGCGACTGGTACATCGAGCTAGCCAAGCCCAGGCTTTACGGCAAGGATACGCCTGACAGCCGGCGTACGGCCCAGCACGTATTGTGGTACGTGCTGCGGCACACCCTGGAGCTGCTGCACCCATTCATGCCCTTCCTGACCGAGGAGATCTGGCAGCGCCTGCCCGTGCCCGCAAGCGAGCACCCGGGGCACGGCCGCAGCATCATGGTCGCCCCCTGGCCCGAGCGCCGGCCGGATCTGGACGACCCGGTCAGCGAGGCCCAGATGGCTTTGCTGATGGAGGTGATCCGGGGTATCCGCAACCTGCGCGGGGAACTGGGCCTGCCGCCGGGCAAGCCTGCCAGGTGCGTGGCTGTCGCCGCAGATGCCGCCACCCGGCAGCTCCTGGAGCGTCACATATCCTACGTTGCACAGTTGGCCGCCGCCCAGCCCCTGGAGTTTGCCGGCCCGGAGCAGCCTAAGCCGAAACAGGCTTTGAGCTACGTGGGGCGCGGGGTCGAGGTCTACATCCCTCTGGCCGGGCTGGTGGACCTGGACAAAGAGATCGCCCGGCTGGAGAAGGAGTCCGGCGCGGTATCCAGGGAACTGGAGCGGGTGCTGGGCAAGCTGGCCAACGAGAGCTTCCTGGGCAAGGCGCCCCCCGAAGTGATCGACAAGGAGCGGAACAAGGAAGCGGACCTGGGCCAGAAGCTGGCCGCCATCGGCCGCCGCCTGGCGATCTTAACAATATCTTAATAATGATGGCAGAGGATGCCTGACGTGTTTGTCGAATACGTTCGGTGGAGGCTGACAGATGAGTACAAAGATACTGGTAGTGGACGATGAGGAGTCGATCGTCAAGCTCGTCTCCTTTAATTTGAGCAAGGAAGGATTTCAGACCATCGCTGCCCGGGATGGCAACGAGGCCTGGGATGTCATCCAGCGGGACAAGCCCGACCTGATCGTTCTCGACGTGATGCTGCCGGAGATGGACGGTTTTTCTCTGTGCCGCCTGTTGCGGCGGGAGGGGTCGACTACTCCGATTCTGATGCTCACCGCCAAGGATGAGGAGATCGACAAGGTGCTTGGCCTGGAGATCGGGGCGGACGACTACCTGACCAAGCCCTTCAGCCCCAGGGAGCTGGTGGCCCGGGTGCGGGCGATCCTGCGCCGCTCCGGGGAGAGGGATCACAGCCAGGAAGAGCGGCTGGAGTTCGGCGATCTGGTGGTTTTCCCAGGGCGTTACGAGGTGGACCTGCACGGCGCCCAGTTGTTCCTCACTCCCAAGGAGTTCGAGCTGCTGCTCCTGCTGTGCCGCAGCGCCGGTCTGGTTTTGAGCCGGGAGTATATCCTCCAGAAGCTGTGGGGCTATGATTTCTATGGCGATACCCGGGTGGTCGACGTGCATATCAGCCACCTGAGAGAGAAGCTGGAGGGAGACCCGGCGTACCCCCACTACATTAAAACCGTGCGAGGGGTGGGCTACAAGTTTCAGACCACCTCTCAGGAAAGCAGAGGAGCCTGATGCGCCGGATCACTCAGAGGCTCACCCTCGGCTATATCTCCTACATGTGCGCCTCCCTGGTAATCCTGGGCGGCTTGTTGACGTATTTTTTGTGGAGCAGCCGCGGCCTCCTGGTCCAAACCTGGCAATACCTGATCGCTCTGCTCGTCCTGATCCTGTTGGGTGGGACACTGCTGGGCATCCGCCTGGCGGATGGGATACGCAAGCCGCTGGCGGAGATCGGCGCCGTCGCCCGGCGTATCGCCGCCGGGGACTGGGATGCGGAGGTGCGCCATCCCACGGACGACGAGATCGGGGAGTTGGCCCTGGCCATCAACGTTATCTCCGGCATCCTTAAAACGAAGGGGCGCCAGTTGACGGAAAGCAAGGGCCGCCTGGAAGCAGTTCTGGCCAACATGGAGAGCGGCGTGGCGCTGTTCGACCGCAGCGGGCGCATAGACCTGGTCAACCCTTCCGCCGAGCGCATTCTGGGCGTCAGCAAATACGAGGCTGTCGGCCGGACCTATGTAGAGACGCTGAAAAACTATCCCCTGATCCGGATCATCGACGAGGTGCAAAGGTCCGGCAAGCCCCAGAGTGGGGAGATCACCCTGATCTTTCCGGCGGAGCGGATCCTCGAGGCGCATGCTGCTCCGGTTTTCGGAGAGCGGCAGGAGCCCCGGGGGGTGGTCCTGGTACTGCACGACATCAGCGAGATCAGGCGTCTGGAGAGGGTGCGGGCGGAGTTCGTAGCCAACGTCTCCCACGAGTTGAAGACCCCGGTCACCGCGGTCAAAGGATTTGCAGAAACTCTGCTGGAAGGAGCGCTCTATAACTCCCGGGCCTGCGAGGAGTTCGTCAGCATTATCGGGGAGGAGGCGGAGCGCCTCAACCGCCTCATCAACGATCTGTTGAGCCTCTCCCGGATCGAGTCCCGGGAGATGAAGCTGCAGTTGGAGCCACTCGAACTGGGGCCTGAAATCAAACAGATCGTGGACAAGATCAAACCGCGGTTTCAGAAGAAGGAACTCGCCCTGAGCGTGACGGCGCCCGGCCACCCGGTGGTGGCGCTGGCCGACCGGGACCGGCTGGAGCAGGTGTTGTTGAACCTGCTGGAGAACAGCCTGATGTATACGCCTTCCGGCGGGCGGGTAGAGGTGGGAGTTCAGGAGTCAGAGGGTATGGTGGTGGTGAGTGTCAGTGACACCGGCATCGGCATTCCCCCTGATGACTTGCCCCGGATCTTCGAGCGCTTTTACAGGGTTGACCGTGCCCGTAGCCGCAAACTCGGCGGAACCGGGCTCGGTCTGGCAATCGTCAAGCACATCGTGGATGCCCACGGTGGACGGGTTTGGGTGGAGAGCGAAGTGGGCAAGGGCTCCACGTTCTACTTCACGGTCAAAAAAGTAATGAGTGATGAGTAATGAGTCTAAAAAGAAGAAGTGATGAGTATACTCATCACCCATCACTCATCACTCCAGAAGGGGAGTGTCTTGGAGGATGGTGACTCTGCTGACCAGAGAGTTATACCAGTTGAAAGCCGGCGCCCCTGCGAGCTATTCGAGGCCCAAGTTCGAGGTCCGCAACCTGGACCTGTTTTACGGTACCAACCAGGTGCTGCACAACATCCAGTTGGAACTGGCCGAGCACCAGGTGTCCGCCCTGATCGGTCCCTCGGGCTGTGGCAAGTCCACCATGCTGCGCACCCTCAACCGGATGAACGATCTGATTCCCGGTGTGTGCATCAGGGGACAGGTGTTGCTGGGCAGCGAAGATATTTACAATCCGTGTGTCGATGTGGTAGACTTGCGCAAACGGGTGGGCATGGTGTTTCAGAGGCCTAACCCTTTTCCCATGTCTGTTTTTGAAAATGTGGCCTATGGGCCGCGCCGGCACGGCCTCAGGGACCGGTACCGCCTGGCGGAGATCGTGGAACTGAGCCTGAAAAAGGCCGCCCTCTGGGACGAGGTCCATGACCACCTCTTCGGGTCAGCCCTGCACCTTTCCGGCGGCCAGCAGCAGCGGCTCTGCATCGCCAGGGCCCTGGCCGTGGAGCCGGAGGTGCTGTTGATGGACGAGCCCTGCTCTGCTCTGGACCCGATCTCCACCTCGAAGATCGAGGACCTGATCGACGAACTTAAGCGGGACTACACCATCGTCATCGTCACCCACAACATGCAGCAGGCCGCACGGGTATCGCACTTCACGGCCTTTCTCCTGAACGGCTCTCTGATCGAGTTCGGCAGGACCGACAAGCTGTTCACATATCCTGAAAATAAGGAGACTGAAGATTATATCACCGGACGGTTCGGTTGAAAATGCATGCAGCCGGGGGGAGGGGGCAGGCTTGGTAACGCGCAAGTCTTTTCACGAGCAGTTGGATGAGCTGCAGCAGGACGTCTTGAAGATGGGCACGATGGTGGAGCAGGCCATCTTCAACGCGGTCAAATCGCTCAAGACGCGGGACGAGAGCCTGGCCCAGCAGGTCATCGACGGCGACGTCTCCATCGATGATTTTCAGGTTCGGATCGAGGATAACTGCATCCGGTTGCTGGCCTTACAGCAGCCGATGGCCAGCGACCTCCGCGTGATCAGCGCCGTCCTGAAGATCACCAACGACCTGGAGCGGATAGCTGACCATGCAAAGGATGTGTCCAAGGTAACCATCCGCATCTCCGGCCAGTCTCTGATCAAGCCCCTGATCGACATACCCAGGATGGCCGAGATCACCCAGAAGATGCTGCGGATCAGCCTCGATGCTTTTGTGCGCCGCGACCCCTCCGAGGTGGAGCAGTTGATCGATTGCGACCACGAGGTGGACGCTCTCTATCACCAGATCTTCAGGGAACTGCTGTCCTTCATGCTGGAAGATACCCGGACGATCCAGCAGGCCACCCATCTCCTGTTCGTGGGCAGGCACATGGAGCGCATGGCGGACTATTGTACCAACCTCGGCGAGGCGGTATACTTCATGGTCAAGGGAGAGCGCAAGGATCTCAACGTGTGAGACTCCTCAGGGTGCGGAACATTGAATATCGTACTTCGAATATCGAAAAGGGTGCGATCATGGCGTCATCCATGTCCTATGACGAAGCGCTGGACTTCCTGGTCGGCCTGACTAAATTCGGTTTCAATTTCGGACTGCAGCGGATCGAGTACCTGCTGCAGCTCCTGGGAGACCCGCACCGGAAGCTGCGGGTGGTACACGTCGGCGGCACCAACGGCAAGGGGTCGACCGCCATGATGACGGCCTCGGTCCTGGAGGCCGCTGGTTGCCGGGTGGGGCTGTTCACCTCGCCCCATCTCGACAGCTACACCGAACGCTACCTGATCAACCGGGTTCCGGTCAGCGAACCGAAGCTGGCGGACCTGATCTCCCGGGTAAAGCCGTACCTGGAGCAGATGGTGCGGGACGGGCACGAACATCCTACCGAGTTCGAAGTCTGTACCGCTGTCGCCTTCCTGTACTTTTACGAGGAGCGGGTGGACTTCCTGGTGCTGGAGGTCGGCCTGGGTGGCGCCATCGATTCCACCAACGTCATTCCCACCCCCCTGGCGGCGGTGATTACCAACGTCGCCTTCGACCACATGGACTACCTGGGTAATACCATCAAGGAAATAGCCACCGTCAAGGCGGGTATCATCAAGCAGGGCGGGTATGTGGTCACGGCCGTCACTGAACCGGATGCTCTCGAAGTGATCGAGGCCCGGCGCCGTGAGGTGGGCGCATCGCTGCTGTGGGTCGGTGTCGACCTTGTCTATGAGTTGATCGAGTCCACTCCCGCCGGGACGAGCTTCAATCTGCGCAGCCCATGGGGGGGCTACCCTGCCCAGTGGGTGCCCCTGGCCGGTCAGTACCAGGCGATCAACGCCGCCACCGCCCTCGGGGCGATCGAGATCCTGCGCCAACACCATGGTGTGCAGATTACCACGGATCAGATCAGGGCGGGCTTTGCCGCCGCCAGGTGGCCGGCCCGGCTGGAACTGCTGTCCGAGCGGCCGGCGATCCTGGTTGACGTCACCCACAACCACGACGGGTCCCGGAAGCTGCGGGCGGCCCTGCAGGGGATCTATCATTACCGGCGGCTGATCCTGGTACTGGGGATGCTGGGGGACAAGGAGCGGGAGAAAGTGGTAGGCGAGTTGGCGCCGCTGGCGTCGGTGGTGGTGATCACCAGGCCGAACAGCCCGCGGGCAGGGGATTGGGAACTGCTGGCGACCGAGGCCGGCCGCTACGTGGACCATGTGCTCCAGGTCGAGGAGATCACCGCTGCCGTGGATGCCGCCCTCAAAGAGGCCGGCTGTGAGGACCTGGTCTGCGTCACCGGCTCCTTCTACATGGTGGCCGAGGCCAGAGCATACCTGCGCAGTAAGCTGGGTCTATCTTGAAAGTCGTTCCTTCGCAGAGATGGTTTTCCTAAATCATGGCAATCATAGCCATTCAACTGGGTGGAAGCATATCTATTTTGGCGATAAAAATGCAGTGTTCGGTCTTGATCGGCACTGCGTTTTTGTTGAATACCAAGCTTCGCTGGCTGGAATTGACAGTATATGATAGGTCTTGCACATATTGCATATCCCAAGAGTCCTTGTCAGACATATATTGAAATGTTAGACTTAAACTTAAATAAACGCGAAGGAGCAGGTTTTTAATGAAGGGATACGGGCAGCACTACCGGAGCGCCTGGCTGCTGGTGATCCTGCTGATCCTGGGCGGGATCGTCGGAGGCCTGATTGGACATGCCCTGAGCAGCGTTCAACACTTGGCCTTTCTCAATCAGGGGCCGGGCATCGGTCTTCCAGTAACGACACTGAACTTGGACTTCCTGACCCTCACGTTCGGTTTCACTTTCAAGGTAAATCCTGTCAGCATCCTTGGCTTCATCGCAGCATTCATTATCTATCTGCGCTTGTAAGGGTGGTTGCCAATGCGGGAGATTATCCTGGCTTCGGCTTCGCCCCGGCGGGCAGAGCTTCTGAAACGCCTGGGCGTTTCTTTCAGGGCCGTGCCCAGCCTGGTTGAGGAACTGCCGCGCCCAGAGGGCACCCGGGGCGCCGAGCCTCGACAGCTCGCCCTGAAGCGGGCGGGCGACAAGGCCCGGGCGGTGGCCTGGCGGTATCCCCAGGGCCTGGTGCTGGCCGCTGATACAGTGGTCTGGTGTGACGGGCGGATCCTGGATAAACCTGAGAGTGCCCCGGAAGCACGGGAGATGTTGCAGTTTCTGAGCGGACGCCAGCATCTGGTGTTTACGGGCGTCGCCCTGCACCTGGAGGCATCAGGCCTGCGGCAGGAGGACGTGGTGGCAACCCGCGTCCGGTTCCGCAGCCTCAGCCAGGGGGAGATCGACGGGTATCTGGCTACCGGAGAGCCGTTGGGAAAAGCCGGAGGGTATGGCATCCAGGGTTACGGGGCGTTGTTGGTGGCCGGGATCGAAGGCTGTTTCTACAATGTGGTGGGGTTGCCCCTGGCCAGGCTGGGGGAGATGCTGAAGTCATTTGGAGTTGATCTGATGTGTCCGGGCCCGAATATCACCTGACGATCAAGAGCCTGCCGGAGGATGTCCGGCCGCGGGAGCGCATGCGGGAAGCAGGCCCTGGCGCTCTCTCCTCCGCTGAACTGCTGGCCATCATCCTGGGCAGCGGGTCGCGGGAGGAGTCGGCCCTGGACCTTGCCCACCGTCTGCTGCAGAGCCCGCGCGGCCTGCGTTTTCTGGCGGAGGCTACCTATGAGGGCCTGTGCAGCGTGAAGGGGATCGGACCTGCCAAGGCGGCCCAGATCAGGGCGGCGGTGGAGTTGGGCAAGCGATTGTCCTGCCTGGGACAGGGCCTCCGGCCCACAATTCGCAGCCCTCAAGATGTCTGCAGCTTTGTGATGGAGGAGATGTGCTACCTGGACCGGGAGCATTTCCGGGTGGTCATCCTGAATACCAAGAACCAGGTGTTGGCGGTGGAGACCGTCTCGGTGGGCAGCTTGAACTCATCCCTGGTGCATCCCAGGGAGGTCTTCAAGCCGGCAGTGCTGAAGAGTGCCGCCGCAGTGATTCTGCTCCACAACCATCCCAGCGGAGATGCCACACCCAGTGGCGAGGATCTGGAAATTACCCGCCGCCTTGCCGAAGCGGGAAAGTTAATAGGTATCGAAGTTCTCGACCATATTATTATTGGAGACCATGTTTTTACAAGCCTCAAGGAAAGAGCAGTTATCTGAACAATCTTGGCGAGGAAGGGGCAAGGGATGTGTTTTTTTCAAGAGACGTAGGGATTGACCTGGGAACTGCCAACACCCTGGTGCATGTCAAGGGCAAGGGCATTATCATCATCGAGCCGTCGGTTGTAGCCATCCAGCGGGACACCGGGGAGGTGCTGGCCGTCGGGGAAGAAGCCAAGCAGATGATCGGGCGCACCCCCGGCAACATCATCGCCATCAGGCCGATGAAGGACGGAGTGATCGCCGATTTTGACATTACTCAGAGCATGTTGCGCCATCTGATCAAGCGCGCCCTCCCGAAGCAGAGCGTGTTCACGCGGCCACGGGTCGTGATCTGCATACCGACCGGTGTCACTCCGGTGGAGGAACGGGCGGTGAAAGAGGCGGCCATCCAGGCCGGGGCGAGGGAGGCTTTCCTGATCGAGGAGCCGATGGCGGCTGCTATCGGCGCCGGCCTCCCGGTGGGTGATCCCACCGGGAACATGGTGGTGGACATCGGCGGCGGCACCACGGAGGTGGCTGTGATCTCCCTGGGTGGCATCGTTACCAGCCGGTCGATCCGGGTTGCTGGTGATGAGATGGACGATGCCATTATCCAGCACGTCAAGCGGACCTATAATTTGTTGATTGGAGAGCGGACAGCGGAGGACGTCAAGATCAAGATCGGTTACGCCATCTGGAACGGGGAGTTGGAGACCTACGACGTGCGGGGGCGGGACATGATCACTGGCATGCCCAAGACCGTCGTCGTCACCTCCGAGGAGGTGCAGAAGGCGCTGGACGAGACCATGGTCAAGATCGTGGAGGCGGTCAAGGTCTGCCTGGAGAAGACGCCGCCGGAGTTGTCGGCGGATATCATGGACCGGGGAATCGTGCTGACGGGGGGCGGCTCCATGCTGCGGGACATGGACAAACTGATCAGCAAGGAGACCGGAATTCCAGTGGTCCTGGCCGAGAAGCCTCTGTACGCGGTGGCCCTGGGCACTGCCAAGGCCCTGGAAAACATCGAGGTTTTACGGCGGGCGGCCCTGCCGTCCAAGCGGCTGAGTTAGGATGATGCCTTGTTGTTCAGTTCCGGCTTTAAGAGAGCGCTGATTATCCTGGCGGTAGTGGCCATATTCTGTCTGGGCCTGGCCCGCCTTGTCCCCAATTTTGCCGGTAGCCCTGTGGTCGGCAAGATTCATGAGGTGCTGGCCCCGGTGCAGTCAAGAGTGATGATGGCCTGGAGCGGTAGCGCTTCGCTGTTGAGCTACTTTGCCGGAATACGCCGCATCCAGGGTGAGAACAGCCAGTTGCAGCAGCAGGTCATGGACCTGACCTGGGAGAACAACCGCCTGCACGAATATGTTTACGAGAGCCAGCAACTGCAGAAGCTGCTTGATTTCAAGAATCGCAACGTCATGCGCTTCACACTGCTGGGGGCGCGGGTCGTCAGCCGTTCGCCGAGCGACTGGTACAGCACCCTGGTAGTTGACCGGGGTTCGGAGGACGGGGTCGAAAAGGATATGGCGGTAGTCTCCGACGCCGGCCTGGTCGGGCGGGTGGATGCAGTGTGGCCGCACACCGCCGACATCCTCCTGCTCCTGGACGAGGAGGGGGCCGCGGGGGCGATGATCAGCGAGAGTGGCACTCAGGGGGTCATCGAGGGCAGCAAGGATGACCCGGGTATGCTCCAGATGATCGACCTGCCGTACGACGCCAAGCCCGTAGCCGGCCAGACTGTAATGACCTCCGGCCTGGGAGGTATTTTCCCCGGTGACATTCCGATCGGGAAAGTTCTAAAGTTCGATACCGGGGGCAGCGGCTTGGACCAGTATGCTCTGGTGCAGCCTGACGTGGATTTTGATCGCATCGAGGATGTGTTCATCATCACCGCCTCCCGGTCAGTACCGGAACCGGTCGCCAGCCCACCGGCACAGGCAGCGCAACCGGCACCGGCACAGACGCAACCAGCAGCGACGTCGACGCAACCGGCACAGACGCAACCGGCAGCACAGCCGACGAAGCAGGCACCGGCACAGCCGCAACCGGCACCGGCACAGACACAACCAGCACCGACGTCGACGCAACCGGCACCGACGCAACCAGCACCGACGTCGACGCAACCGGCACCGACGCAACCAGCACCGACGTCGACGCAA
>Ga0224558_1000789_pt1 | contig 36350 bp, 28 predicted proteins | sample 714S32024metaG_FD_180682 | JGI IMG/M metagenome (GOLD analysis project Ga0224558, IMG submission 180682) | Peat soil microbial communities from Stordalen Mire, Sweden - 717 S3 20-24 | ecosystem: Environmental > Terrestrial > Soil > Wetlands > Peat | place: Sweden: Norrbotten County, Stordalen... | reverse complement strand
ATCGGATCAGAAGAGCGGTAGAACCCCAAACGGGACTGCTTCTCGCCTCTTCCGGAACCTATCGCGAAACCAGAATCCGATGCCGGATGGCCTGGAATTCAGCTACTTGCACCACGGGCTGCTAAGGTGGGATACCTATAACTACAGCTCTTTATAGCCTCTTGTTTCTCCGGCAAAAGACCGCCGCCTGAAAACCAGCCTCAGTCCGCCACCATGCACTCTCCCGGCAGAATCGGCCTCGTTCGCGGCAGCATTCCGCGATAGGCAAAGCTGCCCATCAGCGCAAGCATTCCCACGAACGCTCCCAGCTTCACCCAGCTTGTCGCGCCGGTTTGCGGCAGCACTTTCCACAGCACCAGCAGCATGGTCTGCGCCGCCGTCACCGCCCAGACCGTGCCGTAGAAGTAGCGCCGGTGCGTCCCTTCTTTCCTGGTCGAGGACTCCACGCGCGGCAGCTTACCCAGCGCGCCCAGCAGCAGAATCACCGCGGCCAGCGGCAGGTAAGCATAGGTGTAAATCTGCTTCATCTGCCAGACGCCTGTCACGGCGGCAATCAACAAACCGGTCAGGTTCAGCAGCGCATAGCTCAAGGCGGCATTCCACGCAAAGGTGTAGCAGACCCGCCGGTAGAGCGGATTCGGCTTGTCCTCGTCGAACCGCAGAATATACGGCCCCGGCTCGGCGCCCGGCAGCCGCCCGCGCAGAGCAGCCACGCCTGTGCCCGCCAGTACTAATCCCAGCCACAGCGAGTTGCGCCAGGTGAACCCATGCGCAAAGAGTGAGAATGTCAGTGGCCCAGGCGCCAAAAAGAAGACCCAGATCCAGATCGGCCAATGCGCCAGCCGGTAGAGGCGCGTATTCCGTGTACGCATCTTCCGCTGCTGTGCATATTCCACTTTTCCTCTGTATCCCATGCGCGCAAGTCTCGCAGAGCCGCCGCAGGCGCGTCAATCCGCAAGAAACTTTCAAAAAACTGCCCCAATTCTTGCGAATAGTTGTATCATTTTGCACAGTCGGGCTGGTGAGCTGAGAATCCCGGCTACCTCAAATCTGAAGCGGTCGCGTAAGCTTCCGAACTGCTCCCGTAGAGACCGCATCCGGGACGGGCCATTGAATCGGCGGAGGTGAGAAGCATGACCTTCAATCTCGCCGCCTTTCTGGAAGAAGCTGGAGTGGGACGAAAGGTCGTCCATTTGCAGCCCAAACAAGTCTTCTTTTCACAGGGAGATGCGGCTGACTCCATCTTCTATCTTCGGACGGGCCGCGCAAAACTCACAGTCGTTTCGCCGGAAGGCAAGGAGGCCACGGTCGCGCTTCTCTCTGCCGGGGAATTCATTGGAGAGGAGTCGCTGGCCAGCGTGGGCGCGCTGCATTTGGCAACTGCCACGGCCATTGTCGTTTGTACCGCGCTCGAGATCGCAAGGGAGGAGATGATCCGCGTGATGCACGAGGAGCATTCCTTCTCCGATATGTACCTGAAATTCCTGCTGGCCCGTAGTATGCGCACTCAGGCCGATCTGGTCGATCAGCTTTTCAGCTCCAGCGAGAAGCGTCTGGCGAGAATCCTTCTCTTGATGGCCGAATTTGGCGGACCGGGTGAACCGGAACCCCTGATTCCTCCCATTACGCAGGAAACTCTGGCGGAGATGATCGGCACCACCCGATCCCGCGTCAGCTTCTTCATGAATCGCTTTCGCAAACTCGGCCTCATCGAATACAACGGCCGCATCCGGGTTCATAAGTCGCTGATCAATGTCATTCTGCACGATCAGTTCACCGGAAGTAACCCCGAAAATTTCTCCGAATCTCCCAAGCTCTCCGCCGCTCCACGAATCCGATCAAAGCCGGATCGGCAACGGGCAGCCTGAGTGTGAAGGCGCGCGATGCCACGTGCCCCATCCTTGCTGTCATCCTGAGCGAGTGATATATCTTTCGCATATTGTTGGTTTAATTGAAGATAATATGGTATTTGAACGATGTGCGGGAATTGTGTAGTGATATTTTATAAATTTCAGCCGATTTAGCTGCTATGGCCTCTTTGAAACAGAGGAGCAGACAAAACGGTTGTTCGCATCTGTTCCTGATGTTTCAGAGGCTCAATCCAATGTCCATGCCTTGACTCTTCTCCTGCTTCGGAGTCTGGGCGATCTCAGGCTGCGGCGGCTTTCGCTCCGGAATATGGGCGCTCTGGTGCGAAACGTCATGGCCCAACGTTGCGGGAGCTTTTCGCGGTCGTTGGTAAAGATTTGCGCGTCGTATGCGCCGCGCGAAACGGCAACGTAGGCCATGCGGTTGTTGAGCAGGTCTTTGGCTCCCAGCTCGGTATCGGCGTGGATCAGCACACGGTCGGCGGTCTGCTCCTGGCTGGAATAACTCGTCACCGCGTAGCCGTGGTCAAGGTGCGGATTCTTCACCAAATCGAGTTCGATCTCGCGGCCCCCGTCCATCTTCAAACTCATCCGCCCATCCTGGCCGATGCCCTCGACGGTTCCCAGCTCGCGGTTGGCCAGCTTCAAGTCGGGCGCGGGCGCGGTGAGCTGCACACGATCTCCCACTGAGAAAGCCCGCTCCTGTTCGCGGTAGACGGATACGCCCTGCTGGCGCCGTGGATCGTAACTTTGTTCCGTGCCGTCCTTCCGCTCGACGGTGAGCCGGTTGTTGGGCGCATCGACGCGGATAACACGGGCATACTCGCCTTTTGCTATGCCGGTCTCCTGCGAGCTGCGGCTGTAGCGCAGCACGTCGCCGGGATTGTACCGTGCCGCCCATAAACGGCATGCATCGCGGTGGGCGGCGGCGGAAGCTGCTCGCACCCGTCCCAAAGCTCGACATGAAGGCGGGATTTTGGGAAGTGCACAGCATCTCTCTGGCGCCGCCGCGGCAGGAAGGGCTGCAGCGACAATTACCGTACAATAAGCTTGCAACTGAACCGCGGCGAGTGTCGCTCTTTCCGGCGCAGCGAACATTGCTCCCGGAACGGCGCGCTGCGCCCCGCGCAGGCGGCTCGAAGCCCGCGCCTGGCAAAGGATCGCCGTGAGAATTAAACGCACAGACTGCTTCCGCGCCGAACAGGTCAGGCTTCTCTATCGAAGCGGTCCGGTCGGCATTGTGGGCGCGATGGGCGGGGCGTTGATCCTGGCTATCATCACGCTCCACATGCGAGTCCAGCCCCTGGCAATCGTCCAACTCTGGTTCGTCTCGCTCGCGTCGATTGCCGCGGCTCATCTCTTGCTGATGCGTGCCTATAGCCGGGCAACCTCGCAGTTGAGCCGCTGGCGCCAATGGGCACGATGGTTCGTCGCTCTCAGTCTCCTGGAAGGGGCCATGTGGGGCGTCACCGCGTTCAACTCACCCGAAAACCTGGCGCAAAACCTGTTCACGATGCTGTTTATGTGTGCCATGACCGCCGGTTCGGGCGCGGCATTCGGCGTCTATCTTCCTGCCTATTGCGCGTTCCTTTTCCCGGCCACAGTTCCTTTCCTCGCCGTCAGCGCCGCTCGGGGAGGAACTCTGCACTATTACCTGGCCGCGATGGTTCTCGTCTACATTGCAGGCATTTTCATGGTGCAGATTGCGTATAACTCGAACTTTCAGGAGACAATTCAAATGCGGTTCGAGAATGCCGACCTTGCGGAGAAGCTTCGCTTGCAAAAGGAAGCGGCAGAGGAGGCCAATCGCGCCAAGTCGCGGTTCCTGGCCGCGGCCAGCCACGATCTGCGTCAGCCGGTTCATGCTCTCACCATGTTTGTCGAGACGCTGCGCGGTTGCAATCTGGCCCCGGAGCCGCGGCGATTGGTCGCGTATATCGGTGAGTCGGTGGCGGCGATGGATGAATTGTTCACCGCGCTGCTCGACATCTCCAAGCTCGATGCGGGTGTGGTCGAACCTCAACTGCAATCCTTTGCCATCCAAGCTCTCTTTGAACGTCTGGGCCGCAACTACGCAGCGGAAGCCGCCGGCAAGGGACTCGAATTGCGTTTTTGCCCTTGCTCGCTCAGCGTGCGGAGCGACCCGCTGCTGCTCGAAAGAATCCTGCGCAATCTGATCTCCAATGCCATCCGGTACACAGGAAGCGGCCGCGTCGTTGTCGGCTGCCGCCGCGGAACACCTCTCCGCTTGCAGGTTTGGGATACCGGATACGGTATTCCAGCAGAGCATACGGAGAGCATTTTTCAGGAGTTTTTTCAGCTGCAGAACCCGGAGCGGGACCGGACCAAGGGACTCGGACTGGGACTCGCAATCGTGCGCCGCCTCACCGCGTTCCTGGATCATCCGCTGTCGGTATCTTCAGTGCCCGGTGGCGGCTCGGTCTTTACTGTGTCCGTCCCGGCCGCCGATTCCGCGGGTCCTCCGGAATTGTCCGGTCCGCAAACCATCTCCGCGACCGATCACGGCCTCATCCTGGTGATCGATGACGAGACGGCTATCCAGGAGGCGATGCGCAGTCTGCTCACCAGTTGGGGTCACGATGTGATCACTGCCGGCTCGGGAAGCGAAATGATGGAGCGGCTTGTCTCCTGTCCCGCGCGGCCCAATCTTATTATCTGCGACTTCCGGTTACGCGAGGAGGAGAACGCCATCGCGATCATCCGGCAGCTTCAATCCGAATACAACGAAGAAATCCCTGCCATGCTGATCAGCGGCGACACCGCTCCGGACCGGCTGAATGAGGCGCAGCGCAGCGGCTTTCTTCTGTTGCACAAGCCTGTATCGGGAGGCAAGCTGCGCGCGGCGATCGGGAACCTCATGACCAAAGCGTGTCTGTAAGATCGGTGGCGATTTCTTCGCCTTGGGGAGGTTTACGGCGATTCTGCAATTCACCGCGCGTTGCCGCAGAGACCCATGATTTTGGGATCGCTCCCTTCCTTATTCCTTTCGCCCATCCCCGCTCCGCTTGCGGAACACCACCCGGCGCAACGCCCACTCATCGCGGAGAATAGAATCGTCCCAATTTCACAGGCCGGATCGCGCAGCCCCGCTTTGATTACTGGAGCCAATCGACGAAGAGGCCGCGCCGTTTCGCGGATATCATTCAAGGCGCGACGCCAGATCGATCTGCCGACCCGCATTGGCAGCCTGCGTCCGATTGACGACGTTCAACGCCTTGAAGATGGCTGTCACGTGCGCCTTTACGGTCTTATCCGAAAGGGTGAGAGCGTCCCCAATCTCCTTGTTCGCAAGTCCTTTCACAAGCAACTTCAACACATCCGCCTGCCGCGGCGTAAGCTGCGCGATTCCAGGTTGCTGCGCGGCGTTCCGCGCGCCATGAGTGAAAAATGCGTCGTGATCGAGCAGTAAAGGCGGGATATATTTCTCGCCGGACAGAACCATATCCAACGCCCTGCGAAAGGTTTGCGAACTGGCCGACTTGGGAACATAGCCCAGCGCCCCTGCATGGAGGGCGCGGCGAACCTCAACTGGATTCTCGCAGGACGACAAGACAATGACAGGAACGTCGGGTCGCCGAGTTCCGAGATCCCGGATGGCAGCGATGCCATCGCTGCCCGGCATCTTCAGGTCCAGCACCACGGCGTCCAGATCGCGGTGCGACTCGGCGAGAGCAAGGCCTTCTGCGAAAGTGGCTGCCTGCAAGACGACTGCGGAGGGCTCCGCGCGGTGAACCATCGCAGACAGTCCTTCTCTCACCACGGCATGGTCATCCACAATCAACAGCTTCATGGCAGTCCTCTCCGGTCGCGGGGCAGGCACCCGGGCCAAAAGTCTGCGGTGGTCTTAAGACCACAGCAGACTTAAGTCCAATTTACATCGTAACAAGCCGATGCTAAGTTTTCTTTGAAAGATTTCATCGCCGATCTCCCCGCTCGTCACCGATCTTCACGTCGGTACACCATTCCCCCTTGTCTCAACGCCTTCGGGCTCAACCTGTGAATTTGGAGAATTCATCATGAAAAGAGTAACTCTTGCGATTTCATTCCTCATGCTCGTTGGCGCGCTGGCCGCGGCTCCCGCGCTCTTCATATAACGTTTCTCGTCGAAATCGCACTCGATACAGGAAAGCCTAAGCAGTTTTTGCCGGACTTGGCTCACGAGGTCGTTTCTTATGGAAAGGTTTTTGTCGAGCGGCGCATTGCCGCAGTCCCATGGATTGCTGGAAGGACGATCGGACGCCGTGAGGTCTTCCGCAGAGGCAAAAACCGGTCCGCCGGCCCGATTCTTAGGCCGAAGGGGCGGACTGCCAGTCGCCCGCAGACTTCCGCTGATATTTTTCTCTTTCCACATCCTCCAGCCTTTCCTGTTCGGCACCGCGATTTACCTCCTGTGGAGATCGAAGACCATCCTTTTGTTTTCCTGGCTGCGCTTCGTGGGCCTGTATGCGCCCGTTGCGGCCTTACGGGCGCAATGTGCGGGCGTGAAACACCTGATTCCAGGCGTCATTCTCTATTCCGTTCCCGATGGCTTGTGGCTTTATTCCTTTACGGCCTTGATGGGATTTATCTGGTTTAACGAGCCAAGGCGAAGCATTCGCGCCTTCTGGATTGTGCTGCCGGTGCTGCTCGCCGTCGGCTCGGAGTTCGCCCAGCGGTTCAGGCTGATTCCCGGCACGTTCGATTGGTGGGATGTCGTTTCGTACATCGCGGCCTGGGTGCCTGCTGTTGTATCCATTCACGTATTTCTGTCACGAACCGCTGAGAGAACCCCTCTCCGGCAGTAGTCCAAACATTTTTCATAACGGATTCGCCAATTTCAACACTCCATACAGGCACGTCAGATCCCTGCTGACGGCAACCGGTTCCGAAGCAAAAGAATTCATTCCCCGAAGAGGCCAAGCATGCGTGCCAATCCAGATTCCGTTCCCGCCCAGTCTGACGAGCAGCAAGACAATTCTTCCCTATCTGCGACCACTTCGGTGGAAGCCAGCAGTCCTCCGCAGGCGGATGCCGCATGTCTCGCTACGCCAAGGGGAGCCAAACCCGCGCGACTCAACATTCCCGAGTATTTTCGGTCTTTGACAGGCAACACAGGCCCATTCGGTCGCACGGCAAAATGTGTTTTATCGCTGATCGTGGTGCTGTTTTTCGGTTTCACGTTTCTTGGGAGTTCCCCAATAAACCCCGAAGACCCCACATTCGGCACTTGGGTTCCGCCGCCCATCATATTGGACTCCCCGCATGATGGTAGAAGCATGGCGAGTTCGACTGCGACTGCAACGTCGGTGCCTTTGCCGGCTCTCCAATTCACCGGGAACGTGACCAGCCTTGTCCCCGTCAGTCTGAATAGCGTCGGCTATGGAACAGGCTTGCTTCGACAGTCCGACTGCAGCATGACCGCATACTACGTAGGAAACTATCTCACGCTGAGCGGCAACATCACGATGGAGTCTTTGCCGGACTATCAGGATTATCTGCATTCTGCCGCGCAGTTGACAACGACCCCCGATCAATTCAAGAACGGCTGCAAGCAGACCATGGTCGGGGCGGCCTCTGGCTACGAAGTCTACGCCGGACAAACTTCAAGCGGCTTGGCAATCTACGCAGTGGTCGACGAAAACAATAATTTTTATTACGGCACGCTCGACCTGAGTGCGGGTACTCAGACCGTTACTCAAGTGACAGCCATCAAGGCCGCGCTTTCCGTGGTTGCGGCGGACGTAAATGGCGACGGGAACGAAGACCTGATCGTCGCCGACTTCGGCGGGACCGGTGATGCCGGCGGAGTGGTGGTGATGCTGGGCAACGGCGACGGGACTTTTGCCGCTCCGGTCTTCTATTCGGTCGGCTCAACCGTAGGCTCGCTGGTAGTCGACGATGTGAACAACGACGGCAAATTGGACATCGTGGCGACCAGCGGAGTCAACGGAAGCAGCCTGTCCGTGCTGCCGGGCAACGGAGATGGCACCTTTGGCGCGGCGATAACTGCCTTCAGCTCCACCTCGGCGACCGGCATCGGCACGATGGCGACGGCAGATATCAATGGTGACGGCAACAAGGACGTCGTCAGCGAAAATGGAAAGGTCTTTCTGGGTAAAGGCGATGGAACCTTTTCGGCGGGCACGGCGATTACGGTACCTTTCACGGTGAACGGCCAGCCTCTCGCAGGAATTCCGGTGCTCGGCGATTTCAACAACGACGGCAAGGTGGACCTGGCCTTGAACGATTTGGGCGGCGGCGGAGTCTTCATCTTTCTTGGCAACGGCGATGGGACATTTACGCAAGGCAGTTCTTATGCTTCGCTCTACAATTCCTGGAGCATAACCGCCACCGACATCGATGGTGACGGCAACCTGGACCTGGTTGTGGGCTCGGGAAACTCCGGGGCAATCGGACCGGACGTGGACCATGGAATCGGGCTGGTCGAGATCCTGATGGGCAACGGCGACGGCACCTTTCAGGGAGCTCCGATGTACCCGGCGACAGCGTCGACCGCTGGCACCGGCACCGTGTCATTCACGGCCGGCGATTTCAATGGCGACGGCAAACCGGACGTTCTGGCAGCTAAGTCGGGCCTGATGTTTATGGCGGGGAACGGAAAGGGAGAGTTCGCAGCGGGAGTCACCACTTCCGGGCCGAATCCAACTCTGGTCACTTCCGCCTTGATGAATGCGGATAAGAATCTGGATGCTGTCTTCATTGACTACAACCAGAGCAGCCAGACATCGCAGATCGGTGTGGCCTTCGGCAACGGCGATGGCACGTTCGCTGCCACCAACGATTATCCGCTTCCGTCAAGTGCAACGTCCCTGATCACCTTGATTACAGCGGATGTCAACGGAGATGGGTACCCCGACGTGGTCGCTACCGGCCTTACATCCAGCGGTTCTGCGCTCTACGTTTTCCTGAACGACGGCACCGGCGCCCTGAAGGCAGGACAGTTGGTCGACACGGGGACCGACGAATATCAGATTGTGGCCGCCGACCTGAATGGCGACGGCAAGCTCGATCTCGTGGTCGCGGACGCCGGGGCCAACTCCGGTGAGGAAGGCGCGGACGTAAAGGTTTATCTAGGCAATGGGGACGGGACGTTCCAAGCGCCGACCACGTTCCAGCCGAATGCCCAGGTCTTGTCGATTGCCGTTGGCGACTTGAACAAGGACGGCATTCCCGATTTGGTGATCTCAGATTCAGGGCAATTCTATCAGAACTTCGAGCTGACCACTATGCTGGGCAAGGGGGATGGGACGTTCGCCGCTGCCGTGCATACGGCGTCTCCCTCCGGGGGTGGAGGAATGCTGGCGGTCGCAGACTTTAATGGGGACGGAAATCCTGACGTGGCACAAGGCGGTTGCTGTGGTGATTCGTGGCTAACCGTGTATCTGGGTAATGGCGATGGAACATTCTCTGCTCAGTATGGCCTTGCCGAAGCCGCCTCGATCAATCAGATTGTCGCCGTGGACATCAACGGAGACGGCAGACCGGACATCCTTGCCGGACCAGAAGGCGGCGGAGTCGGCCTGGAGGTCTTCCTGAATCTCTACGGTACCGCGGCGACCGGCGCGGCAACCACCACCAGCGTGACCGCAGCGCCCAATCCGGCAAGCCTTGGCGAGAGCGTGACGCTGACAGCAACGGTCGCGCCCGCTTCAGGGACGGGCACGCCTACAGGCACGGTTACGTTTTACGACGGTACGACCAGCCTGGGAACAGGCACGCTCTCCTCCGGCACCGCGACTTATTCCACCAGCAGCCTGGCTGTGGGTACTCACTCCATCACCGCCAGCTATGGCGGTGATACAAGCAATGAAGCCTCCACTTCGTCTGCGGTAACCGTCACCGTGACGCCTACTGCGCTGGCGGCAACTACGACGACACTGACTGCATCTGCCACCACGGCCGCCACGGGAACAGCCATCACGTTTACCGCAGCGGTCAAGGAAACCTCCGGCACGGCCGTGCCCACGGGGACGGTCACGTTTTATGATGGGACGACGAGCCTGGGAACGGGTACACTCTCCTCCGGCACCGCGACTTATTCCACCAGCAGCCTGGCTGTGGGTACGCACTCCATCACCGCGAGCTATAGCGGTGACGCAAGCAACGCGTCTTCCACCTCGGCCGCGATGAGTGTGACTATAACGGCGTTGATACCGCTGGTTTCGACAACGACCCTCACGTCCAGCAGCGCCAGCATTGCGTCGGGCAGCAGTGTAACTTTCACCGCCGTAGTTGCTCCGCCTTCGGGCACGACAACGGTGCCGACCGGGACGGTAACGTTCCTGAACGGAACCACCACGCTCGGCACTGGCACACTCAATGGATCGGGTGCGGCAACTTACACCACCGCATCGCTGCACGTAGGCACGGACAGCATCACGGCGCAGTATGGAGGAGATGGCGTTTTCGCAACTTCAACCTCTACAGCAGTAAGCGTGGTCGTCGGCACACCCAATTTCAGTTTGTCTTTGAGTCCAAGCACAGTTTCCATCGCCGGCGGAGGCAGCGGCACCACCACCGTCACGGCGACACCGACCTTCGGCTTTGCCTCCGCCATCACCTTCGCGTGCTCGGGACTGCCCGCCCATGCGACCTGCACGTTCAGTCCGGCAACCGTAACTCCCAGCGGCAGTGCCGCATCCACAACAACGCTGACCATAGCAACCAATACGACGTCCGCCTTACTGCGAAAGGATCTGCCGACATCGCGCCCGAACGAGCGCACGCCGCTCTTCTGCATCGTTCTGCTCGGAGCTATCGGCTTGCTTCGGGCTCGGCGGCAGCATCGCGCACTTTTGCGGGGCGCGCGGAGTCTTGCCGTGCTTGCTGTTCTGCTCCTGGCGTTGGCCGGCGGAGCACTGATCGGTTGCGGCGGCGGATCATCGAATTCAACTCCGGCCGGAACCAGCACGGTAACCATCACGGCAACCGGCGGAAGCCAGACACAGACAACAACATTGTCCGTTACGGTCCAGTAACCGGCGCAGCCGCCCATCGAAAAAAGACAGTAGCAACTGCCTCTTGCTGCGCGGTGGCGGTCGAGGTCGCAGGCATGTGTACCGACAACATCCGCTCTCGGGATGAAGCTGGATATTGTGACAGCCACCTTCGGCCCACGCTGGCTTGTTTGTTGTTCATCGGCATTCCGGTACGCCCCCGGCGCTGGCGTAACTTGATCGGTATGCTCGTTCTGCTGGCATTCCTGGCCGGGAGCGTGATGAGTTGCGGAGGTGGCGGGAGCGCCGGAGGCGGAGGTATAAGCAATCCCGGAACCACAACGGGAAGCTATACCGTCACCGTAAGCGGCACTTCGGGATCGACGACACAAACGACTACCGTTAACCTCACTGTAAATTAGGGCCAACGCGTTGCCAGTCTCCGACCGCATCCGGGCTGAGCGGGCCAGTGCCAAGCTACACCAAAGCGAAGGGTGGCGAAGGCGTTGACCCGGTACCGAAGGGTCTTTCAGCGGGCATAGATAAGACGGCTCCGAAGAGCCGCCTCCAGGTTGCGCGGGTGCTACTTGGCTTTCTTGGCGGGCTTGGCCGCCTTGCTCTCGCTGGCTTCGCTCGGCGCCGAGTAGTCGATCTTGCGGATGTAGTCGGCCTTGATCGAAAACGTTTTGTGTTCCACGCCGTCAGTCGTGTACGTCTCGGGCTTGATCTTGCCTTCAACGATGACCGGCGTCCCGGCCTTGAGCGTGGCGGCAAACTTCGCCAACGGCCCCCAAACCTGAATCTGGAACCAATCGGTGTTCTTGTGCTCGGCGCCGTCCTTGTCTTCCCACTGCTCGTTGACGGCAATGCTGAAGTTGACTACATCGCCGTTCGGGGTAGACTTCTTTTCGGCGTCTTTGCCGAAGTTGCCTTCGAGGTGGACGTTGTTTTTGTAGTTGGACATGATGTTCTCCTTTTGATTTTGGTCGCGAGTGAATCGGGACATACTGCCGGAACGAACATGGGGCGCAGTGAACTCCCAAGTGCCAAGCAAAGTCGTTGGCGGAGAGGGACCACAGCTTGCCTGGGGAGAGGAATCCGCAAAGCGCAGCGGAAGAGTTTGTGCCGCCGCCGCAGGGCGAGAACGTTCTTGACGCCTCCATGATGGCCGAGTTGATTGTGACCAAAAAGGAGATCGGTCCTCAGCGGAAAAAGTCCGCCGGAACCTCGCGGGCCAGGCTGAAAAGCCCCGGCGCGGGTGGTCAACGATTGCCGTTGTCGGGAAGACATGGGGCCGAGCATTGGATTGTTTGGCTCCGTGGCTCGGGGGCGCTTTGGGTGGCGGGATTCGCTGTCTCAGTTCGAACGCTGGTTGAAGGGAAGATCAGGGCGGACACGGCGGCGTGGATACAGGTCATTCAAGACCCTCCGCAAGATCGGCGGCACGGGAAGCGCCGGCGGAGTGGTCACGCTCGGCTCAATACGGCTTGCCGGGCATCAGTGCAACCGGGGGGTGGGTATCCAGCCCGAGGGTATAAACCGGGCGGATTATTGACAGAACAGACCGGGCGGATCGTTGACACATTGAGGCATGGTGAAGGTGTAGTGGAGCAATGCTATGCCTTGGAAAACGAGCAGTGCGATGGAAGAACGAGCGCGGTTTGTGTTTGAGTATGACCTGACCGAAATGGAAGCAATGGTGACCACCAATCTGCTCGGTCCCATCCGCCTGACCCAACCGACGACAAGGGAAAGCCCCGCCCGAAAATCGTCGCCGCGCTGATTATGTATGCCTACAAAGCCTGCCGACACGTCCCGAACAACAACCTCACGCTGACATCAGCGTCTGCGGCGATCTGATGCCGCCCTAAACGCCACGAGCGATGCCTTCACGAATAATGCAAGCGAAGCCTAATACTGTTCACTTAAGTATTCTGATGGCTATACGAATATTGATCTTGGGCAGTGGCTCGAGATGTCGGGGACGGAGCGGGAAATTGCTCATCTTGCGCTTGACGCCGCGGAAATTGCGGCGGTTGCGGCTGGACACGACGCGTTCTTCAAGTATCTCGTCGAGGATCGCTTTATGAAATGCCCTCTTCTGCGGAGGGGCGAATAGCGCCATAGACAGCCATTTTGCGGCGGATCACGCGCACGGCATGAAGGAAGGAGAGCCGGTCGGGATCTTCTCCGGCCTGAAGCGCGGCTTCGTGCATCAAGCCGCGGATGGCGAAGTGGGCCATCATCAGGCCGTAAAATTCCTGGCGCACCAGATCGGGTGTTTTGCTGCGCAGCACGATCTGGGCGCCGCGCAGGTGGGTCTTGAGTTCGTCGAACGTGGTTTCTATCTCCCAACGCTCATGATAGAGAGCCGCCAACTCGCCGGCTGGGGCCTTGCCAGAATCAAGGATGGTGGTTGCCAACCGATAGATCGGCTCAGCACCCTCGATCCCTTCAAGGCGGTAATCGATCACCCGCAGGACGACGCCGTTGGTTTTCTGCCGCCAGTCTCGCAGCGAGGGATACACTTGGCTCAAATAGGAACCATCGGGCAGGCGCTTTTCGCAGGCCATGCGCATGTTCTTCTTCATCCTCCAGAGCAGGTCCGCGCCTGTGCTCTGCGCCTGCTGCCACAACTCGAAGCCGAAGAAATTTCGGTCAGCCAGGCAAAGCATGTTGCTTTTCAGGCGTGGAAGCACTGCTTTGGCCAGCGTGATTTCGCCCGTCCGGTAACCATCCATCTGGCTGCCAAACAGCACGTGCGTGCCATTCTCCACCAGGGATACGAAACGAATCTGCGGATAAGCACTCGAACCGCGGCTGGCTCCGGGGCGAGAGAATGCATCTTCGTTGGCCTTCTCGTCGGCCACGTCGAACGTGCTGCCATCCAGACTCACCAGCCGCCAATTCCGATACCAAGCCCCTCGCGTACTACGTACCGCCACAGGCTTGACCAACTCATCGTGCAACTCTCGCAGAGGCTCCCAGCCCAGCCGCGTGCGGGCCTGAGAGATGCCCGATTTGCCTGCCACTCGCACGCCAATCGATGGATCGCGCAGCCACTGGACCGCTTCCAGCAGACAACGCAGTACTTCCCGGTAGGACGACTGCATGTACAGCGCCAGAGCGATGACGTAATAGACAACAACCTGCGCCGGCAGATCGCGCTGGCGAACTCTGGCCGTTCCCGTCTTGGAAAGCACCGAACCAATGCTGGAAACAGGGAATGCCTTGGTGATTACGCCGAGACTGTGTAGTCCGTGATCCGAGTACCCGGAGGGAGTTCCGCTACCGTACGCGCCACTTGTGGCCTCCTGTCCTTGTCTCATACAGAATGCCACAAATCTTCTTAAGTGAACAGTATTAAAGCTAAGCCTCTAAAAAATATATGAGGGGGGATGAAAAATCGATGCCAAAACCGTTATATAACCATATGGATATCTTGACAAACAGATGAATCTGCCCCGCTCCATTCCGGGAGGCACTATCATTCCACTGTGTGCCCGTTATGCGGTTGATGGCCAGGAATTCGACAGGCGTGCCATGTCCGTTAGTCTCTTCGCGGGTGTCGGCCAGCTCAAGATGACGAAGGACAACCAGCTAATTGATCTCTACAAGCAGGAACGTCCCGCTCTCCTCAATTATTTGTGTGGCCTTGGTCTCAATCTCAATGATGCGGAAGACCTTGTCCATGAATCGTTTATCAAACTGCTCGATCATCTCGAGTCCGAGAAGAAATCGGAGAATCTACGCGCATGGCTCTTCCGTGTGAACCACAACCTTGCGATGGACCTATTCCGCGAGAGTGGACGAATTGCATACTCCGAGAACGGGGGATCAAATTCTTTAGACACCATACTAGATTCCTCTTCCAGCCCTGAGGAAGACGCGATTCGCCATGAAGAGATCCGGAGGGTGTGGTCTGCGCTTGGGCGTCTGACGCAACAGCAGCGAGCGGCAGTTTTACTTCGGGCAGAAGAGCTTCGGTACCGCGAAATCGGGCTCGTGCTCGGCGTAAGCACTGGACGAGCTTCCGAACTGATACAGCGCGCTCTGGTGCGCTTGCTAGGAGAACTATGAAGTTCCATACGGACAGAGTGGATCGCATCCGCCACCTCGATGACGAAGCGATCTCTCGTCTGATTTCCGGTGAGTCTTCGATGCTGGGCGCCTTTCGTGCCTGGCGACATCTTGAAAAGTGTTGGCGGTGCCGTTCGCGAAAAGAGGCTTTTGAGCGGACTGCAATGCAAATTGCTGAATGTCGCAATTATGTAGTCTCTCGAATCCCACCTAGTACGGAAAGGTGTGCGGCATTGGTGGCGAGCTTACGCGAACGTTCGACCCAGAACTTGCGATCGCTTGAGCCGCGTCCCATCTTAAGTGTCGCGAGCCTCCCCGCTATATTGATGGGCCCTCCCCTTACCACGACTGTGATTGTCCTGAGTACTGCATGTCTGTTGTTTTGGGTCTTGCTGCGACCAACTAGCCTGGTTAGTGCGGCGGAGCTGCTTCACCGAGCGGCAGTCTCCGACCGGACCGTTGCGGGGGCCCACCCGGGCGTTATCTACCAGAAAATCCGCATCACCGCTCCACACCTAAGTGTTGATCGTGAGATCTATCGCGACGTGGAAAATCGAAGGATCCAGCGTCCCACGGAGGTTCGCGGCAGTGCGGCAGTGATACGAGATACGTTATCCGAAGCGGGGGTTGACTGGGGCGCTCCTCTTTCGGCGGAATCCTACCGCGTCTGGCACAATCGCCAAAGCTCGATATCGGATAAGGTGTCCGAGCAAGCCGGCGGTCTTTTGACTTTAGACACGAAGATCCACAACGGTTCAGTCCTGGAAGAGACGCTCACGGTAAGAGCGTCGGACTTTCATCCGGTTGAGAGAACAATCCGCACATCTTCTGGCGGAACTATCGAAATCGCCGAGCTAAATTATGCCGTCCTCGGTTGGAATGAAGTGAACGAAGCGCTCTTTGAGCCTCTAGCAACGCCACATCTGGATAATCCGATCCCCATCCCAATGCAGCCGGCCGTCATACCGGCATTGCCGACAAAGGGTGAACTAGATGGTGCGGAACTTGCGGCTCGTCTGGCGTTGAACCTTCTGCAAGCCGATGAGGGAGAGCAGATCAGCATTGAGCGGACGAATCGTTATATCGAGGTCAAAGGCGTCGTGGATACGTCCGATCGGAAGCAGGAGATCGTCGAGAGCCTGCGGGGCCTCCAGCATGTAAAGCCCGAGTTGCTCAGTGCTTCGGAAGTTCGCCCCAATTCGCCGAACACAGGCGAAGTGCAGGCAACCAGCATCCAGTCCATTGACCTGGGCCCTTCTCCACTGGAGAGATATTTTGCAACGCGGCCCCAGCAGCAATTTTCCGTCAATGACTATCCGGAAGAATTGTTGAACGCAGCTTTCAGGGTGCGGCATAATGCGGATGAACTGAACGTCCTCTCAACTACCTACGATACGGCCGCAGAGTCGCAAGCTGACGATGCAGCAATTACGCTACTTACACAAAGTTATACGGATCGTCTCTTGAAGGCACTTGATAGCGAGGTGTCAAGCCTGCGCCAGCTTGGATTCTCTGTGATTCCGAGCATACCATCTGCCCCATCACAGGTAAATCTGGAGAGCGAGGTGAAACGGAATGATGCACTTTGTCGAGAGCTGCTTGCAGGAAACTCCGAAAGTGTGCGGCCCGCATTGGATATTGTCTCGGAAATTAGCGAAACCATCTCCCGCATCCGCGCCTTAATTGGTACGCGAAGTAACACTAACAATCAGACACAGGAAATAGGCAATCCATCAACTTCGCAGTATAACGGCTTGCCATCCAACAGCATGTCGTGGGCGAGGCGAGAATACTTCCCGGCTTTACGCCCGACGTGCCTTACCTGGTAGTTCGTTGGAGCTATCAGCAACTACTTTTGGAGGAGTGACATGTTTCACCATTCTTTACGAAGTTCAGCGCAACTGTTTCGAGGCTTACTGATGACCGCTGCCCGGACCTATATCGGTAACTCTCCGGCAGCTTTTCGCCGCGCAGTATGCGCGCTACTCTTGACGGCAATCGCTGTCTGGCCTGTCTATGCGCAGTCAGGTATCTCCGCGAGCCTTAGCGGCACAGTGACAGATTCGACAGGAGCACTCCTTGCGAACGCCGATGTGGAAGTCACAAATGCAGATGAAGGTGCCAAGCGCTCCGTGAAGACGACCGGGAACGGCAATTTTAGCATCGTAGCGCTTAAGCCTGGCAAGTATCTCCTTATGGCCAGCCACGCCGGCTTTAATCCGGCTATTGTTTCCAACATTACGCTCAGCGCCAACGATGTTTTGTTTCTACAGGTGGTGCTTAAACCAGCTGGCAGAGTTGAAAACGTAACGGTGAATGACCGCCCATCCTTAATCAATCTCTCGCCCACTGTATCCAGTACGATTGATCAACAACTTGTCTCGGCGCTGCCAATCGATGGCAGGAGCATTCAATCCCTCATCACCTTAAGTCCTGGCGTTCAACTCGCTCCCATAGCCGGAGGGGGAGCAAACCCCGGTCAGTTCAGCGTAAACGGAATGCGATCCGACTCGAATTACTTTACCGTCGACGGTGTAAGCGCCAATTTTAGAGCTTCCGGAGTGTCCATTCCGGGTAGCGCGGGCGCCGGCGCTACACCCGCCACGAACTCAATCGGATCTTTCGGGAATCTGGTCTCAGTCGACGGTCTACAGGAAATTCAGATTCAGACGTCAACTTACTCGCCCGAATTCGGGCGCAGCCCGGGCGCTCAGATTTCCTTGGTCACCCGCGCAGGTACAGAAAAGTTTCACGGTGCTTTGTACGATTACTTCCGGAATGACGCGCTGGACGCAACGGACTGGTTCTCCAATTACCTCGATACTGGGAAAACCGCCCTCCGCTACAACGATTTCGGGGGCGTGTTTGGCGGCCCTGTTCTCCTGCCCAAGTATGACGGACGCAAACATCATACTTTCTTCTTCTTTTCCTATGAAGGGCACCGCTTTGTTCTGCCCCAACCTGCGGTTGTGTCCGTCGTACCCGACGTCGCCGCACGGCAGAATGCGCCATCGGCGGCAACGAAAGAGATCCTGAGCGCTTTTCCGACACCAAACGGCGCGGAGATTTATGCCCAGCCGTTTTCTATCGGCTTGGATCAATTTGGTATCTTTGGGCACCTAATTTGCACACAAGGCTCTTCTCCTGATTGCCAGCCCTTCAACGAAGCGTATGACAATACGGGTTATTCCAATCCATCCAGTGAGAACGTCTGGAGTTTGCGTCTCGACCAACAATTCCGCGATAAGTATATGTTTTTCGCTCGCTATAACCACGCCAGAGACGCGCAGACTAGCCGGAATGATAGCGGGGAGGGCGATGCCGCCAACCTAGGCAACAACGACATGAAAACCGACACGCTCACGATTGGCGCTACCCAAGCCTTCACGTCGCGTCTCATTAATCAATTTACGATCAATGGAAGCTCTCAAACGGCCCTCTCCAGCGAAACCACGGATAACTACAAGGGAGCTGTTCCTCTTCCAACTTCCGTTCTCATTCCCACCAGCACCTGCAATGGATGCTCTGGAAGTGTTACGCTCAACACCATAGGTCCTATTTCATCGGCAGTCGTCAGTCTCGCCGGTCCATCCACCTCGAAGACCCGCCAGATCAATGGGGTGGATCACATCAGCTACAAACTTGGCGACCATCAGCTAAAGTTTGGTGGAGACTACCGGTATGTTTCGCCGATCACTCCGACCAACCAGTTGTCCACTGCCCAAATCTTTGATTCAGTCTCAGCCCTCGAAACAGACAGCCTTTTTGTTGGCGATGTTGGCTATTCCAGCGGATATGCGATTGCTTATAAGACATTGTCGACTTATGCGCAGGATACCTGGAAGGCGCTTCCCAAGCTAACGCTGGACTATGGCGTGCGTTGGGAGATCAACCCAGCTCCGACCGGCAAGAACGGGAAAACTCCGCTCACCGTACAAAGCCTGAATCAAAACACCACTGATTTCAGCTACCTTCAATTTGCGCCTGCCGGCACGCCACTCTATAAGACCAGCTATACGGATTTTGCGCCTCGATTTGGCTTTGCGTATTTGGCGCGCCAAGCTTCAGGCCATGAGCTGGTGCTGCGCGGCGGAGCCGGAATGTTCTATGATCTCGGGCAAACCGGTTTTGGTGCTATTTCCTTCCCTAACTCTCAGACCTATAGCTTAGCCCCTTATTCGGTTGGGGACAACGTTCCTGGGTACCCAACCCTCACGCTGCCAGTTCCAGCCGCATACGCTCAAGGACCGGCGCCCAACCTTACTCCAAGTCCTTCAAATCCAGCGCAGGTTACCGTGGCGGTGTCTAACTACAAATTGCCGCGATCGTACGAGGGGAACCTGACTCTTGAGCAGTCCCTCGGACACAATACCGTCTTCTCGATTGCCTACGTAGGATCGATAAGCCGCGATACGCAGTCTTTGGAGCAATACACCCTTCAGGAAGTATGCGGCACTCCTGGCCTGCCTGCGGGCTCTTCGTGCGTGCCTCCAGGCACTGCTAATGTGGCGACAGGGACAAATTTCAAGAGTCTTGCCATTATTGGCAATCAAGGCTTCGGAAGCTACAACAGCTTGCAAGCCAAGTTCCACAGCCGCTTTACCAAGCAATTTGAATCCATGGCTTCGTTTACGTGGTCACACGCGGTCGACAATGGATCCAACGACGCGGTTCAGGTTATCCCGAGCGGAATCGCAAACCCGAACATCAATCGCGGCGATTCCGATTATGACGTCCGCAGCAGCTTTAGCGAGGCGCTAACCTATAAGATTCCATCTCTGCGATGGCATAACCCGCTCAGTTACATTGCTCAGAACTGGTCTTTGAATAATCTGCTTTCGTTGCATACCGCACTGCCATTCGATGTCGAAAGCGATAATAGTATCGTTAATTACACGGTCACAGGCGGTTACTATGCGGCGCGCGCCGATGTTGTGCCGGGTGTACCGCAGTGGCTCTATAGCAAGGACATACCTGGAACACAGACTCCGATCCCGGGCGGTAAATATCTCAACTACCTAGCCTTCGCAAATGCTGCTTGCACTGGGGGCGCGATCTGTAATGGCGCCAATGTAGTGGAGGGAAATCTACGCCGCAATTTACTGCGTGGTTTTGGTTTGGCGCAGCTAGACCTCGGAGTGCAGCGGCGGTTCCCAGTCACGGAGTCGGCAGGTTTTCAGTTCCGTGCCGAGCTTTTCAACATTGCCAATCATCCGAACTTTTCTAATCCCGGATTATCAGGCACGAACACGGTCGACTATCCAGATGTTTCACAAGTTGGGCCTGGAGGTCCTTCCTTCGGATTTGGCGAATCTACCGAGTCGATTTCAAGCGGATTGGGCGGCTACAGCCCGCTCTTTCAGCAGGGTGGACCTCGCGCTGTGCAGTTGGCACTGAGATTTGAATTCTAAAGTTATCACGGAATCAATCGGATTCGAGGGAGCACCACTGTTAGGTATCTCAACTATCTGTGGTCGCCCCCTTGAGACGAGAATGTAGGGAACCTATGAAGGAATCACGCATTTTCGCAGTACTTTCTGTTCTTGTGTTTGCAGCGTTTTCGATTGCGGCACCGCCTCGAGCATTCGGAGCCACTCCGCAGCCTATCCACTGGACGCTTTCCGCGTCTGTTCGGGACCATCTTCCCCTCGGGAAGGGAGCAGCGGTGACGGCACACATTCATGCGGTCATTCAGCCAGGCTGGCACGTGTATGCGATGGATCAGAAGCCCGGCGGTCCTATAGCCGCAAGAATCATCGTACCTCTCGACCAAGCGTTTGTACTAGTCGGCGATATAGACGAACCATCGCCAACCAGGGTGTACGATCCGAACTTCAACATGGAGACTCGCTTTTATGAGAACGAGGCGAATTTCTCGGTCCCGCTCACAGCCACAAAGACTGGTTCTCCAAAGCTATCCATAGATGTCTACTATCAAGCATGCAACGATAGCTTATGCCTACCGCCGACTACCGCTCACCTGAGTACAATCGTCAGGCGTTGAGCTGGACGATCGAAGACAACGACAACCACTTTTTATCTTTTCCCGGGACTCTTTAGAGACCCGGATTCTATTGCGGTTACACAACTGCTCAGGAGAAGCCAAATGCACAATCTTCGGCGATGTTTCGCTGTAGCGCTCTTGGTAATTAGCGGATCGTCAATGCACGCGCAATACGATGGAACGGCGGCGGCAAAACAGGCATTTCAAGACGGAGAGAAAGCCTCCGAGAGCGGGCGATACACCGCGGCAATTGCGGACTACAAGAAAGCTATCTCCCTTGATCCGAACTTTATGGAGGCTCACCAGCGATATCTTCAGGCGCGGATCATGGAGCCGGCTGGGCCGGAACTGGATTTGATGTCGAGCGGAAAAAAGCTCAGTCCGAAACAGCAAGAGGACCTGACTGCGGCTCAGAACAAAGCCGCAGATGATGTGATCCTGGAATACAAGTCACTCATTAAGCAGTATCCGGATAAAGCAATCTATCCTTGGGCACTCGGACAGGTCTACAACGAGAAAAATCCACTGACAGAGGAGGAATATTGTCAACAATCGATTCATATCGACTCCCACTTTTCTCCTGGATATCAGTGCCTCGCGGCAATTGCGAGTCTTCGCGGAGATGATAAGGCTGCGATTGACTATGAGCGAAAGGTAATGGAACTCGATCCCAATAACGCGGACGCAATCGCTAACTATGTCTATTTCCTTCGGAATGATCCAGCAGCGTTTAAACCAGCGGTAATGGACTATATTAGAAAATTCCCTGATTCTTCAAATTCCGCCCAAATGCTTTATTCGTACGGTGCGAAACTGAAGGACGATGCGTCAAAAATCGAGATATTCGAGCAGTTACGCAAACAGTTCCCGCCAGACAAGTTCACCGGGTCTCAACAGGGTGTGAGCGCTCTCTTCGGTATCTACGATCGCTCCGATCCACCCAAAGCGCAGGCCCTCGCGCACGAGTTGTTAGGCGTTGATCCTAAGGACAATGCCTTGCTTGCGGATGTCGCCTATGCGGATTCAATGGCGAAAGCGGAACAGAAAGTTAAGGACCATAAGCCCGCTGACGCACTGGCCATTCTGCAAACCGTGAAGTCGCCGTTCCCGCGTCAGTTCAGTATGGACCGCAAAGATCTGCTTGAGGCGAGAGCGCTTGATCTGGAAAACCGGACACAGGACGCATATTCGAGTCTGCTGGCTATATATGTCAAGCATCCTACCGATGAGATCCGTACTGCCGTTGATGAATATGGCGCAAAGTTGGGAAAAAAGAAACAGGAAGTTGAAGCGGCCATTTGGTCGGCAATTGAAATGAACTCCACTCCCGAGATCCCGTTCACTTTAAAGAAATTTACAGATGGCAGTGAAGTATCGTTGGCCGACTACAAGGGCCGAGTCGTGATCGTGGATTTTTGGTTTCCAAATTGCGGACCATGCAGGGAATCCTTTCCGTTTCTTCAACAGCTCGCCAGCAAATACAAGGAAAAAGGTGTTGACGTCCTCGCTATCAATGCAACGGAGGGGCAGGAAGCATTTGTTCTACCCTTTCTGAAAAGCACAGGCTATAGCTTTATTCCCCTGAGAAGCAACTTCGAATGGGCACACACGGTCTACTCCATTAACAGTTTTCCTACGACTTTCTTCATTGGCGGAGATAAACGCGTCTACTTTAAGACTTTCGTCTCTGACCAGGATCAAGAGCGTACTGCCGAACTGGAACTGGACTTACTATTGGCCCACAGGGGCCAGTAGCGCCTGTTGTCGCAGAACTTCACTCGATCGGTGGTTTACTGCAATCCGATCACGCAGGTGCATTCAAATGTACGGTTCCGTGGCGTTTATCTATGATACACGCCACGAAGCTGGAAATTGAGGAGTTGTTGTCCCACAGCGGTCAAAAGCAGTATCAAAAGGTCCCTTATGCATCAATCTCTAATCTCTTTTCTTGGGCTGGCATGTGGAATGGGAGCATTATCCTTGTTGACTCCGTGCGTGTTCCCCATGATTCCCATCACAGTCTCGTACTTTACTGGCCACCGCGCAAAAAACCGCAGCAGTGCCGTAATCAATGCATTTGTTTACGCCGTTGGAATCATCCTCACTTTTACGGCTTTGGGAATGGCACTTGCACTTGTCTTCGGGGCTAGCGGAGTCAATCGGCTCGCAGCGGATCCATGGGTAAACTTGCTCATTACCGCAATCTTCCTGGGATTTGCGTTCAGCTTGTTTGGGGCTTTCGTTATCCAGGCGCCATCCAGCTTGGTACGGTGTCTTGACGACATCACTCGGCACACGGGAACGAGCCAGTTGCTTGGGACGCTTCTCATGGGACTGGTATTTACCCTAACCTCTTTTACTTGCACAGCGCCGTTTGTCGGCACGTTATTGGTTATTGCATCGCAAGGGAGCTGGAAATGGCCAGTCATCGGAATGCTGGCATTTTCAACAACGTTTGCGACACCGTTTTTCCTTTTCGCGCTCGTACCTCAATTACTCACACAGCTGCCGAAATCCGGCAGTTGGCTTAACTCGGTCAAAGTGGTGATGGGGTTCATGGAAATTGCAGCTGCGATGAAGTTCTTGTCCAATGCCGACCTTATCTGGCATTGGGGAATCTTCACCAGAGAGGTAGTCCTCGCGGTCTGGGTCGCAACTGGGACCCTGATCTTCCTGTACATCCTCGGAAAGTTCCAAACAACACATGACACGGTCGTACCAAGTCTTTCCGCCACTCGCGTGTTTTTGGCGCTGGTCTTCCTAGCAGGATCGGTGTGGTTAGGGACGGGCCTGTTTGGACGACCCATGGGTGAGATTGAAGCATTTCTCCCGCCGTCCAACAGCGGAGCCACCGATGCAGCAGAGAAGAGCGATGCTGGCAGGAGATCTTCCGAGCTCACCTGGATTGTGAATGACTACAGCAGCGCTCTTGCGCGTGCAAAGGCGGAGAACAAGCCTCTGTTCATCGACTTCACCGGTTATACTTGCACGAACTGCCGATGGATGGAAGCCAATATTTTTCCTCGACCGGAGGTCGTCCGAGAACTAGAGAAGTTCGTTTGCGTGCGGCTGTATACGGACGGCGCGGGGGAACCCTACCAGCAGTTTCAGAAGATGCAGCAAGAACGATTCGGCACCGTTGCTCTGCCTTATTATGTCGTCGCTTCCCCGGATGGTACTACGCGAAAGACTTTTCCAGGCCTGACGCGCGATCCGGATCAGTTCGTCACGTTTCTCAAAACCGCTGAAAGCATGAATTGAATGTGCGCAACCCTGGGAAGCATCAACATCTGTCTTGCTAGATGCGTCGTCTTCGCAGGATGCCCTGAACCCATCAAGCAACAATCGATTTGGAGAACCCATGAAGACACGGAAATTTCTCGCTATTGCCGCCCTGCTGGCATTCTGCTTTTCCACTTGCGGAATTCTGGCTGCCCAGAATGGGCTAACTCTGCCCGCAGGTATTTCGCAGATCACATCCGTCGAGGGCGTGACGGAATACCAGCTGACCAATGGCCTCAGAGTCTTGCTGGTGCCGGATTCATCCCAGCCCCAGGTCACCGTAAACATCACCTACCTCGTCGGCTCGCGCTATGAGAGCTATGGCGAGACAGGTATGGCGCATCTGCTCGAACATATGATGTTCAAGGGAACGCCTTCGCATCCGAACATTCCCGATGAGCTGACCCGCCACGGGACACGGCCCAACGCAACCACGAGTGACGACCGGACCAACTTCTTTGAAACATTTGCGGCGACGGATGAAAATCTGAATTGGGCGCTCAACCTGGAATCGGACCGAATGGTGAACTCGTACATCGCCAAGAAGGATCTAGACAGCGAGATGACTGTCGTTCGGAACGAATTTGAGCGCGGCGAGAACAGCCCGGTATCGGTTTTGAACCAGCGCGTAATGGAAACGGCTTACATCTGGCACAACTATGGCCACCCGACCATCGGCGCGCGTTCCGATATCGAGGATGTTCCAATAACGCGGTTGCAGGCTTTCTACCACAAATACTATCAGCCGGACAACGCGGTGCTCATCATCGCGGGCAAGATTGACGTGGCCAAGACGTTGGAGCTGGTGCTGCAGAAATTCGCGGGGATTCCGAGACCGTCGCGTGTTCTCGCGCCGCCCTACACACAGGAGCCCGCTCAAGATGGAGAGCGTGAGGTGAACCTGCAGCGCGTGGGGGGGCTCAAGGCTGTGATCGCCGCCTACCATATTTCTCCCGCAGGGAATACGGACACGGTAGCTTTGAATCTGCTGACCGATATCCTCAACGACCCGAGCACAGGACGCTTGCGGCAGAGATTGATGGACACCAAACTGGTCACGTACTCTCGTGCCGGCGTAGATGCCTTGCATGATCCCGGAATGATCGAGTTCACTGCGACACTTTCCGCCGATGGCGACCTTAATAGCGCCAGTGCCGCACTCGTGAAGATAGTCCAGGGAATCGCTAACGAACCGGTGTCGCAGGCCGAACTCGACCGGGCGCAGGCCGAGGAACTCGAACGCTTCGAGAAGTCCACGGCCGATAGCAGCAATTTGGCCATGATGTTAAGCGAGGCTGAGGCGACCGGTGATTGGCGCCTTATGTTCTGGGAACGCGATGTGACCGAAAAGGTGACGCTGGCGGATATTCAGCGTGTCGCCGCAAAATATCTGATTTCCTCAAACCTCACCCTGGGAACATTTACTCCGACCGATAACCCCGTACGGGCGGAAATCGCCGGTGTGCCCGACTTCGCGGAGATGTTCAAGAACTACAAGGGCAATACCGCCATCTCCGCTGGCGAGCAGTTCAATCCGTCTCCGGCAAACATTGAGGCTAAGACGGTGCGCTCCGCGATCGGCCCCATCAAACTGGCCATGCTGCCCAAAAAGACTCGTGGCGGGCTGGTGAGCGTCGTGCTTCAAGTCCACTTCGGAGACGAAAAGTCTCTCGCTGGGCACAACGATGCCGCGCGGCTTGCCGGAAACCTGCTTATGAGCGGAACGGCAAAGCACACTATGCAGCAGTTGCAAGATGCGTTGCTTGCCGACAAGACGGAGATGAATATCAGCGGCGGCTCCTCCGGCCTTACCGTCTATCTCGATTCGGACCATGAACATCTTGGCGCAGCGTTGCGCCTGATGGCCGAGATTCTGAAAGAGCCTGTCTTTCCGGAGCAGGACTTTGAGCAGGCCAAGGCCAGTATGTTGCAGCGTCTCGAGCAGGCGAAGACCGATCCAGGTTCCATTGCCGGCCTTGTGCTACGCCGAGCCTTGTCGCCGTATCCGAAAGGGCACGTGAGCTATGTCCCGACCATCGATGAGTCGATTGATCGGATCAATCACACATCTCTCGACGACGTCAAAAAGTTCTATCGTGATTTTTATGGCGTCGGCGCGGTAGAGATGGCGATTGTTGGCGACTTCGATGCGAATGAAACGAAGAATCTCGTCGCAGAACTGCTGGGCAATTGGAAGAGCCCCGTGCCCTACCGACGCGTTGCGGAAATATACAAAGCAGTAGATGGACGTACCGAGTCTTTCGAAACTCCGGACAAGGCTAATGCCGCGTTCGACGGTGGTATGAACCTCAATCTGAGTACTGCGGATGCGGACTATCCCGGACTGATTCTCGGCAATTACATGTTTGGGGGAGGATTCATGAACTCGAGACTTGCTGAGCGCATTCGCCAGAAGGAAGGATTGTCCTATACCGTCGGTTCAAGTGTATCCGCCAGCGCTCTGGATCCGGTAGGCAGCTTCTCCGTTGGCGCAATCTGTGCGCCGCAGAACTACCCGAAGGTTGCCAAGGCGTTTCATGAGGAACTCGTCCGAGCGCTCTCCGGCGGATTTACCGAAAACGAAATCAAGACGGCCAAGTCGGGATATTTGCAGTCCCGGCAGGTTGCGCGAGCCGACGACGATTCCCTAGCTTGGGGCCTTGTCCAGCATCTCTTCGATGGCCAGGATTATCACTGGGACGAGCAGTTCGATCAAAAGGTGCAGGCGCTCACTTCAGAACAAATCTCCACAGCCATGCGCCGCTTCATCCATCCTGACCAGATTGTTGTGATGGGAGCGGGAGACTTTGCCAAGGCCGGAGTGTCCGGGACCGCCAAGTAAGTCTGGTGAGAATCCCGCAGCTGCATCCGCGGGATTCTCGTCCGGTACTTCGAGGATTCGCCGTCCTTATCATTGGTTAAATGCTGGGATGCGTCCTGGCTCTGATGCACCGAGGCAGACTTCCGCGCAGGAAAGGTTCAGCTGGAGCTCTCAGCAACTATCTCTTTCTCGATCACACCTTCGCATACGATGCGGGGCTAGAAGCTGCAGTCGACAAAGTGACTCTTGAGCAAGCCTCGGCAGCACTAAAGAAGTATATGGACCCAGCAAAGTTTGTCGTTGTCACAGCTGGCTCGTTCAACAAATAGCCCTTGCGCGGGGGACGGGAAAGCTTGTTCAGCTCCCCGTCTCCATCGAATGAAAGAAGGTTGCGTGTGAAAGAAGGTTGCGTGTGAAAGAAGGTTGCGTGTGAAAGAAGGTTGCGTGTGAAAGAAGGTTGCGTGTGAAAGAAGGTTGCGTGCTTCCACCCCCCAACACCAGCTTTTCAGATGCTAGTGAATCAGTCTCTGCAAAGTTTGCAGGCCTATCACAGATCATCGGCAATACCCCGCTGCTCTCGCTCCAGCTGCTTTACAAGGGTGAGCCTCGGGTAATTTATGCAAAGTATGAGCCGATGAATTTTACCGGTAGTATTAAAGACCGAATGGTCCTTCGCATCTTTCAGGATGCCTATGCTTCCGGTGCTTTAAAGCCTGGCGACACGATTGTCGAGGCCACCAGTGGCAACACCGGTATTGCTTGTGCCGCAATCGGTCGCGCTCTCGGTCATCCGGTCAAAATCATCATGCCAGACTGGATGAGCCGCGAGCGCGTGCAACTGATTCGGTGTCTAGGTGCCGAGGTTGTCCCCATCACTCGCGAACAAGGCGGTTTTCTCGGCAGCATTCGTCTTTGCGAGGAGTTTGCCGCTCACAATCCGCATGTCTTTCTGCCGCGCCAGTTTTCCAACTGCGCCAACATCACTGCTCATTACAACGGCACAGGGCCTGAAATCTGGGCTCAATTGGAGGCGTGCGGCCTTCGCCCGGGTGCCTTCGTTGCAGGTGTTGGGACAGGCGGAACGGTCATGGGGACCGGTAGGTTCCTGCGAGAGCGCAACCCTCGCATTGCGATACACCCCGTCGAGCCGCTCGAATCTCCCACACTCTCAACTGGGCACAAGGTTGGGACACATCGCATTCAAGGTATTTCTGACGACTTCATCCCCGATCTCATCAACTTCACCCAACTCAACGAAGTCATCTCCATCTCCGACGGCGACTCGATTCTCATGGCGCAGAAGATCGCTAGCCAGCTTGGTATCGGCGTCGGCATCTCTTCCGGTTGTAATCTGCTTGCGGCACTGCGCGCGCAGGATCTTCTCGCACCGTCCGCTATCGTTGTGACCGTCTTCTGCGACGACAACAAGAAATACCTCACGACGGATCTTCTTGGGGACGAGCCGGCCAGACCCGGCTACCTCACGCCCGAAATAACTATGCTCGGCTTTCACAGCTATCCTCGCTGCTATTAAGAGGGCTCCAAAGTCACGTTTCCGGCATACCGGCTTACAGGAGCGTCAGTCATTATCGCAACATCTGCAAAATACGAATTGCGCATCGCTGCCGCAAGGCTAGGCTGGGCGCAGAGATGGAGAACAGACAATGAAGGCGTTAGTAAAGAGCAAAGCCGAACGGGGTCTGTGGCTCGAAGAGATTGCCGAGCCAGTAATGGGTATCAACGACGTGCTGGTGTGCGTGCGCTACACGGGCATCTGCGGCACCGATGTTCATATCTACGAGTGGGATGAGTGGGCGCAGAAGACGATTCATGTGCCGCTGGCGATCGGCCACGAATTTGTTGGGGAGATCGTCGAAGTTGGGTCCAACGTCAATGACTTCTATCCGGGTGATATCGTCAGTGGCGAAGGGCATGTCGTTTGTGGACGATGCCGCAACTGCCTGGCCGGGAGACGGCATCTCTGCGCCGCAACGCAGGGCGTTGGCGTGAACCGGCCCGGAGCCTTTGCCGAGCTGATCTCGCTGCCCATGACCAATATCTGGCGGCACAGTCACGGCATCAACCAGGAAGTTGCGGCCATCTTCGATCCGTTCGGCAACGCCGTTCATACCGCTCTTTCGTTCCCGGTGCTGGGAGAAGACGTGCTCATCACTGGAGCCGGACCCATCGGCATCATGGCCATCCCGGTAGTACTGCACGCCGGCGCTCGACACGTGGTCATTACGGATTTGAATCCCTTCCGCTTGGAGCTGGCGCGGAAGATGGGCGCAACGCTGGCAGTGAATCCGAATGAGACGCCGCTGGCAGAGGTGCAGAAGCAACTCGGCATGATGGAAGGCTTCGACGTGGGCCTGGAGATGTCGGGCAACTCGCAGGCGCTTCGCGACATGATCGCCAACATGAGCCACGGCGGAAAGATCGCCATTCTCGGTATTCCAGCCAAGGAGATGGCAATGGACTGGCGGCAGGTGATCTTCAACATGCTGACCATCAAGGGCATCTACGGGCGCGAGATGTACGAGACATGGTACAAGATGACCGTGATGCTGGAGTCGGGTGTTGACATTTCGCCGGTCATCACGCATCGATTCGCCTACAACGATTTTCAGGAGGGCTTCCAGGCGATGATTTCAGGCCAGACTGGCAAAGTCGTACTAGACTGGACGAGCCTGGCCTAGCCACATTGGGAAGGGAAGATCATGTAAGGGAAAATGCAGGAATAGTAGCCATTCAAATCATCCCGATGTGGTTCCAGTCTTGACTAACTGCAGTATATTGAGGTAAGCTAACAACCAAGATGCAAACAACTCCGCGCCAGTCCTTTAGCTTTACCTACCGCTACTGGTATCCAGTAGCGGCTCTGGCGGCGTGCGCGCATCTCGTATCCTGATTCTCTGATCTAAAAGCGCATTCACCACCAAGGGCCGCGACCAAAGTCGCGGCCCTTTTGCGTTTCTATCGCATTCCAAGGAGACCAATCGCATGAGTACCGTTACCGTGGAACCCTATACCCAGCCGGCAGCAATCAGCGGATTGCCTCAGCCAAAAAGTTCCCTTCCTGCTCTCAGCCTTGTGGCCAGTTCGAGCAAACGACGACGAACGGTGGTCCGAGTGGGAACTGTCGAGATCGGCGCCGGTCGACCGGTCGTAATAGCCGGACCCTGTTCGGTTGAGTCGTATGAACAGACCCGGGCGACTGCGGAGGCTGTCAAATCAGCCGGAGCCGTAATCCTGCGTGGTGGGGCCTATAAGCCACGGACTTCTCCTTATGACTTCCAGGGGCTGGGAGTGGAGGGATTGAGAATTTTGCAGCAGGTACGCAAGGAGACGGGGCTGCCAGTAGTGTCGGAGGTACTGAGTACCGACGATATTGAAATCGTTGCCGACTATGTGGACATGTTGCAGGTGGGCGCGCGCAGTATGCAGAACTTTGCGCTGCTCCGTCGCCTCGGGCAGCTACGAAAGCCCATTCTGCTGAAACGCAGTCCGGCAGCGACGGTGAAGGAATGGCTGCTCGCCGCCGAATATCTGTTGGCAGGTGGAAACGACCAGGTAGTGCTCTGTGAACGCGGTATCCGCTCCTTCGATCCAGACCTTCGGAACACTCTCGATCTCGCCGGCATGGCATTGGCCCGACAGCTCACTCATCTGCCGGTCATTGCCGACCCCTCCCACGCGACAGGCAGACGGGATCTCATTCCAGCGATGTCCCGAGCAGCACTGGCGGCAGGCGCGGACGGACTTATTGTCGAGGTGCATCCAGACCCCGCCAATGCTCTGTCGGATGGCTTTCAGTCCATAGATTTCCCTGGATTCGTTTGCCTGATGGAGGCGCTTCGATGGCAGGCGTAGCCACAGCCCACCTGCAACTGACGGCAGCGCGACGGAGAATTGATCGCCTGGACCACGAGATCGTCTGGTTGCTGAATGAGCGGGCCAAGACGGTCGTGGACGCGGGCATTGCGAAGCGCGATCTTGTCTTGCCGGTTCGCTGCCCGGGACGGGAGGCCGAAGTGCTCAGAAACATCGAGCAAGCCAATCTGGGGCCGTTGACAGATGAACAGTTGGCTCGCATTTACCGCCAAGTGACAAGGTCCATGCGCGGTCTGCAAATGCGCCTTCGGTGAAATGCTTGGCCACCCTGATTTAGGACGATGTTCTACATGGGATCTGGATCTGAGGTGGTCCCGGTAGTTCGGACAGTTTTTGCTTTTTCCTTAAGTGGAAGTTCTGTTTTCGGTTTAGGCTGCCAGAGGTTCTGGCGGCGGTTGAAGTTGACCGGGTTGGCGATGTTGTTGTCACTGTCCCCGTATCGATTGACCAACAGAACCACTTTATCGCATCCTGAAGCCGGTCGGTGAAGCGGAGGCGGGCACTGCTGGAGAGCAACCCACCGAGGAATAGCCGACTGGAGACTCATCGACACCGATGAGCGCCGGGAGTGGGCACGACTGCCTCGCCCGGCCTTTTCTTTCAACATCGGATCGATAGGTTTCCCCATGCCTTGAAAAACTCACCCAGCAAGCCGCCGCGGAGCGACATCCTTGTTCTTGGCTTTCAACAGGGCCACGAACTCGACCAGCAAAGCTCTTGTTCAGGCTGCCATGAATTCAGGCAGGCGGTTGAAGTAGACCTGATCGGGCGTGAACCCATTCAGGCTGGAGTGCGGCCGGGTGGAGTTATAGAACTCCAGGTATTTCGCGATGGAAGTCCTGGCTTCGTGGACCGTCCGGTAGGCGTGGAGATAGACCTCTTCATACTTGATCGACTTCCAGACCCGTTCGACGAAGACGTTGTCGCGCCAGCGGCCCTTGCCGTCCATGCTGATTATGATCCCCTCTTCCTTTAGCCGCCCCGTGAAGGCCTCGCTTGTGGACTGACTGCTCTGGTCGGTGTTGAATATCTCCGGTTTTCATTCTTGGAAAGAGCTTCTTCGAGCGCTTCGATGCAGAAGGAAGTCTCCATCGTGATCGAAAGACGCCAGGCCAGTACGCGGCGACTAAACCAGTCCACCACCGCAGCCAGATAGACGAAGCCACGCGCCACGGGGAGCTGCGCCAGCAGAGAAAGGAAACCGAACAACAACGGCAATTTGTAGATGTCCCTCAGCTGTTCGCCTCCGTACACGGCATTCTGCAGGTACGTGTGCAGGCGGGCATCAACGTATTTTTGCTCAGGTCCGCGATAGAGAACGTCGAGTCCGCGTGCCTGAGCGGCGGCGTCGGACGCAACTTCAACTCCGACGCTAACACCGGCGGCATAGAGCAACTGATACTTGTCGGTCTTGTTGAAAGCGCCTCCGGCGGCGCTGCGAGCATATATCGGCGTGTAGAACTGCTGTAGTGGAGTCTGGCCGAAGTTGAAACGGAGATATACAAAGCAACCTGTCAATACGAATGCAAGGAACACCGCGCCGTAGCTGTAGATCGGGGAATGCGGTGGGAAGATGATCGTTTCTTTGCGGCCCCAGTGGGTTGTTGCCATCACGCACGCTCCGCTTCCTGCCGTGCTTCGATGGCCACCGATTTCTTGCGCTTCTTCACTTCGGTCATGATGCTGTCGAAGACTTCCGGCGTGATCTTCTGTCCGGCAGCGATTGGCTTCAGGACATTCATCAGCATGAGCCTGATCCCGACGATTTCGCTCAGCTCAGCGCTGGCGGTCGGTTCGCCATTGTCGCGAGTCAGTTCGTCAAGAATGAGGTGGCGAATGAATTCGCCGCGCTGTTGGCCGCGCCGTTTAGCAACGCGCTCAATGTCCGCCACTTCACGCGGACTGAGCTTTGTTGTGACGCCGACCAGCCGATAGGTCTCGCGCTTTTCTGCTTCAGCGGCAAGTTGATCTTCGCTTAGAAGTGGCATGAATGTTCTCTTTCCGGGCTGGTGTCCTTGGGTGTCCCTGAGTGTCCGTAGGGACACCTGACGGCCCTAAGTGGTTGTATCCAATCGAGTGGGTCCAAGTATCCTTGGGTACACCCAGCACGACCCTTGGAGGGATGGAGTGTCAATAATCACCCGGTGCGAAGCACCTTGCCCATTCCACCCCACAATTGAATGGAGAATCATGCCTTCGATACCTGCACAGATTCCGTTGGCTTCACCCCGGCAATGGGCTTCTTCACAGGCTGTTCCGGCGCTTCGTTCACTGGGGCCTTACGGATACGAAGCGTTGAGGTGACCTTGTTGGATTGCGGAGTCTTCAGGAAGTCTTGAAAGTCGCGGTCCTTCGAGAAAACATAGTTGAGCGCCTTGTCCACGACATCATCCGCGGACGCATGAATAAAGGCGGCGTATTGATCGACCTGTGTTGCCGTGGCTCCGTCAAGCCGGACGGAAGCGCTGATGTGGCGGGTTTGTGTGATCTCTAGCAGTGGCATATCGGTTCTCCTTGGGTGAGTGATTTAAGTTCTCTGAACGAACCTGGAAGATGTAGCCGCGATCTCTGCGGCACGGTCTTTCGAGAGCGATTGATTGCGCGTCTCAAGCTGCCGGATGATGGTTTCTGAAGAGATGCCTTTGCGCGCCCAAAGCACGGCGCTGGCAACGTCTACGGTGCGAAGCGCGTAGTAATGCGGATTGGGCTTGTCGCGACGAAGAGCGATAAGCATCCGTACTATCTGTTTGGCAGGAACTCCGGCCGCAATATGCGCGCCAGTGCAAAACTAGGCCACAGTGCGCCGCGTGAGCGGTGCTCTGCGGCGGAGTAAAAGTTTGCCACCGCCGGATCTTGATTTCGTGAGCTATTGCGTATTGGGCATGGTTCATGGAACACCGGATGGATGTTCCAGGTGGAGATATACGGACGTGTGCGTCGTGCGGTTCGTGTTGAGGGCCGGAGTCAGCGAGCGGTAGCCAGGGAGTTTGGGCTTTCGCGGGAAACGGTACGGAAGATGCCGCAGTTCGCGGTGCCGCCAGGCTATCAGCGGCAGCAGCCTATCAGGCGGCCCAAGCTGGGTCCCTGGCTGGGCGTGATCGACGCCATTCTGGAAGATGACAAGCAGAGGCCGGCGAAGCAGCGGCACACAGCCAAGCGGATCTTCGAGCGATTGCGAGAAGAGCATGGGTTTACCGGTGGCTACACGATCGTGAAGGACTACGTGCGGTCGGTGGAGTTGCACAGCCGGGAGGTGTTCATTCCCCTGACACACGCGCCTGGCGAGGCGCAGGCGGACTTCGGCGAAGCGCTGGTGGTGATTGCCGGCGTGGAGCAGAAGGCGCACTACCTGGCCATGGACCTGCCACACTCGGACGACTGCTTTGTGATGGCGTTTCCGGCCGAGACCACGGAGGCGTTTCTCGAAGGTCATGTGCGCGCATTCGCATATTTCGGCGCCGTTCCGACCCGGATTCTCTACGACAACACGAAGATCGCTGTGGCGCGGATACTGGGCGGCGAGGAGCGGCAGAGGACGCGCTCGTTCTCCGAACTGCAGAGCTACTATCTGTTCGCCGATAAGTTCGGCCGTCCGGCCAAGGGCAACGACAAGGGCAAGGTGGAAGGATTGGTGGGCTATGCACGGCGGAACTTCATGGTTCCGATTCCACGCGTGTCCAGTTGGGAAGAGCTGAACACCCGTTTGGAGGCTGAGAGCCAGAAGCGGCGGCTTCGACGGCTGCGCGGGCACACAGAGGCCATCGGGGATCGCTTCAAGCGCGATCATGCAGCGATGCTGCCGCTGCCGGCAGCGCCCTATGAAGCCTGCGAGAAGATCGCCGGCCGCGTCAGTTCGCTGTCGCTGGTTCGCTACCGATCCAACGACTACTCCGTGCCCACCCAGTACGGACATCGCCAGGTATGGGTGAAGGGCTACGTACATCAGGTGGTGATCGCATGTGGCAGCGAAGTGATCGCGCGGCACGAACGAAGTTATGAACGCGAGGTGGTGGTCTTCGATCCGCTGCACTACCTGGCCCTGCTCGAACAGAAGACGCGGGCGCTGGACCAGGCCGCGCCCTTGGCTGGATGGCTGTTGCCAGGCTGCTTTGCGCAGCTGCGCCGTCTGCTCGAGGCCAGGCTCAAGAAGCACGGCAGCCGCGAGTATGCGCAGGTGCTTCGCCTGATAGAGACCTTCGCCCTGGCGGAAGTAACTCAAGCCATCGAAGATGCCCTGCTGCTGGGCACGATCAGCTTCGACGCGGTGCGTCATCTGCTGTTGTGCCGCATCGAACGAAGACCGCCGCGGCTGGACATGGATAACTATCCGCACCTGCCTATGGCGCAGGTCAGAACCACGCAGGCCGCAGACTACATGACTCTGCTGGCGGAGGCATGCGCATGAGCGGCGCCGATGGGTCTGGAGCCAACACCGCCACTCATACGGCCGACACGCCGCAGTTGCTGCTGGAGCATCACCTGAAGGAACTGCGTCTGCCGACCATGTTGCGTGAGTACGACAAGGTGGCACGGCAGTGCGCTGTCGAGCAGGTGGACTATCAACACTACCTGTTGCGCATCACAGAACTGGAGTTGCTGGACCGCGAGCGCCGGGCAACGGAACGCCGTATCCGGCAAGCGAAGTTTCCGGTCGTCAAGACCATGGACAGCTTCGACTTCCTGGCCATCCCGTCGCTGAACAAGACCCTGGTGCTGGAACTGGCACGATGCGAGTTCCTCGCTCGCCGCGAGAACGTCCTGCTGCTTGGCAACAGTGGGACTGGAAAGTCGCACATCGCCCTGGCTCTGGGCCTGGCTGCCTGCCAGCGCGGCCACCGCGTACGCTTCACTACCACTGCCGCTCTGGTCAGCGAACTGATCGAGGCTCGCGACGAAAAGAAGCTTCTTCGCTTCCAGAAGCAGATCGCCAGCTACGAACTGCTCATCGTCGACGAGTTGGGCTTCGTGCCGCTGTCCAAGACTGGCGCTGAACTGCTCTTCGAGATGCTCAGCCAACGCTACGAACGCGGATCAACGATGGTGACCAGCAATCTGCCTTTCCAGGAATGGACCGAAGTGCTTGGCTCGGAGCGGCTGACCGGCGCCCTGCTCGACCGGCTCACCCATCACGTACACATCCTGGAGATGAACGGCGACAGCTACCGCCTCAAGCAGAGCCGCCGAAAACAGGCTCCATCTTCCGAACGCTGAAATCTAACCCTCGAACGCGCCTCGGGGTAGAAGGGCCTCTTCCGCTACGCTCCAGAGGCCCTTCTACCCCGAATACTCAAAAACTTGATCCATGCAAATAATGGCCTACTTAATGGGATGGTCCGCCGCCTTTACCCAGCCAGCAGTTGAGGTATAAGGAACGTACGGAGGAGGTGTCCCATGGAACTACACACGATCGGCATTGATCTTGGCAAGACAGTTTTTCATCTGGT
>Ga0224558_1000788_pt1 | contig 36380 bp, 30 predicted proteins | sample 714S32024metaG_FD_180682 | JGI IMG/M metagenome (GOLD analysis project Ga0224558, IMG submission 180682) | Peat soil microbial communities from Stordalen Mire, Sweden - 717 S3 20-24 | ecosystem: Environmental > Terrestrial > Soil > Wetlands > Peat | place: Sweden: Norrbotten County, Stordalen... | reverse complement strand
CCGGAGTCGACGGGAGATGTCGATCGGGCCCGGCGTCGGGGCGGTCACCGGCCCGCCCTCGGTCACCGGCCCGCCCTCGGTCACCGGCCCGCCCTCGGTCACCGGCCCGCCGCTGCCGCCGTGGCCGGTCTCACCCACCTTCCACCCGGCCCGGAAGAGGTCGTTGACGAACAGCACGCCGATGAGGTCGTCGAGGTCCTCACCGCAGACCGGGAAGCAGCTGTGCCCCGACTCGCGGACCGCCCGGGTCACCTCGTCGACGGTCAGAGGGATGGTCAGGGCCACCACGTCCACGCGGGGCGTCATGACCTCCCGCACCACCGTGTCCCGGAGGTCGTGGAGCGCGTCGATGATGAACTGCTCCTGGGCGTCGGCTCGGCCCTCGGCCCGACCAGTCGGGTCACCCTTGCGCTGGCCCTCGGGCGCACGCCGCCGACGGACGCGGCCCCTGGCGTCCGGTTGGGGTTGATCGTCTTCGTGGCGTCGGAACACGGACACGGTGGTGACGCTGTCTGTCGGGACGGCGCCGTCAGGCGCCGGCGGAAACGGGCGTGGACACGACGGAGAGCGGCTGGTACGACTCGTCGTAGTAGGTGCCCCCGTCCAGCAGGGCTGCCACTGCCCGCCGCAGCCGGATCGGGTCGAGGGGCTTGACCACCCATCCTTCGGCCCCGGACCGCCGGGCCAGGAACACGTCGGGCCGCCGGTCGAGCAGCATCAGTACTGGCACATGGCCGATCTTTCCGTAGGAAGCCTCAAGACGGAGCTCGATGCAGACCGCCATCCCACCCATGTTGCCCATCTGCAGGTCGACCACCAGCAGGTCCGGCAGTGCCTGGGCCACCTCGGCCATCACCGCCGGTCCGGAGCGGGCCTCGCGTATTGTCACGTCCGGACGCCCCGCGATGGCCGCGACCTCCGCCCTCACGGAAGGGGCGTCGCTGGCCACGAGGATGGTGCGCACCGCCACAGGTTAGCGCTCCTGCACCGGGCTACTCACGGGGGCCGCCGGCGTCGCTCCGGCCGGACCCGCCACGCCGGACCCGGAGAACAGCAGGTCGGCGATGTGGGCCAGGCCCTCGAGGTCGTGGACGTCGGTATTGAGGAGCGGCACCCGGTAGACCGGGGCGGGCGTGACCTTGGAGACCAGCTCGGCGAAGGCACGCTCCTCGCGGTCGGAGGCCGCGGTGTAGCCCCGGAGGTTGTCCACCAGCTGGGCCAGGTCGCCCGCGGCACCCACGCCCTCGAGCCGGGGAAGGGACGCCAGCTGGTCGTCGTCGGCGAAACGCGGCTGGACCCGGTTGACCACGAGGGCGGTGACCGACATCTTGGACTCGGCCAGCTTGCCGGCGAAGTGGACGGCCTCGTCGATCGAGTCGGAGCGGGGCGACGCCACCAGGATGAAGGCGGTGTCCGACTGGGCCAGCAGCTCGCGCACCCGGGCTGCCCGGTCTCGGAATCCCTCCTCCATGCCCTCGAACGCCTGGAAGAAGGCCACGGCGTCGCCGACGATGTCCGCCCCGGCCACCCGGGAGATGGTCCGGAGCAACGCCTGGGCGGCCACCCCCATCACTCGGAGCCCGACCCGTGTGGGCTTCATCAGCGCTTGGAACACCCGGTTCTCCAAAAAGTGGGTGAGTCGCCGCGGGGCGTCGAGGAAGTCGAGGGCGTTGCGGGTCGGCGGGGTGTCCACCACGACCAGGTCGAACCCGCCCTCCTCGACCAGCTCGTAGAGCTTCTCCATGGCCATGTACTCCTGGGTCCCGGAGAGCGAACCGGTGAGGTTCCGGTAGATCCGGTTGACCTTGATGTCCTCCGCCTGCTCGGCGCTGTCCGAGTAGCGCTGGACCAGGTCGTCGAAGGTCCCCTTGGGATCGAGCATGAGGGCATGGAGACGCCCGGGCCACGGGCCGTCGATCAGGGTCGGCCGGTTGGACAACGCGTCGAGGCCCAGCGAGTCGGCCAGCCGACGGGCCGGGTCGATGGTGACCACGCACGCCTTGCGGCCCAGGCGCGCCGCCTCGAGGGCGAACGCCGCCGCCGTGGTGGTCTTGCCAACGCCCCCCGACCCGCAGCAGATGACAATGGACCGGTCACGCACCACCTCGCCGACGGTGGTCGAGCCGACGGTGGCCGACGGGCTCACGATCCCACCCCGGCCGGGTCGTGGAGGGCCTCCACCCCGGCGCCCAGTGAGTCGCTCAGCACGTCGAGCTCATCGGGCCCGATGGCGTCGGAGAACAGGAACGGGACGCGCAGCTGGGGGAGGGGGAGCTCGTGGCCCAACCGCTGGAGCTGCTCCTCCTGGAGCCGCTCGCGCGTGAGCCGGAACCGTCGGGCTGCATCGAGGGACGAGGCGAGCCCGGGCTCGAGGATGACCCCGGCCGCCGCCGCGGCCTCGGAGGCGGGTACGGCCAGGCCCGGAGCAGGGGGATAGCACCCGTTCACGATGATCGGCCCGAGGGCGATTCCCACCCGGTCCTCGAGTTGGTAGGCCGCCTCGACGACTTCGCTGACCGGCATCTCCTCGGGAAGTGTCACCAGCGCCACCTGGCAGCGCGAGGGGTTCGACAGCAGGTCGACCACCTCGGCGGCCTGGGCCCGTATGGGGCCGCCGCGGGCGGCGTCGAGCAGTCCGCCGGCCGACGAGAGGAAGGTCATGGTGTGGCCGGTGGCCGGTGCGTCCACCAGGACCAGGTCGGCGATGCCGCTGCGTTCGATCTGCTTGACCTTCCCCAGCACCAGGATGTCCCTGATCCCGGGGATGGCCCCGGCCACCAGGTCGATGATCCCCGACGACAGCAGCCGTTTGGACACCCGCTTCAACCCGTGGTCGGCGAGGTACTCGAGGAGAGCGTCGTCGGGTGTGATGGTCCGGGCCTGCACCGTTCCCGCCGGGATGGCGGTCGTGTCGTCCGCGTCGGCCCCCTCGACCTGCTTGGCCCCGGCCGCCCGGAGCACCGATCCGGCGTAGTCGAGCGGCGTATCGCTCCCGAATGCCGTGGCCACCCCCTGGCGACCCTCGAGCTCGACGACCAGCACCGACAGGCCGCTGCGGGCGGCCAGATGGGCCAGGGCGGCCACCATGGTGGTCTTGCCGACCCCACCCTTGCCGGCCACGATCAGGACCCGGCTCTGGCTGCAGAAGGCGCTGATGTCCATGACCCACAGGAGCGTAGTGTCCGGCTCCGGGTCGACGCCCCATGCCGGTCCTTCCCGTGGGACGCCGGCCGGCGGGCGGCCCACGGGGCCGAGCGGTGCCGCGGCCACGGTCGCTTCGCTGAGAAAACCTGGTCAGACCCCTTGTTTCCCCCGACGGGCGCGAGTACGTTCGCTTGCGGGAGGAACCCAGACGGGTGTGAAGGGGGAGTAGGGCAGTGGAGCAGGCGCTTGACACATGGCAGCTCAAGGCGTCTTGTCGTGGACCTCAGGCGGAGATCTTCTTCCCGCCTGCCCACGCCGAGCGGAAAGACGAGAAACTGGAGCGTGAGGACCGGGCGAAGTCCATCTGCCGCACCTGTGCGGTGCGGGTGCAGTGCCTCGACTACGCCATCCGCATCCACGAGCCTCACGGCATCTGGGGCGGCCTGAACGAACTGGAGCGCAAGCAGATGGTGGACCGCCGCGCCGGCTGACCGGCCCGAACCGGACCGGACCGGCGGGCACGATGATCAGTCAGGCGCAGTGATCAGTCAGACACGATGTCAGGCGGAGCCGAGTGCCTGGCCGGCCGCCCGTACCCCTTTGCTCGCGCACACCGAGGCGGGCTGCTGCCCGGTCGCCGCGCAGATCCCCGCAGTGAGGTAGTTGGCAGAGGCCACGATGGCTGTCCCCGCCTGCTGCCCCGGTTGGTCCGGTTGGGTGAGTTGACCGGCGATGGCCGACTGGGAGGTCCCGACCAGCACCGCAGGGCTGAACCCCGAGGTCGAGGCGACCATCCGGTTGTCGATGTCCACGAACGGGAGGGAGCCCGTGGGGGCACCGGTCGAGGCCCCGTACCGGCCCACCAGCGCCGCCTGGGCCGGACTGAGCCTGGCGATCCGGGTGAAGGCGCCGTCGGTGTCGGCCACGTCCGAGTAGAGCTCGACGCCGGCGAACGTTAGGTAGCGACTCGTGTACGACGCACCGACGAAGGTGAAGGTCTGCACGCTCGGGAACACCGAGGACGAGGAGGACTGCATGTCGCCCAGTCCGGTGAATCGGCCGAACCGCGAGAGCGCCACGATGAGGGGCCACCGCTCGGCCCCGCAGAAGGGACAGAACTCCGCTCCCACCCAGAGGACCTCGGGCTTGCCCGCCGACAGCAACTGCGGCTGGCCGGTGAGCACGGTGGGCGGCACCAAAGGGGTACCGGTGGCGGTCACCCCGACGGTGTCGAACGCAGTGCCGGGCACGCCGGACACCGTGGCGACCACGCTCCCGGAGGCGGGCGCCGGGCGCACCGTGCGCTCGGCGGTCGGAGATCCGGTGAGGGCGTAGACCACCAGGGCGACCACCCCGACCAGCAGGACGGTGATGGCCGCCCAGGCGAACCGGGCGGTGCGGTTCCGGATCGGCAGGCTCGCCGGATCAGGACCGGGGGGACCGCTGCCACCACCGGGCCCACCGGAACCCGCAGGGGTGCTCGCGTCCGCTTCGGTCACGGGACCGTCCACCTGGGGATGCAGCTACTCCCCGTCGGGCGGATCGGTGTCGTCGGTGTCATCTGCGTCGAGCCCGTATCCGGGCGCCAGTACGACCGGTGAGGCGGTCACGATGACCACAAACATGATGAAGGTGATCAGGTGGACCGACGAGCACCACAGGCAGATCGCCTTGATGATGAACAGCTCGGCGATGATCAGGTAGAGGATCATGCCGACCCCGGTGATCGACAGGATGAGCCGGGCCAGGTGGATGCGGCGGTCGGCCGAGCGCCAGGCAGCGGGGAGGCACAGCAGGAGCATCGGGACGAAGAACACCAGACCGAGCATGGCCACAGGGATGCCGAAGACCTCCGACTGCGGACTGGTCGTGACCTTCTCGCAGTTGACCACGCTGTTGGACGAGCAGACCAGTGCCACCTTGTCGAAGTGGGTGACGGTCAGGTAGATCGACACGCCCAGCCCGAAGATACTGAGCAGAAGCGTGGCGATGGGCTGCCAACGCAGTGACGGCACGGTCTCGCTCCCCGGGTCCTCGGATCAGCCGAGCTTGAGGGCTTTGGCGGCCGCTTCGACCCCGGAGCTGGTGCAGACCGAGCTCGGGGCGCCCGTGGTGCTGGCGCAGATGGCGGCGGTGATGTAGTTGGCGGTGGTCACGATGGCCTGGGTCACCGGGTTCGTCGGGTCGCTGAGGCCGCTGGCGATCTGGTTCCAGGTCAGGTTGGCCAGGACATTGGGGTTGTAGCTGGCCCCGGAGATGAGCGCCTTGTTCCCGATGTTGATGAACGGATAGGAGACTTGGCCCACGGTGGCCCCGGTGATGTACTTCGGGTCGTTGAAGGTGCTGATGACCTTCGCCTCCTCCTTGGTGGGCGACTCCAGTGGCTCGTAGCTCCCACTGGCCGTCGGGACGTTGCTCAGCTCCTCGACGGAGGCGAAGGTCAGGTACGGGCTGGTCAACGTGGCCCCGTGGTAGCTGAACGTGTGGGTCTCCGGTGCGTAGTCGGTGTGTGACGAGGCGGTGATCTTGAGGTTCGACCAGGCGCCGAACCGGGACAGCGCGGCGGTCATGGCCCAGCGCTCGGCCGCACAGAACGGGCAGTACTCGGCTCCCACGTAGAGCATGGCCGGTGACTTGCCCTTCAGGGACAGCGGCGGCTGATTGCTCAGGACGATCGGCGGGGTCACCGGGATCTGCGGCGAGCTGATGCCCACTTTGTCGTAGACGGCGAGGGGGATGTTGGTGACCTCCTGCACGACCGACGCCGGGGCCGGCGTGACCGGCGTGTAGGAGGCGGTGGCCGTGCTGGTACTGCTGGTCACCCTCACGATGACCAGCACGGCGATGATGATCACGACCAGGCCGACCGCGCCCCAGGCCATCATCGCCCCCGAGATCCTCCGTGGTGCGGGCTGCGGCGCCGGTACCCGGCCGGGGCGCGGAGTGTTCCCCTTGCCGCCCCCGCCCGCCTTGGCGGCCTTGCCCGCCGGGGGCTTGCCCGACACCGGCCGGCTCTGGGCGCGGCTCCGGTCCTTGGCGCTCTGCCCGCTGGGGGCGTTGGCCGGTTTGGGCTTGTTCCCCCCGGAGGGTGTCTTGTCCTGGTCCTTTGCCATGGTTCCGCAGTCCCCGATTCGTGGAGTTGTCGCAGTGAGCGTAACTGGTCGGTCAGGGGGTGGGTGGTCGGGCCGGCCGCGGTCACGGCGCGGGGCGTCATCGGACCGGGGGGCGATCCGGCGGGCCCCGGTCCTACCGTGGCCGGTGAGGCTCTCCGGGGAGATCGGGGCCTACACTGATCGCCCATGTCGGGAGAACCTGTGGGGCAGGGAGGCTCGGGACGGGCCGACGGGCCACCGTCCACCTCCGCTGCGGGGGACGTCACCTGGAACTCGGTGGTCGTGGACGGCCATCGCGTCCGGTACGGCGCTGTCGGCACGGGTCCGGCGGCACTGTTCCTCCACGGGTGGGGGCTGCGCCCGAACGCCTACCGGCGGCCGATCCAGGCGATGAGTGCCGCCGGCTGCCGGGTCTTCGCTCCGTCCCTTCCTGGCTTCGGGGGTACCCCCGAGCTGGCGCACGACCGTCGGACCTTCACCGGTTACGCCGGCTGGGTCGGGAAGTTCCTCGACGCGGTAGGCGTGGACGAGGTGGCCCTGGTCGCCGGCCATTCCTTCGGAGGTGGCGTGGCCACCGCGTTCACCTACGAGCAACCCTGGCGGGTGTCCGCGCTGCTGCTGGCCAATGCCATCGGCAGCCCCACCTGGGCGCTCTTCCCCAACGAGGTCCGCACCATGGTCGAGCGCCCGATGTGGGACTGGGGCCGCCACATCTCGACCGATCTGCTCCACTCGCCCCGCCTCCTGCGCATGCTCCCCACGCTCCTCGAGGACTTCATCCCCAACCTGCTGCAGAATCCGCTCGGCATGTTCCGGACCGGCGAGTTCATCCGTCGGGCCGATCTGGTCCGGGAGGTCCGCTCGGTGGCCAGATGGGGGATACCCGTCACGGTGGCGTGGTCCGACCGTGACGGCCTGGTGCCCCGGTCCGCCTTCGACGACCTCCGCCACGCGGCCGGAGTCGACGGGGTGGTCGTCAACGGTGCCCACTCCTGGCTGATCGCCGACCCGGACGGCTTCCGCGAGCTGGCCATCAGCGCGCTTGTCGATTCGGGGGTACTGACCTCCCGCTCGACCCTTCCCGGTGCCTGATTGGTCGGAAATCCCCCGGGCTAGCCTGAGCCGATGAGCGTGCCCGTCCGCGATGCGGCCACCGTGATGCTGATCCGCGACGCCTTGGACGGGGCGGGTGCCCCGTCCGTCGAGGTGTGCATGCTCCGTCGGAACCTGGCCTCGGAGTTCGTGGCCGGGGCCTATGTCTTCCCCGGGGGATCGGTCGATTCCGAGGACCGGGGCACTGAGGCCGAGGCCCTGTGCCGGGGGAGGACCGACGCCGAGGCGAGCGCCATCCTCGGGATCGACTCGGGCGGCCTGGCCTTCTGGGTCGCTGCGCTGCGCGAGTGCTTCGAGGAGGCCGGGGTGATGCTGGCCCAGCACCGCGGGATCGCCGGGTCCGACCCCGGTGCCCTGCTCGACACCAGCGACCCGGAGGTGTCCGCCCGCTTCTCGGCCCACCGCGACGCGGTCAACGACCAGCGCACGAGCCTGCTCGACGTGTGCCGCCGGGAGGACCTGGAGCTGGCCGCCGACACCGTCCACTACGTGAGCCACTGGATCACCCCCGAGCTGGCACCCCGCCGGTACGACACCCGCTTCTTCATCACGGCCGCACCACCGGGCCAGGTCGCCCGCCACGACGACGGCGAGACCATCGCCACCATCTGGATCCGGCCGGCCGAGGCCCTGGCCCGGCAGCTCGCCGGAGAGATCGAGATGCTGCCGCCGACCATCGCCAACCTCTCCAGCATCGAGACGTACCGGACCACCGACGAGGTGATGGCCTGGGCGCGCCAGGTGACCGACGTCCCCACCGTGCTGCCGATCGTGCTCTTCCAGGCCGGCCAGATCCTCATCCTCCGGCCGGGCGACGAGGGCTACGAGGAGGCGTTGGCCGATGGGTTGGCCCCGGGCTCCGAGGTGGCCCCGGAACTGGCCGAAGCGGCCCGCCAGGCCTGGGGGCCGAAGGTCTGACGCCGGCCGGCGTCAGACCGGGGACCGGCCGGTCAGTCGGGCCGGCCGGCGTCTACCGCCGCCTCCACCCGCTCCAACAACCGCACGCTGCACCCTTCCATGGCCACCACCGGAGCGATGGTGGTGGCGACGGCGTCGGCGATGCCGTCGAACACCTTGGCCAGGGGCTGGCGGTCGTCGAGGGCCACCGGGGTGCCGGCATCCCCACCGGCCGCCACCGACGGGTGCAACGGGATCCGGCCGATCAACGGGACGCCCACGTCGGCCGCCAGACGGTCCCCACCGCCCGATCCGAACAGCGCATAGGTGGTGCCGTGCTCACACGTGAAGTCGCTCATGTTCTCGATCACCCCGGCCACCCGCAGGTAGCCCTTGCGGGCCATGTCGGCCGTGCGGGCCGCCACCTTCTGGGCCGCCACCGGGGGCGTGGTCACCACGACGACCTCGGTCCTCGGCAGCATCCGGGCCAGGCCCATCTGGATGTCGCCGGTGCCCGGGGGCATGTCGATCAGCAGGTAGTCGAGGTCGCCCCAGTGCACGTCCTCCAGGAACTGCTGCACGGCGCGGTTGAGGATCAGGCCCCGCCACATGATGGCGTTGTCCTCGTCGGCCAGGAACCCCATGGACAGCACCCGGAGGACGCCGCCGCCGACCTCGCGCTCCAGCGGGACCATCTTCTTGTCCCGGGCCTCGACCGAGCCCTGCATCCCGAGGAGCCGGGGGACGGAGAACCCCCAGATGTCGGCGTCGAGGATCCCGATGGTCAGCCCCCGCCGGGCCAGGGCCACGGCCAGGTTGACGGTGACCGAGCTCTTGCCGACGCCCCCTTTGCCCGAGGCGATGGCGATGACCCGTGCCGTGTCGGGGATGTCGGTCGCCGGAGCCGGGTCCCGGGCCAGCAGGCGGGCGCGGGCCATGACCGACTTGCGCTGTTCGGCGTCCATCACCCCGGTGGTGACCTCGACCACCCGCACCCCGGGGAGGGCACCGACGTGGGTCTCGACGTCGCTCCGGATCTGCGTGCGCAGCGGGCACCCGGCCACGGTGAGGGCCACCTCGACGGCCACCGTTCCCCCGCCGTCGATCCCGACCGAGGTGACCATTCCGAGCTCCACGATGTCGGCTCCGAGCTCCGGGTCGACCACCCCCCGCAGTGCGGCACGCACCGCGTCCGTGTCGGGGGGTCCGCACGGGGTCGTCCCGTCGGGGCCGATCCCGTCGGGGCCGATCCCGTCGGCAGGGGAGGGGTCAGACCTGCTCACGGGGGCAATCGTACCGGTCGACGTGGGGGGGCCAGCCGGACCGTTGTACCGGATCCGCTCCGCCGCGGGTACGATTGCACGCGACAACCACCATCCCGGCCGGCGGCACGGTCTCCGAGTCCGTGCCGGAGCCGTCAGGTGGGGGGCGTGTCGACCGAGTTCGTGATCGAGGAGGAGCGCCGATGAGCACCGCCATGCAGACCGTCAGCATCGGGAAGAAGCCGAGTCCGGTGACGCTCACCGACATCGCCGCGTCGAAGGTGGCGGAGCTCCTGGCCCAGGAGGACGTGGACGGGCTCGCCCTCCGGGTGGCGGTCCGCCCCGGTGGCTGCTCGGGCTTCAGCTACGAGATGTTCTTCGACGCCGACATCGCCGAGGACGACGTCGTGCGCGAGTTCGGCACCGTCAAGGTGGTGGTCGACCAGACCAGCGCCGACCTCCTCAAGGGCTCCACCCTCGACTACAGCGACGGTCTGCAGGGCGCGGGGTTCCACGTCACCAACCCCAACGCCACCCGCACCTGCGGCTGCGGCTCCTCGTTCAGCTGATCCCTCGGCTGGACCCCTGATCTCCTGATCCGGCTCCGGGTCGACGGCGCCGACGTCGAGGTGGTGGACGACGGATCGTCGCTGCTCGAGGTCCTCCGCGACCAGCTGGGCGTCTGCTCGGTCAAGGACGGGTGCAGTCCCCAGGGCCAGTGCGGATGCTGCACCGTCTGGGTCGACGGGGCCCCCCGGGTGGCCTGCGTGACCCCGGTCCGGCGCCTTTCCGGACGGCAGGTGACCACGCTCGAGGGACTGCCGGCCGACCGGCGGGCCCGGTGGGCCGATGCTCTGGTGTCGACCGGCGGCAGCCAGTGTGGCTTCTGCACGCCGGGGATCGTCATGCGGCTGGACGCCCTGGCCACGGGTGCCGACCGCCGGAGCCCCACCGCGGGCCCGGCCGGATCCCACCCCGCCGTCAGCGACGACACCGTGGACCAGGCGCTGCTCGCCCACCTGTGCCGGTGCACGGGTTGGCAGACCATCGAGGAGGCGGCCCGCCGGGTGCTCCGAGAGTCGCCGGTGACGGGGGTGAGCCGCTCCTCCGGTCGCGACCTCGGGGCCGCCTCCCAGCGGGCCGGCATCGAGGGTGGTGCGGACCAGCGGGTGGGCTCCGAGGTGGTGCTCGGCCGGGCCGGGTTCGCCGACGACACCTGCCCCCCCGGTGCCCTGGCGGCCGTGCCCGACGGTCGGGGCGGGTATGCGGTGGCCCCCACGGTGCGGGAGGCGAGGGTGGCGGCCGGCAAGGTGCAGGGGCGGAGCACCAGCTTGGCGCTGACCCACCCGGTCCCGGTGCCCACCGGCCGCTGGGCCCTGGCCCTGAAGACCACCTGGGTGGAGCCGGCGTACGTCGAGCCTGACGCCTCGTGGTGCGAGCCCGGTGGCGAGCCGGCGTCACCATGCGGCAACGGGGGTGCCTTCGGTGGCAAGCGCCACTCGCCGGTCGGCGCGGACGCGCGGCGTCTAGCCGAACTGTACGGTGTCCCTGTCCGGGTGGTGTGGTCCCGGGAGGACGTGGTGCGCCTCGGGCCCAAGCGACCCCCGGTGGGCGGCGGCATCGATGCCGGAGGGTCGGGAGTGCTGCGGGTGGGGATCTCCTCCACGGTCACTGACGGGGAGTGGGCGGCGGCGGTCGCTTCCGTGGCCGCCGTCGCGCCCGGTCTGGAGTTGGAGCCGGTGCCGGTCGTCGGCCCTCCCACCTCGCTGGACCTGCGGGCCGCGGTCTGGGCGGAGGCCGCGGTGCTGGCGGCGTGCTCCCGGACCGTGGGCACCGGACCCACCGGGCCGGTACCCGGTGTACCCGTCGAGGTCACCGCCCCCGGCGGTGGCCGGGCCGTCGCCCGCTGCCTCCCCGACGACGCCATCGAGGTGGTGGTCGACGCCGGTGCCGTGCTCGACGAGGTGGTGTTGCGTTCCTACTGCATCGGGGCCGCCCACCAGGCCCTCGGGTGGGTCCGTTCCGAGGGCATCGCCGTGGACGCGGAGGGAACGGTGCACGATCTCACCATGCGCTCCTTCGGCATCCTGCAGGCTCGGGCCATGCCCCCGGTGTCGGTCACCGTCGTGCCGGGGGACGGTCCACCGGTCAACGGCTCCGACGCGGTGTTCGCCGCCGTGGCTGGAGCGCGGTGGCTGGCCGACGGCGCCGTCCCCGCGTGGCCCACCGACCGGGCCGGCGCCGGTCGACGCTGAGGGAGGCCGGGCCGGCCCCGGCGGGCTGCGTGTCCGCCGGTAGGCTGACCGCTCGTCCGCCGAGCCCGTCACGCGAGGAGCACCCGATGAGCACGCCGATCGGCCCCTACACCCCCATCGTCAGCGCCGGTCCGTGGCTGATCTGCTCTGGCCAGCTGGGCTTGGCGCCCCGCCCGGACGGGGCGGACGGGCCTCCCACGCTGGTCGGGGGCGGGGCGCCCGGCCAGCTGGCCCAGGCCCTGTCCAACGCCGAGCAACTGCTGCGCGGCCAGGGGGCCACGCCGGCCGACGTGGTCAAGACGACCGTGTTCGTGACCGACATGGACGGGTACGCCGCGGTCAACGATGCCTACGCGGCGTTCTTCGAGCACCACCGCCCGGCCCGGTCGGTGGTGGGCGTGGCCGGGCTCCCGATGGGCGCCGCCGTGGAAGTCGAGGTGTGGGCCTACCTGGCCCGGTGAGCCTCCGGCCGCGGGCTCAGGGCGTCCAGCTGGTCTGCCCGAACCGGTAGCCCACCGACCGCACGGTCTGGATGAGGTGGGCGTTCTCTTCGCCGAGCTTGGCCCGCAGCCGTCGGACGTGGACGTCGACGGTTCGGGCGCCGCCGTAGTACTCGTAGCCCCACACCCGGCTGAGCAGCGTCTCGCGGGTGAACACCTTGCCCGGTCGTGCGGCGAGGAAGCGGAGCAGCTCGTACTCCATGTAGGTGAGGTCGAGGACCTTGCCGGCCACCGCGGCCTGGTAGGTCTCGAGGTTGAGCACCAATGGGCCGTGCTCGAGGAGGTCGGGCCGGAGTCCACGCCCGGTGCGCCAGAACAGATGGGCCAGCCGGGCGCTCAGCTCGTCGGCGTTCACCGGCTCCAGGCACAGATCGTCGAAGAGGTCCTCTCGCAGTTCGAGCTCGCCCAGCTGGTCGACGGGGACCACCACCATGACCGGGGCCAGCGGGACCTCGCGCTTGCGCAGGTGCCGGCAGAGCAGGAACGCCCCGATGGGGTCCTCGCCGCTGCAGAGCACCGCGCCGGACCACCCGTCCTCGGGCTCCTCGGACTCGGCCTCCTCGGGACGGTCGACGCCCCGCCACGGGTAGCCGGCCCGGTCGAGGACGGCGGTCACCGGCGACGGTGGCACGGCGGGGAAGCACAGCAATGGTTCCATGGCGGTCCTCCCCCCTCCTCGCGGGATACGGGCGTGTCCGGCTGCCGGCCTAGAGCAGCGGCAGGTACTGGTCGAGCTCGAACTGGGTCACGTGGGACTTGTACTCGGCCCACTCGGCGCGCTTGTTTCGGATGAACCATTCGAAGACGTGCTCCCCGAGGGTGGTGGCCAACAGCTCCGACGACTCCATGAGGCCGAGCGCCTCGTGGAGGCTGCCCGGCAGGTGGAGGATGCCCTTGTGGGCGAGCTCGTCGGCGCTGAGCGCGAACAGGTTGGCGTCGGCCTCCGGGGGCAGCTCGTAGCCCTGCTCGATGCCCTGCAGCCCGGCGGCCAGGATGACGGCGAAGGCCAGGTAGGGGTTGCACGCGCTGTCCGGTGAGCGGTACTCGATCCGGGTGGACTCGAACTTGCCCGGCTTGACCACCGGTACCCGCACCAGGGCGGAGCGGTTGTTCCTGGCCCACGACACGTGGATCGGGGCCTCGTAGCCGGACACCAGCCGCTTGTAGGAGTTCACCCACTGGTTGGTCACCGCGGTGATCTCCGGGGCGTGCCGGAGCAGGCCGGCGATGAAGCCCTCGGCCACCTCGGAGAGGCCTCCGGGCCGCTCGAGGTCCACGAAGGCGTTGGTGTCGCCCCGGAACAGCGACATGTGGGTGTGCATCCCGGAGCCCTGCACGCCGGCGAGGGGCTTGGGCATGAAGCTGGCGAACACGCCTTGCTGGCGGGCCATCTCCTTGACCACCAGGCGTACGGTCATCACCGTGTCGGCCATGGTCAGGGCGTCGGTGTAGCGGAGGTCGATCTCGTGCTGGCTCGGGGCGTCCTCGTGCTGGGCGTGCTCGACGGGGATGCCCATCTCCTCGAGGGTCAGCACCGTCCGTTGCCGGATGTCACTGGCCCGGTCGGCCACGGTCAGCTCGAAGTACGATCCGCTGTCCAGGGCCACCGGCGCATGGGCCGGGTCGTTGTCGGCGAAGTAGAAGTACTCGATCTCCGGTGCCGCGTAGAAGGTGAAGCCGCCGTCGTGGGCCCGGTCGAGGGCGCGGCGAAGGACGTGCCGGGGGTCGCCCTGGAACGGGGCGCCGTCCAGGGTGACGACGTCGCAGAAGACGCGGGCCACCTGGGCCTGGGTAGTGTCCCCTCCGAAGTCGGACTGGGGGTGGCCGTGCCAGGGGAGCAGTTGGAACGTGTTGGCATCGGGCCGGGCCAGCACGTCGCTCTCCTGGACCCGGCTGAACCCGTCGATGGCCGAGCCGTCGAAGGTCATCCCCTCGTCCAGGGCGTTCTCGAGCTCGGCCGGGGTGATGCTGAAGGTCTTCGGCGTGCCGAGGACGTCGGTGAACCACAGCTGGACGAACCGGATCCCGCGCTCTTCCACCGTGCGGAGGACGTACTCCTCTTGGCTCCTCATGGGGCCGGGCACCTCCGGGCGCGTCGGGGTCGTGGGGTGGGGGTCGTGGGGGCTGATGGTGACATTGTCGCAGGTCGGAGGGGGGTGGGCCGACGAAGCTCCGGGCAACGAGCAACGCCGGGTCGCTGGGGACCCGGCGTTGCTCCCGTCAGGCGACGGCGGACCGGTGGATCGGGCAGGCCCAGGGGAGGCGGGCCGCCCGCACGCCCGGTCGCCGATCAGCCTCCCGCCGCGTCGCTGCAGACGGTGTCGGTGATCACGGCGGTGACCAGGTACGGGTCCATGTTGGCGTTTGGCCGGCGGTCCTCGAGCCAGCCCTTCTTGGCTTTGGCCACCGCCCACGGGATGCGGATGGACGCCCCCCGGTCGGAGGTCCCGTAGGTGAACTTGGTGAAGTGGGCGGTCTCGTGGGCCCCGGTCAGGCGGCTCTCGATGCCCACGCCGTAGACGGCGATGTGCTCGTCGACCTTCTTCCCGATGGCCTCGCAGCCGGCGATGATGGCCTCCCAGCCGCCGTCCTCACGCATGGCCTTGGTCGAGAAGTTGGTGTGGGCCCCGGCGCCGTTCCAGTCGCCGAGGATGGGCTTGGGCTCCAGCGTGGCGTAGACCCCGAAGTCCTCGGCGATGCGGAAGAGCAGCCAGCGGGCGACCCACAGCTGGTCCGACATGTCGAGGGGGGAGAGCACCCCGACCTGGAACTCCCACTGGCCCATCATCACCTCGGCGTTGGTGCCCTCGATGCCGATGCCGGCATCGATGCACGCCGCCGTGTGGAGCTCGACGATCTCCCGGCCGGGCATCTTGTCGCCGCCCACGCCGCAGTAGTACGGGCCCTGGGGGGCGGGGTAGCCGATGGCCGGCCAGCCGAGCGGACGTCCGTCCTTGAAGAAGGTGTACTCCTGCTCGATGCCGAACATCGGCTCCTGGTCGCCGTACTTCTCGACGACCGCCCGGAGCTTGGAGCGCGTGTTGGTCGGGTGGGGGGTGAAGTCGGTGAGCTCGACCTCGCACATGACCAGCTTGTCGTCGGGGCCCCGCAGCGGGTCGGAGAACACGGCAACCGGTCGGAGCACGCAGTCGGAGTCGTGGCCCAGTGCCTGGTTGGTGCTCGAGCCGTCGAACCCCCAGATGCCCGGCTCCTCGCCGTCACCGACGATCTTCGTCTTGCTTCGGAGGAGCGGCGATGGCTCGGTACCGTCGATCCAGATGTATTCAGCTTGGTAAGGCACATGCACTCCTCTGCTACTCGTTTGGTCTGGCACTTCTACTGCAATGGTCACTTCGCCCGCATGCCGTCCTCTGCCGCTCCGCTGACCTGGGGCACCGTACCCCGGCCGACCTCGTGCGGCTGGCCCCGTCCGACCGTCGCGGGCTCAGCCTGTCAATTCTGCCAGTCGGAGGGACACCTCACTATCGCAGGGGGCGGTTTCCCCTCCGTTACCCGATTGTGAACGCCGGATGAACAGCCCGGGCGCCACCGCCGCCCACCCCCGGCCCGACCCCACGGGTCGCCGGCGGCGGCAGAAAAGACCAGGAAGCACGGCCGGTAGGCTGGCGGCATGGGTCGGATCCGGGTGGCCGCGTGCCAGGTCAACACCGTGGTGGGCGACCTCGACGGCAACGTCGCCCGGATTCTCGCCTACCTCGATGATGCCGAGTCCTCCGGAGCCGACCTCGCCGTCTTCCCCGAGCTCACCGTGACCGGGTATCCACCCGAGGACCTGCTCGGTCGCCCGGCGTTCATCGCCGACAACCTGACGGCCTTCGCCCGCATCGCCGCGGCCACGGGCCCCTGTGCCGCAGTCGTCGGGTACGTGGACCACGACCGGGCAGGGAGGCTGGTCAACGCCGCCGCCATCTGCGTCGCCGGCCGGGTGGTGGGCCGGTACTTCAAGCGGCTCCTGCCCAACTACGGGGTCTTCGACGAGCAGCGCTGGTTCACCCCGGGTGCCGAGCCGCCGACCCCGTTCGTGGTGGCCGGGGTGCCCGTCGGGATCACTATCTGCGAGGACATGTGGTTCCCAGGTGGGCCGATGGTCGACCAGGCGACGGCGGGAGCCCGGCTGCTCGTCAACCTCAACGCGTCGCCCTACTCGCGCGGTCGCAGGGACCAGCGCCTGGCCGTGCTCGCCGACCGGGTGGCCGAGACGGGCTGCCCGGTCGTCTACGTCAACCAGGTCGGTGGACAGGACGAACTGGTGTTCGACGGCGCCTCGCTGGTCGTGGACGACCGGGGCCGGGTGGTCGCCTCGGCCCGCCAGTTCGTCGAGGTGGTGCTGCTGGCCGACCTGACCATCGATGAGGGCGAGGGCGAGGGCGGGGGCGGGGACGATCGGCGGGTGGCCGCGGTGGGCGCCGGGCCCGGCCGGCCGGCCGGTGCCCCCGTCGCCGGTGGGCAGGCACCCGTGCTCGAGCCCGAGGCCGAGGTCTACGAGGCGCTGGTCCTCGGGACGCGCGACTACCTGGCGAAGAACGGATTCACCGACGCGGTGATCGGGCTCTCCGGTGGCATCGACTCGTCCCTGGTGGCCGCCATCGCCGTAGACGCCATCGGGCCGGATCACGTCCACGGGGTGACGATGCCGTCCCGCTACTCGAGCGGGGGCTCGGTGGCCGATGCGGTGACCCTGGCCGCCAACCTCGGCATCGACGTCGCCACGGTGGGCATCGAGGACACCCACCGCGCCCTGGCCGCCACACTGGCCCCCCTGATCGGCGGGGAGCCCACCGGCCTCACCGACGAGAACCTCCAGTCGCGCATCCGGGGGGTGCTCCTCATGGCCCTGTCCAACGCCACCGGGTGGATCGTCCTCACCACCGGCAACAAGAGCGAGATGGCCACCGGCTACTCCACGCTGTACGGCGACTCGGCCGGCGGCTTCGCGGTGATCAAGGACGTCCCGAAGACCCTGGTCTACGACCTGTCCCGGTACCGCAACGGTCGGGCCGGATCGGACCTGATCCCCGAGGTGGTCCTCACCAAGGCACCGTCGGCCGAGCTGAGGCCCGATCAGCGGGACGACGAGTCGCTACCGCCCTACCCGGTGCTCGACCCGGTGCTGGCCGGGTACGTGGAGGGCGACCGCTCGGCCGACGAACTGATCGCCGACGGCTTCGACGTCGAGGCGGTGAACCGGGTGGTCGGCCTGGTCGACCGGGCCGAGTACAAGCGTCGCCAGATGCCGCCGGGGGTCCGGATATCGGGGAAGGCCTTCGGTAAAGATCGGCGCATGCCCATCACCAACCACTACCGCCCGGAGACCCCGGGGCCGTCCGGGGCGGCGACCGCCCCGAGCGGTGAGGAGCCGGCGGTTGTCTGAGCTCACCGGCACCACCGAGGGTCCGGCCGATCCGACGCCGGCGACCGTCCACGCGGGTGCTCCGGATCAGGAGCCGCTCCCCTTGCCCCTCGACACCACCGCCGCCCTGGTCGGGGAGTACCGGTGGATCGAGACCACCCTCTACCGGGTGCTCGGTGAGTGGGCGGCCGACATGCCGCTGGCCGCGGTCACCGTCCACCTCGACGCGCAGAGCATGCGCCACGCCTGGCACGCCGACCTCTGGGCCGACCGACTGCCGGTGCGCAGCGGTGTCGATCCTGACGCCCTCACGGTACCGTCGGCCCCGACAGCGGCCCTCTTCGCCGCCCTGGCCGGTGAGCTCCTTCCCTCCGACCTGCCCGGGTCGTCGTGGCCGCCGGCCGACGAGGGCTACGGGCGCCCCGGGGCCCTCCCCCGCCTGGCCGGCCTCTACCGTGTGCTCCTCCCCCGCCTGGTCACGACCTACGAGCGACACCTGGGCGCCACTGCTGCGGCGGCCGACGGCCCGGTGGCCCGAGCCCTGCGCCTGGTCCTCAACGACGAGATCGAGGACTGGCGGGCCGGTGAGCGCCTGGTCGAGCACCTGGTCACCCGGCCCCACGACGTGGCCGCGGTCTACGAGTTCCTGGAGCGGCTCGAGTCGGCGGTGGTGGGAGCGGGAGCCGGATCTGGGCTGGTCAACCTGCCGGTGTCGGTCCCGGGAGGGTGACCCAGCGGCCGGCTCGACGTCCCCCTGCCGTCTGAAGGGGTTGACGCGTCCGGTAAACTTCGAAAGCAGCAATCGTTGCACCCGAAAGCGCCAGGCCTGAATCAGCGAGTACCGGTTCTTCGGTGGCGCTGCCCGACGGCCGGCCATCCCCCAACACCGTTGGGGAAAACGAAGGACCCGGTGAAGTTGGCAAAGGAGCGCCTCGAACGAGACGACGAAGACCTGGTGCGGCTGTATCTGACCGACATCGGGCAGTATCCGTTGTTGACCAAGGACGACGAGGTTCGGCTGGCGCAGGCCATCGAAGCCGGCCGGGAAGCAGACGCACAGCTGGCCGCGGCGCCGAAGGGGCTGACCCCGGCGAAGAAGCGGGAGCTCCGGCGGACCACACTGCAGGGAGAGGGTGCTCAGCAGACCTTCGTGCAGTCGAACCTCCGGCTGGTGGTGTCGATCGCCAAGAAGTACCAGGCCTCCGGCCTGCCCCTCCTCGACCTCATCCAGGAGGGCAACCTCGGGCTCATGCACGCCGTCGAGAAGTTCGACTGGCGCAAGGGCTTCAAGTTCTCGACCTACGCCACCTGGTGGATCCGACAGGCCATCACCCGGGGTATCGCCAACACCGGACGGACCATCCGCCTCCCGGTACATGCCGGCGACACCCTGGCCCGGGTGCAGAAGGCGCAGGCCCGGCTCGAGCTCAAGTACGGCCGTCCGGCCACCCTGGCCGAGCTGGGCGCCGAGGTGGAGATGCCCGAGGACAAGCTGGTCGAGGCGCTCCGGTTCCGGGCCGAGCCGCTCTCCCTTTCGGAGCCGCTCCGCGAGGACGGTGACGCCGAGCTCGGCGACGTGGTCGAGGACCGGTCGGCGGAGTCGCCGTTCGAGGTGGCCGCGGTCTCCCTGCTCCCCGAGGAGATCGGCCGCCTGCTCTCCCCGCTGGACGAGCGCGAGCGTGAGATCCTCCGGCTGCGCTTCGGCCTCGACCGGGGCGAGCCGCGCACCCTCGAGGAGGTCGGCGAGCACTTCAACCTGACCCGCGAGCGGATCCGTCAGATCGAGGCAAGGGCCATGTCGAAGCTGCGCCACCCCTCCTCCGACACCGGCGCCCGGGACCTACTGACCGTCTAGCCCCGACCGCCCGACCGGACCCCTCAGGTCAGGTCGCGGCCCTCGGGTCCTCAGCAGCACCGCGTGGGAGCGGGTACGATCTCCTTCCATGAAGAAGCTCCTGATCCTCGCCATCGTCGTTGCCCTGGGTGTCGTCGCCGCCAAGCGGCTGCGTCCCTCCTGAGCTACCCCGGGCCGCCCCACCCGTTTCCCCCGGCTTGACCGGGCGGGCGGGGGAGCGGGACCGACCCGGCCGGCGGTGCCCTACGACCGTGGGCGCCGGGACAGCCGCCATGCCACCAGCGCGCCCACCGACGCGGCTGCGGTGAGCCCGGCGGCCGTGGCCGTGATGGGCAGGCTCGGCACGCTCACCCGATCGCGGAGTCGGACCGGCTTGGTGAATTGCATGACCTCCCAGTCTCGCTCGCGCGCCACCTTGGCCAGTACCCGGTCGGGGTTGACCACCACCGGGTGGCCGACCGCCTCGAGCATCGGCAGGTCGGTGTACGAGTCGGAGTAGGCGGACGACTCGGCGAGATCGAGCCCCTCGGACTCGGCGAGCGCCTGCATGGCCTCGGCCTTGAACGGACCGTAGGAGTAGAACTCCATCTCGCCGGTGTACCGGCCCTTCTCGTCCACCACGGTGCGGCTGGCGATGGAGCCGTCCACCCCCAGGTGTTCGGCCAGGGGCTCGACGATCTCCTCGGGGGATGCCGACACCAGGTACACCTTGTGGCCGGCGGCCCGGTGCGCCTCGATCAGGTCGAGTGCCTCGGCGTAGATGATCGGCTCGACCGTCTCCTCCAGCGATTCCCGCACGATGGCCCGGATCTGCTCGCTGTCCCACCCCTTGGTCAGCATGAGGATCGACTCCCGCATCCGGGCCAGCTTCTGCTCACTGGCTCCCAGGTGGAGGTAGATCACCTGGGAGACGAGGGCCCGGGCCACCAGCCGACGGTTGATGAGCCCGCCCTGGTAGAAGTGCCGGCCGAACGCGGCGATGGACGCCTTGGCGATCACCGTCTTGTCGAGGTCGAAGAAGGCAGCCCGCATGTGGCTAGCGTCCCACGAGCAGCTGTTGCACCACATCCTCGGCATCCGCGGTGACCAGCACCAGGACCTCGTCGCCGACGGCCAGGCGGGTGTCACCCCGGGGCACGATCAGACGGTCGTCACGCACCACCGCCACCACGGTCGCCTCCCTCGGCACCCCGAGATCGGCCAGGGTCACACCGGCGGCCGGCGAGTCGTCGGCCAGTGTGACCTCGACCAGGTGGGCGGTGCCCCCCTCGAAGCGGAGCAGCCGGACCAGGCTGCCCACGGAGACGGCCTCTTCCACCAGGGCGGTGAGCAGCTGGGGCGTGGACACCGAGACGTCGACCCCCCAGCTCTCGGTGAACAGCCACTGGTTCTTCGGGTGGTTGACCCGGGCCACCACCCGGGGCACCGCGAACTCCTGCTTGGCCAGGAGGGAGACCACCAGGTTGTCCTCGTCGTCACCGGTGGCCGCCACCACCACGTCCACCGTCGAGAGGCCGGCCGCGTCGAGGGAGGCGACCTCGCATGCGTCGGCCACCACCCAGGTGATGTCGAGGTCGCCGCGGATGCGCTCCACCAGGTCGGGGTCGCGCTCGATGAGCAGGACGTCGTGCCCCCCGGCGTGGAGGTCCGAGGCGATGGCGGTTCCCACGCTTCCGGCCCCGGCGATGGCCACCTTCATGCCTGCCCCCCGGCCACAGGGACGTCGGCCGAGGGCCCTGCGGAGGGTGCGGCCGCTGCGTCTGTGCGGGCCGGCCCACGCTCCGGCGGCTCGAGCAGCCGCTCGCCGTGCGAGGACCCGCTCAGCCGGGCGTTCAACCGGTCGAGCGCGGCTTCGGTCACCATCAGGTGCACGACGTCGCCGTCCTGCCCGACCAGGTCCTCGAGGTCGAGCCTGGCCACCCCGGCCCGGGTCACCGCCACCACGGTCACTTCGCCGGGCGCGGCCAGGTCGGCCAGGCGCTTGCCGGCCCACCGCTCGGGGAGCTCACGCTCCACCAGCGACAGGGTGCCGGTCGGGTCCGACCACTCGGACTCGACCTCGCCGGGGACCAGCCGGCGGCGCACCTGGTCGATGGTCCATGACACGGTGGCCACGGTGGGGATGCCCAGGCGCAGGTAGATCTGGGCCCTGCGGGGGTCGTAGATGCGGGCCACGACATTGGGGATCTGATAGGTCTCCCGAGCGATGCGGGCGGTCAGGATGTTCGAGTTGTCCCCACTGGTCACTGCGGCCAGCGAGTCGGCCTCGCCGGCCCGGGCCCGGTCGAGGTCCCCGCGGTCGAAGCCCGATCCGACCACCGTGGTCCCGGGCCAGTCCGAGGGGAGCCGCCGGAAGGCCTTGGCGTTGCGGTCGACGATGGCCACCGAGTGGCCCTGCTCCACCAGACCCACCCCGAGTCCCGATCCGACCCGGCCGCAACCCACGATGACGATGTGCACCCGAACCATGCAACACGCATCGTCACCAGATCACAACTCACCCCGACCCGGGCCGGTTCCGACCGGGAACCGGCCGGAACCCCGGAGCGCGGTTCGGGGCCGACCTGGTGCCCATGATTTACTGAGGGGGTGAACCCACCGGTGACCGGAGCTGGCGATCCGGCCGAATCGGTCGGGTCCGGGCCCGGCGTGACCGTGTCCTCTCCCGCTCCGGTGGGGGCCCCGGGGTCCCCCCGGCAGCCGGCGGCCTCGATCGTGGTCAAGGTGGACCTCCCCGAGACCCTCCGCTATCGGCTGAAGAACGCCCTGTTGGGGCCGCCGCTGGTCAACGAGCAGCTGGGCGACGAGCGACTGGGGAGACCCTCTGCGCTCGGCGTGCTCTCACCGGACTGCATCTCGTCGTCGGCCTACGGCACCGAGGAGATGCTCACCCAGCTGGTGCCGGTGGTGGGCCTGGCCGCCTTCGCCCTGGTCGTCCCGGTCACCATGGCCATCCTCGGGGTGCTGTTCTTCGTCACCCTGTCGTACCTCGACGTCATCCAGCTCTACACCAAGGCCGGCGGCTCCTACGTGGTGGCCCGCGAGAACTTCGGCCCCAGGGTGGCCCAGGTCGCCGCCGTGGCCCTGCTCATCGACTACACGGTGACCGTGGCCGTGCAGACGGCGGCCGGCACGGCCGCTCTGACCAGTGCTTTCCCCTCCCTCATCCACCTCACCGTGCCGATCACCGTCGCCGTGGTCCTCCTGCTCCTCTACGGGAACCTCCGGGGTATCCGGGAGGCGGGCAAGTTCTTCGCCTTCCCGACCTACTTCTTCATCTTCAGCCTGGCCTTCGTGGTGGTCGCCGGCTACGTGAAGGAGGCACTGGGCACCCTGCAGGTCCACGCCATCCCGGCCGGCGCGGCGACCGTGCCCATCGGGCACGCCGGGTCCGGGCTGCTCTACGGGGCCTCCTTCATCGTCATCCTGCGGTCCTTCGCCAACGGTGGCTCGTCCCTGACCGGCCTCGAGGCCATCTCCAACGGGGTGGGCAGCTTCCGTGAGCCGGCGTCCCGCCACGCCCGCCAGACCCTGGTGGTCATGAGCAGCGTCCTGGCCTTCCTCGTGCTCGGGGTCACCCTCATCGCCCACTGGACCCACGCGGTGCCCTACGCGGCCGGCTCCCCGACGGTGGTCAGCCAGGAGGTCCGCTTCGTGCTCGGCACCGGGCCGGTGAGCAAGATCCTCTTCTACGTGGTCCAGTTCGCCACCGTGCTGATCCTCTACACCGGGGGCAACACCAGCTTCAACGGGTTCCCGTTCCTGGCCAGCTTCGTGGCCGAGGACGCCTACCTGCCCAAGCAGCTCACCCGCCGTGGTCACCGCCTGGCCTTCTCCAACGGGATCATCGTGCTCGCCGTGGTGGCGGTGGCCCTGCTGCTGGCCACCGGCGCGCAGGTCTCCGCCCTGGTCGCCCTCTACGCCATCGGCGTGTTCACCGGCTTCGCCATGGCCGGCGCCGGCATGGTCAAGCACCACTACGACAACCGCGAGGACCACTGGCGCCGGGGCGTGGTGGTCAACGCCATCTCCGCAGCGCTCACCGCCCTCATCGTGCTGATCTTCGCCACGGTGAAGTTCACCGAGGGTGCCTGGGTGGTGGTGATCGTCGGCCCGCTGATGTACTTCGGGCTGATCCGACTCCATCGTCAGTACCTGAACGAGGAGAGCCAGCTGGAGGAGGGGGCGGCCGAGGCGGCCGAGGCGCCGGTGCTCAACCGCCATGTGGTGGTGGTGCTGGTCGACCAGCTGGACATGGCCACCGCCCGAGCCCTGCAGTACGCCCGGACCCTCCACCCCGACGAGCTGCGGGCGGTCCACTTCGTGCTGGACGCCAAGGCGTCGGAGGCCCTCGAGGCCGAGTGGCGCCGCCTCGGGCTCACCCAGCTCCCCCTCGACATCGAGGAGTGCGAGGACCGCCGACTGACCCGGGCCGCCCTGGAGCTGGCCGCCGAGACGGTGGCCGACCAGCAGACCGAGCTGACCATCCTGCTGCCGCGGCGGGGCTTCGCCGCCGGGTGGCAGCGGGTGCTCCACGACGCTACGGCCGACCACATCGCCGACGCGGTGAGCCAGCTGAGCCACGTCAACGCCACCGTCGTCCCGTACCAGCTCACCGGGGGGTGGTTCTCCAAGCGTCGCGAGTGGCGGAGGAAGGCGGTCGAGTCCCGACCGGCGACCCCGGGAGCCCGGTCCGCGGACCGGGCCGCCGACCGTGAAGCGGCGGCACGGGCGTCCTTCGACCGGCAGGCCTTCGGCGAGCGGGCCCGGGGAACCATCCCCATCGGCGACGCCCAGTGGCGCAACCGGGTACGGGTGGCCGGCCGGGTGCGGTCGGTCCGGGTCCAGCCCCGGGCCGGAACCGCCAACCTCGAGTGCGTCCTGGCCGACGACAGCGGCAAGCTGCTCCTCGTCTTCCAGGGTCGTCGGCGGATCCCCGGGATCCAGCCCGGCGCCCGCCTGGTCGTCGAGGGCATGGTCGGCGACTGGGCCCGCCGCCAGGCGATCCTGAACCCCGACTACGAGCTGATCGCCGGCCCCGAGGCCGGCGTCGAGCCCACCTGAGGGGTGCGGATGGCCACGCCCACCAGGGTGGTGAAGTAGGCCTCCTTGCTCACCGGCCCGTTTTGTCGGTATCTTCTGGCCCCGTTGCCGCAATCGGTGTGCCAGCATGGCGCGCCTCGGCGCACGGCCCCGTGGCCGTGGCCTCGCAGGGGGACTCCGTCTCTAGCTGTCTGCGTCGGTCCGCGGTCACACCGGCCGGCGGGGATTCGACCGCACCTAGTCCGTCATGACCACGCAGTGAACCGAAGGGAGCCTCACCGATGACCCACCTCCTGGCTGAAGGGGGTTACCAGGCATTCCTTCTCTCCAGCACCGAGAAGACCTGGCTCTACTTCGCGCTCCTCTGCGCGGTCGCCTCCATCGTGGTGGCGCTGTTGCTGGTGCGGGGCGTGCTGGCCGCCGACCAGGGCACCGCGTCGATGAAGGACATCGCCAAGGCAATCCAGGAGGGGGCCGAGGCGTTCCTGGCCCGGCAGTTCAAGACCATCGGGATCATCATCGTCCCGCTGGCCGTGCTCATCTTCTTCACGGCGACCAAGGTCACCCACACCGCGTACCTGTGCGCTGGAGCGGCGACCAGTACGTCACTCCACGTGGGCTGCATAGCCCACACCGTCACCGACCTCACCTTCGCCCAGGCCGGCATCTACCGGGTGATCTGCTTCCTGGCCGGGGCCCTGTGCTCCGGCCTCACCGGCTTCATCGGGATGAGCCTGGCCGTCCGTGGAAATGTACGGACGGCAGCGGCCGCCCGGGAGGGCAAGATGGCCCCCGCCCTCAAGGTGGCCTACCGGACCGGTGCCATCACCGGTCTCCTCTGCGTGGGCCTCGGCCTGCTGGGGGCCACCGTCATCGTGCTGATCTTCCAGAACACGGCCACCTCGGTGCTGATCGGGTTCGGGTTCGGTGCCTCGCTCCTCGCTCTGTTCATGCGGGTCGGCGGCGGCATCTTCACCAAGGCGGCCGACGTGGGTGCCGACCTGGTGGGCAAGGTCGAGGCCGGTATCCCCGAGGACGATCCCCGCAACGCCGCCACCATCGCCGACAACGTGGGGGACAACGTGGGCGACTGCGCCGGCATGGCCGCCGACCTGTTCGAGTCCTACGTCATCACCATCATCGCCGCCATCATCCTGGGCGTCACCGCATTCGGCTCGATCCACCGGAGCGGCGACGCGGCGAAGACGGTGGTCTTCCCCATCGCCATCCCGGCCATCGGCATCCTCGCCACCATCATCGGCGTGTTCGTGGTGCGGGCCGGCAAGAACGACAAGAACGCCATGGCCCCGATCAACCGCGGGGTCTGGACGGCGGCCATCCTCACCATCGCCGGCTCGGCCGTGGTGGCCGGTGCCTATCTGCACTACTGGAAGGCGTTCTACGCCGTGCTCACCGGTGTGGTCCTCATGCTGGTGGCCAGCCAGATCACCGAGCACTTCACCTCCACCGAGCGCGGCCCGGTGAAGGAGGTCGCGGAGACGGCCCGCACCGGACCGGCCACCCTGACCCTGTCCGGCCTGGCCCTGGGCCTCGAGTCGTCGGTGTGGGCCATCATCGCCATCGTGCTGGCCATCGCCGTGTCCATCGGCCTCGGTGGCGGCAACATCCAGCTCACGCTGTACCTGGTGGCGCTCACCGGTATCGGCCTGCTCTCGACGGCGGGCATGATCGTCTCCGAGGACAGCTTCGGCCCGGTGTCCGACAATGCCGCCGGGGTGGCCGAGATGTCCGGTGAGTTCACCGGCGAGGCCGAGCGGGTCATGGTCAGCCTCGACGCGGTGGGCAACACCACCAAGGCCGTCACCAAGGGCGTGGCCATCGGCTCGGCGGTGATCGCCTCGGTGGCCCTGTTCGCCTCGTTCATCGAGACCATCGGCTCCCAGCTCGGCCTGCACGCCCCGTTGGGTGCACCGACCAACTGGCTGTTCGACCTGCCGCAGACGTCGATCAACGTCTCCCATCCCACCATCTTCATCGGGGTGCTCATCGGCGGGTCGATCGCCTTCATCTTCTCCGCCCTGGCCATCCGCGCCGTGGGCCGGTCGGCCGGCACCGTGGTCCAGGAGGTGCGCCGCCAGTTCCGCGAGCACCCCGGGATCATGGACTACACCGAAAAGCCCGAGTACGGGAAGGTCATCGCCATCTGCACCACCGCCTCCCAGCGCGAGCTGGCCACCCCGGCCCTCCTCGCTGTCCTCACTCCGGTCATCGTGGGCTTCGGGATCAGCTACTTCGCCCTGGGCGCGTTCCTGGTCGGAGCCATCCTGACCGGCCAGCTGATGGCCAACTTCCTGTCCAACTCCGGTGGGGCCTGGGACAACGCCAAGAAGTTCATCGAGGACGGCCACGAGGGGGGCAAGGGCTCCGAAGCCCACAAGGCGGCGGTGATCGGCGACACCATCGGCGACCCGTTCAAGGACACCGCCGGCCCGGCGCTCAACCCGCTGATCAAGGTCATGAACCTGGTGTCCCTGCTGATCCTCCCCGCGGTGATCACCCTGCGGCACCACACCGGGGCCCGGCTGGCCATCGCCGGGGTCGCCCTGGTGGTGCTGCTCATCTCCATCGCCTTCTCCAAGCGGAAGACCGAGTCGATGGACGACGAGCTCCCGGCCGGTGAGGTCGCCGCCCTGGACGAGGCGGCTACGGTGGCCATGGAGAGTTCGCACGACTGAACCAGCAGGTCAGCGGGGTGTTGACCCCCCGCTGACCGAGGGATGGGGTTGACAGGACCTCGTCCGAGCGTTCACCCTGTGGCCACAGCCATGCCGCCGACCGACCTGACAGAGACGCCCACGGAGACCGACGCCGACGACGGTGCCCGTGGCGGCACGCGTGCCAGGGGCGCCAAGCCGCTGGTCATCGTGGAGTCGCCGGCCAAGGCCAAGACGATCGCCCGCCTGCTCGGGTCGGGCTACGTGGTGGAGTCCTCGATCGGGCACATCCGGGACCTCCCCCGCGGGGCCGACGAGGTGCCGGCCGCCTACAAGGGCGAGTCGTGGTCGCGCCTGGGGGTGGACGTCGACAACGGGTTCAAGCCGCTGTACGTGGTCTCGTCCGAGAAGAAGTCCCAGGTGGCCAAGTTGAAGCAGCTGGTCAAGCAGGCCAGCGAGGTCTACCTCGCCTCGGACGAGGACCGCGAGGGGGAGTCGATCGCCTGGCACCTCCTCGAGGTCCTGGCCCCTCGGGTGCCGGTCAAGCGGATGGTCTTCCACGAGATCACCCGCCCGGCCATCGAGCGGGCGGTCACCGAGTGGCGTGACCTCGACCGGAGGCTGGTCGACGCCCAGGAGGCCCGCCGGATCCTGGACCGCCTCTACGGCTACGAGGTGTCGCCGGTCCTGTGGAAGAAGATCATGCCCCGACTGTCGGCCGGCCGGGTCCAGAGCGTGGCCACCCGGATGGTGGTCGAGCGCGAGCGGGCCCGGATGGCCTTCCGGTCGGCGGGCTGGTGGGGCATCGACGCCACCTTTACCACGGCCCTGGGGGCCGGTGGCGGGGCCCAGCCGGTGGCCGAGGGGACTCCGCGCTCGTTCACCGCCTCGCTGGTGGCGGTGGACGGCGTGTCGCTGGCCTCGGGGCGCGACTTCGACGAGTCGGGGGCGCTGACCTCACCGGGTTCGGTGGTGGTGCTGGCCGAACCCGAGGCCCGGGCCCTGGCCACCGGGCTCGTCGAGGCACCCTTTGCGGTCACGTCGCTCACCCACAAGCCGTTCCGCCGGTCGCCGTCACCGCCGTTCATGACCTCGACCCTCCAACAGGAGGCCGGCCGCAAGCTCCGGTTCAGCTCCAAGCGGGCCATGCAGGTCGCCCAGCGCCTCTACGAGGACGGGTGGATCACCTACATGCGCACCGACTCGACCACCCTGTCGAGTCAGGCGCTCGATGCGGCCCGGGCCCAGGCCTCGGCCCTCTACGGTGCCGAGTACGTGCCCGCCCAACCGAGGCGGTACGAGCGGAAGGTCAAGAACGCCCAGGAGGCGCACGAGGCCATTCGCCCCGCCGGTGAGAGCTTCCGGACCCCCGACGAGGCCGCTCGGTCGCTGTCGGGGGACGAGTTCCGCCTCTACGACCTGATCTGGAAGCGCACCGTCGCCTCGCAGATGGCCGACGCCACCGGTATCAGCGCCCAGGTCCGTCTGCTTGGGACCTCGGTCGGGTCCGACGGGGTGGGCGGCCGCCAGGCCGAGTTCTCCGCATCGGGCAAGGTCATCCAGTTCCCCGGCTACCTGCGGGCCTACGTGGAGGGGGAGGACGACCCCGAGGCCGAGCTGGCCGACCGGGAGGTCCACCTGCCGCCGATGGCCGAAGGCGACCCGGTGTCGGTCAGCGACATCGAGCCCGGCTCCCACGCCACCCAGCCGCCGGCCCGCTACACGGAGGCCTCGCTGGTCAAGGCCATGGAGGAGCTGGGTGTGGGCCGGCCGTCGACCTACGCCAGCGTGATCGCCACCATCCTCGACCGGGGCTACGTCTGGAAGAAGGGGACCGCCCTGGTTCCCTCGTTCACCGCATTCGCGGTGGTGGGCCTCCTCGAGCGGTACTTCGCCGACCTGGTCGACTACGGGTTCACCGCCTCCATGGAGGACGACCTCGACGCCATCGCCACCGGCAACGAGGAGTCGCTGCCCTGGCTGACCCGGTTCTACTTCGGGACGGCGGGACCGGCGGCCGGGTCCGAGCCGGCGCCGACCGACGGCAACGGCAACCACGGCGGGAACGGCAGCGGCAACGGGGCCGGCCCCGCACCGGTGGCCGGACACGTGCGGGGGCTCGGCCTGAAGCGAGAGGTCAGCACCTACCTCGCCGAGATCGACGCCCGGGAGATCAACTCGATCCCCATCGGGGTCGGTTCCGACGGCCAGGACATCGTGGCCCGGGTGGGTCGGTACGGCCCGTACCTGCAACGCGGCGACGACCGGGTCTCCATTCCCGAGGACCTCGCTCCGGACGAGCTGACTGTCGAACGGGCCGAGGCGCTGCTCGAGGCGCCGTCGTCGGACCGGGCGCTGGGCGAGGACCCCACGACCGGACTGCCAGTGCAGGTCCGGGCCGGGCGGTTCGGCCCCTACGTGCAGCTCGGAGAAGTGGTCGACGGGGGCCCCAAGCCCCGCACCTCGTCCCTGTTCGCCTCGATGTCGCCGGCCACGCTCACCTTCGAACAGGCCCTCGAGCTCCTGCGCATCCCCCGCGTGATCGGCACCGACCCGGCCACCGACGAGGAGATCGTCGCCCACAACGGCAAGTTCGGGCCATACCTGAAGAAGGGCGCCGACACCCGGAGCCTCCTCACCGAGGACCAGATCCTCACCGTCACCGTCGACGAGGCGCTGGCCCTGTTCGCCCAGCCGAAGACCCGGGGCAGCCGCACGGCCAAGGGACCCCTGCGCGAGATGGGCACCGACCCCGACACCGGGATGACCATGGTCGTCAAGGACGGCCGCTTCGGACCCTACGTGACCGACGGCACGACCAACGCCTCGCTGCGCCGGGGTGACGACGTGGAGAGCCTGACCGTCGAGCGGGCCTCGGAGCTGCTGGCCGAGCGCCGGGCGGCCGGCCCCTCCACCCGGAAGAAGGCGGCCGCCAAGAAGACCACGAAGAAGAAGGCCCCGGCCAAGAAGGCCCCGGCCAAGAAGGCCCCGGCCAAGAAGGCCCCGGCCAAGAAGGCCCCGGCCACGAAGGCGGCGGCCCTCAAGACCTCCGGCCCGGTGACCTCGAGCGACGAGGGTCAGTAGCCGAGGGTGGACGACGCCGGACGGGGTCGCCTGGTCGCATTCGAGGGGATCGACGGCTGCGGCAAGTCGACCCAGGCCGAGCTGCTGGCCCGACGCCTGGGGGCGGTCCTCACCTTCGAGCCGGGGGCCACCCTGCTCGGGTCGTCGCTGCGCTCGCTGCTGCTCGACCGGGGCCCGGCCCCGGTGGGCGAGCGGACCGAGGCCCTGCTGATGGCGGCCGACCGGGCCCAGCACCTCGACGAGGTGGTGGGCCCGGCGCTGGCGTCGGGGAGCTGGGTGGTGAGCGAACGGTTCTCGGCGTCCACCCTCGCCTACCAGGGGTTCGGCCGCGGCCTCGCCCGGCCGGGCCTCGAGCTGCTCATCGGGTGGGCCACCGACGGCCTCTGGCCGGACGTGACCGTGCTCATCGACGTGCCCGTCGAGGTGGCCGCCTCGCGGCGCCGAGGTGCGGGCGAGGACCGCTTCGAGGCCCAGGGTGCGGCCTTCCTGCAGCGGGTGGCCGACGGCTACCACCTGTTGGCCGGAGAGGCCACGACCCCCTGGCTGGTGGTCGACGGGACCGCCCCGGTGGAGGAGGTCGCCGACGCCGTGTGGACGGGACTGCAGGCCCGGGTGGACCGGGGGCCCGACGATGCCACCTAGCGCCCCGACCCCGGTGGCCGCCCTGTTCGACGAAGTAGTGGGCCAGCCACGAGCCGTGGCCCAGCTGACCGCCGCCGCCCGCCGCCCGGTGCACGCCTACCTCCTGCACGGGCCGCCGGGCTCGGGCAAGCGGGCCGGCGCGAGGGCCCTGGCCGCGGCGCTGCTCTGCCCCGAGGGCGGCTGCGGCGTGTGCAACACGTGCCGGCGGGCCCTGGCCGGTACCCACCCCGATCTGGTGGTGGTGGAGCGCTCGGGTGCGTCGCTCAGCGTGGCCGACGCCCAGTCCATCGTGACCCGGGCTCAGCGCCGCCCGTTGGAGGCGTTACGCCAGGTCCTCATGGTGACCGACGTGCACCTGGCCCGCGAGTCGGCGCCCGCGCTGCTCAAGACGGTCGAGGAGCCACCACCGTCGACCGTCTTCGTGCTGGTGGCCGACGATCTGCCCCCCAGCCTCACCACCATCGTCAGCCGGTGCGTCCAGGTGGCCTTCGACCCGGTGTCCCCCGACGCAGTGGCCGGTTGGCTGGTGGCGCGCGGGGTGGAGCCCGAGCATGCCGAGTCGGTGGCCCGAGCGTCGGGCGGCCGGCTCGACCGGGCCCGACTGCTGGTGAGCGACTCCGGGTTCGTGGCCCGACAGGAGCAGTGGCGGTCCGTGCCCCACCGCCTCGATGGCAGCGGGGCCGCCGCCGCCGGCGTGGCCTCGGAGCTGCTGGAGTCGGCCGAGACCGCCCTGGAGCCGCTGCGGGACCAGCACGCCCAGGAGCTGGCCGCCCTGGCCGAGCAGGCCGAGGCGGCCGGGGCCAAGGCCGTGCCGGGCCGGCGGCAGGTGGAGGAGGGCCACAAGCGCGAGGAGCGTCGGTGGCGCACCGACGACCTGCGGTTCGGCCTGGCCACCCTGTCCGAGGTGTACCGGGACCGCCTGGTGGCGGCGACCGAGGGGGAGGCGGCCGCCTCCCCGGGAGGGGCGGCCGACAGTCGCCGGGCGGTGCACCTGGTGGAGGCCGTCCGTGAGGCCTCCATCGCCCTCGGGCGCAACGCCAACGAGCTGCTGGTGATGGACGCGTTGATGGTCGAGCTGTCCGAGCTGGTCGACTGAGCTCCCCGTCCCGGTCGGATAGCGTGTCTCTCCACGCCTGGGTAGCTCAGTCGGTAGAGCAACGCACTCGTAATGCGTAGGTCAGGAGTTCGATTCTCCTCCCAGGCTCCAGTGAAGGGGGTGCGAATAGGAATCGCACCCCATATCCATCCCATATCCGATACAGTTTCTTTCATGAAGGGCTCACGCAGACAAGTTCGGGGAAGAGGCAGGTCAGCAGTCTGGGAGCTGCGGGTTCACGCCGGACGTAGCCCTGTCACGGGCAAGCCCAAGTACGTTTCGCGGACCGTCCACGGGACTGCCGCAGAGGCCGACGAGGCGCTGGCCAAGCTGGTCGAGGAAGTGGGCGCTGTTGACCACTCCGGCCCAGCGGAGACGTTCGGGGCTTTTCTCGACCGCTGGCTCCCGAAGGCGACCATCCTCAAGGAGCTGTCGCCCACGACTGTGCGGGAGCACAAGCGCACCGTCGAGAAGATCATCAAACCGGCTCTCGGCTCCGTCGATCTGCGAAAGCTTGATGCCGGGATGCTGAACGACCTGTATGTCTCACTCCGTACCCGGGAACGGCCCTTGTCAGCTTCATCGGTACGGCGGGTCCATGCGGTGATCTCTGCTGCCCTGGCCCAGGCGGTGAAGGAAGACAAACTTGCAAGTAACCCCGCCGACAGGGCGACGCCGCCATCAGTGCGGCAGGCACCGAAGGTTGCACCCTCGCCAGAGGACGTCCAGGCGATGATTGCCACGGCCGACCAGAATGACCCCAACATGGCTACATTCATCGCCCTGGCGGCCGTCACAGGGGCTCGTCGTGGCGAACTGTGTGGACTCCGGTGGGGCGACGTCGACTTCGACCGGGCCACTTTGACCATTGAGCGGTCGGTGGCGGTGGTGTCCGGGCGGTGGGTGACCAAGGGGACCAAGACTCACGCCGGTCGGGTGCTCGCCCTCGATCCTTTCGGTGAGGAGGTTCTACGCCGTCAGCGGGCACGGCATGAAGATCGGGCTGCAGACCTCGGGGTGGAACTGACCGATGACACGCCGGTCCTCACCTACAACCTCGAGCGGCCCATCTCGCCCGACACGGTGTCGCACTATGTCCGGAGGATCGCCACGAAGGCAGGTGTGGACACTCACCTCCATGGCCTGCGTCACTTCGCCGCCACCCAGATGATCGGTGCCGGTCACGATGTCAGGACCGTGGCTGGCCGGCTCGGGCACCGGGATGCCTCAACCACGCTGAAGGTCTATTCCCACTTCCTGCCTGAGAGGGACCGGGATGCTGCCGACTTCCTGGGCAAGGCTCTGACGGCGTCTGATTAGGTGAATCGTCACCACGGGCACGAATCGGTACCGGGTGCACGTGCAGGGACGCGCACCCAGAACCTGCGGAGAAAGAGAGTGAATCGATCGCTGTCAGGCGACTTCTGGAGACCACTAAATGTACTCTGACCAGGTCTTATCAATTTCGCTGAATCCGCATCCCTGTTCGGACCCTGCAGAATTATGGGTTTCATTATGGGTTTTTTCAACCTGAGGATTGTGGAATCCGTTTGCTGCCGGACCCGTTGAGGTCAGTCAGCCTCCAGCGAGCGCACCTCGGTGGAAAGCGTTCCCACATCCATAGTTCCAGGCAAGGGTCGCTACCGATGAGGTTCGGCGACGGTCGGACGTGCCAGGTCATGGCCGCGCCGCCCGCGGACCACTGATCGCAGAATCAGGACATTGGTCACTGCGGCGCCCACGAACAGCAGTACTACGCATGCGCTGAACAAGAACCCCTGTGCTCCTACCGGCGTTCCGGTCGTCGTGGACCAGCAGTGCCCGGAGGGATTACACTCTCCCGTGCTCTGGCTGATGCTGTACGTCGAGAACCCTGCCGCCATCCAGTTGAACAGGCCGGTGAGGACGTAGAGGCCCACGATCGCGCCGACGCCACAAGGGAGTGCCAGCAACCCGCCGACGACCAGGAGGATTCGATGAGACTCGGCCGTCATCCCGGCCGCCGCCAATGCTGCGATCAGGGCCACGTAGGCGATCTCCAGGGCAAACCACGTCCTGCCCACGAGGTGTCGATCTCCAGCGACTCGGGCAGCAGTCATGCCGTCTCTTTGGTAGCAGTCGAACCGGTCATGGCTTCGAACAGCCCCGTGAGCTGCGTGGCGTGAGCGAAAAGGGCCAGTGCCGGTTTGCGGTCGCCGTCGAGGTGGCTGAGCATCTCAAGGCCGAGGTAGAGAGCAACGATCGCGTGCGCCACGTCCTTCGATGGAAGCACGGTGCCCAGTGGCGAGTCGCCGAAGGAGTTCTCGATGGCGGTCTGCGCGAACTCCTTCCAAGGTCCGATGCGAGCGGCAACCTCATCACCCAGGCCAGGGGTCGAGGAGGCTCCGGCGATCATCTCGACCAAGACGGTGATGTAACCGGCGTCGAGGTCTTTGCGGAAGATGTCGGTGGCCGCATCGACGAGCTCCCTGGGCGTGCCCACATTCGTGACGGATTCGCCGTACTGCTCCAACCGAGCGGCGCTGACCGAATCGAGGGCGGCCAACAAGAGATTGGCGACCGAACCGAAGTGATAGAAGATCAGTCCCTGAGTGGACCCAGCCCGTTCAGCGATGGCCCGGGCACTTGCACCTGCGTAACCCTCCGACTTGAGCGTCTCGATTGCCGCGTCGACGAGGAGGCGGCGAGTTCCAACCGAACGAGCACCGCCTCGCCCTGTCACCTTGCTTGGAGTTCCGGATTTGGCCATCTCTCACCTAAGTTGAGCAACTACTCAAAGTATATGCTCAATCAAGGAGCACCTGCCGGCCGGCCTCCGGAACTTTTGGGCAGGCATCGTGAGCACCGCTCAGTGTGGCGTTGCGTTTTTTGTGTTTAGGAGTACAATACAGAGCGTGACCAGGACCGATAAAGAGCCACAGACCCCCAAACTTGAATTGGTCACCACTGGTCGTGCAGCTTCGATCCTGGGCACGTCCCGACAGCACGTCGTGGACCTCTGCGACGGTGGTCAGCTGGCCTACTCGTCGGTCGGGACTCACCGCCGAGTTCGCCTCGATGACGTCCTGAGGCTTCAGGAGGGGCAGAAGCCGGCCAGCAAGCTCACCCGGGAGCAGATCCGGAATCTCTGGCTCCACCAGGCGGTGGCGAGGAAGATCGTGATCGACCCCGAGCGAACCCTGCAGCGCGCTCGGGTGAACCTCCGTCGCCTCCACGCAGCGCACCCCCGCGGCATGGCGGCGCACTGGCTGTACGAGTGGGAGCGACTTCTCGATCGTCCCGTCGATGAGCTACTTGAGGCTCTGACCTCGCGGTCGGAAAGAGGGTGCGAGCTACGGCAGAACTCGCCGTTCGCCGGGGTGCTGACCCAGCGCGAACGGGGACGCATCCTTGAGAACTTCCGAAGCCAAGTGGCGTGACTCGCGAACAGCTCGCGCACATCCTTCGAGCTGCATCACAAATCGCCGAAGTATCCGATGTCGTAGTCATCGGGAGCCAGTCAGTTCTCGGAACGTTCGACGACGCCGTGTTGCCCGATGAGGTGATCGGCTCGATCGAGGTGGATGTCGCGTTCCTCAACGACCCCGCCAACGAGAAGTCGGACAAGGTTGAAGGGGCGATCGGAGAGTTTTCGCCATTCCATGAGATGTTCCAGTACTACGCCGAGGGCGTGAGTACTTCGACAGCAGTTCTCGGTCCCGGCTGGGAGGATCGTCTTGTGGTCTTCGAGAATGAAAGTACGAGGCCGGGACGAGGGCTGTGCCTCGAACCCCATGATTGCGTTGCAGCGAAGCTCGCTGCCGGGCGCGAGAAGGACTTCGAGTTCGCCGCAGCATTGCTTCGAGAACAACTGGTTGACTCGGAAATACTCATCGCGAGGATCGAGGTTCTCCCGATCCGATCCACTCAGATGCAGCGCCTCATCAGTTGGGTGAGGGCGAGGGCGCCAAAGACACCAGGCGCTGGAAGCTAAACCAGTCATCGGTTCCGTCGGACCGATTCCATCGGGCCACATGCGAGATGATGGGGACACCGCTCAGATAGTCCGTTACGGATGGTCGGCGGGGCCGAGTTGGGCCATCACGCGTCGCCGACAGAACCGGAGCTGAGTCAGAGCGGCGCGATTGATCCGACTCGTTGGGCTGTCCATTCTCGTTCTGCTCACCTGGTGTAACAGAAATGTCCATGTTTTCTGGACATGATGATATCATTGTCGTTTGCCAGTCACATGGGACCAGCTAGCCGCTGGTTTTGCCAGTGACATGGGACCACCCCCGTTGCCAGTTATGGGACCACCCTGAGGATCCACCCATGCCGGCCGAAGAGACAT